>Ga0308159_1000209_pt1 | contig 183106 bp, 176 predicted proteins | sample PhyCR1_FD_201040 | JGI IMG/M metagenome (GOLD analysis project Ga0308159, IMG submission 201040) | Phyllosphere microbial communities from UC Gill Tract Community Farm, Albany, California, United States - DLSLC.R1 | ecosystem: Host-associated > Plants > Phyllosphere > Unclassified | place...
CGTCTCGCAGCCCGCTCTGGCCCGTTACCGGCCCGAGGAAGTGCGCCCCGGCCCTGCCTTCGAGAGCGAGGAAGACCTGCAGCGCGCGGCGGCGGAGATCGGCACGACCATCTTCCACCCCGTCGGCACGGCGGCGATGGGCACGGTAGTCGATAGCCGGCTGCGGGTGATCGGACTGGACGGTCTGCGCGTCATCGATGCCTCGGTGATGCCGAAGATCACGTCGGGCAACACCAATGCGCCGACGATGATGATCGCCGAAAAAGGCGCCGAAATGCTGCTGGATCGAACCTAGTTCCTCCCCGAGCTTGCTCGGGGAGGGGGACCGCTCGCACAGCGAGTGGTGGAGGGGGCGGAGTTCAAACATTCCCCCCTCCGTCACCGCCTGCAGCGGCGCCACCTCCCCGAGACAAGCTCGGGGAGGAATGCGTCACACCAGAAACTCCCGCGTGCGCTTCACGATCTCTCCCACGTAGTCGCGCACGTCGCGCCCGCTGGCGGCGGCCGCCATGAGCGGCACTTCCAGCCCCAGCACCTGCCCCCGCGGCAGGGCCTCGACGAATTCGCGCAAGGGCAGTTCCCCCTGCCCCGGGATCATGCGACCGCTCATCGCCTCGGTCATGTAATCGTCGTCGCCCTTGCGCGGCACGTCGCTCAGCTGGACATGCCCGATCAGCGCCGGGTCGAGCTGCGCCACCTGCCGCACCGTCCCGCCCGAGCGGAAGAAGTGCATGGTGTCGATCAGCACCGTCGCCTTTCCCGCGCCGATGTACTCCACCGCCTCCAGCGCCTCCGGCAGCGAGCGGATGGTGAAGACCGGCGTGAACTCGATCGAGAACTCCATGCCGCGCTCGGCCGCCATCGTCGCCAGCGCGGCCAGCTGGTCGAAGGCCCGCGCGCGCTCCACGCCCATGTCCACCGCATTGACCCGCAGCGCGCCGAGATCGGCGAAGATGTCCATGTCGCCCGCCCGCTCGGCAGCGTCCAGTTCAGCGGACACGCCGAGGCCCTCGGCGATGCTGATGGCGATCCCGCGATCGGCGAGCACCGCCTTCAGTTCACGCCGCAAGGCCGGATCCTCGCGCAACGACCAGGGGGCATAGCCATGCGGGTTGAAGCGTTCGGGCAACTGGCTCAGGCCCATCGACACTGCCTTGCAGCCGAGGTCGGCGGCCAGAGTGACGTGCTCGACCGGGCCGAGCCCGAGCACCGTCAAAAGTTCGATACCCAGCGGATGTGGCATGGTCGTGATTCCCTCTCCCGTCGCCGCTGCCATACCGCGTGGACGGCGGGCAAGGAACGTCATTCCCGTGTCGGTCACTCAATTCAGTGGGGTACGCCTGCGCGCCGCTTGTCCCAGGCGAACCACAATAGCCCGAGTGCGATGACCCAGATGCAGGCAGTCATCGCCAGCATCCCCGGCGTGGTCATGCTTTCCGGCATCCCGGCGGAGAACTGCCAGGCCTGCGACACCGCCAGCCCGACCAGCGACACCGCGAAGGCAGGCACCGCCCAGCCCGACCGCGCGAGCAGCAGCAGGCTTCCCGCCAGCCCGCCCCACACGCCCAGAGCCCAGGGCACCAGCGTCCAGCTCGGCGCGGAATCGAGCCAGTCGATGATCTCGGGCGGGACTTGCGCAAGATAAGTCGGATTGCGCGAAGCCGTCATCGTGAAGTCGAGGCAGCCGAAGGCATTCCACAGCACCGCCAGCACCGCGATGAGCCAGAAGGTCCACCCCGGCCTCGTCACGTATCTGTCCGTCGTAGCCATCGCGCCTCTCCCTGCCGGACCCAAGGATACTCCCGCGACGAGGCCGATGCAATTCGCGCCGCGAATGGCTAAGTACCCTTTCATGGCCGACCTTTTTGCCGATGACCTGCCGCCGTCGACCCCTGACGAACTGCGCGAGGACGCCCCCCTCGCCGACCGCCTGCGCCCGCAGGGCCTCACCGAGGTTGTGGGACAGGAGCACCTGACCGGCCCCGAAGGCGCGATCGGGCGCATGGTGGCGGCGGGGCGCCTCTCCTCGATGATCCTGTGGGGGCCGCCCGGCACCGGCAAGACCAGCATCGCCCGCCTGCTCGCCGCCGCCGTGGGCATGCGCTTCGCCGCCGTCTCCGCCGTGTTCTCGGGCGTGGCGGACCTCAAGAAAGCCTTCGCCGAGGCCGACGTCGCCGCGAAGGCGGGCCAGCGCACCCTGCTGTTCGTGGACGAGATCCACCGCTTCAACCGCGCCCAGCAGGACGGCTTCCTGCCCTTCGTCGAGCGCGGCACGGTGACGCTGGTAGGCGCGACGACCGAGAACCCCAGCTTCGCCCTCAACGCCGCGCTGCTCAGCCGCGCGCAAGTGCTGATCCTCCACCGCCTCGACGCCGCCGCGCTGAATGCGCTGCTCGCCAAGGGCGAGGAGCTGGAAGGCCCCCTCCCCGTCACGGCGGAAGCTCGCGAGGCACTGGTCGCCTCGGCCGACGGCGACGGGCGCTTCCTCCTCAACCAGGCCGAGACGCTCTATGCGGCGAAGATTCCGCAGCCGCTCGATCCGGCGGGGCTCGGTCAGTTCCTGCAGCGGCGCATGGCGGTCTACGACAAGGACCGCGACGGGCATTACAACCTCATCTCCGCGTTGCACAAATCCGTGCGCGGATCGGACCCGCAGGCCGCGCTCTACTACATGGCGCGAATGCTGACGGCGGGCGAGGAACCGCTGTTCGTGCTGCGTCGTCTGGTTCGCATGGCCAGCGAGGACATCGGCATGGCCGACCCGCAGGCGCTGGTACAGTGCCTTGCCGCCAAGCAGGCTTACGAATTCCTCGGCTCTCCCGAGGGCGAACTGGCGATCGTGCAGGCGTGCATCTACGTGGCGACCGCGCCCAAGTCGAACGCCGCCTACATGGCGTTCAAGTCCTCGTTCAAGTCCGCGCGCGAGACGGGATCGGTCAGCCCGCCGCAGAACATCCTCAACGCGCCGACCAAGCTGATGAAGGACATCGGCTACGGCAAGGACTACGCCTACGACCACGATGCCCCCGATGCCTTCTCCGGCGACGACTACTGGCCCGAGGAGCTGGGTCCGCAGGTCTACTACGAGCCGGTGGAACGCGGCTTCGAGCGTGAGGTGAAGAAGCGCCTCGAATGGTGGGACAAGAAGCGCGCCGAGCGGCGCGGGGAGTGAGGGGCAGCCCCACCCCTGCCCCCTCCCGCAAGCGGGAGGGGAATGAGAGACCTGCGCTTCGCCCTCCCGCTCGCGGGAGGGCCGGAAGGCTTGGCAGCTTGCTGCCTAGCCGGACGGGGTGGGCCTTCTAGCCCATGCATTTCCGCCACTTCATCGCCATCGACTGGTCCGGTGCCCAAGGCGAACGCCACAAGGGCATCGCCGTCGCCCTGTGCGAGACCGGCGACGCTCCACCCCGCCTGCTGCGCCCTGCAAACCACGCCCACTGGTCCCGCGCGCAAGTGCTCGACCAGTTGCTCAACCGCCTGCCACCCGACACCCTCGTCGGCCTCGACCTCGGCATATCGCTGCCTTTCGCCGACGCGGGCGCGTTCTTCCCCGGCTGGGCGGACAGCCCTCCCGATGCCCGCGCGCTCTGGGCGCTGATCGACGCCATCTGCACCGAAGACCCGCACCTCTCGGCCTCCAGCTTCGTCGATCACATCGATCTCAGAGCCTACTTCCGCCGCCACGGCGGGCGTGAGGGCGCGCATTTCCACCTCCCCGGCGCGCTCCACAAGCGCGGCCGCATGCGCGTGACCGAGGAGGCGCAGGCCCGCGCCGGATGCCGCCCCTACTCCAACTTCAACCTCGTCGGCGCGGCGCAAGTCGGCAAGTCCAGCCTCACCGGCATGCGCCTGCTCCACCGCCTGCAGGGGCGGGTGCCGGTCTGGCCGATCGACCCGCTGCCACCGAGCGGTTCAGTGGTCACCGAGATCTACACCACCCTCGCCGCCGTAGAGGCCGGGCGCAGCGCAGGCCGCGCCAAGATGACCGACCACGCCGCGCTCGATGCGGCGCTCGAAACCCTGGGATCACGGCCGACGCACGGAGAAGGCCCGATCGACGACCACAGCGCCGACGCCATCCTCACCGCCGCCTGGCTGCGCGTGGCCGCCCCGCGTGAGGCTCTATGGCAACCCGCTGAACTCACGCCGGAACTCGCCCGCACCGAGGGCTGGACCTTCGGCGCGCGCTGACGCACAACCGCTCCCATAAGCACAGGGAGCCTCCCCCCAATGAACTCCATCCTGCTGGCGGGCATCGCCTGCCTCACCCTTTCCGCCTGCGCCACGACGATGGCCGACGATCGCCGCGCCGACGCCGCCGTGGATGCCGCGCAAGTGGCGGAGCGAACCGCTCCCGCGCCGACGTGGAAGAGCTTCGTCGATGGCACCATCGAAGACTGGTTCGAAACCGACCCCGCCTTCGCGATCTACGAAGGCGCGCACAAGTACGACGGCCGCCTGCCCGACTGGAGCGAGGCCGGCCTCAAGGCCCGCGCCGCCTTCCTGCACTCCGTCATCGACAAGGCGGGGCAGTTCACCGCCCTCTCCGAAGCCGACCGCTTCGAACGCGACTATCTGGTGCAGGTCGCCAAGGGCCATCTGTTCTGGCTGGAGGACGCCGACCAGCCGCACACCAACCCCGCCTACTACATCAACGGCGGCCTCGACCCGAACGTCTACGTCAGCCGCGACTATGCCGACAAGCCGACGCGGATGAAGGCGATGATCGCCTTCTTCAAGGCGGTGGCGGCGCAGGCCCCCAACATCCGCGCCAACCTGCCCGCCGCGATGCCCGCCAGCTTCATCAAGCTGGGCACCGACGGCTTCGGCGGCTTTGCCGACTACTACCGCGGCGATGCGCGCACCGCCTTCGCCGACGTCGCCGACCCGGCGCTGCAGGCCGAATTCAAGGCCGCGTCCGAAGCCGCCGCCGTCGCCATGAAGGGCGTCGCCGATCAGGTCGCCAAGGCCACGCCGACGCAGGACTTCGCACTCGGCGCCGACAAGTTTGCGCGCATGGTGCTTGCGACCGAAGGCGTCGATGCCACGCTCGATACGCTGGAGGCGGCGGGGAAGGCCGACCTCCTGCGCAACCAGCAGGCGCTGAAACTGGCCTGCGCGAAATACACGCCGGGCAAGACCATCCAGCAGTGCTTCGACAGGATGCGCGCCGACAAGCCCAAGGACGGTCCCGTCGCCGAGGCCCGGCGCGAAATCCCGCAGCTCGCCGACTTCGTGCGCAGCCACGACATCGCGACGATCCCCGGCACGAAGATGGCGATGGTCGAGGAAAGCCCGCCCTACAACCGTGCCAACTCGGCCTACATCGACCCGCCGGGGCCGCTGGAGAACGGCGGCTCGTCGATCTACTACATCTCGCCGCCGGACCCTGCGTGGTCGAAGCAGATGCAGATGGACTACATCCCCGGCAAGGCGGACCTGCTGTTCACCACCGTCCACGAGGTGATGCCGGGCCACTACCTGCAGTTCCTCCATTCGAACGCGGCGCCCTCGATCGTCGGCAAGCTGTTCGTCGGCTACGCCTTCGCCGAAGGCTGGGCGCACTATGCCGAGGAGATGATGCTGGAGGCGGGGCTGGGTGACGGCGACCCCGGCGTGCAGGTGGGCCAGATCTCCAACGCGCTACTGCGCAACTGCCGCTATCTCTCGGCGATCGGCCTGCATGCGCGCGGGATGACGCAGGCGCAGTCGAAGACGATGTTCATGGAGCAGTGCTACCAGGACGCCGGCACCGCCGAACAGCAGGCCGCGCGCGGCACGTACGATCCGGCCTATCTCAACTACACGCTGGGCAAGCTGATGATCCGCAAGCTGCGCACCGACTGGACCGCGACGCGCGGCGGGCGCTCGGCCTGGAAGGCGTTCCACGACGAATTCCTCAGCCACGGCGGCCCGGCGATCCCGCTGCTGCGCCAGACGATGATGCAGGAGGCAGCCCCGCACGCGGTATTCTGATTATAGGCTTTACCGGCGCCCCCCGCTCGCGGTAAGGGCGCCGGACTTGCTTGATGAAGCAAGCGCCGGCTTAGCTCAGTTGGTAGAGCACCTGATTTGTAATCAGGGGGCCACGGGTTCGAATCCTGTAGCCGGCACCACCTTTCGCCTACTTTTCCGCCACCCACTCCCTGCGCAGGCCCGGCCCCGCCAGCGTCATCAGCAGCGCCGCCAGCAGGTAGAGCACCAGCGCGAACAGCATCGAATAGCGCAGCGATTCGGCACCCCACACCGGCGCCAGCGCCTTCGACAGCGCGCCCAGCGCATAGATGCCGCCGCCAAGGCCGATCAGGTTGTTGATCAGCAGGAACAACGCCGAGGCCGTCGCGCGGGCGGGCGGGTCGACGAGGTGCTGGATCGCGCCGGTCACCGGGCCGAGCCAGAAGTAGGCCAGCACCTGCGGGATCAGGAACAGCACGAAGGCCACCGGCACGCTGGTCGTCCAGATTCCGCCCGCATAGAGCGGCACCGCCAGCACGAAGCCGATCGCGGGGACGCGGCCGTACCAGGCGCGGTCGCCCTTCCCCAGCCGGTCCGCCAGCGCGCCGCCGGTCAGCACACCGACCGTCCCACCCAGCAGCAATACCGCGCCGAAGAACCATGACGTCTCGACGAGGGTGAGGTGGAAGCTGCGCTGAAGCAGGCTCGGCAGCCAGAACGCGACGCCGTAGCCGAGCATCGAACTGGACGCCGCGCCGAAGCTGAGGAACCAGAACGCCCGCTTGCGCGCCAGCGTGGCGAAGACCTCTGCGAAGCGCACGGTCGGCGCGGAGACAGGGCGCGGCTTGTCCTTCACCACCAGCTTGAACAGCGGCGCGATCAGGATGCCGCACAGGCCCACGATGAGGAACGCCGTGCGCCAGTCCACCGCCTGCGCCACGTAGCCGCCCGCCATCACCCCCGCCGCAGAGCCGAGCGGAATACCCAGCGAATAGACCGAGAGCGCGAAAGCGCGGCGCTCGCTGGGGAAATGGTCGCCGATCACCGCATAGCTCGGGGCCACGCCGCCCGCCTCGCCCACGCCGACGCCGAGGCGGGCGAGGAAGATGTGCCAGAATCCCGTCGCCAGCGCGCAGGCGGAAGTGAACACGCTCCATACCACCAGCGAGCCGGTGATGACCCAGGATCGGCTCGTGCGGTCGGCCACCCAGGCCAGCGGCACACCGAGCGTGGAATAAAGGATCGCGAAGGCCAGACCGCCCAGCATCCCCATCTGCGCGTCGTCAAGATCGAGGTCCGCCTGGATCGGCCCGGCGAGGATCGAGAGAATCTGCCGGTCAACGAAGTTGAATACATAGACCAGCAGCAGCATCGCCAGCACGAGGCGGGGAGACGTGTTTTGCGGCACCGCAGCACTGGTCGACGAGTTCAACTGCATCTCCATACCCCTTTTGCCCGTCATCCCCGCGAAGGCGGGGACCCATCTGATGCCGGTGCAACAGGCAATGTCAGGAGATGGGTTCCCGCCTTCGCGGGAATGACGGAGTGTTTCAACTCGACTCAACGCACAGAATTCAGGTCACGTGCTCCTTGCAAAACGCCTCGATCGCGGCCAGCGCCACCGGCTCGTCGAGGATCGGGGCGTGGCCGACGCGCGGCACTTCCACCGCCGCATAAGGTCCCGAATGGCGGCGCGCCATCTCTTCCACCGTGGCGGTGCTCAGCAAGTCCGAGAGTGCACCGCGCACCACCAGCACCGGCACCGCACCCAGCAGTTCCCACAAGGGCCACAGGTCCGGCGGCACGGTCTGCGGGTCATCTCCCGCGATGCTTTCGGAAATCGCCGGGTCATATGCGAAGGAGACGGTGCCGTCGGCGTTCTCCCGGGCGATGCGGCGCGCGAAGGCGTCCCACTGCACTGCGCCATAGTCGGGAAAGGCCGGGGCGTTGATGGCGCGGGTGCGGGCGGCGGCCTCGGTCCAGCCGGCCATCTTGCCCCCGGGTCCGACGTAGCCCTGTATCCGCGCGAGCCCCGCCGGGTCGAGCACCGGGCCGATGTCGTTGAATATCACCGCCTGCGCGAGGTCAGGCCGCAGCGCCTGCATCACCATCGCCATGAGGCCGCCCATGGAAGTGCCGACCAGCCCGGCGCGGCTGACGCCAAGGTCATCCATCAGCGCCAGCATGTCCTGCGCGTAGACGTCCGGCCGGTACTGTGCGGGGTCCGGATCCCACTGCGAGGCCCCTCGCCCGCGCTGGTCGGGCACGATCATGCGGTAGCGCCCGGCGAGCTTGTGCAGCAGCGGCTCGAAGTCCGCGCTGTTGCGGGTGAGGCCGTGCATCATCAGCAGCACAGGCGCGCCCTCATGTGCCGGGTAGTCCCGGGCGACGAGGTCGAGCCGGCCGTCGGCGCTACGATAATGATGGACGCGGTAGTCCATGAAATGTCCTTTCAATGGGCGGCTGCCCGACCTCTTCTATCCCGTCATCCCCGCGAAGGCGGGGACCCATCTGACGGAAGTGCAACAGACACCGTCAGGAGATGGGTTCCCGCCTTCGCGGGAATGACGGAAAATGCGGTGCTCGCCCTCAGAACGCCAGCGTCGCGGTCGCGAAGACCTGCCGCGGGTTGCCGTAATAGGCGGTCAGCGTGCCCTCGGTCCCCAGCGAAGGGATGAACCTCCCGCTTGGTGCCGTCAGCAATTCGCCCGTCACCGGATTGGTCGCCAAGAACGTGTAGCCCGAGGTCTTGTACCGCTTGTCGAGGATGTTCTTGCCGTGGACGCCGAAGCTCCAGCGGCTGCCCGGGGCGGTGTAGACGAGGCTGGCATCGAGCAACCCGAAGCCCTTCTGATCGAGATAGGGGTTGGGAATCTCGAACTGATAGACCTTGGAGCGGTACGAATATGTCGCGCTGACATCCAGATCGCCGCCGCCCACCGGGGTCGAGTAGGCAAGCGTGCCGCTGGCGGTCCACTTGGGTGTATTCTGCACCTTGCGGTACTGCGCCACGTCGGTCGGGGTGGAGGCGATGTTGGTGATGTACTCCTTGTATTGCGCATCAATGTAGCCGAGCGCGCCCGACAGGCTCAGCCGGTCGCCCGAGGCCATCAGGTCACGCCCCAGCCGCGCATTGGCTTCCAGTTCGAAGCCCTTGAAGCGCGCCTTGCCGGCATTGGTGATCACGCCGCAGAACGTCGGCAGCCCGCCCACGGTGCAGCCCGCCGAACCCGGGATCTGCACATCCTTGTAATCCATGTAGAACCCGGCCGCCGCGATGTAGAGCCCGCCGCCGAAGAAGTTGCCCTTGTAGCCGACCTCGTAGCTGTCCACCGTCTCCGGCTGGAAGCTCAGGTAATCGGCGATCTCGGTATCGGTGGGCGCTCCCGGCGTCGCGGCGGGCGCGTTGACGCCGACGCCGCGCGGGTCGAAGCCGCCACCCTTGAAGCCCTGGCTGTAGCTTGCATAGATGTTGTGATCCGGCGTCGGCTTGAAGCTGAGCGAGGCGCGGGGCGTGAACTTGTCGAACTTCGCCTTGCCGGAGAAGTTGGTGCTCGGCGCGCCAAGCGGCACTCCCGCCCCGCCGAATACCGGCGAGCCGCCGCCGAGGTAGTTCTGCCGCAGGATCTGCGCCTTGCGCTCGTCCCAGGTATAGCGCCCACCGACCGCGAGGCTCAGTTGCTCGGTGAAATCGAAGGTGAAGTCGCCGAAGATCGCGAAAGTATTGGTATCGACGTTGGCGCGGGTGAACGCGGTCAACCCGTTGAGCGCGGTGAACAGGCGCACGTCGAAGTCGGTGTCGGCCTTGGCGGTCAGGTAATAGGCGCCCAGCAGGCCCTGCACCATGCCGCCATCGTCCCACAGCAGCTGGACTTCCTGGCTCATCTGCTCGTTGCGGTAGTAGGCGGGCACGTCCACGTCGACGGCGGGCAGCGCGTCGAAGTCGATCGGCGAGGCGGAGTTGTCCTTGCGCCACGAACTGATCGAGCGGAACGTCAGCGCGTCAGTGAGTTCGGCGGTGGCATTGATCGCGAGCCCGTAGGCTTCCACCACCTGGCGCGGATCGTTGAGGCCGCCGCGCGTGTCGTAGACGTCGTCCAGCACCGGCGCGCCCGAGACGTAGCCCGGGATCAGGCGATGGCCGCCGCGCGCGTTGGACTTGTCCTTGGTATAGTCGCCCGAGATGCGGATCAGCACCGGCTCGCCATAACCGCCGATGTCGACGCTGGCGCGGCCCGCCCAGATGTCCTTGTTGTAGTTGTCCTGCCCCGTCGTCAGGTTCTTGCCGAAACCCCCGCGCGACAGGCGCGCCACCGACCCGCCGACGCGGATGAGGTCGCTGACCGGCGCGGAGGCGGTGGCGATGAGGTCCGCCTGATCGTAGCTGCCGTAAGTGCTCTTCACCTTGAAGGAGAACTCCTGCGGCAACTGCTTCGTCACGTACTTGACCGCGCCGCCGATGGTGTTGCGGCCGTAGAGCGTGCCCTGCGGACCGCGCAGCACCTCGATCCGCTCGACGTCGTAGATGTCGAGCACGGCGGCCTGCGGGCGGTTGAGGTAGACGTCGTCGAGGTAGATGCCCACGCCCTGCTCGAAGCCCGATACCGGGTCCTGCTGGCCGACGCCGCGGATGAAGGCCGACAGCGTCGAGTTGGTCCCGCGAGAGGGCTCCAGCGTGACGTTGGGCGAGACGTTGGCGATTTCGGTGATGTCCACCGCGCCCGCCTTCGCCAACTGGTCGCCGCTGAAGCTGGAGACGGCGATCGGCACATCCGCCAATCGCTCCTCGCGGCGCCGCGCGGTAACAATGATGTCGCCGCCCTCCGCAGCGGCTTGCGCTGCGGGAGCGCTGTCCTGGGCCATCGCCGGTGTCATGAAGCCGACCGACAGAGCCAGCACACTTGAGGAAATCGCGAGGAATCGCACCCTTCGCATCACAGTCACTCCCATTCACGCTTCTTGTTGGCGCCCCTCATATTGATAGTTGAACCGAGTTTCAACTTTGAATGTTTGCCATGGCGCACGGTCCGGTCTAACTGTGTCATCGTGAGCACAGAAAAGCCTCCTGCCGAAGGTTCGGCCGCCAAGGCCCCGCGAACCGAGCGCGGGCGGCGCACCTTGCGCAAGTTGCTGGACGCCGCCGCCGTCGAGTTCGGCGAGCACGGCTTTCACGAAGCCTCGATCACCGGCATCACCCGCCGGGCGGGAACGGCGCTGGGCAGTTTTTACACCTACTTCAATTCCAAGGACGAAATCTTCCGCGCGCTGGTGGACGACCTCTCGGGCAAGGTCCGCGAAGCTGCGCGGAGCGCCCGGCAGCAGGATCTGCCCGCACTGGAGACCGAACGGGCCTCGCTGACCGGATTCCTGCGCTTCGCCGCCGAGCACAAGGAAATCTACCGTATCATCGACGAGTGCGAGTTCGTCGATCCGGCCAGCTTCCGCCAGCATTACCAGTCCACCGCCACCCGCATCCGCGAACGCCTCTCCGAAGGCATCCGCAAGGGCGAATTACGCGAAGGGCTGGGCGAGGCGCATGCCTGGGCGATCATGGGAATGAACGTGTTCCTCGGCCTGCGCTACGCGGTGTGGGGTGATGCGGAGGCGGAGGAGATCGCGGAACTGGCGAACTCGATCCTGCGCGACGGGATCGTGAAACGCTAGCTTACGGCGCGCCCGCCCCGTCCGGCTAGTTCGCTACGCTCTCAAGTCTCCCGGCCCTCCCTCCTTCTCTGTCCACTTATACTGGCGCCTAACAGCCATTTACGCGATGCTAAGGCAGCCCTGCCAGAAGCGGATTCGCCAAAAGAATCGGAACATTACCAAGTGGACGCGCGCATCTTCCTCGCTTCGGGCTTCGTCGCCCTTGCCGCCATCGCCGGCGTGCTGATCGTCGCGTCCGAGCCCGACAAGCCCGCCCCCGCCTCGCTGGCCGAAGCAAAGCTGGCGCAGCCCGCGCCAAAGCCTGCAGCAAAACCGCCGGTCCCCGCGAAGGACGAGCCCTTCGTCATCAAGCGCATCCTGCCGATCAAGGGCGCGATCAAATATGGCGAATGGCACTGGAACGAGCATGACGTGCCCCCCGGCCCGATCGTCGTCACCGTGGACCTCGATGCCCGCGTGATCTCGGTCTTCCGCGGCGGCTACGAGATCGGCGCGGCGGCGGTACTGCTGGGCACCGCGGACAAGCCGACCCCCCTGGGGATCTTCCCGATCACCCAGAAGGACAAGGACCACGTCTCCAACATCTACACCGGCGCGCCGATGCCCTACATGCAGCGCCTGACCAACGACGGCATCACCCTGCACGGCTCCGACGTGGCGCTGGGCTATGCCAGTCACGGCTGCGTGGGCATGCCCGACGCCTTCGCCGCTAAGCTGTTCGACACCACGAAGATCGGCGACAAGGTCTATATCACCAAGGGCAAGCAGGTCGGCATGGGTGACAGCCTGATCGGGGGCTAACCCGTCCGCTTCGGCGCGCGCATCGGCGCCCTGGCGAAACTCCACCCGCCGGCGTTGGGCCGCGCCACCAGTTTGCCGATAGAGGCCGGCTGGCCTTGCGAAAGCCCGTCGACCAATCGCGCGATCGCCCCGCCCCGCGCGTCCTCGCCGTCGAGTTCGCGCACGATCCGCGCCACCACGCGCAAAGCCACCGCGCGTGGAGCCTGTGGGCGGTACTTCAGCCCCATCGGCTCTTTCGTCACACAGGATCGCCATTCGAGAGCCGCCATCCAGTCGAGCGCAGCATCGGCTTCGGCGATATGGGCGGCACTCTGAGCGATGGCGGCAACATCGAGCCAGTCGGCCTCTGCCAGCGCCTTGCGGATACGCACCCGATCGAAGCGATCGTTGGCGTTGCTCGGGTCCTGCGCGGCCACGAGCCCCGCCGCTTCCACGACCACACCCAGTTCGGCGCGCCGCCAGTCGAGCACCGGGCGCAACAGCAGCAAGTCCGCGTCAGGCACCCTGCTCCGCCCGCGCGCACCGGCAAGCCCCGCAACCCCGCTGGCCCGGTTAAGCCGCATCAGCAGCGTCTCGGCCTGATCGTCGGCATGATGCGCGGTTGCCAGAGCGGCCAGGCCCCGCTCCGCCGCCCATCCCGCCATGGCTTCATAGCGCGCAAGCCGCGCCTCGGCCTGCACGTTGCCGGGCGCGACGTTCACCGCCAGCGTTGCGTGAGGTATTGCCAGACCAGCACAGATGCGAGCGACTTCCTCCGCCTCGCCGGCACTTTCGGGACGCAGGCCATGGTCAACGGTCGCCGCTTCCACCCGCCCCGGCAGCGCCGCATGGGCAAGCAGCAACAGGCCAAGGCTGTCCGGCCCACCGGACACGGCGACGCCCAGACGTGCCGCCCCGTCCTCGATCCGGTCAGCCCAGATCGCGGACAAGCCGACGCGGAAGCGGTCTATCTCAGTTGCAGGCAAGTCCATTGCGCGTGGTGCTGTAGATGCCCGCCAGTCGTCCAGCCGCCTCGGCGGCATACGTTTCGCTGAATTCGGCCAGCGCGATACAGGCGCGCTTGGTGTCCTTGAGCTGCTTCATCGAGACGGCGAGATACAGCAGGCTGTCCGAGGCGCGATCGCCACGCTTGTCGGTCTGGAAATTCTGCAGGAACCATTTTGCCGCCTCGCCCGGGTTGCCGTCGTCCAGGTAAGCGCGGCCCAGCAGGTTGCGGCCAAAGCTGGCGCGCGCATGCTTGGGATACTTCTCGAGGTAGAGCTTCAGCTGCTGCTGCGCCTCGGGATAATACTTGGCTTCCCAAAGACGGAAGCCGTAGCTGTATTCGTCTTCGCCCGGATCGCCGCTCTGTGGCTTGACGATGGCCTTGACCCCATCGATCCGTGAGTTCGAAGGCGCCGTCGGCTTGGGAGCGGTCGCTACGGGTGCAGTCGTCGGACGCGGCGTGGCTGCCACGGGCGTCGGCAGCGGCGCCGCCCCGGAGATTGAAGGTCCGGAAACAGCAGCCCCGGACGCTACAGGAGCAGTCGCCCCGGGGCCGGGCACGAAATCGGACTGAACCGGAGCCGCCGCCGCCAGCTTGGCTTCGAGCTGGCCGATGCGGTTGGTGTTCTGTTCGACTTGCGCGGTCAGCTGCGCCATCCGCGCCTCGACGGCGTCCATCCGCGTGAGAACGTCGGAAAGCGGCGTGGTCGAGGGCGCGCCGGGCGTCGGGGTCGGCGTGGGAGCGGCGTTGATCTGGGGCTCGAAGAACTTGCCGTCGGCTCCGGGGAAGACCTTGCGCTGCAGGGCGCGCACTTCGGCCTCTACCTTGTTGAGCCGCAAGTTGGTGTTGGCGTCCTGCGCAAGGGCCGGAGCCGCGCCGAACAGGACCGATGCCAGCGCCGCCGTGGCCAGCCATTGCGCGCGGGCGGTGCCGCCGATTGCGCCAAGGGTACGTTTCATCGCCAAATCATCTCCATGCCGGGACCATCATTACCCGAACCATGGCCGCGCCATGGCAGCGGTGGGTGAAACCGGGGATTAACCAATGGACCGATTACGGGTGTTGCCCGAGCCGCTCCCGCCTGTCGAGGCGCGGGCGGTCGGAAAGTCGTGGAAAGCGGCCGCTCCAGGCGCTTACTACCTTAGACGTTTTACTGCGCAGTCGGAGGTAGCAGCGATTCCGGTGTCGGCACTTCGGCGGGTTCGCGCTGGGCGGCATTAGCCGCAGGACGCGCAACCGGGCGGCGGGTGGGCACTAGTGCAGGCGCGCGCGTCGCGACCGGAGCCGGGGAAGTCGCCGCAGCAGGGCCAGCAGCGGGCGAGACGCCCGCGCCCGGAACCGCCGAACCGGCGCCCCGAGCGAGAAGGTCGGCAGGCGCCAGCGAGACGCCGGAAACGAGGCGCGGCTCGGCCGAAAGCGGCGGGATCGCCTTTCCGCCAACGGTGATCTGCAAGGCATCGGGGCGCCCGGTGCGCAACTGCAGCCCGGTAACGCCAGCCGGCACAGCCCAATTCTCACCCTTCGCGAGTTCCTTCTGCAACACCTGGTCGCCCTTGGCATCCGTCACCTTGACCCAGACCCTGTCTCCTGTCGCGGTCAGCACAACCGGACCGGCGGCGGGAACCGGGGGCGGCACAGCGGGTGGCGCGGCCTTGGGCGCAGCCGGGACCGCGGCCTGCTCCGCGACCAAGTCGGGAAGCTGGCCTTCCGGGGAGAGGAAATTGCTCCAGAACAGCAGGAGTGCGCCGATCACGACAACGATACCTATCGCCGCCGCCCATGCGAGGCCCCGCGTCGGAACACGCGCAGGGTCGCCCGGCTCGAAACTCGGTGCATATTCGACGCGCTCACCTGCATCGTGATCGAGCTGTTCGCGCACTTTGGCAGCGATCATCCGCTCGTCGAGCCCGATGGCGCGCGCGTAAGTACGTGCGAAACCCACCGCATAAGTACGTGCGGCCAGATCGCCGAGACGGTCCTCCTCCAGCGCGATCAGGTGGCGTTCGGCGATCTTGGTCTGCGACGCGATGTCCGCGCGGCTCTTGCCCAGCGCTTCACGGCCCGCACGAAGCTGACTTCCGACGCTCTGCGGTCCACGCGCAAGACCCTGGGTTTCGACGTTTTCCAATTCCGCTCCGTTCGGCGTGGTAAATGCGACCTGATCGGCGCCTAACCAAACCGTCTGACCGGATAATGTCAATCAGGCCCTACCTGTTCCGGTCAAATTTATAGGGCAAAATCATCGTCCCGCCCCGGCCGAGGCCAAAGCAGGGCTTCAGATCAGTCGATCGCAATGTCCCGCTCCGCCGCCCACGCGGTCATCACAGCGCGTAAATCGGCTGGAGGTGCCGCAAGCCAGCCCTCCATGGCCGCCGTGATCGCGGGCAGATCGACCTTGCCGACAAGCTCCTTGATCGGGCCTACCGCCGCCGGGGTGATCGACAGGCGCCGGACGCCGAGGCCCAGCAGAGCCAGCGCCTCAAGCCGCCGCCCGCCCATTTCGCCGCAGACGCTGATATCGACCGACGTGCCCTCCAGCGTGCGCACGACACGGCGCAGGAAGCGCAGGATCGCCGGGCTCAGCCAGTCGTAGCGCTCGGCCAGCTTGGGGTTCGAGCGGTCGGCCGCGAAGAGGAACTGCGTGAGGTCGTTCGTGCCGATCGACAGGAACGCGATCTTCGGCGCCAGCAGGTCCAGCTGTTCGGCCAGCGAGGGCACTTCCAGCATCACGCCGTAGCGGATGGCCTCGGGCAGCACCTTCTTCTGGCGGCGCAGATAGGCGAGTTGACCGTCGAACACGGCCTTGGCGGCGTCGAATTCCCAGGGTTCTGCGACCATCGGGAACATGACGTTGAGCGGCCGCCCCGCCGCCGCCTCCAGCAGCGCGCGGGCCTGCGCCTTGAGCAGCGCGTCGCGCTCCAGCGCCACGCGCAGCGCGCGCCAGCCCATCGCGGGGTTCTCCTCTCCCTCGCCGTCGTCGTGGCGCAAGTAGGGGAGCGTCTTGTCGCCGCCGATATCGACCGTGCGGAACACGACCGGGCGATCGCCGGCGGCATCCATGACGTCGCGGTAGAGGCGTGTCTGCTTCTCACGCTGCGGCAGCGTGGCCGAAACGAGGAACTGGAACTCGGTGCGGAACAGGCCGATGCCGTCCGCGCCGGTCAGGTTGAGGTTGGCGACATCGTCACGCAGCCCCGCGTTGATCATCACCTTGATACGGGTGCCGTCGAGCGTGGTCGCAGCCACGTCGCGCATGCCCGCGTAGACGGCCTGACGTTCGCGGTTCTTCGCAAAACGTGCCTCGAATGCCTCGACCACGCCGGGCGACGGGCGCACCATCGTCGTGCCCTGATCGGCGTCGAGCAGCAGCGGATCGCCTTCGCGCACGATGCCGCGCAGGCCCCGCACGCGGCCGAGCACCGGGATGCCCATCGCCCGCGCGACGATGACGACGTGGCTGGTGAGTGAGCCTTCCTCGAGGATCACGCCCTTGAGCCGCCGCTTGTCGTATTCCAGCAGTTCCGCCGGGCCAAGGTTGCGCGCGATCAGGATCGCGTCGTTCCGCAACCCCATCGAAGCCGCCGTGCCGATCTGGCCCGAGACGATCCGCAGCAGGCGGTTCGCCAGATCCTCGAGGTCGTGCATGCGGTCGGCGAGGAGCGGGTCGTCGATCTGGCGCATGCGCATGCGGGTGCGCTGCTGCACGCGCTCGATCGCCGCTTCCGCCGTCAGGCCGCTGTCGATCGCTTCGTTGATGCGGCGCGTCCAGCCTTCGTCGTAGGCGAACATGCGGTAGGTCTCGAGCACTTCGTCATGCTCGCCGCCCATGCCGAACTCGGCCTGATTGGCCATCCGGTCGATCTGTTCGCGCATGCGGTCGAAGGCGAGGATGACGCGCTGGCGTTCGGCCTCGGTATCTTCGGCAACGATGTGCTCGATGGTGACACGCGGCTGGTGGTAGACGGCGACGCCCGATGCGAGGCCCTTCACCAGCGTCAGGCCGCGCATCTGCTCCGGCCCGGTCTGGGCGGCAGTGAGCGCGCGCGCATCTTCCTCGTCGATGAGGTCGGCATTGACGATGAGTTCGGACAGAACCATCGCCACCGTCTGCAGCGCCTCGATCTCGACCTCTTCGTAGCGGCGCGGCTCGACGTGCTGGACGCAGAGCGCGCCGACCGCGCGTTCGCGGCGGACGATGGGGACGCCTGCGAAGGAGTGGAACTTGTCCTCGCCCGTTTCCGGGCGGTACATGAAGTCGGGATGCGCGGCGGCTTCCGCCAGGTTCAGCGTCTCGATTCGGTCGGCGATGGAGCCCACCAGACCTTCGCCCACCGCCATGCGGGTGACGTGAACCGCCTCCTGCGCAAGACCGCGCGTGGCGAAGAGTTCGAGCATTCCCTCACGCAGCAGGTAGATCGAGCAGACCTCGCTATCGAGGCACTCGCCTATCACTTCCACCACGTTGTTGAGTTTGGTCTGCGCATTGCTGCGCGAGGCCATCACCTCGTGAAGGCTCGTGAGAATGGTTCGGGCTGCTTCGACGGCTCCGCTGGTCATTCTTCTGGCGTAACGCAAAGTCATGGCTTTGGGAACGCAGCGGATGCCGTCGATTCAGCTTATGCGGGTGATATCGGGAATTACCCGGTTGTCCGGTGGAATTCTCCGCGCTCAGGACCCTCTACAAGACTGGGATCGGCGATCAGAACCGCCCGATCTCCTCCTTGATGCGAAGCTTGCGCTTCTTGAGAGACTGGACGACCGCGGCATCAGGGATCGGGCGGCTCAATTCCTCGTGGATCTGCCGTTCGATACCGGCATGCTTGAGCTGCAGAGCGCTGACGTGCGAATTATCCATTGGACGTTCCTCCTTATAGGGGCCGGACCCTTGTCTTGCGACTGTGTGCGAACGGTGCTCTCGTAAGAGCCATGACGAGCGACCTGATCGGGCGACTCGACACTGGTGGGCCGGCGCAAAAACCAAGGAACCACAATCGGAGGACCTTGCGAAGACCCCACTTGCTTCATATCGGTGAGTTGCGTGAATCATGCGTTCGGCAGGATTCGGTTCCGCCCGTGCACAGGCTTGAAACTTAAGGAATTCCGGCGTGACCGAAGAGGAAATGCGCAAGCGCCTCGAAATCCTGAAAGTCGAACACCGCGACCTCGACGCGGCGATCGACGCGCTGATGAACGCGGGCGGCGGCGGCGACATGCTGCAGATCGCGCGACTCAAGAAGCGCAAGCTGCGCCTCAAGGACCAGATCGCGCAGATCGAGGACTACCTGATCCCCGACATCATCGCATGATGGCTCAATCCTCCCTGTTCCTTAGGAATGGGGAGGTGGCAGTCGCGCAGCGACTGACGGAGGGGTTTTCTTCCCCTCCACCACCGCTTCGCACCACCGCTTCGCGGCGGTCCCCCTCCCCATCGCTGCGCGACAGAGAGGATTTACCCCGTTTCCTAACGATCAGGATTAACTCTCGTTCACCCTCCCGCCGTGCCGTTCAGGGACAGCGCGATATTTGCCCGGGATTATCGATTCGCCCCGCTTGCCGCCGATTCGCCGGTAGGAAATACGAAGGGCCATGTCGAAACCGGCGACCATCAATCCGCGCATCGTCGAGGCGCTCTACTGCGAGGCGCTCGTCCTGTCCGACGAAGTGCGCGCGGCGTTCACGTTGTCCGGGCGGATCGACGGAGATCCCGGCCGTGTCGCCCTCTCCAGCGAAGGGCTGCGCACCACCACGCGGATGATGCACGCGATCGCCTGGCTACTTAACCACCGCGCTTATTTCATCGGCGAGATCAGTGACTTGCAGCTACGCCGCCATGGCCGCCTGTCGCCCGCGATGCGCCAGTCGGACCCTGCGCATGCCCTTCTGCTGGAGCCCGCCACCGCCCGACTCGTCGAGGCGACGCGGGTGTTCTACGACCGCCTGCTGCGCCTCGACCAGTTCTGGCGGCTGACCACACCCGCGGCTTTCGGCGCGATCGAGCACTTGCGTGAACGGATCGAGACGGAGGTTGCGACCGGCACCTAACGGCACTCAACGGTGCCATAACCGCCCTCAAGGTCGACACGGCGCTTCATCCACCCCATATCGCGCCCATGAACGCTGCTGCAGAGATCGACCGGCCCTACACGGTGGCCGAAACCATCGGCCCGCTGGTCCGCCGAGTGCTGGCGCGCAACCCCTCGCCCTTCACTTTCACCGGTACCCAGACGTATCTGGTAGGCACCGATGGCGAAGTGGCCGTCATCGATCCCGGCCCGGACGAAGCCGAGCATCTGGACGCGCTGATGGCGGCGATCGGCGGTGACAAGGTAGTGGCGATCTGCTGCACCCATACCCACCGCGACCACTCGCCCGCCGCGGCCCCCCTCGCCGCGCTGACCGGCGCGCCGATCGTCGGCTGCGCGCCGCTGGTGCTGAGCGACGACGGCCCGCGCGCCGATGCCTCGTTCGATGCGAACTACGCGCCCGACCGCGTGCTCGCCGACGGCGAGGTGGTTACGGGCAAAGGCTGGACCCTGCGCGCGGTCACGACGCCGGGGCACACTTCCAACCACTTGTGCTTCGCGCTGGAGGAAACCGGCGCGCTGTTCACCGGCGATCATGTCATGGGCTGGTCCACCAGCGTCGTCTCCCCGCCCGACGGCGACATGACCGCCTACATGGAAAGCCTCGCCCGCCTCTACGAGCGCGAACAGGACGTGGTCTACTACCCCGCCCACGGCCCGGAAGTGACAAAGCCGCGCCAGCTCGTGCGCGGGATGATCGGCCACCGCCGCCAGCGCGAGCGGCAGATCCTGCGCCAGATCGAATCGGGCGTGACCACCATCGCCGCGATGGTTCCGCTGATGTACAAGGGCGTCGACGAAAGGCTCTGGCCCGCCGCCGGACGCTCGGTCTTGGCCCACCTCCTCGATCTTGAAAAACGTGGCATTACAACGCGCAATGAAGATGACTGGACACTGATCGCCGCGAATTAGGCGTTCGTCGACAAGTATTCGCCGTATAATCCGCCATGCATTACTATCCGCCACCATCACGGGTGGAGGCAAATTCATGGCAACCGCAGCCGGAGCGCGGGTTTCGCGCGTCTCGTTCTGGGCGAAGATGACGATCGGGCTCAGCCTGTTCATCGTCTTCGCCTTTGCACAATTCGGTCTGCGCGGCTTCGTGCCCGTTACGCAAGTGCCGGTAATCTTTCATGTCCATGGCGTGGTCATGCTCGGCTGGCTCGCCCTCGTGACGACGCAGGCGCTGCTGGGCAACGGCAGTGGGCTGGAACTGCACCGACGGCTTGGCTGGGCGAGTGCAGTCATGCTGCCCACCATCGCCGTGCTGACCAGCCTGACCTGCTTCGCCGGGCTTCGCACCGGCATGTTCCCTCCGTTCTTCCCGCCGGCTTATTTCCTCGCGCTGATCCATGTCTCGATGCTGATCTTCGTGATGATGGTCGGCGGCGCCGTTGCGCTGCGCGGCCGTGCGGACTGGCACAAGCGGCTGATCCTGGGCTCCACCATCCTCATCATGGACCCTGCGCTCGGCCGGGTCCTGCCGATGCCTTTCATCATGCCCTGGGGCGAGTGGCTGTCGATGGCGATCCAGCTTGGCATGGTCGCGCTGATCGTGCGGCACGACCGGTGCACGATAGGCCGCATACATCCTGCCACCGTGACCGTCGCGCTGGCGGTGGTGCTGGCGCATGTCCTTGTCGAGCTGCTGGCGATCACGCCGCCGTGGGTCGCATTCGCGGCGCAATTCGCGGGATAGATGTCCTGCTGTCCTCCCTGTCGCGCAGCGATGGGGAGGGGGACCGCCCGCATAGCGGGTGGTGGAGGGGGAGCCCCCTCCGTCAGCCCTGCGGGCTGCCACCCCCCCATCGCTACGCGACAGGGAGGAAGACGACGGCCGCGATCTGCGAAAATTCCGCTTGGGTCCTTGGGCCAGCGTCCCTAGATAGACCCCGCCCGCAGCAAGGTTCGGGCGAGGATGTACAGGAACCACCATGACCGTAATGCCCGCCGACCTTTCAGGCATCGACGTGCGCGCCGAGATCGAGCGCCTGCGCAAGGAGCGCAATGCGGTCATCCTCGCCCATTACTACCAGAAGCCCGAGCTTCAGGACCTTGCCGACTTCGTGGGCGACAGCCTCGAACTGAGCCGCAAGGCGGCGGAAACCGATGCCGACGTCATCGCCTTTTGCGGCGTGAAGTTCATGGCCGACACCGCCAAGATCCTCTCCCCGAACAAGATCGTCGTGCTGCCCGATCTCAACGCCGGCTGCAGCCTGGAAGATTCCTGCCCGCCGGAGAAGTTCAAGGCGTTCCGCGAGGCGCACCCCGATCACATCGCGCTGACCTACATCAACTGCTCGACCGAGGTTAAGGCGCTGTCCGACGTCATCGTCACCAGCTCCAGCGCCGAGACGATCCTGCAGCAGATCCCGCTGGACCAGAAGATCATCTTCGGCCCCGACCGTCACCTCGGCGGCTACCTCGCGCGCAAGTTCAACCGCGAGATGCTGCTGTGGCCGGGCGTGTGCATCGTGCACGAGGCGTTCAGCGAGACCGAACTGCTGAAACTGCGCGCCGAGCATCCCAATGCGCCGATCGCCGCGCACCCTGAATGCCCGCCGCACATCGTCGATCATGCGGACTACGTCGGCTCGACCAGTGGCATCTTGCAGTATGCGAAGACCATGCCCGGCGACACGCTGATCGTGGCGACCGAGCCGCACATCATCCACCAGATGCAGCTCTCGATCCCGAACAAGACCTTCATCGGCGCGCCCGGTGCGGACGGCAACTGCAACTGCAACATCTGCCCCTACATGGCGCTCAACAACCTCGAGAAGCTGTACATCGCGCTGCGTGACCTGTCCCCGCGCGTGGAGATCGAGGAACCGCTGCGTCTGGCGGCGAAGAAGAGCCTCGACCGCATGCTGGAGATGGCCAGCGGCACGATCGGCAAGGGCGACCTGGGCGCGCGTTGAGGGCTTCGTCGTCCCGCCTGAAGCGCGATGACCCAACCCTTCGTCATTGCGAGCGCAGCGAAGCAATCCAGGGCGGTGTAAGACTGCTCTGGATTGCTTCGCTGCGCTCGCAATGACGATTCAAGGTAAGGCATCACTCTAAAGACAAGCCACCGGTCCCGGATCAGATCCGGGACGACGACTGGCGAAACCTCTTCGCGCTTCCTATGTTGTATGGGAACGAACCGGGGAGCCCTGAAACTTGCGTGACGTCCTCATCCTGAGGAAACTGAAGGTCTGGTGCCTGCTGCTGCTGGCCGCCGTCTTCGCGCACGCGCTGATCCCGATCGAGGCCCGCGCCTCCGGCTCGGCCTTCAGCCCCTCCACGGTCGAGGTATCGACCGGCCACTCCCTGCGTGTGGCTGCCGTGCGCAAGCTCGCCCCCCAGCGTGACCCGCTCGGCAGGGGGATGTTGCTCGCCGCCTCCTCCCAGGACCGGAAAGCACGGGACGCCCGCGCCTGCCCTGCCCCGGCCGCAGCCTCCGGCCCGCCCGGCTGGCGCTGCGCGCTGTCGCAACCCAGAGCCCCGCCCTTCGCCTGACACGCCGCCGGATCGCAATGCCGATCCGACAGTTTCAGCAAGGCCGGAGCGGCGCATTCCAGCGCGTCCCGGCAGCGAAGCACGGGACATCCAATGCCTCATCACACTCCCCTGATCGGCACCATCGTCGCCGGTCTGGTGATCGCCTTCTTCATGGGGGCTCTCGCCCACCGCCTGCGGGTTTCCCCCATCGCAGGCTACCTTCTCGCCGGCGTCATGGTCGGCCCCTTCACGCCCGGCTTCGTCGCCGATGCCGGGCTCGCACAGGAACTCGCCGAGATCGGCGTGATTCTCCTCATGTTCGGCGTCGGCCTGCATTTCTCGCTGCGGGACCTGCTGGCGGTGAAGAACATCGCCATCCCCGGCGCACTGGTGCAGATCGCCGTCGCGACCCTGCTGGGCATCGGCATCGGCTACATGATGGGCTGGGACCTTGCCGCCGGCTTCGTCTTCGGCCTCGCGCTCTCGGTGGCGAGTACCGTGGTCCTGCTGCGCGCTCTGCAGAGCCGCAACCTCGTCGAGACCGAGCGCGGCCGCATCGCCGTCGGCTGGCTGATCGTCGAGGATCTCGTCATGGTCCTCGCGCTGGTGCTGCTGCCTGCGCTGGCCTCTGGCCTCTCGGGAGGCGACGGCGCGGCAAGCCTGCCATGGGTGATCTCGACGACGTTGCTGAAAGTCGCGGGCTTCGTGGCGCTGATGCTGATCGTCGGGCGCCGCGTGCTGCCCTGGGCGCTGCACTGGGTGGTCCACACCGGATCGCGCGAGCTGTTCCGCCTTGCCGTCCTTGCGGTGGCTCTCGGCGTGGCGTTCGGGGCGGCCTATGCCTTCGACGTCAGCTTCGCGCTGGGTGCCTTCTTCGCAGGCATGATCCTGGGCGAAACCCAGCTGTCCCGCCGCGCCGCCGAGGAAACGCTGCCCTTGCGCGACGCTTTCGCGGTGCTGTTCTTCGTCTCGGTGGGCATGCTGTTCGACCCCTCGGTGGTGACCGAGCAGCCGATTCCGCTGCTGGTCACGGTGCTGACGATCGTGGTCGGCAAGTCGCTGGCCGCCTGGCTGATCGTGCGCGCCTTCGGCTACGAGAACGACAAGGCGCTGACGATCTCCGCCAGCCTTGCGCAGATCGGCGAGTTCTCGTTCATCCTCGCCGGGCTGGGCGCCGGGCTGGGGCTGCTGCCCGAGGCCGGGCGCGACCTCATCCTGGCGGGCGCGATCATCTCGATCTTCCTCAACCCCTTCATCTTCAACTTCGCGGTCGGCAGTACCGGCTCCGTCAAGAAGCAGATGGAGGAGCAGGCCGAACAGGCGGAGATCGAGCATGAGAAAAAGCGCGAGGAGCACGTCATCCTCGTCGGCTACGGCCGCGTCGGCAAGCTGGTGGCGCACGGCCTGCGCGCCACCCCGACCGCCGTGCTGCTGATCGAAGCGCAGAGCGATCTCGCCCGCGAGGCCCGCGCCGAGGGCTTCGAAGTCGTCACCGGCAACGCGGTGGAGCCCGATGTCCTGAGGGAAGCGGGCATCGAGCGCGCCCACCGCATGCTCATCGCCATCCCCGAAGGCTTCGAGGCGGGCGCGATCTGCGAGGCCGCCCGCAAGCTGCGCCCCGACCTCTCGGTGATCGCCCGCGCCCACTCGGACGCGCAGTTCGCGCATCTCGTGGAGCACGGCTGCGACAAGGTGGTGCTGGGCGAGCGGGAGATCGCACGGCAGATGCTCGAACTGATCGGCGCCAGCGCCAGCCGCATCGCCGCCGTACCGGACGTGAAGTCGGCATGAGGGCGAGGAGAAAACCGCCCGGCTGGTTCAAGTGGGCGGTCTGGGGCGGGATCGTGCTGGCCGTCGCCGTCCCCACCGCCTGCGTGATGAACCACGGGGAGGTGCCGGGCTACGGCGCCTTCCCGTCATTGCCGCACTGAAACGAGACAGGTTTGGGGTGACGTTCTCGCCGTCATCAAAGGCAGTCGTAGTCTAGGCAGGCACTCCGGCTGCCTGCGCCATGACCTTGCGCACCATCTCCGGTTCGGCCTCGATAACCGTGAGATAGGCGCGCACGGCGGGTGGCGGCATGTGGCGAGCCAGTTCGTACTGGCGCAAGTTGGCGAGCGGAATGCCATAAGCCGCCGAGAACTGCGCCTGGTCCAAGCCAAGGCGATGTCGCAGAATGCGAAACCGCCGTCCGATATGGGCGCGTTCCAGCCCGGCTACACTGACGTCAAAATCCTCGGGATCGTTGGGGTCAGCCGGAATTGCGATCGTAGTCTCTTTGTTCACCAGCATTGCTCCGTCGAACAGATATCAGCCTGACCCGATCGTCTCTCAAGACGTACACGACCGTGAACAACTTACCGTCCACCAATCCCACCGCCTTGTAGCGATCTTCGCCATCGACCAAGCGAAACGAAGGTAAGACCTCATGCCGCGTATCCTCGAAAATCCGCATCCCGAACGCCAGCCGCAAGCCGTGCTTGACCAGATTGGCCTCGTCCTTGGCGGGGTCGAACGCGAACTCCATCGCCCGTGACTATGGGCACCGCATATAACACGGGAAATTAAACCCCGTCCATCCGGCGACTTACCCAGCCGCCGCGGCCCGTGCCCACGCGACGATCGCGCCGGGCGGCATCGCACCGGACTTGCGCGCGATCTCCCGGCCCTTGTGGATCAGAACGAGGGTCGGGATGGACTGGATGCCGTAGTGCCCGGCGATCGCCCCTTCCGCCTCGGTGTCGAGCTTGCCGAGGCGCATCTCGGGCTCCAGCTGCGCCGCCGCCGCCGCGAAGGCCGGAGCCATCTGGCGGCAGGGACCGCACCACGCGGCCCAGAAATCGACCAGCAGCGGCAGGTCGCTGCGCCCCGCATGAGCATCGAAATTCGCTGTGGTCAGGGTGACCGGCGCCCCGGCGAAGAGGGCCGCCCTGCACTTGCCGCATGTGCCGCCGGCGCCCAGCCGTTCGACCGGCACCCGGTTAGACGTCGTGCAGCGGGGACAAACGACGATTCTGTTATTGGACATGGACACGTCTCCTCACCATCGATGTAGGAGCGCGCGACTCAGACCGCCACTTCGCGCCACTCGCCCGGCGCGATGCCATCGAGAGTCCAGTCCCCGATGCGCCAGCGTACGAGGCGCAAGGTCGGGTGGCCGACGGCGGCGGTCATGCGGCGGACCTGCCGGTTACGACCTTCGCGCAAGGTCAGTTCGATCCAGCAGTCCGGCACCGTCTTGCGGAAGCGCACCGGCGGATTGCGCGGCCACAGGTCGGGCGTGTCGATGCGGCGGGCATCAGCGGGCAGCGTCGGGCCATCGTTCAGCGTGACACCCTTGCACAGCGCCTCGATCGCCGCCTCGTCGGGCTCCCCCTCGACTTGCACGAGATAGGTCTTGGGCGTCTTGTAGCGCGGGTTCGAGATACGCGCCTGCAGGCGGCCGTCGTCGGTCAGCAGCAACAGCCCCTCACTGTCGCGGTCGAGCCGCCCGGCGGGGTAGACACCGGGCACCTTCACGAACTCCGACAGCGTCGCGCGCGGGCTGGGAGACTTGAGGTCGGTGAACTGCGGCAGCACGTCGAACGGCTTGTTGAGCAGGATCAGGCGGGTCATGCGATCAGTCCTTCGCGGGCTTGTCTGCGGCGCGCGCCATCGCCAGCGCCACGGCGAGCAACACCATGCCGACCACGTCGATCGTGCCCAGCGTCTCTCCGAAGGCGAGCCAGCCGACCGTGGCCGCCAGCGCCGGCTGTGCCATCAGCGCGAGGCCGATCACCAGCGGTGTGAAATGGCGCAGCGAGTAGATCAGGAAACCCTGCCCGATCAGCTGGCTCGACAGCGCGAGCGCGACCAGCGGCGTCCAGTCGCGCGGCATGATGACTTCGCCCAGCAGCACCGCGGCGAGCAGCATCACCGGCACGCTCGCGGCGGTCGAGACGGCGAGCAGCGAATATTGCCCCCTGCCCTGCCGCACGCCGTTCAGCATGATGAGATAGACCGCGTAGAAGGCTCCGCCGAGCAGGCAGAACAAGTCTCCGACGAGGTTCGTGCGGCTGATCTCCAGCGATCCGCCCATCAGCAGGCCCGCCCCTGCCAGCGCGGCGAGGATGGCGCTGACTTCCAGCACGCGCGGCGCGCGCCGGGCGGTGGCAAGACCCCAGACCATCACGATCAGACTGCCCGAATTGCCGAACAGCGAGGCATTGCCCACCTTTGTCCGCACGATGCCGAAATGCCAGGCGGCCAGGTCCAGGGCGAAGAACACCCCCGCCGCCATGACCAGCGCGATCACCCCCGGCGACATTCTGCGCTGCACAGCAGGCTCACGTCCGGCGAGCAGCACGAGCACCGGCAGCGCGAGGGTCAGGCGCCAGAATCCGGCGGCGACCGGCCCGGTATCGGCAAGCCGCACCAGCCATGCCCCCAGCGCCAGCGCGACGTTGGCGGCCAGCAGCGCGAGGAGATGGCGCGCGGTCCAGTCATGGCCGGGTCGGACTTCGGGGACGGACAGGGCGGGAGCAGTGCTCATGGCCCGCGTCCTAGCGGCATGGCGCGGGCGGCGCACCTGCTTATTGGCGCGCCGCCCGGATCGTCAACAAAGCGGGATCAGTGCGGCAACTGCGCCGCCTCTTCCCCTCTTGTCTTCCACAGCGACCAGCCCACGCCGCCCGCGATCAGCGCCAGCGTGATGCCGAGGCTGGCGAGCGGCGGGAACTTGGCGCCGCCCAGCACAAAGTCGGCGATCAGGATCTTGCCGCCGATGAACACCAGCACCAGCGCGAGCGCATACTTCAGGTAGTGGAAGCGATGCACCATCGCCGCCAGCGCGAAGTAGAGCGCGCGCAGGCCCAGGATCGCCATGATGTTCGAGGTGTAGACGATGAAGGTGTCGGTCGTGATCGAGAAGATCGCCGGCACCGAATCGATCGCGAAGACCAGGTCGGCCAGGTTGATCACCACCAGCGCCAGAAACAGCGGCGTCGCTGCCCAGACGAGGTGGCCCTTCGCGTTGGCCTCCTTCACGAAGAAGTGCTCGGCATGGTGCTGCTTGGTCACGCGCATGCGGCGCGAGATCCAGCGGATCGCGGCGTTGTTGCCGATGTCCGGGTCATGGTCGCTGGTGAACAGCATCTTGACCCCGGTGAAGATCAGGAAGGCGGCGAACAGGTACATGACCCAATGGGCATGGGCGACCAGCGCCGCGCCGCCCGCGATCATAGCCCCTCGCAGCACGATGACGGCAAGGATGCCCCACAGGAGCGCGCGATACTGGTACTTGGGCGCGACAGCGAAGTAGCCGAAGATCATCGATATGACGAAGACGTTGTCGATCGAGAGCGCCTTCTCGATGAAGTACCCGGTGTAATAGTCGATCGCCGGCGCAGAACCCTTGGCCCACCAGATCCACGCGCCGAAGATCATGGCGATGCCGATGTAGAACACCGACAGTTTCAGCGATTCGGCGATGCCCATCTCCTTGTCGTCCTTGTGCAGGACGCCGAGGTCGAAGGCGGTGAGCAGCAGCACGACGGCCGCAAACGAAAGCCAGAACCAGGCAGGCGTGCCCAGCCAGTCGGCGAAGAGAAATTCCATGATTTCAAATCCAAATGGCGAACCCGTTCCCTCTCCCGTCGTCATTGCGAGCGTAGCGAAGCAATCCATGGTGGTCTGGAACTGCCTTGGATTGCTTCGCTACGCTCGTAATGACGAGGTGTGGGAGCATGAACCGTGTCCGGGGGAAACGGAGGCGCCGGCGCGCAGGATCGGGGGAGGAAAGCGCGCCGGCGCGCGGGTTACAGGCTGGCGAGTGCGCGCGCGGGCGGCAGCAGCCGCGCCATCCTGTCCCTGAGCCTGGTTTTCCGTTTCATCAGCCGGGCGACCTCCAGCGGGTCCTTGTGGCGGCCTGTCTTCATGCGGCGGATCGCGGCGTCGAGCTTCTGGTGCAGCTCTAGCAGGCGGAACATGCGTTCGGTCATTATCGTATCCCTATCGAACGGGTTGAAGTTCGATCGGATGAGCGGCGCTGGGGTTGCGTAAGAAAACAATGCTGAACCTGCACCGGTATCACCCGATGCGGTCCGACATCACGAGGCGTGAGGGAAATTCCCGATCACGCCGCGCCAGAGGGGCCCGGCCCGCAAAGGCTCTAATACGACCGAATCGCTCCGAGTTCAACCCATCGATCCTTCCTGTCGCGCAGCGATGGGGAGGTGGCAGTCGCAATGCGACTGACGGAGGGGGAACCCGCGCGCCCCTTCCCCTCCACCACCGCCTGCGGCGGCGGTCCCCCTCCCCATCGCTGCGCGACAGGGAGGATTGCCTCTGCCTCAAAATCCGATATTAATGTGATATCACTTTTAGAGGGGTGCCACCGATGTCCGATTCGCATCTGCCCATCAACGCCAGCCGGGAGAGCATCGCCTCGACCCGCAGCGGCTACCTGATGCTCATAGTGTTCCTGGCGCTGCTCGTGGCGATCGTGTTCTGCGTCGTCACGCTGGCCAGCGGCGATCCGGGACCGGGCACGGTGCTGGGCTTCCTCGCCTTCATCCTCCCGGCGGTGATCATGAACGTTCTGATCCTGAGCGGCTTCTACATGATCCAGCCCAATCAGGCCGCTGCCGTCACCCTGTTCGGCAGCTACAAGGGCACCGATCGCACCCCCGGCCTGCGCTGGGTCTGGCCGTGGATGGGCAAGACGAAAATCTCGGCCCGCGCCAACAACGTCGTCTCGGAAAAGCTCAAGGTGAACGACCTTCGCGGCAACCCGATCGAGATCGCCACCAACGTCGTCTGGCGCGTCGCCGACACCGCGCAGGCGCTTTACGACGTGGACGACTACAAGGCCTTCGTGAACGTCCAGATCGAGGCGGCGGTGCGCTCGATCGGCTCGCGCTACGCCTATGACGACGTCGAGGATGCCGAGATCACCCTGCGCGGCAGCCACGAGCAGGTGAATGCCGAACTGCGCACCGAACTGATCGCCCGCCTGCAGGTGGCGGGCATCACGGTGGACGAGTGCGGCCTCACTCACCTCGCCTACGCGCCAGAGATCGCCGGGGCCATGCTGCGCCGCCAGCAGGCCGAGGCCGTCATCGGCGCGCGGCGCAAGCTGGTGGAGGGTGCGGTGTCGATGGTCGAGATGGCGCTGGCACAGCTCTCGGAAAAGAACGTGGTCGAACTCGACGACGAGCGCCGCGCGGCGATGGTCTCGAACCTGATGGTCGTGCTCTGCGGCGAGCGGGATACCCAGCCCGTCGTCAACACCGGCACGCTCTACTCGTAACGTTCCGATGGCGTCTCCCGGCAAGAAGGCGTTCGCGCTCCGTCTCGATCCGGCGCTCTACGCAGCGCTGGAGCGGGCGGCGGCGGCGGACTTGCGCTCGGTGAACGCCGAAGTCGAAGTGCTGCTGCGCGAGGCCCTCGCCCGGCGCGGCGTCAAGGTCGAGGCGGGCGAACCGGCAAGGCGCGGACGTCCGCCGAAGGATGGAGACTGATCATGCTGCACAAGCTGTTCGAGAATGATCCGTGGTTCGCCCCCAAGCGCTACGGCTACGGCGCGGGGCTGCCGATCGCGTGGCAGGGGTGGGCGCTGCTGGCCGCTTACCTCGCCGTTATCGTCGGGATCGCGCTGCCGGGGACCGGCGGCACGCTGGGCGCCCGGACCGCGTCGTTTGTCGGCGTGCTGCTGGTGACGGGCGTGTTCATGGTGATCGCCGCGCGCCACACGCGCGGCGGCTGGAAGTGGCGCTGGGGCGGGGATTGAAGCGATCCGTCGTCCCGGACCTGATCCGGGACCGCTAACCGTGAACAGCCCATCTGTCCACGCGCGCCGCCGGGGCTTCGACAAGCTCAGCCTGAGCGGTTTTGAGCAGGTCTTTAAATCCCGCTCAGGCTGAGCTTGTCGAAGCCCCGGCCGATAACGCCCACCTAAAGACAGCCAGCGGTCCCGGATCAAGTCCGGGACGACGTGGGCCCTACAACTTCGCGAAAACCGCCACCATCGCCTTCCACGCCCGGTCCGCCTCGCCCGGATCGTAGGCAGGCGAATCCGGCACGCACCAGCCGTGGTCGGCGGCGTAGACTTCCACCTCAGCCGGGCGCTTCGCCGCATCGGCGGCCTTGCGCAGTTCGGTCCTCACCTCGGGCTGCTTGGCATCGTCATTGCGGGCGATGGCGAAGATGTAGCTCGCTTTCGTCTTGCCCAGAACCCTGTGCGGACTGTCGGGCGCCTCGGTCACGAGACCCGCGCCGTGGAGCGACACCGCCGCCTTCACCCGCCCCGGCACCGCCGCCGCCGTGCGCACGGTGAACGGCCCACCCATGCAGTAGCCGTTGCTGCCGATCCCGCGCTTCGTATCCACCGCGTCCTGCGTGTCGAGGAACGCCACGTAGGCCGTCGCATCGCGGGTGACCGCCTCGGGCGTGAGCATCGCGCGCATCGGGCCGACTTTCGCCTGACCTTCGGGCGTGCGGTACTCGGCGAAGCTCTTCATCACCGGCGCCGGGCCGGAGCGGTAGTACGGGTTGACCACCAGGACAGCATAGCCCTGCGCGGCGAGATTGCGGGCCATGATCTTCTTGGCATCACGCAGGCCCGCAATGTCGGGCCACATCACGATGCCGGGATGCTTGCCCCCACCCGCTTTATGGCCCGGATGGACGAAGAACGCATCGCACACGCCGTCCGCCGTGGTGATCGAAACCATGCGCTCGGTCAGTTCGCCGCCGCTCTCCGCCGCCACCGCTCCGCACCCGGTCAGCGCAAGTCCGGCGCCCAGCACCGAGAACGCGCGGCGGTCCATGCGGGTGAAGTCGTCGGCGGTATAGTCGTCACACATGGGCTGGCCTTTCGCTGCTTTCCCGGCAGCCTAGCAGAGCTTCGCGCGACCTCAATCGCCGTTGAAGTTGAGTTCCAGGTTCACGGCATTGGGATCGGCGAGGAACAGTTGCCTGAGGCCGATATGCGTCAGATCGTTGAACCGATAGTCGAGGCCCAGTTCGTCCAGCTTCGCGCGGGTCGCCTCGAAGCCGCTGCAGCGCAAGGCGACGTGATGGAAACCGTTGGTCGATTCGCCCGGCAGGTAATCATCGTAGCGCCCCGGAGCGGTGGTGCGATCGACGAGGTGAATGATCGGCAGCCCCCCTGCGTCGCGCATCCAGTAGCCCGCCGTGCCCGCGCGGATCGAGGGGTTCTCGCTGCGGATCAGGCCCAGCACCCGCTCGTAGAACGTGGCGGTGCCTTCGAGGTCGTCGGTCAGGATGTTGACGTGATCGATGCCGCTGACCTGCATGGTGCTCTCCCTTTGTTGGTCAGGGATTAACCCACCCCTGCCCCCTCCCGCAAGCGGGAGGGGAATGCGAAACCTGCGCATAGCCCTCCCGCTCGCGGGAGGGCCGGGAGGCTTGAGAGCGAAGCGAACTAGCCGGACGGGGTGGGCCTCAGCTCCGGAACACCACCGTACGCGCTCCGTTCAGCAGCACCCGGTCCTCCAGATGCAGCCGCACCGCCTCGGCCAGCACGCGGCGTTCGATGTCGCGGCCCTTGCGGACCATGTCCTCGGGCGTGTCGGAGTGCGTCACCGGCTCCACGTCCTGATGGATGATCGGCCCTTCGTCGAGGTCGGCCGTCACGTAGTGCGCGGTCGCCCCGATCATCTTCACCCCGCGCGCGTGCGCCTGGTGGTACGGCTTGGCGCCCTTGAAACCCGGCAGGAACGAGTGGTGGATGTTGATGCAGCGCCCCGACAGGAATGCCGCCATCTCGTCCGAGAGGATCTGCATGTAGCGCGCCAGCACCACCAGTTCCGCCCGCGTCTCGTCGACGATGGCACGGATCTGCGCTTCCTGCGCGGCCTTCTCGCCGTTGGCCATCGGCAGGTGGTGGAAGGGAATGTCCCCCAGCATCAGCGTGTTGATCGCCTCGCGCGGGTGGTTGGAGACGACGCCGACGATCTCCATCGCGATCTCGCCGATGCGGTGGCGATAGAGCAAGTCGGCGAGGCAATGGTCGAACTTGCTGACCAGCAGCAGGACGCGGCGCGGCCGGTCGCGGCGCTGCATCGACCAGGCCATGCCGTATTCGTGCGCGATCGGACCGAAACCCTCGCGGATGTCCTCGCGGTCCGTGGCGCCCGGATCGAAGGCCACGCGCATGAAGAAGCGGCCCTGCTCGAGATCGTCGAACTGCTGCGCCTCGGTGATGTTGGCGCCCATCTGCGCGAGATAGCCCGTCACCCGGGCGACGATGCCCGGGCGGTCGGCACACGAAAAGGCGAGGATCAGCGGCTCGGCCATACCCTTTCCCCTTACGCCGCGACGGCGCCGCGATTGGTCAACGCGGCCTCGCTCTCGGCCATGAGCGCGGCGACGATCTCGGCCACCGGCTCCTCCTTGCCGACCATGCCGACCGACTGGCCCGCCATGATCGAGCCGCTCTCGACGTCGCCGTCGATGACCGCGCGGCGCAGCGCGCCTGCCCAGAAGTGCTCGATCTTGAGCTGCGCCTCGCCCATGTCGACCTCGCCCGCGTCCAGTAGGCGCGCGACTTCGATCTGCTTGGCGGTGAACTCCTCGGTGCCCTTGTTCTTGAGCGCGCGCACCGGGATTACCGGCAGGCGCGGATCGACCTGCACCGATGCCACCGCATCGCGGGCCGAGGCGCGGAAGAACGCCTTCTTGAACGCTTCATGGGCGATCGATTCGCTCGCGCAGGCGAAGCGAGTGCCGAGCTGCACGCCGGCCGCGCCCATTTCGAGGTATCCGGCGATCGCCTCGCCCCGGCCGATGCCGCCCGCGACGAACACGAGGTTGTCCGCGGCTAGGCTCGGCAGGATTTCCTGCGCCAGCACCGAGGTGGAGACGGGGCCGATGTGGCCGCCCGCTTCCGAACCCTCGATCACCAGCGCGTCCGCGCCCGAGCGCAGCAGCTTCTTGCCCAGCGCCAGCGTGGGCGCGAAGCAGATGACCTTGGCCCCGTTCGCCTTGATCGCCTCGACGCTGCCCTTGGGCGGAATGCCGCCCGCAAGCACCACATGCGTCACGCCGTGCTTCGCGCAGACGTCGATCAGGTCGAACAGCATTGGGTGCATGGTGATGAGGTTCACGCCGAAGGGCTTGGACGTCAGCGCCTTGGTGGCGGCGATCTCGGTGTCGAGCAGTTCCGGGGTCATCGCCCCGCAGGCGATCACGCCGAAGCCGCCCGCATTGCTGATCGCGGAGACAAGGTTGCGCTCGGAAACCCAGGACATGGCGCCGCACAGGATGGCGGTCTCGGTGCCGAGGAATTCGCAGCCGCGCGCCATCAGCGCGGAAGTCTTGGTGAAGGCGGTCATGAAATTCCCATAGCCCGGATTTTTGTTCAGCCGTGCGCCATAGGGTGACGAGCCGCACCGCACAAGCGGCGAGCGACGGAACCAAATGGCGACAAGTTCGTTCAGGTGAGGCACAGTTACATGGAAATCAGGGGGTCATTTCCAACATGCAACACGACGACGAACCGCTGAATGCCGCAGCCACGACACCGTCGGGCCCGGAAGCGGTCGCCGCGCAGGGCGTAACGATCGACGAACATCTGTTCGAGGACATTCTGGATCTCGAAGGCGCGTTGCGGTTGAGTACGCAGGCCACCGCCGGTCTCGGCGCCCCGCGCGCCACGGAAATCGTGATGCTCGGCCGCAAGTTGCCCGAACCTTCAGCCGCGAAGATGCAGGAACTCGCCGGAGAAGTCCGCAAAGCCACGCAGGCCGGTGATCTGGCGCGGATGCGCGAGTGCCATCTGCGCGTCATCGACACACTGGTTTCGCTGCGCACGACGTGCTGGGCCGTAAAATCCGAAGAATAGATCAAGTTTCATCGAGTTTCCCGATTACTCTTACATGTTCGTATAGCTTCTCCGCCTTGGCGGGCTTCGTTAGGTCTAAAGCAGAGCCGCCAAAGGGCAGCACACGCCAATCCATGACCACAGGCCCATGACCAAAGGAGAGCCGACATGCACGGATCCAACTCAGACGAGCCCAAGTGCCCTTACGGCCACGGCGCCGCTACCCCGCTGACCACGCAGTTCGGCGCTCCGGTCGTCGACAACTCTAACTCCTACACCGCCGGGCCGCGCGGGCCCCTGCTGATGCAGGACGTCTGGCTGATCGAGAAGCTGGCCAACCTCAACCGCGAAGTCATCCCCGAGCGGCGCATGCACGCCAAGGGTTCGGGCGCGTTCGGCACCTTCACCGTCACCGGTGACGTTGCGAAGTACACCCGCGCGAAGTTCCTCGCCGAAAAGGGCAAGCAGACCGAGCTGTTCGCCCGCTTCACCACCGTGGCCGGAGAGCGCGGCGCGGCCGATGCCGAGCGCGACATTCGCGGCTTCGCGGTGAAGTTCTACACCGAGGAAGGCAACTGGGACATGGTCGGCAACAACACGCCGGTCTTCTTCGTGCGCGATCCCCGCCACTTCGCCGATCTCAACAAGGCAGTGAAGCGCGATCCGCGCACCAACATGCGCAGCGCGCAGAACAACTGGGACTTCTGGACCCTGCTGCCCGAAGCCTTCCACCAGGTCACTTACGTGATGGGCGATCGCGGCATCCCCAAGTCGTACCGCCACATGGACGGCTTCTCCAGCCACACCTACTCGTTCTACAACGAGGCGGGCGAGCGGTTCTGGGTGAAGTGGCACTTCAAGACCCAGCAGGGCCACGCGCACCTGACCGACGCCGAAGCCGCCGAAGTCGTCGCCGGCGACCGCGAGAGCAACCAGCGCGATCTCTACGAGGCGATCGAGCGCGGCGAGTTCCCGAAGTGGAAGGTCATGGTCCAGATCATGGACGAGGCCGAGGCCGAGACGTGCGGCTTCCACCCGTTCGATCTCACCAAGGTCTGGTCGCAGAAGGTCTATCCGCTGATCGAGGTCGGCATGATGGAACTGAACCGCAATCCGGAGAACTTCTTCGCGGACGTGGAGCAGAGCGCCTTCAGCCCGTCCAACCTCGTCCCCGGCATCGGCGTCTCGCCCGACAAGATGCTGCAGGCGCGCCTGTTCGCCTATTCGGACGCGCAGCGGTATCGTCTGGGAGTCAACCACCACCAGATCCCGGTGAACGCGGCGCGCTGCCCGGTGTTCAACAACCACCGCGACGGCCAGGGCCGGGTCGACGGGAACTACGGCGGACTGCTGCACTACCACCCGAACTCGTTCGACCAGTGGCAGGGCCAGCCCGAATTCCGCGAGCCCCCCTTGCGCCTCTCGGGCGCTGCCGACTTCTGGAACTTCCGCGAGGATGACGACGATTACTACAGCCAGCCGCGCGCGCTGTTCCAGCTGATGGACGATGCGCAGAAGGAGCGCCTGTTCGCCAACACCGCCCGCGCCATGGGCGACGCGCCGGACTTCATCAAGCAGCGCCACATCGACAACGCCACCCGCTGCGATCCGGCTTACGGTGCGGGCGTGGCCAAAGCGCTGGGAATGAGCGTGAGCGCGGAACTCTCGCCGGTGCCCGAACTGGCGGATTGACCTGACGGTCGAATGAAAAGGCCCCGTGCGCGGACATCCGCACACGGGGCCTTTTTCGTGATTGTTCCGTCACCCTTTAACAGTCATCCCCGCGAAGGCGGGGCCCCATCTGATGACCGTGCAACACGAGAGAACCGGAGATGGGTTCCCGCCTTCGCGGGAATGACTGTCAAAGGGTCGGTGTCCTACTTCGCCACCGTGAACGTCGTCGCCATGTCGGCCTTTGAATCGCCGCCGACCCACACGTCGAACGCGCTGTCGTCCTGCACCCAGCCCTTGGTCGCCGCGCTCCAGTAGCGCAGGTCGTCGGCCGTCAGCGTGAACTGCATGTGCTTCGTCTCGCCCGGCGCGAGGGCGACGCGGGCGAACTTCTTGAGCTGGCGCACCGGACGCGAGGACGTGCCCACGCGCTGGTGAATGTAGAGCTGCGCCACCTCGTCGCCCGCACGCTTGCCGGTGTTGGTGAGGTCGAACGACACCGTGACCGGCTCGCCCAGCTTCACCGAGGCGCGGTCCACCGCCAGCTTGCCGTAAGCGAACGTGGTGTAGCTCAGGCCATGACCGAAGGGCCAGGTCGGCGAATTGTCCTCGTTCCAGTAGCGCTTGTCGGCGCTTCCGGGCTGGTGCGAGGGCAGGTAGGCATACGTGTAAGGCGCCTGGGCAGCGCTGCGAATCCAGCTGAAGGGCAGCTTGCCGCCGGGATTGACATCGCCGAGCAGCAGGTTGGCGACGGCATTGCCGCCCTCGGAGCCGGGATACCACGCCTCCAGCACCGCGCCGGGCTTCGCATCGCCAAGGCTCAGCGGGCGGCCGTTGACCAGCACTACGACCACCGGCTTGCCCGTGGCGATCACCGCGTCGAGCAGTTCCTGCTGATGCCCCGGCAGCCTGAGGTCCGAGCGCGAGGCGAATTCGCCCGCCATGTTCTGCGCCTCGCCCAGCACCATGACCGCGACGTCCGACTGGTTTGCAAGCGCGATCGCCTTGGCCAGTTCCGCCTTTTCGTCGATCGCGGGATGCTCGCCGGGCTTGTTCATCGCGTCGAAGAAGGAGGGGTTCTTACGAGTGGGCCATGCCGTTCCCGTCGCATATTCGACCTTCACGCCCGCACCCAGCTTGGCGCGCAGGCCCGCAAGGACGCTGACGCCCTCCGGCTTGTTGGAGGAGAACACCCAGGGACCGAGCATGTCGTGCCCCGCATCGCCGAGCGGCCCGATCACCGCCACCGACTTGAGCTTCGCGCGGTCCAGCGGCAGCAGCCCGCCCGCATTGGCCAGCAGCACCGCCGACCGCTCGGCCGCGATCCGTGCGACTTCGCGGTGGGCGGGATCGTCGAAGGTCCTGGGCACCGCCTTGGGATCGACATAAGGCTTGTCGAACAGGCCAAGGCGATACTTGGCCTCGAGCAGACGCAGCACCGGGCCGTCGAGCGCGCTTTCGGCCACTTCGCCGTTCTTCACCGCGTCGATCAGCGACAGCATCGGTGAGGGGTTGCTCGGCACCGTCATCGCAAGGTCCATGCCCGCCTCCAGCGCGCGCACGGCGGCCTGCTTCGGGCTGCCCGCCATGCCCTGCTTCTCCAGCGAATCGACGCCGTTGGCATCGCTCACCACGAAGCCCTTGAAGCCCCATTCCTTGCGCAACACATCGGTCAGCAGCCACGTGTTCGCCGCCGCCGGAACGCCGTTGAGGCCCATGTAGGCGCTCATGATATTGCCCGCGCCCGCATCGAGCGCGGCCTTGAACGGCGGCAGGTAAGTGTTGCGCAGCTGGTTTTCCGACAAGTCCACCTCGTCGTAGTCACGCCCGCCGAACGAGGCGCCGTAGCCGACGAAATGCTTGGGGCCGGACAGCACATGCCCCGGCGTGCCGATGGCACCGCCCTGGAAGCCGCGCACTTGCGCCGCCGCCATCGCCGCGCCGAGCACCGGGTCCTCGCCCGCGCCCTCGACCATGCGGCCCCAGCGCGGGTCCATGGTGATGTCGACCATCGGCGCGAAGGTCCAGTTGATGCCCACCGCGCGCGCTTCCGATGCCGCGACGGCCTGGCCGCGCTCGGCCGTCGCCGGGTCCCACGACGCGGCCATCGCGATCGGCACCGGCATGATCGTGTGCAACCCGTGGATCACGTCGTAGCCGATCAGCAGCGGAATGCCGAGGCGGGTCTTCTTCACCGCCAGTTCCTGCAGCGCGTTGATGCGGACCGGGTCGGTGACGAACAGCATCGAGCCGACCTGCCCCTTCGCGATCGCGGCGTCGATGTTCACCGCCGTCGCCTTCGGATTCGCCACGGTAGCGCCGCCGAAGTCGAAGTACTGGACGAGCTGGCCCGCCTTCTCCTCCAGCGTCATCCGCTGCAGCATCGCCTCCGCGCGCTCGCGTGCCTCGGCCTCGGTGACGACTTTCGCCTCTTTGGCAACGACCGGTGCAGCCGCAAGCGGAGCCAGCGACGACGTCAGGGCCAGAGCGAGTACCATTCGGGAAAGGCGCAAGGTCGATTACTCCGTTGGAATGCTGATCGGGATACTTGTGCACCCGCCATATCCCGGTTTCGCGTATTTGACAGCGCTGTATCCGACGCGCGGATAGCGGAAACGAAAAAAGGCGGCGCTTACCGCGCCGCCTTTCTCCAATCCTTCGCGGGTACGCGAGAACGCTGCGATCAGGCCGCCGCGTCGAGTCCGTAAGCGGTGTGCAGCACGCGCACGGCCAGTTCGGTCTCATCGGTGTCGATCAGGACCGATACCTTGATCTCGCTGGTCGAGATGGCGATGATGTTGATACCGCGATCGGCGAGCGTCTTGAACATCGTCGCCGCGACGCCTGCGTGGCTGCGCATGCCGACGCCCACGACGCTGATCTTCGCCACGTTGCCCTCGGCGATCATGCGGTAGTAGCCGATCGCGTCCTTGCGCTCTTCCAGCAGCGCCTGCGCGCGGGCGAGGTCGGCCTGCGGGACCGTGAAGGTCACGTCGGTCTCGCCTTTGTCCTTGGCGACGTTCTGGATGATCATGTCGACGTTGATGTTCGAATCCGCGAGCGGCGCGAAGATCGACGCCACCGCGCCCGGACGGTCGGCGATGCGGGTCAGGGTGATCTTGGCTTCGTTCTTGTCGGCGGCGATGCCGGTGATCAGCTGGCGTTCCATGTCGCTTCCTTCAAGCTCTTCGTCACTGACGATCAGGGTTCCGGGGATGGTATCGGCGGCGGGCGCGTTCTCGTCGATGAACGAGGACAGCACCTGCACGCGCACGTTCTCCTTCATGGCGAGGGAGACCGAGCGGGTCTGCAGCACCTTGGAACCGACCGAGGCCAGCTCCAGCATTTCCTCATAGGTCACCAGCGGCAGCTTGCGTGCCTTGGCGACGATGCGCGGGTCGGTGGTGTAGACGCCGTCGACGTCGGTGTAGATGTCGCAGCGATCGGCCTTCACCGCCGCCGCCACGGCCACCGCCGACGTGTCCGAGCCGCCGCGACCCAGCGTGGTCACGCGATTTTCCGGTGAGACACCCTGAAAGCCCGGGATCACCGCGATCTGGCCCGATGCCATCGAGGCGATCAGCGCCTCGGCGTCGATGTCCTCGATGCGGGCCTTGGCGTGAGCGTCGTCGGTCTTGATCGGCACCTGCCAGCCCAGCCACGAGCGCGCCTTGCAGCCCATCGACTGCAGCGTCAGCGCGAGGAGGCCGGACGTGACCTGCTCGCCCGAGGCGACGACGACGTCGTATTCGGCGGGATCGTAGAGCGCATCGGCTTCACGGCAGAAGTTGACGAGGCGGTCGGTCTCGCCCGCCATCGCGGAGACGACCACGGCCACTTCGTGCCCGGCTTCCTGCTGGCGTTTGACGATACCCGCCACGCGCCGGATGCGCTCGGACCCGGCCATGGAAGTGCCGCCGAATTTCATCACGATACGTGCCAAGGCGCCGTTGCTCCCCTGCGTAAAAGACCCGCGCGGGGTGCGCGAGTGTGGATAAGAGTCGGCGGCGCTGTTAGGGGGGGATCATGGACAATGCAACTGCCTCTCTTCCCGCTTCGCGCGCAACAATCGATCCGAAGGAGGCTGCGCACTTCGGCGCCCTCGCCGCCGAGTGGTGGGATCCGAAGGGCACTTCGGCGATGCTGCACAAGCTGAACCCGGTGCGCCTGGGCTTCATCCGCGAGGCGATCGACGGGCATTTCGGCACCGATTCGCGCGGGCTCAGGCCGCTGGAGGGCAAGCGCGCGCTCGACGCCGGATGCGGCGCGGGGCTGCTGTGCGAGCCGCTGGCGCGCATGGGCGCGGCGGTGACCGGCGTGGACGCCGCACCCGAAAACGCCGCCGCCGCGCGCGCCCATGCCGAGGCGGGCGGGCTGGCGATCGACTACCGCGCGGGCGAACTGGGATCGCTGGGCCTGACGGGCTACGACCTCGTCTGCTCGCTGGAAGTGATCGAGCATGTCACCGACAAGGCCACCTTCATCGGTGACCTGTCCGCTGCGTTGGCGGACGACGGGTTGATGATCCTATCGTGCCCTAACCGCACCGCCCGCTCGCGCGTGCTGCTGGTGGAGGCGGCGGAGCGGCTCGGCCATGTGCCGAAGGGAACGCACGAATGGAGCCAGTTCGTGACGCCTGAGGAACTGCGCGAGCTTGCGGATGGCGCCGGGCTGGAACTGGGTACGCCGCGCGGGATCGCATGGTCGCCGCTCAAGGGGCTGCACCTGTCAGACGATCTGGCGCTGAACTTCATCGCGACGGCGCGGAAGAAGTAAGCATCCTCCCTGTTCCGAAGGAATGGGGAGGTGGCAGCCCGCAGGGCTGACGGAGGGGCTTCTCCCCCTCCACCACTCGCTACGCGAGCGGTCCCCCTCCCCATCGCTTCGCGACAGGGAGGATTTGGGGACCTTACCCCAGCACCCCCTCGATCGCCGCCACGGCCTTCGCCTCACGCTCGGCCCAGGTTCCGGCGATGCGCACGAAGGTCACCCCGGCACGCACCAGCATGTCCTCGGCCAGCGCGGCGAAGCGGGCGCGGGTGTCATCGGTCCCGAAAAAGCGGGTGCCGTCCTCCTGCCAGGGCACATCGGGCTCGAACAGCAGGTAGAGGTCGGCCTTGGGATAGGCCAGCAGGGCTTCGGGCACTTCGCCGAACAGCATCTGCGCCCAGGCGGCGGTCATCAGCTGGTCGGTGTCGAACAACAGGACCGGCGCACCGTCATCGTCAGACAGCGCCCGGCGATTGTGCCGCGCCTGCCCCTCGGCGATGACGAGAAGGTCGGTCATCGTCAGGTCGATGCCGTTCTCTTCGCAATAGGTGCGGCCATACTCCGGCACAAAAGGCCAGCCGCGCGTGACGAGCAGGCGCTCGCACAGCACCGACTTGCCGGTGCTCTCGGCGCCGTGGAGGCAAACGGTCTTCATGCCTGCGTCCTGTAGGCGACGATCCATTCCCGCAAGGCCAGCACCGACATCAGGAGAAATACGACGTAAAGCCCCGCCGTCGCCCACAAGTCCTTGTGAACGTAGACTGCGATGGACGCGATATCGACGGCGATCCACAAGACCCAGTTCTCGATGCGGCGAAACGCGAGCAGGATCTGCGCGGCGATGCTGGCCTCGGCAATCGCGGTGTCGGCGTAAGGCAGCGAGGCGTCGGTAAAGCGGTGCATCACCCAGCCGAGGTTGAGCGCCAGCGCCGCCGTCGCCGTCAGCCAGACGACGCGGCTGAAGTTGCTCAGCAGGCGAACGGGCACGCGGTCGTCGCCCTCGCCGCCGGTCTTCGCCGCGCGCAGCCAGAGCACCCAGCTCCACCCCTGCGCCACGAAGAAGAAGACCTGCAGCCCCGCCTCTCCGTAGAGCTTCGCCTCGAAGAACACGGCGACATAGAGCGCCACCATGGCCATGCCGAACGGATAGTTCCACACGCTGCGCCGCACCAGCAGCGCAATGTTGGCAAGACCGAGCGCGGCCGCGATCCATTCGACGGTGTTCATTGCCCCGGCCCCCGAAACAGTCCCCGAATCAGGCCCCCGCTCAGACGAACGCCGCCGCCCATTCCGGCTCCTTGAAGCCGACGAGGATGCCGCCGGGATATTCCACCACAGGCCGCTTGATCATGCTGGGATTGGCGGCCATCAGCGCAGTCGCCTTCTCGGCGTCGAGGTCGGCCTTGTCGGCATCGGGCAGCTTGCGGAAGGTGGTCCCGGCGCGGTTCAGCACCTTGTCGAGCCCGGCGGCGTCGATCCACGCCGCGAGCTTTTCCGGGTCCGCGCCTTCCTTCTTGTAGTCGTGGAACGTGTACGCGATCCCCTTCGCGTCAAGCCAGACACGCGCCTTCTTCACCGTGTCGCAGTTGGGGATGCCGTAGAACTCGATCGCCATGCCGTACCTATCGCCCTGAAACGCAGGCACAAGTTACGGTAAGGAGCCTGCTTCACGCGCGGCGATACACCAAGCCGCGCGCGATGCATACCGGCAAGAACATGGGGCCGATCAGCCCGGCAGCCTTGCCTTCATGTCGAAGCGCTGCACCTTGGGCATGTCGCACGTGTAGAGCGTGTAGCTCTCGTAATATTCCTTCATGCCGCGACGCTGGACCATGAGATGCTCGGCATTGCGCGCCCAGGCGGCGGCGTGCTCCGCGCTCTCCCATTCCGACATCGACAGCACTTCGCCGTCGTCCGCCGTATAGCTGCGGAACAACAGGAATCCCGGCTGCTCGGCGGCCATCGCCTCCATGGCGACGGCGTCGTGGATATAAGCGTCAACGTCGATGTCGGCGCGCTTGCGGTTGCGGAAAAGGACAAGGAACATTTGCGCTCCCTGCATCGCCGCAATCGGTTGTACAAGTGATCAAAAGCGCCATTGTGACTTGCGATTTGTCCCGCTTCGGGAAGATCGCAGCCGCTTCGGCCACAATGCGCGCTCCACTGGACAAATCGCGCGATTCCCGACAAGGCGCGAGGCACCATGAGCATGAACAGCTTCGGCCGCCTCTTCCGCTTCACCACCTGGGGTGAGAGCCACGGACCCGCCATCGGCGCCGTCGTCGACGGGTGCCCGCCGGGCCTCGCCATCGACGAGGGCGTGATCCAGCCCTTCCTCGACGCGCGCCGTCCCGGCCAGTCGAAGTTCACCACGCAGCGGCAGGAGCCGGACCAGGTCCGCATCCTCTCGGGCGTTTTCGAAGGCAGGACGACAGGCACCCCGATCAGCCTGATGATCGAGAACGTCGACCAGCGCTCCAAGGACTATTCCGAGGTCGCCGTCGCCTATCGCCCCGGCCATGCCGACTACGCCTACGACGCCAAGTACGGCTTCCGCGACTATCGCGGCGGCGGGCGCTCCTCGGCGCGCGAGACCGCCAGCCGCGTGGCGGCGGGCGCGGTGGCGCGGCTGGTGATCCCCGAAGTGAAGATCCTCGCCTACGTCTCCGAGATCGGCGGCGACATGATCGATCCGGGCAAGTTCGACGAAGCCGAGATCGCCAACAACCCGTTCTTCTGCCCCGACGCGGCCGCTGCGGCGCGCTGGGAGAAGATCGTCGATGACGCGCGCAAGAGCGGTTCGTCGGTCGGCGCGGTGGTGGAATGCTATGCCAGCGGCGTGCCCGCAGGCTGGGGCGCCCCGCTCTATGCCAAGCTCGACGCCGACCTCGCGGCGGCGATGATGGGCATCAACGCGGTCAAGGGCGTCGAGATCGGCGACGGCTTTGCGGCCGCACGCCTCTCCGGCGAGCAGAACGCCGACCCGATGCGCCCGAATGCCGAAGGGCCGGACGGCGCGCCGGAGTTTCTGGCGAACCACGCGGGCGGAATCGCGGGCGGCATCTCCACCGGCCAGCCGGTGACCTGCCGCGTGGCGTTCAAGCCGACCAGTTCGATCCTCACCCCGCAACAGACCATCAACCGCTCCGGCGAGGCGACCGAGATGTTCACCAAGGGCCGCCACGACCCCTGCGTCGGCATCCGCGGCGTGCCGGTGGTCGAGGCGATGATGGCGCTGGTGCTGGCCGATCACAAGTTGCTCCACCGCGGGCAGTGCGGTTGAGTGGGCCGAATCCTCCCTGTTGCGAAGCAATGGGGAGGTGGCAGCCCGCAGGGCTGACGGAGGGGTCGTCTCCCCCTCCACCACCCGCTACGTGGGCGGTCCCCCTCCCCGAGCAAGCTCAGGGAGGATTTGCATGCGCATCCTGATCGACGCCGACGCCTGCCCGGTGAAGGAGGAGACCTACAAGGTCGCCGCCCGCCACAAGGTGCCCGTCGTCGTCGTCAGCAACAGCGCGATCCGCGTCCCGCAAAGTGCGCTGATTTCCCGCAAGGTGGTCAGCGACGCCTTCGACGCGGCGGACGACTGGATCGTGGAGAATACTGACGCCGCAACGGTGGTGATCACCGCCGATATCCTCCTGGCCGACCGCTGCCTCAAGCTGGGCGCCAGCGTGGTTGCTCCCAACGGCAAGCCTTTCACCACCAGTTCGATCGGCAGCGCCATCGCCACCCGCGCGATCATGGCGGACTTGCGCGCGGGCGGAGACATCATCGGCGGGCCGCCGCCGTTCGCGAAGCAGGACCGCTCGCGGTTCCTCTCGGCGCTGGACGAAGTGCTGGTACGGTTGCTGAGGTCGTCGTCCCGGACTTGATCCGGGACCGCTGACGCCTTCAACCCCAGTTCGTCATTGCGAGCGAAGCGAAGCAATCCAGGGCGGCCCTACACCGCTCTGGATTGCTTCGCTTCGCTCGCAATGACGATGAAGGGAGAGTTGGCCAGACCGGTACGATGCTTTTCACATCTCATCGACAGAGCTGCACAATCCATCTCCGATTGATCGCCTGAACCGATGAGCCCAATCGGATCATCGTGCTTACAATCGTCACACCCCCGGCCTATCTGAGCTTCACCAGTTTCAACCACCCAACTGAGGGAACTACATCCATGGGTATTGTCGGCAGCACCATCAAGCCGTTCAAGAACACCGCCTTCCAGGCCGGTAAGGACTTCTTCGACGTCACCGAAGGCGACATCGCGGGCAAGTGGGCCGTGTTCTTCTTCTACCCGGCGGACTTCACCTTCGTGTGCCCGACCGAGCTGGAAGACCTCGCCGGTGAATACGCCACGCTTCAGGGCCTCGGCGTCGAAGTGTTCGGCGTTTCGACCGACACGCACTTCAGCCACAAGGCATGGCACGACACGTCGGACGCCATCGGCAAGTGCACCTACGCCTTCCTCGGCGACCAGAACCACAACCTTGCCAACAACTTCGGCGTGCTGCGCGAAGGCGTCGGCCTGGCTGACCGTGCGACCTTCGTCGTCGATCCGGACGGCGTGATCCAGCTGGTCGAAATCACCCCCGAGGGCGTGGGCCGCAACGCCAAGGAACTGGTCCGCAAGATCAAGGCCGCCAAGTACTGGCGCGAGCACCCCGGCCAGGTCTGCCCGGCCAAGTGGGAAGAAGGCGAAGCAACGCTCGCTCCCTCGCTCGACCTCGTCGGCAAGATCTAAGACCCGCGCGACACCTTAGGGTCGCGTACTGACGGTGTGCGGCCCGGGGCTCCCTCCCCCCGGAGCCGCACCTCGTGCGCCCTCCGCGGCAACCGGACCCCGGACCGCCCCGTTCACACCGAAATCCCAAAGGACCAATGACATGCTCGACGCCAACCTGAAGCAACAGCTCTCGCAATACCTCGGCATGCTGCGCGAGCCGATCGAGCTCGTCGCCTCCCTTGGCGATGACGCAAAGTCCACCGAGACCCGCGAGCTGCTGACCACCATCGCCTCGCTCTCGGACAAGGTCACCGCCACTTTCGACGGCGACGATGCGCGCCGCCCCAGCTTCATCATCCGCCGCGCCAGCGACGCCAGCGCCTGGGTACGTTTCGCCGGCCTGCCGCTCGGCCACGAATTCACCTCGCTCGTCCTCGCCCTGCTGTGGACCGGCGGCCACCCGCCCAAGGTCTCGGACGAAGTTCTGGAGCAGGCGAAGGCGCTCGAAGGCTCGCTGACGTTCGAGATGTACTTCTCGCTCTCGTGCCACAACTGCCCCGACGTGGTGCAGGCGCTGACGCTGATCGCGCTCAACAACCCGCACGCCGACGTGACCCTGATCGAAGGCGGCACGTTCCAGGCCGAAGTCGAGGAGCGCGGCGTCATGGCCGTGCCCGCCGTCTTCCTGAACGGCGCGATGTGGGGTTCGGGCAAGATGAGCATCGAGGAAATCCTCGGCAAGCTCGACACCGGCGCCGACGCCAAGGCCGCCGCCAAGCTGGCCGAGAAGAAGCCTTTCGAGGTGCTCGTCGTCGGCGGTGGTCCCGCTGGTGCCGCCGCTTCGGTCTACACCGCGCGCAAGGGTTTCAGCACCGGCATCGCAGCCGAGCGTTTCGGCGGTCAGGTGCAGGACACCATGGGCATCGAGAACTTCATCTCGGTTCCCTACACCGAAGGCCCGAAGCTTGCCGCCGCGCTGGAATCGCACGTCGCTGAATACGACATCGACGTGATGAACCTGCAGCGCGCCGAAAAGCTGATCCCGGCCAGCGAAGTGGGCGGCTATCACGAAGTCGTGTTCGCCAACGGCGCTTCGCTGAAGGCCCGCTCGGTGGTGCTGACCACCGGCGCGCGCTGGCGGAACCTCGGCGTTCCGGGTGAGGCCGAGTACAAGAATAAGGGCGTGGCCTATTGCCCGCACTGCGACGGCCCGCTGTTCAAGGGCAAGCGCGTGGCGGTGATCGGCGGCGGCAACTCGGGCGTCGAGGCGGCGATCGACCTTGCCAACATCGTCGGCCACGTGACCCTGATCGAATTCGACGCCAAGCTGCGCGCCGACCAGGTCCTGGTCGATAAGCTCAAGTCGATGAAGAACGTCGATATCTTCACCAGCGCCCAGACCACCGAGGTCGAAGGCGACGGCGAGAAGGTGGGCGCGCTGGTCTACAAGGACCGTAATTCGGGTCAGGAGCACAAGGTCGAGCTGGAAGGCGTGTTCGTCCAGATCGGTCTGGTGCCCAACACCGAATGGCTGAAGGACTCCGGCGTCGAACTGACGGCGCGCGGCGAGATCGTGATCGACGAGAAGGCCGCCACCAACCTGCCCGGCGTCTTCGCGGCGGGCGACGTGACCACGGTGCCTTACAAGCAGATCATCATCGCCATGGGCGAAGGGTCGAAGGCGGCGCTTTCCGCATTCGACTACCTGATCCGCAACGAGGCGCCCGAGGAGATCGCACAGGCAGCGCAAGCAGCCTGAACGACGCTGAGGTTATAACGAGAGGCGGGCGGGGATCGTAAGATTCCCGCCCGTTTTCGTGGGCGGATGGGGCTTCGACAAGCTCAGCCTGAGCGGGTTTGAGAGAACACCTCTAAAACCGCTCAGGCTGAGCTTGTCGAAGCCCCACGAGCAGCGCACACGCTTGCTTCCAAAACCCCGTCATCCCCGCGAAGGCGGGGACCCAACTGATGCCGGTTCAACAGGCGCCGTCAGCAGATGGGTTCCCGCCTTCGCGGGAATGACTGATTAAGAGAAAGGCAAGCGCTCAAACCCCGTCGATATGCCGCTTCAGCCCCGCCTCCCACATCGCGATACGCCCCGAGCGCACCGCCGCGTCCATATCCGGCGCGAACCGCTTCGACGCGCTGCCCATCGCCACCGCGTCCTCCAGCGAGGCATGGAGGCCAACCCCGACCCCCGCCAGCATCGCCGCGCCCAGAGCGGTCGTCTCGATATCCGCAGGCCGCTCCACGGGCAGCGCGAGCACGTCGGCCAGATCCTGCGCCATCCAGTCGTTGGCGCTCATCCCGCCATCGATGCGCAGCGAGGTCCAGGCCGCGCCGTCGGCGGCGAAGGCGGCCTGCAGGTCGTGGCACTGGTGCGCCATCGATTCCATCGCCGCGCGCACGATATGCGCCCGGCTGGTCCCTTGCGTGAGCCCGGTGACGACGCCCTTGGCATCCGGCTGCCAGTGCGGCGCGCCCAGCCCCGCCAGCGCGGGCAGGAACAGCACACCGCCATTGTCCGCCACCGCGCGCGCCAGCGTCTCGCTCTCCGCCGCCGTTCGGATCACGCCGAGTTCGTCGCGCAGCCACTTGATGAGGCTGCCCGCCACGAAGATCGATCCTTCCAGCGCATATGTCCGCCGCCCGTCCTGCTGGCACAGCACCGTGCCGAGCAGCCGGTGCGAGGAACGCGGCAAGGTCTCGCCCATGTTGGTGAGGATGAAGGCGCCGGTGCCGAAGGTGGCCTTGGTCTCACCCGCCTTGAGGCAGTGCTGGCCGATCGTCGCCGCCTGCTGGTCGCCCGCAAGCCCGCTGATCGGGATCGGCGCGCCGAGCAGTTCGGGATCGCAAGTGCCCACGGTCCCGGCAGTGTCCACAATCCGGCCCAGCGCGCTGCGCGGCACCCCGAACAGGCCGAGCAGGTCGTCGTCCCAGTCCGCGCCTTCCAGCGCCATCAACTGCGTACGGCTGGCGTTGCTGGCATCGGTGACATGCAAGCCCCCGGTCAACTTCCAGACCAGCCAGCTCTCCACCGTGCCCAGCGCCAGCCGCTCGCCCAAGGCGCGCGCCTCGGGCACATTGTCGAGCATCCAGCGCATCTTGGTGCCGGAGAAATAGGGATCGACGACAAGGCCCGTCCGCTCCTGCAGCATGGCCTCATGCCCGCCATCGCGCAGCGTGGCGCACATCTCGGCGGTGCGGCGGTCCTGCCAGACGATGGCGCGGGTGATCGGCTCGCCGGTCTGGCGATCCCAGGCCACCACCGTCTCGCGCTGGTTGGTTATGCCGAGCGCGGCGATGCGCCCTGCCCCGCCGACCCCGGAGTCTGAAAGCTGGCCGATGACCTCGCGCGCGCAGGCGAGGGTCTTGTCCCAGATCTCGGCGGCATCGTGCTCGACGCGGCCGGGGGCGGGATAATGCTGCGTCAGTTCCTTCTGCGCGACGTGCAGGACCCTACCGTCCGCGCCGTAGACGATCGCGCGGGTCGAGGTGGTCCCTTCATCGAGGACCAGAATGTGTTCGCCGTTCACTTGCTCACTCACCCATGTATGTTTGCAGTCGCGCGGCTTGTGCCGCGTCGAGCCGGAGGCCCAGCTTCGTGCGGCGCCACAGCACGTCCTCGGCCGTCAGCGCCCACTCGTTGGCCTTGAGGTAATCGACTTCCGCGCCGGTCAGGCCGTGGCCGAAGTCCTCGCCGGGGTCCATCGCCAGCCAGTCGCGCGCCTTCGTGCCATAGGCCCGCGCCACGCGGTCCAGCGTCGCCGCATCGAGGCGGGGGTATTCGCGCGCGAGGTCGGCCTTCAGCGCATCGATCGCGCCCATCGCGAAGTCGCCGCCGGGCAGCGGCGCGGTGGCGGTCCAGTCCTTGCCGGACAGCGCCGGGACCAGCGGCCGCAGCTTCTCCACTGCATCCTTGGCGAGATGGCGATACGTCGTGATCTTGCCGCCGAACACCGAGAGGAACGGCGCGCCGCCCTCCCCGTCCAGATCAAGGTCGAAGTCGTAGCCGCGCGTCGCCGCCTCGGGCTTGCCCGAGCCGTCGTCCACCAGCGGGCGCACGCCGGAATAAGTCCACACCACGTCGCCGGGGGTGATCGCCTTCGCGAAGTAGGCGTTGGCCGCCTCGCACAAGTAGGCGATTTCCTCGTCGCTCGCCTTCACCTCGCTCAGCGGGCCGGTGTGGTCGCGGTCGGTGGTGCCGATCAGGGTGAAGTCGTGCTGGTAGGGGATCGCGAAGAAGATGCGCCCGTCGGGGATCTGGAAGAAGTAGGCGTAAGAGTGCTCGAACAGGCGCGGCACGACGATGTGCGAGCCGCGCACCAGCCGCATCGCGCGTTTCGTGCGCTCACCGGCGCGGCCGACGAGGTCGAGCACCGATGGCCCCGCCGCGTTCACCACCGCCTTCGCGCGGAACGTGCCGCCAGTGGTATGGATGGTCCACACCCCGCCCTCGCGCTCCAGCTTCTCCACGCCGGTGCGGGTGAGGATCGTCGCGCCCCGGTCCGCCGCGTCGCGGGCATTGAGCACCACCAGCCGCGCATCGTCCACCCAGCCGTCGGAATAGACGAAAGCCTTGCCGAACCCCGGCTTGAGCGGTTTGCCCGCCGGGTGCCGGTGCAGGTCGATGCTCTCGGTCGCGGGCAGCGCCTTGCGGCCGCCGATGTGGTCGTAGAGGAACAGGCCGAGACGCAGCAGCCAGCGCGGGCGCAGTCCCTTCACATGCGGCAGCACGAAGCGCATCGGGTGGATGATGTGCGGGGCGATCTTCCACAGCCGCTCGCGCTCGGTCAGCGCCTCGCGCACGAGGGCGAACTCGTAGTGCTCCAGATAGCGGAGGCCCCCGTGGATCAGCTTGGTCGAGGCGGACGAAGTGCCGCCCGCCAGATCGCCCTGCTCCAACACCAGCACCTTCGCGCCGCGCCCGGCGGCATCGCGCGCGATGCCGCAGCCGTTCACGCCGCCGCCGATGATCGCGATGTCGTAGATTTCAGTCATTCACACACTCACAAGATCATCATGCTGAAGGCCGTGGCGACCACCAGCGAAGCCAAAGTCGCCGCGACCACCGGCATCGCCGCGCGCCAGCCCATCTGCATCACTAGATCGAGGCGCGAGCGCATCGCAGTGGCCGTCACCGCCAGCAGCAGCAGCGTCTTCGACAGCGTCAGGTTCAGGTGGACCACGAAAGCCGGGATCGTCACCAGCGAATTGAGCACCACCACCGCCAGAAACAGGGTAATGAACCAGGGCATCGCAAGTTTCCGGATCCAGTGCCGCTCCCCGGCATCCTCGTCCGTGTACATCAGCGAGACGACCGCGACGATCGGCGCCAGCAGCGCCACGCGGCTCAGCTTGACGATGGTGGCGTAGCTTCCGGCAATATCCGAATAGGCATAGCCGCCGCCGATCGCCTGCGCGACGTCGTGAATCGAGGCGCCGATCAGGAACCCCGCCTGCCGGTCGTCGAGGTGCATCAGCCCTGCGAGCGGCGGATAGAACGACATGGCGATCGCGCTCGCCATCGAGATCACCACGAGGGTCAGCGCGAACTGCGCCTGACTGATCCGCTTCGCCCCCAGCACGCCGAACAGCGCCAATGCGGCGGAGGCCCCGCAGATCGCCGTCGCGCCGCCTGCAAGGATGCCGATCGCGGTCGAGGCGCCGGTCGCCCGCGCCACCAGCAGCGCGGCGCCCATCGCGGCGGCCATGACCATCAGCAGCGCCAGGAACGGCACCGGGCCGAGCGCCACGATCTGCGCCAGCGTCACTTGCGTGCCGAGCACGACGATGCCCCAGCGCAGGCAGGCCTTGGAGGCGAAATCGAGCCCCGGATGCGTGCGCTTCTCGCTGGTCACGAAGTTCAAGGCGAGGCCGATCAGCAGGCCCATCAGGATGATCGGCGCGCCGTAGTGCTCGGAAAGCCAGGCGGCGGCGATGCTGGCGATGCCGCAGATGGCGAGGCCCGGCCAGAGCGTCTTCCATATCTCGATGCGGCTCGGCTTCGCGGCGGGGCCGTCGATCTGGGCGAGGAACATCTCGCCGTAAAGGTCGCCTGCGTGTTCTGCGCTCACTGGTCCCCGTCCTTTCGCCGCATCTCTCATTTGACGAAGATGCTTGCCGTATGTCCTACGTTGTCATATCCATCCTTATGACCACCCACGCAGCGGAGCAAGAGCTTTGCGCGAGGGGGCAGGAAGAATTGCCGCCGACGAAACGGCGGGATAGGGGAGAGCGAGAATGACCATCCATCAACAGACGGCCGTGCCCGAGCACGCCCCTCCCCCAGCCTCCGACTCCGGCCGCGCCGCTATCCGCGCGCAGAACATACTGATTGCGCTGATCTTTTTCGCGACGGCGCTGAACTATGTCGACCGGCAGGTGCTGGCGCTGCTCAAGCCGATGCTGGAGGCGGAGTTCCACTGGGACGACCAGCAGTTCGCGCATCTCGGCTCGATCTTCCAGCTGGCGGCGGCGGCTTCGCTGCTCGGCGTGGGCTGGTTCGTCGACCGCTTCGGCGTGCGCTTCGCCTACGGTTTCGCCGTGGCCTTGTGGAGTCTTGCGGGGATGGCCCATGCGCTAGCCGCCAGCGTGCAGCAATTCGTGATCGCCCGTGCCGTGCTGGCGACCGCCGAATCGGTCAACACCCCCGCCGCGATGAAGACCGCCGCGATCTACCTGCCCGCCGCGCGCCGCTCGGTCGGCATCGGCATCATCAACACCGCGCCCAACATCGGCGCGATCCTCACCCCGCTCATCATCCCGCCTTTCGCGATGGCGTTCGGATGGAAGGCCGCGTTCCTCGTTACCGGCGGGCTGGGCCTTGTGTGGCTGGCCTTGTGGAAGCTCAACACCGCGAAGCTGACGCCCATCGCGGGACAGGCCGCGACGACACGCGGCAAGGTCGAATGGGGCGCGATCCTGTCCGACCGCCGCAGCTGGACGGTGATCGGGGCCAAGGCCTTCACCGATCTCGTCTGGTGGTTCGTGCTGTTCTGGACCCCCGATTTCTTCGCGCGCCAGTTCAATCTCAGCCAGGGCGAGCTGGGCTGGCCGATCGCGGTGATCTTCATCCTCGCGGCGCTCGGCGCGGTATCCTCGGGCGCGCTTTACCCGGCACTGCTGCTGCGCGGGGTCTCGATGAACCTCGCGCGCAAGGGCTCGATGCTGGCTTATGCCCTCGTCGTGCTGGTGATGCCGCTGGCGCTGCTGGCGAGCAATCCGTGGGTGGCGGCCGTGTGCATCGGCCTTGGCCTGTTCGCGCATCAGGGCTTCTCCACCAACATCTTCGGCATGGCGACTGAGATCATCCCGGCGCGCCGCATGGCCACCGTCATCGCGCTGGGCGCGGTGGCGGGGAACCTCACCGGGACCGGGATCATCGAGTTCGCGGGCTGGTCGCTGAAGTCGGGCCTCGGCTACGGCCCTCTGTTCGTGGTGTGCGGCGCGGCCTATCTGGTGGCGACGGCGTTCATCCATCTGATGCAGCCGAAGCTGGCGGCGGCGGATTGACGTCATCCCGGGAAGGCCGGGATCGCTGGCAGTGCTTGAGGCGATGGCTGGCGTCGGCGCACTTCTGACGAGGGTGGGTCGTAATAGGCCAGCGGTCCCAGCCTGCGCTGGGATGACGGGCGCTTACCATCGGCCTTGACATTTATAACCACATAGGTTGTATGGCCCAGCATCCGCAGCAGTGCAGATCACATTGCTTCGGTGTACCGGGTCGGCGTCGTGGGCCGGGATGCGGTTTCAAGCCGTAGCTACGCAAACCACGCGCCCATCGAAGACCCGGACTGTCCTCTCGGCTCTGGAAACGTCCTTCGAACCGTTCTGCCTTCGGACAGACACCGCGAAGGCTATCCCGGATGACCCATGACCGCCAACGACGCGAACCCTAACGTCGGTCATACGGGACGGCTCCGATGGAATACCCAGGTCGAGCCGGGCTGACCACCGCTACCCGGCCGCTCGTCAGAGCAGGTGGAACACAAAACTCCGCGTCCCAGCTTGGACGCTCCCGGCGCCGACCCGATGTTCTCGGACTTGCGTTGATTTCCCCGGCGTAACGGCCCGCACTCGCCAGCGGGTATTTTTGCGTACTCTCGTCATTGCGAGCGTAGCGAAGCAATCCAGGGCGGTTGATGCTGCCCTGGATTGCTTCGCTACGCTCGCAATGACGAACGGTGGGTGCCAGCTGCTCCCCGGCACGGGGAGGAATAAAAAACCCCTGGCGGGGAGGAGATCCGCCGGGGGTTCTTTGTGCGAGCATTCAGCGAAGGACGTTTGCGCCCGTCCTCAGTTGAACTTCGCCCGCAAGTTCAGGCCCGCATAGCGATCCGCGTCGCGCGGGATCATCAGGCGCTGGCCGTTCGTGGTGTTGAGCAGCACGTAGCTGTCGTCGAGGATGTTGCGGACCATGAAGGTCAGGCGATACTTGTCCTCGGCGTCCGACACGCCGATGCTGGCGTTCCAGATGCCGTAGGGGTCGATCTCGCCGCTCTCGCCGAGGTCCGAGAACTGCTTCGAAACATGGTGCCAGTCGCTCGACAGGTACAGCTTCACCGGGCCGACGGGGACGTCGTAGTCCGCGCCGATGGTGTAGCTGAACTTGGGCGCCAGCGGCAGGCGGGTGCCGTCACGCGCGTCGGGCGCGTTGGTCAGCGGGTTCGGGTTGAACTTGCGCACCTTGGCATCGGCATAGGCCGCATTGGCACGGAAGGTCAGGCCCTCGGTCGGGGCGACGGTGAGGTCGGCCTCGAAGCCCTTGGAACGCACCGAACCGGCATTGGTCAGGCTGGTCGTCGTCGCGCCGTTGATGAGCACGAAGTTGTTCGCCTGGAAGCCCTTGTAATCGACCAGGAACGCGGCCGCATTCAGCTGGACGATGCGGTCGAACCACTGGCTCTTGAAGCCGACTTCGAAGCTGTTCGACTTCTCGGGATCGATCGGTTCGGCGTTGTTGGGCGCGGTGTGGTTGAAGAAGACGTTGAACGCCGGGCCCTTGTAGCCGCGCGTGTAGCTGCCGTAGACCATCACGTCGTCCATGACGTCGTACTGCAGCACCGCCTTGCCGGAGAAGTTGTTGGCGCTGGTTTCCCCACGCGAAGTATCGGTGCCGTTGCCGCCGCTGGCGATAGTGCCGCCCGCGCCATAAGGCAGCAGGCCCGAAGCCGCCATCGGCAGGCCGGTGGCCGCATCGATCGCGGCGCCGCGCACGTGGGTGAAGCTCACGCTGTCATGCGTGTAGCGGCCGCCCAGCGTCAGGCGCAGTTCCGGCAGGAAGGCGTAAGTCGCCTGACCGAACAGCGCCCAGTTGCGGAACGAGACGTCGCTGCGCGAGGTCGCCGAGACATAGTGCGTGTTGACGGTGTCGGCCAGGTTGCACGGCCGCGCGCCCGTCGCCGCATCGATCGGCGAGGTCGAGGTGGTGCAGGTCACGTCGCTGCGGGTGAAGTCCTGCGTGTTCTTGGAATACCACAGGAAACCGCCGACCTGATAGGTCAGCGCCTGGTTCTGCGGCGAGGCGAGGCGGACTTCTGCGGAAACCTGGTCGGTCTCGACGGTGCCGCGGTCGTGCAGCTGCGGGGTGCCGACGATCGCGCGGGGCAGGAAGTCGCCGTCGCGGATTTCGGTGTTCTTCCAGTTGCGATAGCCGGTGACGATCGAGAGCGTGTGATCGGCGAAAGTATCGATGTCCGCGCTCATCGTCAGGCTGTACTGGCGGTCGAGCGAGCGGGTGATGAGGTTCTGGTTGACCTCGCGGGTGTCCTCACCCTGCGGCGTGATGCCCAGTTCGTTGTCGATCACGGTGCCGCGCGACACGCCGGTCACTTCGGCGCAGCAATCGTCGTTGGCCTTGAAGTAGTCCGCGATCAGGCGGAAACGGCCGCCCTCGCCGTCATAGTCGATCAGGCCGCGCGCGCCGTAGTGCTCGTAGCCGTTGACGGTCTTGTCGTAGTAGGTGTTCTTGATGTTGCCGTCGAAGTTTCCGTAGAAGCCCGTCAGGCGGCCGGTCAGGTTTTCCGAGATCGGGCCGGAGACGGTCATCTTGGCGCGGTATTCGTCGTCGGTGGTGCCCGAAACGTTGGCCTCGGCCTCGAAGTCCCTGGTGCCGCCCTTCGACACGATGTTGACCAGACCCGCCGAGGCGTTCTTGCCGAACAGCGTGCCCTGCGGCCCGCGCAGCACTTCGAGGCGGTCGAAATCGACGAGGTCGAGGAACGACTGGCCCGAACGGCTCAGCACGATGCCGTCGACAACGGTGGACACACTGGGTTCGGCCGCGACCGAGAAGCTGATCGTGCCGACGCCGCGCATGACGATCGCGCTGTTGGCGTTGGTCGTGCCCTTGCGGAAGGTGACCGAGGGGACGATCGAGGTGATGTCTTCCAGGCTCTTGGCGCCGGCGCGGGCCATGGCCTCTCCGGTGACCGCGCTGATGGCGATCGGCACGTCCTGGACGTTCTGGCGAACCTTCTGCGCGGTAACGATAATCTCGTCGACCTGCGCGCTGGCCGGAGTCGCGGCGACGAGCGCCATGGCAGACGCCGAAAGCGCCAGTGCGGTGCGCGCCAGAATCGCTCCGGGCGTGGTGGTGGCGTGCGAAATCATATGGTTCCCCTCCTGCTTATGCGGAGCCTGAGCGTTTGCGCCTCAGGTCGTCCTGTCGGTTGCACCCCTCTTGATTGGGTCGAACATTTCTGTCAAGCGTTGTCATATCGGGACAGCACGACGGCGACGAGCGTGCTGCAGAATAACAACAACATGGCTCATGGGACTGGAAACGTGTCGCTGACTTTCGACGTTCGGGAAGATGGATTCGCCTGCCTTCTGGCTGGCTGCGCGGCTCTGCGCGGATCGCCCGGCAGCCCCGCATTCGCGGTGGCGCGCGGCGCGGCCGAGGTGGAGATGGTGCGCGGCAACTTCGCCATCAGCGATGCGCCGACCGGCCGTGTGGAGCTGGGCTTCGCCGCGCTGGACGGCGCCGACATCGTCCTTTCGGCCAGTGCCGGGGCCGCGCCGATGCTGCGCGTTTCGGTGAAGGGCGATTCGCTGGACATCGCGGTGCTCGATCCCGCGTACGACCGCGTCTGGGTCGATCTGGCCGCGCTGCCGGGCGAGCATGTCTGGGGCGGCGGGGAGCAGATGAGCTACCTCGACCTCTCGGGCCGCCGCTTCCCGATCTGGACCAGCGAGCCGGGTGTGGGCCGCGACAAGTCCACCGAACTGACCCGCCTGATGGACCAGAACGGCATGGCCGGCGGCGATTACTGGTGGACCAATTATCCGCAGCCGACGTTCCTGACCTCCAGCCTGTGGGCCTGTCATCTGGGCAGCAGCGCCTATTCGGTGCTCGATTTCACCGATGCCGCGCGCCACCGGATCGAGGTCTGGGAAGGCGCGTTCACCCTCGAATTCTTCGCTGCCGACGACCTGCCTGCGCTGGTCGGCGCGCTTTCCAGCCGCTTCGGCCGCCAGCCCGCCCTGCCCGACTGGGCGATCGGCGGCGCCATCGTCGGCCTCAAGGAAGGCGACGTCAGCTTCGCGCGGCTTGAGAAGATCATGGACGCGGGCGCGGAAGTCTCCGGCCTGTGGTGCGAGGACTGGATCGGCATCCGCCAGACCAGCTTCGGCCGCCGCCTGTTCTGGGACTGGTCGTGGAACGAGGCGCGCTACCCCGAACTGCCCGCCCGCATCGCCGAACTGGCCGACAAGGGCGTCCGCTTCCTCGGCTACGTGAACCCCTACCTCGCCAATGACGGCAAGCAGTACGCCGAGGCCGAGGCGCTGGGCTATCTCGCGCTGCGGCAGGACTCGGACGCGGTCTATCTCGTCGATTTCGGCGAGTTCGACTGCGGCGTGGTGGACTTCACCAACCCCGCCGCGATGGACTGGTTCGCCGACCGCGTGATCGGGCGCGAGATGCTGGACTTCGGCCTTTCGGGCTGGATGGCGGACTTCGGCGAGTACCTGCCGGTCGATCTGCGCCTCCACGACGGCAGCGACCCGATGCTGATGCACAACCGCTGGCCCGTCCTCTGGGCCGAAGCGAACGCGCGCGCCGTGGCATCGCGCGGCAAGACCGGCGAGGCGGTGTTTTTCATGCGCGCCGGGTTCTCGGGCGTGCAGGCCCATTGCCCCTTGCTGTGGGCGGGCGACCAGTCGGTGGACTTCACAAGGCACGACGGCATCAACACCGTGCTCACCGCCGCGCTGTCGGCGGGGCTGGTCGGGAATGCCTATTCGCACAGCGACGTGGGTGGCTACACCAGCCTGCACGGCAATGTCCGCACCGCCGACCTGATGATGCGCTGGTGCGAGCTGGGCGCGTTCTCGCCGGTGATGCGCAGCCACGAGGGCAACCGCCCGGACGACAACCTGCAGATCGATTCCAGCCCGGAACTCCTCGGTCAGTTCGCAGCGATGTCGCGCGTGCACAGGGCGCTGGCACCTTATGTCCGCCACCTCAGCGACGAGGCCGTGGCGACCGGTCTGCCCGTGCAGCGCCCGCTGTTCCTGCACTACTTCGAGGAGGTGCTGTTCAGCGTGCAGGACCAGTACCTCTACGGCGCCGACATGCTGGTGGCGCCGATCGTCGAGGCCGAGGCGACGCAGCGCGAGGTCATCCTGCCCGGCGACAAGCCGTGGCGTCACCTCTGGACCGGCGAGGACTTCGCCCCCGGCACGCACACGGTTGCCGCGCCCTATGGCCAGCCGCCTGTTTTCTACTTGCCCAGCAGCAAGTTCGCGCCTCTCTTCGCATCGTTGAAGGCATGACCAAGATGCTCCCCCTTCTCGTCATTGCGAGCGAAGCGAAGCAATCCAGGGCCGCGAAAAACGCCCTGGATTGCTGCGGCCTGCGGCCTCGCAATGACGAACGGTGGGGCTTGGGGGAGAGCACATGAGCGAACGGTCCAACATCAAGGACGTCTCGGCGCTGGCGGGCGTATCGATCAAGACGGTCAGCCGCGTGCTGAACGGGCACCGCTACGTCAGCACCGACACCAAGGAGCGCGTCGAAAAGGCGATGCAGGAACTCGGCTTCCGGCCGAGCGTCGCCGCGCGCATTCTGGCGGGCACCAAGTCGGGCCAGATCGCGCTGATCTACGACAACCACAGCCCCTACTACATGAACCAGATCCAGATGGGCTGCTGGGAAGCCTGCCAGCAGAACGGCTCGCGCCTCCTCGCGCAGCCGGTGGACGTGGCCGACCCGCTGGTCGGCGAACAGGTGCGCGGCCTCGTCACCGAGACGCACGTGGACGGCATCGTCCTCTCCTCCCCCGTCACCGACTGCGTGCCGGTGCTGAAAGCGCTGGAGGGCATGGACATCCCCTTCGTGCGCATCTCGCCGGGCACCAATCATGCGATGACCTCCTCGGTCTTCATGGACGATGCCCAGGCGGCGGACGACATGACCAGCTACCTCATCGCGCGCGGCCATCGCCATATCGGCTTCGTGAAGGGGCACTCCAACCACATGGCATCGGAGGAGCGCCTGTTCGGCTACCGCCGCGCACTCGACCGCGCCGGCCTGCCGTTCGAGCCCGCGCTGATCGCTCCGGGCGAGTTCGATTTCGACAGCGGCGTCGCCGCGGCGCAGCGGTTCCTCAAGGGCAAGCGCCGCCCCACCGCGATCTTCGCCAGCAACGACGACATGGCGGCGGGTGTGCTCTCGGTGGCACACGACATGGGGCTGAACGTGCCCGACGACCTCTCGGTGGTCGGCTTCGACGACACCATGGTCGCGCGGATGGTCTGGCCGCAGCTGACCACGATCCGCCAGCCCACCCGCGAACTGGCGCATGCCGCCACGCAGCTTCTTCTCGAAGGGGCGCAGGCCACGCACCGGCGCCTTCCCCACGACCTGATCGAGCGTGCCTCAGTCGCCCGCATCAATCCCGATCTTCTCTCCTGACAGGAACACCCATGACGTACCTCCCCTCCCCGGCCGCCCGCCGCCAGCTCGGCAAGAGCGGTATCGAAGTCTCCGCCCTCGCCTGGGGCAACTGGCGCATGGAAGGCGAAGCCGCCGATGCCGTGCGCCTGCTCCATGCGGCGCTCGATGCCGGAATCGACTTCATCGATACCGCCGACATCTATGGCTTCGACGGCAAGGGCGGCTTCGGCGATGCGGAAGCGCTGCTGGGCAAGGCGCTCGCCAGCGAACCGGGCCTGCGCGAGAAGCTGGTGATCGCCACCAAGGGCGGCATCATGCCCCCCCTGCCTTACGATTCGAGCGCCGAATACCTTACCAGCGCCATCGACGCCTCGCTCAAGCGCCTCGGCACCGACAGCGTCGAGCTGTGGCAGATCCATCGTCCCGACATCCTCACGCACCCTTCGGAAATCGCAAAGGCCGTCGAAGCGGCACATAAGGCGGGCAAGATCCGCAGCTTCGGCGTTTCCAACTTCACCACCAGCCAGATCGCCACGCTGCAGCAGTTCGTGAGCCTGCCGATCGTCTCCACCCAGCCGGAAATCTCGGCCCTGCGTCTCGACACGATCGAGAACGGCGAGCTGGACCAGGCCATCGCCATGGACATGGCCGTGCTGGCATGGTCGCCGCTGGGCGGTGGCCGCATCGCCAACCCCGAGGACGCGCGCACCAAGGAAGTCGCCGCGCTGCTCGATTCTGCGGCGGAAGAGTTCGGCGTGTCGCGCACGGCGGCCGCCTACAGCTGGATCATGGCGCACCCCGCGCGCGTCATCCCCATCGTCGGATCACAAAAAGCCGACCGGATCGCGGAAAGCGCTGACGCACTCAAGGTCCGCTGGACCCGCGCCAGCTGGTACGCGGTACTGGTCGCATCGAAAGGAGAGCCCCTGCCGTGAGCACTACTGAAAAGACCTGTGAGGTAAGCTGGTTTTCGGCGCTGTGCGACGATGACTACGAGTTCCTCGGCCAGCCCGATCCCGCGCTGGCCTCCAGCTGGGAGCATTGCCGCAACATCGTGCTGCAGGCCGAAAAGGGCGGGTTCGACAACATCCTGCTTCCCTCCGGCTATGCGCTGGGCATCGACACCACCATGTTCGCGGGCGCCATCGCCCCGCTGGTGGAGAAGATCCGCCTGCTCTGGGCGGTGCGTATGGGCGAGGACTGGCCGCCGCAGCTGGCGCGCCGCATCGCCACGCTCGACCGCATCCTGGGCGGCCGTCTGACGGTGAACATCATCTCGTCCGACCTGCCGGGCGAGAAGCTGGACAGCCGCGCCCGCTACCAGCGCACGCTGGAAGTGATGCAGATCCTCAAGATCATGCTGAACGGCGAGCACCTGAAGTACGAGGGCGAGTTCTACAACCTCGACCTGCCCCCGGCGCGCATCACCACCGTCTCGGGCAAGTGCCCGCCGCTCTACTTCGGCGGCCTGTCAGAAGACGCGCGCGAAGCTGCGGCCAAGGGTTGCGACGTCTACCTGATGTGGCCCGACACGATGGACAAGGTGCGCGAGACGATCGCGGACATGACCGCACGCGCGGCGAAATACGGCCGCACGCTCAAGTTCGGCTACCGCGCTCACGTCATCGTGCGCGAGACCGAGGACGAGGCGCGCGTCTATGCCGATCGCCTGCTGTCCAAGCTGGACGATGCGGCGGGCGAGGCGATCCGCCAGAAGTCGCTGGACACCGCAAGCGTCGGCGTGACTCGTCAGGCGGAACTGCGCGGCGCGGCAGGCGGTGACGGCTTCGTGGAAGAGAACCTGTGGACCGGCATCGGCCGCGCACGTTCGGGCTGCGGCGCGGCGATCGTCGGCGATCCGGATCAGGTGCTGGCGAAGATCAGGGCCTATCAGGCCGAGGGCATCGATGCCTTCATCCTGTCGGGCTATCCGCATGCGGCGGAAGCGGACCTGTTCTCGCGGCATGTCCTGCCGCAGATCAACCACGCGCCGCTGGTGCTGTAAGATGCGTATCCTCCCTGTTGCGAAGCAATGGGGAGGTGGCAGCCCCAAGGGGCTGACGGAGGGGGCAGTCCACCCCCTCCACCACCTGCTACGCAGGCGGTCCCCCTCCCCATCGCTGTGCGACGGGGAGGATTTGGCTCAACTCAATGCCCGTCGGCGGCGCAGACCGCGATGCTGGTCAGGTTCAGGATACCGCGCGCAGTGACCCCCGGCGTCAGCACGTGGATCGGCTGCGACAGGCCCAGCAGCATCGGGCCGACCGTCGGCGAGCTGGACGAGGCCGAAAGCGCGGTCAGCGTGATGTTCGCCGCATCGAGGTTCGGCATGACCAGCAGGTTCGCCGCGCCCTCGAAGCCCGAATCCGGCACCAGCTTCTCGCGCAGCGCCTGGCTGAGCGCGGCGTCGGCGTGCATTTCGCCGTCCACGCGCAGTTCCGGCGCGACCTTGCGCACCAGCTGCGCCGCCGAGCGCATCTTGCGCGCGCTGGGGCTGTTCGACGAACCGAAGTTCGAGTGCGACAGCAGCGCCACCTTCGGGTCGAGGCCGAAGCGGCGCACCGCATCCGCCGCCAGCACCGTCATCTCGGCGATCTGCTCAGGCGTCGGATCGGGCACCATGTGGGTGTCGGTCAGGAACAGCACGCCCGCATCGAGGATCAGGCCCGACAGCGCATAGACGCGCTTCACGTCGGGCGCGCGGTCGATGATGCGCAGGACGTGCTCTATCTGGCCCCAGTACTCCGAGTTGCCGCCGACCAGCGCCGCATCGACCTTGCCAGTGCGCAGCAGCATCGCGGCGGTGACGGTCGGGCGGCGATAGGTGTGGCGCAGAACTTCGGCGGTGGGCACGCCCTTGCGGCTGGCGATGGCGCCATAGGCCGCGACGAGTTCGCCCATCAGTTCGTGGTCGGTCTCGGGATCGACGAGATCGACGTGCTCGCCGAGGCGGAACGACAGGCCGAGTTCGGGCAGCTTCTGCTCCAGAATCCGGCGGCGGCCCACCAGCGTCGGGCGCACCATGCCTTCGTCGAGCGCATCCTGCACCGCGCGCAGCACGCGTTCGTCCTCGCCCTCGCCATAAGCCACGCGCTTCATCGCCCCGCGCGCGGCCTGGTAGACCGGCAGCATGAGCTGGCCCGAGCGGGTGTTCATGTTCGCCAGCGACCGCTTGTACTCGGCGATGTCGAGCGTCTTGGTCGCGACGCCCGAATCCATCGCCGCCTTGGCGACGGCGCCGGCGATCTCGACGATCAGGCGCGGGTCGAACGGGGTGGGGATGATGTACTCGGGGCCGAACACCAGCTTGCGGCCGCCGTAGGCCTGCGCGACGCTGTCATGCGCGGGCATGCGCGCCAGACCGGCGATGGCCTCGGCGGCGGCGGCCTTCATCGCCTCGTTGATCTGCGTCGCGCCTGCATCGAGCGCGCCGCGGAAGATGTAGGGGAAGCACAGGACGTTGTTGACCTGGTTCGGATAGTCCGAACGGCCCGTGGCGATGATCGCATCGGGGCGCACTTCGCGGGCGGCCTCGGGGCGGATTTCCGGCTCGGGGTTGGCGAGCGCGAAGATCAGCGGCTTGTCGCCCAGCAGCGGCAGCCACTCCGGCTTGAGCACGCCCGGCGCCGATAGGCCGAGGAACACGGTGGCGCCCGGCAGCACGTCAGGCAGCGAACGCGCGTTGGTATCGCGGGCATAGCGCGCCATGTTGGGCAACATGCCCTCGCGGCCGGAATGGATCACGCCGTCCTTGTCGGTCAGCGTCACGTTCTCGATCGGCAGGCCCATCGAGACGAGCAGGTCGACGCAGGCCAGCGCCGCCGCGCCCGCGCCCGAGGTGACCAGCTTGGCATCGGCCAGCGTGCGCCCCTGCAGCACCAGCGCATTGCGCACGGCGGCGGCGACGACGATCGCAGTGCCGTGCTGGTCGTCATGGAACACCGGGATGTTCATGCGCTTCTTCAGCTCGGCCTCGATGTAGAAGCACTCGGGCGCCTTGATGTCTTCGAGGTTGATGCCGCCGAAGGTCGGCTCCAGCAGCGCGACCGCCTCGATGAACTTGTCGGCGTCGGTGGTGTCGACCTCGATGTCGAACACGTCGATGTCGGCGAACTTCTTGAACAGGACGGCCTTGCCTTCCATCACCGGCTTCGAGGCCAGCGCGCCGATCGCGCCAAGGCCGAGCACGGCGGTGCCGTTCGAGATCACCGCGACGAGGTTGCCGCGCGCGGTATAGTCTAGCGCCTTGGCGGGATCTTCGGCGATTTCCATGCAGGGCACGGCGACGCCGGGCGAATAGGCGAGCGCGAGGTCGCGCTGGTTCACCATGCGCTTGGTCGGTTCGATGGTCAGCTTGCCGGGCCGAGGCAGGCGGTGGTAATCAAGTGCGGCGCGGCGCAGCGTCTCGTCCATGTGTTCGTCCCGTGGTCAGTGGCCAAAGTCAGCGTGCGATCCCATCGTCGAGGCGATAGGATTCGCTGCTCCCACAACACGGTTCGGGCGCGCCTGTCGAGTGCCTAAGGCGCAAAATCGGGACGATCGACACACTTCGTCATGCCCAGCGCGCACGGACGGCCCTCGCACACCGGCTCGGTGGGGTGGTGCGCAAGGACCGTCCGCGATCCCGGCTCTCGCCGGGACCAAGGGGTTAACGGGCGGGCTGTTCGCCGCCGACCGGGGTGGTTTCCTCCAGGCCGCCGCCCAGCGAGCGATATAGCTCCACCAGATTGCTGGCCTGCGTCAGCCGCGTGGTGACGAGCGCCTGTTCGGCCCCGTAGGCGGTGCGCTGCGCGTCGAGCGTGGTCAGGAACGAGTCCACGCCCGAACGGAACCGCGCGTCGGACAGCTTCGCCGCCACGCCCGCAGCCTCGGCGCGCGTGGTCTGCGCACGGATCTGATCACCGATGCGGCCGCGCTGGGCAAGCGCGTCGGAGACTTCCTTGAACGCGGTCTGGACCGCCTTCTCGTAAGTCGCGACGGCCACCTTCTGCGACGCCTTGGCGTATTCGAGATTGCCCGAACGGCGGCCGAAGTCGAACAGCGGCAGCGAGGCGCTGGGCGAGCCGGTGTAGGTGTAGCTGCCGTCCTTGAACAGACCGCCGAGCGCCGTGCTCAGCGTGCCGAGCGTGCCGGTCAGCGAGATCGTCGGGAAGAACGCCGCACGGGCCGCGCCGATGTTGGCGTTCTCCGCGATCAACTGGTGTTCGGCCTGCAGCACGTCGGGGCGGCGCAGCAGGACTTCGGAGGACACGTCACCCGGCAGTGCGTCGCGGGTCATCGGCTCGGTGCCGAAGCCGGTGGGCAGCTGCTCCGCCGCGACGGTGGTGCCGACCAGCAGGTTGAGCGCATTCTGGTCACGCGCCACGCTGGTTTCCAGCGCGGCGATGTCGTTGACGGCACTCTGATAGCTGGTTTCCGCCTGCCGCACTTCCAGTTCCGAGCCGGTGCCGATGCGGAACTGCGCGCGGGTGAGGTCCAGCGTCTTCTCGAACGCCTTCGCCGTCTCACGCGAAAGCCGCAGCTGTTCGCTGTCCGAGGCCATCGTCAGCCAGGCGTTCGCGATCTCGGCGATGAGGCTGATGCGCGTCGAACGCTGGGCTTCCTCGCTGGCGAAGTACTGTTCCTGCGCCGCGCGCGACAGGTTGCGGACACGGCCGAACAGGTCGAGTTCGAAAGCCGAAAGACCCACGGTCGCCTGATAGATCTCGATGTCCGAGCTGCCACCCGTACCACCGGCCGCGCCCGCGCCCATCAGGTTGTTGGTGTAAGTCGCGGTGCCGGTGGCATTGACCGTGGGCAACCGGTCGGCGCGCTGGACGCGGTACTGCGCCCGCGCCTGCTGGACGTTGCCCGCCGCGATCCGCAGATCTCGGTTGTTGGCAAGGCCCGCCTCGATGACCTGCCGCAGCCTGTCGTCGAGGAAGAAGTCCCGCCAGCCGATGCGCGAGACGTCCTGCGCATCGGTCGGGGCGGCCGGGTAGACGCCGCCCTGCGGCAGCGCCACCGGGACGGCGCCCGCCGGTCGCTCGTACTTGGGGGCAAGGTTGCACCCGGCGAGCAGCGTGGTGCCGGCGAGCAGGATGAGGATCGACTTTTTCATGTTCAGCTTTCCTGCGGTGCCGCGCCGTGGGCGCCGTCAGCGTAAGGCTCATCGTCGGTGTTCGTCGGCTTGCGGTCGGTCTGCCCGTGCTTGAACAGGCGAGCGACGACCACGAAGAACATCGGCACGAAGAAGATCGCGAAGATTGTGGCGGAGAGCATGCCGCCCACCACCGCGCGGCCGATGGCATTCTGGCCGCCCGCGCCCGCGCCGGTCGAGACCGCCAACGGCAACACGCCGAAGACGAAGGCCAGCGAGGTCATCAGGATCGGACGAAGACGCAGCCTTGCCGCTTCCATCGCCGCGTCGAAGGCGTTCATGCCGGACTGTACGCGCTCCTCCGCGAACTCGACGATGAGGATCGCGTTCTTGGCCGAGACGCCGATCGTGGTGATCAGGCCGACCTGCAGGTAGATGTCGTTGCCGAGCCCCGTAAGCCAGGCGGCGAACAGCGCGCCGACGACGCCCAGCGGCACCACCAGCATGACCGCGATCGGCACCGACCAGCTCTCGTACAGAGCCGCGAGGCACAGGAACACGATCGCCAGCGACAATGCATAGAGCATCGGCGCCTGACCGCCCGAAAGGCGCTCCTCGTAGGACAGGCCGGTCCATTCGATGCCGGTGCCTGCGGGCAGCTTCTGCTGCATCTCCTCGATCGCCTGCATCGCGCCGCCGGTGCTCAGGCCCTGGCCCGGCGCGCCCTGAAGCTGCATGGCGGGACGGCCATTGTAGCGCGTGAGAATCACCGGCGCCTTCTTCCACGACAGTTCGGAGAAAGCACTGAACGGCGCCATCTGGCCGCTGGTGCCTCGTACGTAGAGGTTCGAAAGAGCCTCTGGCGAAGAGCGATACTGCTGGTCCGCCTGGATATAGACGCGCTTGGTACGGCCACGGTCGAGGAAGTCGTTGACGTAGGAACCACCCCAGGCGGTGCCGATCTCGGAATTGATCGCGGCGAGGTCAAGGCCAAGCGCAGCCGCCTTGTCCTGGTCGATCTTGACGTCGAGCTGCGCCGCATCGTCGAGGCTGACCGGACGGACCTGCGCCACGCGCTTGTCCTGCGACGCCATGCCGAGCAGCTGGTTGCGCGCTGCCAGCAGCTTGTCGTGGCCCATGTTGGTCTCGTCGACCAGCCACATGTCGAAGCCGGTGGCGTTGCCCAGTTCCTGCACCGCAGGCGGGGTCAGCGCGAAGATCATCGCGTCACGGTATTTGGAGAAAGCCCCCATCGCGCGCCCGACGATCGCCGGTGCGCGGTTCTCCGCCCCGCTTCTGTCCTTCCAGTCACGCAGCATCACGAAGGCCATGCCTGCATTCTGGCCCTGACCGGAGAAGGAGAAACCGTTGATCGTGAACACCGATACGACGTTCGCCTTCTCATCCTCGAGGAAGTGCTTGTTGACGAGGTCGAGGCCCTTCTGCGTGCGCGGCAGGGTTCCGCCCGAAGGCCCCTGGACGAGCGCGATGACCACGCCCTGGTCCTCGTCCGGCAGGAAGCCGCCGGGCAGGCGCGTGAACAGGAACACCATGCAGCCCACGATCAGCAGGTAAACGAGGCCAGAGCGCTTCCAGCCGTTGGCGGTGCGGCGCACGCCGCCCCGGTACTTCTCGGTGCCGCGGTCGAACTTGTCGTTGAACCAGCGGAAGAAGCGCGCCAGCAGCCCCTTGCCCTGATGCTCGTCGTTCCGGTGCGGCTTGAGGATGGTGGCGCAAAGCGCCGGCGTCAGGATCAACGCGACCATGACCGATAGCGCCATCGACGAGACGATGGTGATCGAGAACTGGCGATAGATCACGCCGGTCGATCCACCGAAAAACGCCATCGGCAGAAACACCGCCGACAGCACCATGCCGATGCCGACCAGCGCGCCGCTGATCTCGTCCATCGACTTGCGCGCCGCCTGCTTGGGCGAAAGATGCTCTTCCTGGATCAGTCGCTCGACGTTCTCGACGACGACGATAGCGTCATCGACCAGCAGGCCGATGGCGAGCACCATGCCGAAGAGGGTCAAGGTGTTGATCGAGTAGCCGAGCACCGACATCACGCCGAAGGTGCCGAGCAGCACCACCGGCACCGCGATCGTCGGGATCAGCGTCGCGCGCCAGTTCTGCAGGAACAGGAACATGACGAGGAACACGAGCACCACCGCCTCGACGAGGGTGTGCACCACCTGCTCGATCGACAGCCGCACGAACGGCGTCGAGTCGTAGGGGAAGGCCACCTTCACATCGGACGGGAAGTTCTTGGCGATCTTCTGCACTTCGGCCTTGACCGCATCGACGGTGTCGAGCGCGTTGGCGCCGGAGGCGAGGCGAACGCCGAAGCCCGATGCGGGCTTGCCATTGAACTGGGTATCGAAACCGTAGAGCTCCGCGCCGAGTTCGACGCGGGCGACGTCGCGCAGGCGCACGGTCGCGCCGCCCTGGGTCGAGCGCAGGCGGATGTTGCCGAATTCCTCGGGCGTCTGCAGGCGCGACTGAACCGAGACGGTAGCGTTGAGCATCTGCTCCTTGGGCGCCGGCAGAGCGCCGATCTGACCCGCCGAAACCTGCGCATTCTGGGCGGAGATCGCGGTGGTGACGTCGGCGATGGTCAGGTCGTAGCTGCGCAGCTTGAGCGGATCGACCCAGATGCGCATGGCGTACTGGGTGCCGAAGATCTGCAGTTCACCCACGCCATTGATGCGGCTGACCGGATCCTGCACCTGGCTGACGAGGTAGTCCGAAAGGTCGTTGGCCGAATGGCTGCCGTCTTCGGAATAGATCGCGGTGACGAGCAGGAAGCTCGCTGCCGACTTCTGCACCTGCACGCCCTGGCGCTGCACTTCCTGCGGCAGCAGCGGCGTGGCGGCCTGCAGCTTGTTCTGGACCTGCACCTGCGCGATGTCGGGATCGGTGCCCTGCTCGAAGGTCAGGGTGATCGTCACCGTGCCCGCTGAGGAGGACGCGGCCGAAAAGTAGCGCAGGTTGTCGATGCCCTTGAGCTGCTGCTCGATGATCTGCGTCGTCGTACGCTCAAGCGTTTCCGCATCGGCGCCGGGATAAGTCGCGGAGATCGATACCGTGGGCGGTGCGATCTCGGGGAACTGGGCCACGGGCAGGCTGCGGATGGCGATGATGCCCGCCATCATCAGAACGATGGCGATGACCCACGCAAAGATGGGCCTGTCGATGAAATAGCGTGACATGGCGGCTTACTGCCCCTTGTTCGCGGAGGCGGGCTGCCCCGCAGCGGGCTTGCCGCCTTGCTGGGCCTGTCCCTGGGGCGCGACCGGCTTTACCGGCACGCCCGGACGCAGCATCTGCGCGCCATCAACGACGACCTTGTCACCCGCCTTGAGGCCGCCGGTCACCAGCCAGCTGTCGCCGACCGTGCGCGGCGCAGTGATCGGGCGCATCTCGAGCTTGTTCTGCGCACCGATGACGAGGACGGTCGGATTGCCCCTCTCGTCACGCGACACGGCGACTTGCGGGACCAGCAGGCCGTTTGCCTTGGTCGCCTGCGCGAACTCGGCTCGCACGTACATGCCAGGGAGCAACAGGCCCCTCGGATTCGGGAACTGCGCCCGGATGATCTGGCTACCCGTCGTCGGATCGACGCTCACGTCAGTGAACTTGAGCACGCCTTCCTGCGGATAGGTACTGCCGTCCTCCAGCTTGAGCTTCACCTTAACGTTGCCGCTGGCGCTCGTCAGGTCTCCGGCAAGCAGCTGCTGACGCAGGCGCAGCACGTCGGCGCTGGACTGCTGGATGTCGACGAAGATCGGATCGAGCCGCTGGATCGTGGTCAGCGCATCGGTCTGAGAGGCCGAGACGAGCGCGCCCGTGGTGTAAGTCGAGCGACCGATGCGGCCGGAAATCGGCGCGCGGATGGTCGTGCGCGCAAGGTCGATCTCGGCGGACCGCAGGAGCGCCTGCTGCGCCGAAACGTCCGCGCGCGCCTGCTGCGCGCTGGTTATCGCATTCTCATAGTCCTGCCGCGAGATCGCATTGATCTTCACCAGTTCACCATAGCGACGGGCCAGCGCCTCGCTCGATGCAATCGCTGCGCGCGAGCGGGCCAGAGCCGCGCGCGCATTCGCCGCCGCCGCTTCATAGGGCGCCCCATCGATACGATAGAGCGGCTGCCCGGCCCTCACCTGATCACCCTCGGTGAACAGCCGCGCGACGATCAGGCCGTTGACCTGCGGGCGCACGTCCGAACTCTCGTAAGCGCTCGTGCGCCCCGGCAATTCGTTGCTCAGCGTGACGGACTGCTCGCGCACGGTGACCACGCCGACCTCGGGCGGTCCCGCGGGAGGCTGCTCCTGTCCTCCTCCACAGGCGGAGAGAATCAGCACTAGGGCCGGAGCGATCTTTTTCATGGAGTTAATCCGCCAAGAGGGTTAAAGCGTGAGTGAGCGTTCACTCATGATTCGCGCGACACCTATTGCGTCGCAACATAAAAAGCAAGTCGGACAGGGAAATGACCAAAGAGACTGCATTGGACCGCCCCCGAGCCGCCAAGTCGGCCGCACGTCGAAAACACCTTCTCGACATCGCGCGTAACCTTTTTGTCGAGCAAGGGTTCCATCAGACCGGAATGGCGCAGATTGCTGCGGCTTCCGGGATCGCCGTAGGGCAGATCTATCGTGACTTCGCGAACAAGGAAGCGATCATCGCCGCCATCTGCGAATCCGAGATCACGACCTGGCTGGACGAGGAAACGCTGAGCACGGCGGTTGCCGCCAACGACCGCGACGCCATTCTCGCCTGGATCGAGCGCGTCGGCTTCGAGGAGCCGGATTGCGAGGACCGCCGGCTGATGTGCGAACTGCTTGCCGAAGTAGGCCGCAATCCGGCGATCAACCAGATGCACACCAAAGTCGACAGCCGCCTTCGCGACAGCCTCGGCGCGGCGTTGGGATCGCTTGCGCCCGCAGCGCCAGCCGAGCGTCAATCGACCGTGGCCGACTTCATCATTGCCATGTCGTGGGGCATGGTGGCGCTGCGCGAACTTTCTCCCGGGAGCGATCACGAGACGCTGCATGCCCGCCTCGGGCAGTTGCTGCGACAGGAAGTCAATGCGCTGGAGAAGTGACCTTCCACACTTTACGAATGTTGCGCCGCACAAACGATTGTGACGGTAGAATACTGCTATTTTGATGCGCTGGACATTGTTTCGCGGTTGTATCATCCTGCCCTCAACGCTGGCCGAATGGCTGCTCGAGAGGACTACATGATGATCGAGAACAGTGAAGTTGATTCCGGCGAAAAGGCGATGATCCTGCTTCAGAGCCTGATCTGCTATCTGCGTGAAAAGAATGTACTGTCGCGTGCTGACATCGAGGAACTGCGCGACCGCGTAGAGGCCCGAATCGCCGAAACCGAAAAGAACCTGCCCTGCACCGCTGCCCTTGCCGCAGCAGCGGCGACCGAGATGCGCGAACTCGATAATTATTGCGGCAAGACCTATGGCGGAAAGCACCGTCGCCGGGTGAACTGAGCGCCGCTCATCGCATGGCAGCATGGGAAGGCCGCCGATCAGGCAGGCCCCGTGCTGCCGCGAACGATCATCGCATGCGCCAGCATTAACCGGAACGCCGGGTGCGCACTGTCCTTGCGGAAAACCGGATCGACAAGAATATCGACCGCCGCCGCCGCCATTTCCGCGTTGGGCTGGCGAATCGTCGTGATCTGGGGCCAGGCCGCCCGTGACGAGGCCACATCGTCGAAACCGCAAATCGACAAGGCGTCCGGGACCGCAATTCCCCGCTTCATCGCCGTAATCATTGCACCGAGCGCCATGTCGTCGTTGCAGGCGAAGATCGCGCTGGGCGCTTCGGGCAGGTCGAGCAGCACCTCGCCGAGTTCCAGGCCAGAGCGGAAGCTGAAATCGCCCCTCAGAACCGCGCGGCTGTCCACCACCAGACCGGCATGATGAAGCGCCGCCCGGAATCCCTCTTCGCGTCTGGCCGAGGCGCTGTGGCTCTCCGCTCCCTGGATGAAGGCGATGCGTCGATGCCCCAGCGACAGCAGGTATTCGGCCATCTCCCGCGCCGCCGCCCGATCGTCCATCCAGACCGCGCCCGAGCCCTTCGGCGGGTGGGAAGGGGCGATCAGCACGTAGGGCACGCCCGCTTCGTCAAATACACTCAGAAGTTCGCCATCATCGCAGATCGGCGGAGCGACGATGGCGCCGTCGAGTCGCAGGCTGGACAGGCTGCTCCGCACCTGCTCCTGCCAGCCTGAGCGGCCGAGATCGACCGGCTCGACGACGAGGTGGTAGCTGCGTTCCCGGCATTGCAGCAGCGCGCCGTGCTGGACTTCGGCTGCGTAGCCGGAGACCGGATCGTCGATGAACAGGCCGAGCAGGTAGGATCGCGAACTCGACAGGCTGCGGGCGAAGGCGTTGGGGCGGTAGTTCAGTTCGGCGACGACGCGCTGTACCGCCTCGCGGATTTCGGGGCGGACGTGGTCCTCGCCGTTGATGACCCGCGAGACGGTCTTGGGGGAGACTCCGGCGCGGGCGGCGACGTCCTTGATGGTGACCGTCTTCATGCCCGTTTCTCCCGGAAAACTGCCGCGAATCCGGCGATCAGAAGGTAGCAGGCGGCGGGAACGACCAGCGATGCGAGCAGTCCCGCCCCGTCAGCGACGATCCCCGTCAGCACCGGCACCAGCGCCCCGCCGACCACCGCCATGCACAGCCACATCGAGGCGACGGGAGCCGCGCGGGCGTCCTCCGGCAGCGCCATGGCGTAGATCGTCGGGTACATGATCGCGTTGCACAGCCCCACCGAAACCAGCATCGCCGCACCCGCGATGCCCGGGCACCCAACGGCACCCAACGTGCACACAACGGCACCAAGCGACACACAAAGCAGCATCCGCGCCTCCGAAACGCGCCGCATACCCCATGCACCGGCGAACCGGCCGACCATCGCCCCGCCCCAGTAGAGCGCCACGAGCTGCCCCGCCGTCACCGCACTCACGCCGAGGCGGTCAGGCCGCATCAGGATACTGGGAAGCAGCCCGCCGATGGTCACTTCGGCGCCGACGTAGACGAAGATCGCCGCCGTTCCCCAGCGCAGCCGCCGCGATTCGGAGAACACGCTGAACAGCCGGTGCGTCGGCACGAAGCCCTCGCCGGTGGGCTTCGTCTCCAGCGCCTTGCGGTGGCGGGCATAGGCGAGCGCCAGCACGGCGGTCACCAGTGCGGTCAGGACGAACGGCAGCGTCGCCGCCGGTCGCCATTCGTGCCCGCGCTCGACTTGCGCCAGCAGCAACGGGGCGCTCACCAGCGGTCCGGCGACGGTGCCCAGCGAGTTGAACCCTTGCAGCAAGGTCAGCCGCCGCGCCGCGCCGCGCGAAGGACCGATGACGGTGACCACGGTGTTCGACGCGATCTGCAGGAAAGTTTGCCCGCCCGAGAGCAGCAGCAGCGCGCCGAGCACCAGCGCGAAGGACAGGCTGCCCTGCGCAACCGCCAGCGCGGCGCAGCCCGCCGCCATCACCGCCAGCCCTGCCGCGATCGCGCGGATGTAGCCGGCTGCGACGATGAAGGCGGTGATCGGCAGCGCGAACAGCAGGTAGCTCGCATGGAAGGCCAGCTGGACGAGGAACGCCTGCGTGTAGTCGAGCGCCAGCATCAGCTTCAGTTGCGGCACCAGCAGGCTCACCGACGAGGTCAGGAACCCGCCGATGAAGAACACCCCCACCGACAGCCGGAACAGCAGCGTAGGCGCATCGGTTTTTTCCAAGGAAGTCGGGGCCTTCGCCATCAGGGCTGTCATATATGCGGGGCATCCTTAACGCGCTTGCCTCTGCCGGGAAAGCTGCAGCCGTCCATATCACGATTTGACATCGATGTCAGAAACAATGTTGACAACGTTGTCAAGCTTTGGTCTACGAGGCGCCGGAAAGCAGCGAAGGTCTGCTTCAGGGAGAGAGAGATGACACGCAACGCGCTTATCGCGAGCACTGCGCTCGCGGCTGCACTCTGCATGACCACCACCGCCAAAGCCCAGGACGCCGCGCCTCAAGGCGCCCCGCAGTCAGCCGCTCCGCAGGCGTCCGACGGTGACATCATCGTCACCGCCACCCGCCGCGAGACGACGCTGCAGTCCACCCCGATCGCGGTTTCCGCCTTCGGCCAGGCGCAGCTCGACAAGCAGCAGGTCAAGGACGTGACCGACCTCGCCCGCTTCGTCCCCTCGCTGCAGTTCAACCAGCAGGGCGACCAGTCGGCGGTGCTCCTTACCCTGCGCGGCATCGGCAACGACAGCGCCTATACCGAAGTCGCCGACCCCGAAGTGGCGATCTACGTCGACGGCATCTATTCGCCGCGCTCGCAGGGCGCATCGGTGCTGATGTACGACATGGAGCGCGTCGAAGTGCTGCGCGGGCCGCAGGGCACACTGTTCGGCCGCAACGCCACCGTCGGCGCGCTCAGCCTGATCTCGGCCAAGCCGAAGCTGGGCGTTTTCGAAGGCAACGTGGAAGTGACCGGCGGCAACTACGACCGCCTCGGCATTCGCGGCGCCATCAACATCCCCATCACCGACACGCTGGCTGCCCGCGTCGCCTTCGTCAGCGACCGCCACGACGGTTATGCCGACTACCAGCCCGCACCCGACATCGCCGGCATCAACAAGTCGGCCTTCGTCACCAGCGGCAAGAAGTATTACGCCGCCGACCAGAAGTCCCTGCGCGGCTCGCTGCTGTGGCAGCCGAGCGACAGGTTCAGCTGGAACCTGTCGGCCGAGGGCTTCTGGGACACCGGCGCCCCGGTCATCGGCCTGCTGCAGACCCCGCGCGCGGGCACCAAGCGCTGGTCCACCCTGTCCGACACCGCGCCCGACACCGACCGCTATTCGGCCGCGGTGCGCAGCACGATGAACTACGACATCACCGATGGCATCCAGCTGAGCTACATCGCCGGCTGGTCGCGCATCGGCGGCTCGACCCAGACCGACGCCGATGCGGGCGCCCTGCCCCCGACCGGCGAAGTGGACGCCAATGGCAACGACCTGCCGCTCGGCGCCTTCGGCGAGAACCGCACATTGTCCTCGCGCTATGATTTCCAGAGCCACGAAGTGCAGCTGAAATCCTCGGGCGAGCAGACCTTCGACTGGATCCTCGGCGCCTACTACAGCCACGAGAAGAACCGCATCCGCTTCGACATAGACCAGCGCAACGGCTACCGCGACGGTACGTTCAGCTGGGCCGGCAGCTTCATCCAGGCCAACCGCCAGATCGATTCGCGCGCGGTGTTCGGACAAGTCGTCTGGCACGCCACCGACGCGATCCGCGTCACCGGCGGCCTGCGCTACACCTCCGACAAGAAGGAGGACATCGGCGGCCGCAACGTGACCTATTCGGGCGACGGCTGCACCCCGGCCGACCTCGCACCCGGCGGCGCCTGCCAGGCGGGCATCTTCGGCGCCTATCCGGGCGCCACCGCCGAGGAACTGGTGAACCTGCTGCCGGGCTTCTCGATCTCCAGCAATGACGTGAAGGGCAAGTGGGACAAGCTCACCTACCTCGCCCGCGTCGACGCCGATCTGGCCGAGGACGTGCTGGGCTATGCCAGCGTGAGCACCGGCTTCAAGTCCGGCAACATCCAGGACAACGCGGGGCTGACCGATCCCGAGACGCTGACCAACTACGAAGTCGGCCTCAAGAGCCGCTTCCTCGACCGCATGATCACCCTGAACCTTGCCGCCTACTACAGCGACTTCAAGGGCTACCAGGTCAATCAGGCCGTTACCTTCCGCGACGACGAGGGCAACGTCACCAGCAGCCAGATGATTACCCAGAACGCCAAGGGCGCGAAGGCATATGGTCTGGAAGCGGAACTGACCGCCAACTTCACGCCCAACGATCGCCTGCAGTTCTCCGGCACCCTGCAGAAGACCAAGATGGACGATCTGGAAAGCGTCGACGGGCGGCTCTACGATGGCGGCAAGGCCTCCTCGATCGTGCAACTCAAGGGCAACGAACTGGCCCACGCGCCGCGCTTCTCGGCGACCGCCAGCTACGAGCACGACTTCGTGATGGCCAGCGGCGCGACGATCACCCCGCGCCTGACCACGCATTACGAAACCGCCAGCTGGCTGAGCTACTTCAACGGCGACGCCAACCCCTTCGTCAACGCCAACGATCCGGCCGACAACATGCCGAACCGGGGCACCAACGGCACCGACTGGGATCGCCAGAAGGCCTACTTCCGCTCGGACGCCTCGCTGCGCTTCACGTCGGCGGACCAGAAATACTCGGTCGAGGCGTTCGTCATGAACATCGAGGACAAGAAGATCCGCACCAACGCCAGCGCCTTCGGCACGCCGCGCTATGACCCGGTGTTCCTGTCCAACCTGCAGGCGCCGCGCACATGGGGCGTGCGGGCGAAGGCCAGCTTCTGATACCCCTTCGCCACCCGCGAGCGAAGCGAAGCAATCCAGGGCAGCGCTGCACCGCCCTGGATCGCCACGGACCTTCGGTCCTCGCGATGACGAAGCCTTGAGAGCCCCCCCGGTGACCCGCGCGCGCCGCACCTCCTCCGCGAGTGCGCGCGGTCACCCCGGGCGGCGGCGCGGCAAATATGCCCGTCGCCGCCCCCTCCCCGGCCACGTTCGGCCATGATCGCGACCCAATCATCAGGTAAGGACGCCCTATGACCGCCGTATCCCATGTCTCTCTGGCACGCATTTCTTTCGCCGCCCTTGCCGTGGGCCTGCTCGCCGCGCCGCTGGCGGCCCAAAGCCAGCAGCAGAACCAGCAGCCGGCCGCCTCGATCGCGCACCCGGACCTCTGGCCGCAGGTAAGGGCCCAGCCGCAGCGCGATCCGGCGGTGGAGAAGCGCGTCGAGGCGCTGCTGGGGACCATGTCGATCGAGGACAAGGTGGGCCAGCTGATCCAGGTGGACATCGGCTCGATCACGCCCGCGCAAGTGCGCGAAACCCGCATCGGCTCGGTGCTGAACGGCGGCAACTCCGGCCCTTACGACGACGAATACGCCCCGCCCGCCAAGTGGCTGAAGCTGGCCGACGAATACTACGACGCCTCGATGGCCGCGCCCGGTCCGAAGATCCCGATCATCTGGGGAACGGACTCGGTCCACGGCAACAACAACATCGTCGGCGCCACCCTCTTCCCCCACAACATCGGCCTCGGCGCCGCGCGCGACCGCGACCTGATCCGCGAGATCGGCAAGGTCACCGCGCTGGAGACGGCGGCGGCGGGCCTCGACTGGACGTTCGCCCCCACCCTCGCGGTAGTGCAGGACGACCGCTGGGGCCGCACCTACGAAAGCTATTCCGAGGAGCCCGAAGTCGCCGCCGACTATGCCGGCGCGATGATCGAGGGCGTGCAGGGCAAGGTCGGCACCAGGGGCTTCCTCGCCCCCGACCGCCTGATCGCCACGACCAAGCACTTCCTCGGCGACGGCGGCACCGGCGGCCGCGACCAGGGCGACACGCGCGTCTCCGAACAGGTGCTGCGCGACGTGCACCTCGGCGGCTATCCGGCCGCGGTCGAGGCGGGGACGCAGTCGGTCATGGCCAGCTTCTCCAGCTGGAACGGCGAGAAGATGAGCGGCAACAAGTCGCTCCTGACCGACGTGCTGAAGGACCGCATGGGCTTCGACGGCTTCGTGGTGGGCGACTGGAACAGCCACGGGCAGGTCCGGGGCTGCTCGAACGAGGACTGCGCGGCCGCGATCAACGCGGGCCTCGACATGTTCATGTATTCCGGCCCGGCGTGGAAAGACCTCTACGCCAACACCCTGCGCGAGGCGAAGGACGGCACCATCCCGGCCGCCCGCCTCGACGATGCGGTGCGCCGCATCCTGCGCGTGAAGCTGCGCGCGGGCACCTTCGACCGGGGCCGCCCGTCGAGCCGCGCCTATGCCGCAAAGTTCGCCAACATCGCCTCCCCCGAGAACCGTGCGGTCGCACGCAAGGCGGTGCGCGAGTCCATGGTGCTGCTCAAGAACGAGGGCGTGCTGCCGCTCAAGCCCACCGCCAATGTCCTCGTCGCGGGCGCGGCGGCGGACAGCATCAGCCAGCAGGCGGGCGGCTGGTCGATCACCTGGCAAGGCATCGACGTGCCCAATTCCGCCTTCCCCAACGCCCAGTCGATCTGGAAGGGCATCGAGGAGACCGTGAAAGCGGGCGGCGGCACCGCGACATATGCGCCGGACGGCCAGTTCGCGAAGAAGCCCGACGTCGCCATCATGGTCTTCGGCGAGAAGCCCTATGCCGAGTTCAAGGGCGACATCCCCAACCTCGAATACAACCCCGGCGACAAGCACGACCTCGAAATGCTGCGGGGGTTCAAGGCGGCGGGCATTCCGGTGGTGGCGGTGTTCCTCTCCGGCCGCCCGCTCTGGGTGAATGCCGAATTGAACGCCTCCGACGCCTTCGTCGCGGCGTTCCTGCCCGGCAGCGAGGGCGGCGGCGTCTCCGACGTGCTGTTCGCGGGCAAGGACGGCAAGCCGCGTTACGATTTCCACGGCAAGCTCAGCTTCTCGTGGCCCAAGCGCCCCGACCAGTACGTCCTCAACCGCCGCGATCCGAACTACGATCCGCTGTTCCCCTTCGGATACGGCCTGACGTATGCCGCGCCCGGAAAGCTCGGCCATCTCGACGAAACGCGCCCCGCCGGACTGGAGCAGGCCGCCCCCACCGTCTTCTTCGAACGCGGCCAGACCCCGCCGGGCTGGGAGATCGCCGCCGAGGGCGTGCGCCAGTCGGGCGTCGACCACCGCGCGCAGGAGGACGCCAGGCGCCTGACCTTCAATGGCCCCGGCAGCGTAGCCTTCACCGCCCCGCGCCCCTTCGACCTCTCGCGTGAAAGCAATGGCGAGATCAGCCTCGTCTTCGAGTACCGGCTGGAGGGCAAGCCCTCGGGCGCGTTGACGGCCGGGTTCCTCAGCGGCGGCAAGCTGGCGAGCGTGCCGGTCACCGGCGCCCTCTCGGCCACCGCGCCGGGCCAGTGGGGCCACCTCGCCATCCCGCTCAAGTGCTTCGCCGCGCGCGGCGCGGACATGGCGAGCGTCACCGCGCCGCTGGTGCTGAAAGCCACCGGCGCAGCGGACCTCAGCGTCTCGGACGTCAAGCTGGACTACGTCTCGGTGCCGATGACCCAGTGCGGGGACGAGAAGTAACCCTTCCCATTCTCCCTCCCACTTCGTCATTGCGAGCGAAGCGAAGCAATCCAGGGCGGCTCAATACTGCTCTGGATTGCTTCGCTTCGCTCGCAATGACGAGGCTTTGGCTTACGCCGCGCGGCGCTCGCGCCGCACGCTCGTCTCGTAGAGGGCGAAGAGGTCGGCGAAGTGATCGTCGCTGGTGCGGGCGACTTGCGGGCGATGCTCGCGCTCGAACAGCACCTCTATGATCGCACGCGCCGCTGCCGCCGGGTCGCAGGCGGTGTACGTGAGGCCGCCGCCGTTCGCGGCATGGTCGACCGCGCCGCCCTCGTCCGGGACCACGATCGGCACGCCGCTGGCGCGGGCTTCGGCGGCGACCATGCAGAAAGTCTCCGCCTCGCTGCCGTGGACGAGCGCGTCGGCGCTGGCGATGACCCGCGCGAACGTATCCGGGTTGCGTTCGGGCTCGAACAGGCGGACGTGCGGGTTGCCGGCGATGTGCTTGAGCACGGTGCGCTGCTCGCGCCCCTCGCCGAACAGCACGAAGCCGACCGGCCGGTCGCGCGAGACCGAGGCCACCGCGTCCAGCACCAGCGGCCAGCGCTTTTCCGCCGCCAGTCGGCCGACGCCCAGCAGCAGGCGTGCGTCCTCGGGCAGGTCGCAGGCGGCCAGCAACTGCGCGCGCAGGGCCGGGTCGCGGTTCTGCGGGGAGAAACGGCCGGGCTGCACGCCCATCGGCACCGTCACCGTATTGGCGACGCCGCCGTCCGCCAGCCGCCGCGTCAGGCTGGAATTGGCGCAGACGACATGGTCGAAACTGCGGCTGTGGCGGCGCAGGTGGTCCCAGTAGACCGAGAACTGCCAGTCGATCGTGCGCCGCGCGAAGACCTGCCCGAACCAGCGATAGGCATAGGCGGAAAGCGGATCGGCATGCATGATCATGCTGCGCGGCGCATCACCCGCCCAGTCGGCGACGAGACGCGCGCTGCGCCAGGGTGAGGCGGCCTCGACAAAGTCCGGCTGTAGTTCGTCGAGCGCGGCGTGAAGCTGTGGCGCCGAGGCGAAGTACCAGTACTTGCGGTCGAGCGGGAAGCGCGGGTTCTTCAGGGTGATGATGCGGGCATTGGGGCCGCGCTCGATCACCGCGTCCTCGTCCCCCGGTGCGAGGATGATGATCTCGTGGCCCAGCGCCGCGCCGACGCGCAGCTTCTGCTCCACATAAGTGCGCACGCCGCCGCCCTTGGGCGTGTAGAAGGCGCAGACGTCCACGATCCTCATGCTTTGGTCCCTTACTTCGACGCCAGCGGGGCCACGCCCAGCCCGCGACGGTAGTTCATCACGATGGAGATCGTCTTCGGCCCGCTGCCGACCGACGCGCTGGCCTTCTCGGCGCTCGGCTTGCTGAAGCCGAGCCGGGGATTGCCCGCAAAACCGATGCCGTCGATACGCCAGCCGAACTTGCGGTTGCCGTCCCGGTCGTGGAGCAGGCTCACCGCGTAGTCGCCGGGGCCAGGCACGCGTACGCACAGGCGCACCGGGCCGCTGGCGGGGACCGGCACCTCGACGCGGCGGAAGGTCTTGCCCGCGCTCACCAGAACGTTGTCGTCGGCGAGGAAGTCCGTGTTGTTGGCCGGGTAGACCTCCAGCTTGAGGGTGCCGATACGGTCCTTCAGGCCCTTCACCTGCACTTCGAAGGAGGAGCCTGCCTCGTCCGGCCGACAGCGGCCCTCGGCCTTGCCGAGATCGGGCGTGGAGGGAATGGTCGCAGCGTTCGCCAGCATCAGCAGGGACAGGATCACGGGCGTTTCTCCGGATTGGCGAGGTCGTTGAAGGCGATGAGCGCGCCCAGCACGAGGTGCGCGGCGGTGATCAGCCCGGCCATCAGCGCCATGAGCGTGCCGATGTCCCGCTCCTCGCCCAGCACCACGACGGTTATCCCTGCGAACAGCAGGTCCTTGTTCGGCACCAGCGGCAGGCGCGAGACGAGCAGGCGCAGGGTCGAAAGGTAGAGCCACCAGCTCAGCGCGACATCGGGCAGGACGATGTGCCACAGCAGCGCGAGGAACACGGTCGAGACGACGATGCGCGCGAAATGGACGCGGGTGATCATCCAGAGGTCGTCACGCGAGAGGCTGAAGACCTTGCGGCGGAAGGCCATGGCTCCCAGCGAGATCGCAAGAATGACGCCCAGCGATCCGGTCAGCAGGCGCCCGTCGATACCCAGCTTGTCGAAGCCGAGCGAAGGCACCGCGAAGACCAGCAGCGCCATCGTCACCACGTTGCCGGTGACGGCGGAGAGGATCGACACGTCCTTGACCGTGCCGAACGGCGCGGCGGTCAGCGTGACGCGGCTGCGCGCCCACGTATAGAAGTACGCCTCGCCGAGATAGCCGAGCAGCAGTTCATTGTAGATTTTCTTGCGCAGCAGCGCGAGCACGCCGCTGCCCGGAATGCGCCACAGCTTCCAGTAGATCAGCCACTCGCTGGCGGGGGTGATGAGGTAGTAGCCCGCGAAGATCAGCCAGAACCCCGGCGATGTCGGGATCATCTGCGGCAGGCGGCGCAGCTCGACGCTGTTCGTCTCGTGCAGCACGGCGGCGATGACCGCCAGTGACAGCAGGATGGAGAATACCGCATTGCGCCCGCGCTTCGCGGTGCGATCCTGAGGGGTCAGTGCGATGGCCGCCAGATCGACGCCGTCTACGGTAGCAGCCACGGTTGCAGATTGAGACAAGGTGATCTCCGGGGTGACAGTCACTGGGAGCGCCGCAGCGACCGGCAGGGCGCCAGCGTGCTGAGGGCAAGGTCGCGGCGGCGCTCGGCCTCGCGGCGCGAGACGACCGCGCGCATCAGGTCGAGGTAGCGGCGCGCGGCGCCTTCGAGTTCGTAGTGCGCGGCGACAGCGCGGGCGCGCGTCGGGTCGCCGCGCAAATCGCGCAGGGCGGCGATCCCTTGCGCGAAGCCATCCTGGCAGCGCGCCGGGACCATCAACCCTGTCCGGCCGTGGTCGAGCAGGCTCGCCATGCTGACGCAGCAGTCGGTGGCAAGGATCGGCATGCCCGCCGCCAGCGCCTCGACCACGACGCCGGGCAGACCCTCGTAATCGGAGCTGAGCAGCAGCGCGTCGTGTTCGGCCAGCAGCGGGTCGATCGTCGCCACATGGCCGAGAAACGCGACCTGCCCGGCGATGCCGAGCGATCCGGCGAGCGCTTCGAGAGGACCGCGTTCGGGGCCTTCCCCGGCAATGGTCAGGCGATCCTCGGCGCGGGCTCCGGCGGCGAAGGCGCGCAGCATCAGCGCGAAGTTCTTCTGCGGGGCAAGGCGTCCCGCCGCCAGGTAGCGCATGCCCCATGCCGAGGGCGTGCGCCGCTCTATGCGGCCGAGCTGGATCAGGCGGCGACGGTTCAGGATCGGGTTGGCGATGACCTCGACCCGGCGCGGCTCGGCCAGCATGCATTCGCGCACTTCGCGGCGCATCGGCTCGGACAGCGCGACCAGCGAATCGAACAGGCCGCCCTGCGCGCGCAGCCAGACGCCATAGCCCCGACGCATCGGTGCGGACATGTCGGGACGCTGCAGCGCATTGCTGATCTTGAGCAGCATCGGCGGCGCGTGATGGCCCATGAGCAGCTTCATCGCCGCGCCGATCACCGCGTAGGTATTGCCCGGACAGAACAGCACGTCGGCGCGACGCTCGATCAGGAAACTGTAGAGCGTGTGGACCATCCACGGCGTGCGCCACGATGCCGTAGGAAGGCGCGTGGGCAGGCTCCAGTAATCGAGCGCGGGGGCGCTGCACAGGCCCGCCCCGCCGGGTCGGCCGAGCACCACGGTCACCTCGTGCCCCGCTTCTCGCCATTGCGCAGCCAGACCGAGGGCGACACGTTCGACGCCGCCCGGCTCAAAGCTGTGAATGGGGATCGCGATGCGCAATGGGTCCTGCATGTCCTTCGACGTCGCCGGTGGTCTGGTTTCGCAGGGCCTCTATGAGCAGGTCATTTCGGGTTTGTGACGGTCAGTCCGCCCGTCATGCGGCGGACACGCCAGCGACTTCGAAACGTCTCCGAATTGACTGCAGGGCGTCAGAATAGGCGCGCAGATGCTGCGCCGCACAAGCCCGCGATCACGGGCAGCTCAACAGGGGTTTCACCAAGCCATGCGCGCCATTTCGATCCGCCGTATCTGCGTCCTCGGCACCAGCCTCGTGGCGATCGCCGCGAGCGCTCCGGCCTTTGCCGAAGACGTAGCCGATGCCGCCGCCTACGAAAGCGCGGACGCCGCTGACGCCATCGTCGTCACCGGCCAGCGCACCACCTACAACAACGCCGCGCTCGACGAGACGCTGATCGACGACAAGTCGCCGATCGCCTCGGCCATCGACCTGATCGGCACCCTGCCCGGTGTGCAGGTCAACGAAGGCGACGCCTTCGGCTTCGACGACTGGTCGACGACCTACTCGATCCGCGGCTACCAGACCAACCTCGACACCCAGCAGGTCGGCCTGACCATCGACGGGTTGCCCAACGGCGGCTCGGGCTACGGTGGCGGCTCCAAGGCCAACCGCTTCATCGACACCGCCAATATCGGCACCGTCGAGGTGTTCCAGGGCACCGCCGACATCGCCTCGCGCTCGAACGAGGCGCTGGGTGGGACCATCAATTTCGTCACCGCAGACCCGATCGACGACATGCGCGTGCGCCTGTCCGGCTCGGTGGGCGACTATGACGCCAGCCGCTACTACGGCCGCTTCGACACCGGCCTGATCGGCGGCGTCGCCAAGGCCTGGTTCTCCTACGGCCACCAGCAGGCGACCGACTGGATGGAAGGTTCAGCCAAGAACCACCGCGACAACTTCGCGATGAAGTTCATCGTCGATACCCCGGTCAAGTTCACCGGCTATGCAAGCTACGACGACGCCTTCGAAAGCAACTACGACCAGGTCTATTCGCAGGCGCAGTACGACAGCGGCGCCTACACCGACGGCCTCGTCGGCGTTTGGACCGGCGTGCCGGTGGCCGACCAGCAGTACCGCCAGGTCTGGAACACCAAGCGCAAGAACTTCTTCGCCTACCTGAAGGCCGAGACGAAGATCGCCAACGCCATCGATCTCAAGGCCTCGGTCTACTACCACGACATGGCCGGACGCGGCGATTGGGCGCCCCCCTACATCGTCAACGTCGGCCAGGACACCTCAGGCATCCAGACCGAGATCGACGGCACCACCACCGTCCGGGGCACGCCTGCATGGTGGGCTACGCTGCCCGCAGGCTCGGGCACGCCGACCTACTTCGCGACCAACGCCGCTGGCCAGATCGTCGCCCCGACCGCAGCAGGCGCGATCCAGCAGCAGTCGTACCGCCATACGCACTACCGCAAGGACCGTCTCGGCGGCACTCTCGACGGCGCCTGGACCATGCAGTTCGGCGAGATCGAGAACACCCTGCGCGGCGGCGTCTGGTACGAGGACACCCATCGCCGCGAATGGCGCGACTGGCACCACGTGACCGACACCAGCGTCGGCCCGGCCTATGACGCGACGCCCTACTGGACCCAGTACGACCGCAAGTACCCGCAGACCACCTTCAAGTGGTATGCCGAGGATCAGGTCCAGTTCGGCCCGGTCACCGCGAACTTCGGCGTCAAGCAGTTCATCAACCACCTCGACCGCACCGACCTGTTCGGCGAAAGCGCCGACGTCAGCTTCAAGTCGAAGTCGAAGGTGCTGCTCTCGGGCGGCATCCAGGTCGAACCGATGACCGGCCTCGACCTGTTCGGCGGCTACTCGGAGAACTTCAAGGCGCTCTCCGACACCCTGCTCGAATACAGCGAGGACGCATTCTCCAGCATCAAGCCCGAGACGGCCGAGAACTGGGAGGCCGGTGCGCGCTACGAGAGCGGCATCCTTCGCGCCTCGGCCACCTGGTTCAAGAGCAAGTTCTCCAACCAGGTGATCTTCGTGCCGAGCAATTCCTCGGCCGGGCCGGACTACCTGAGCGAAGGCGACGGAAGCTTCTTCAACGCGGGCGGCATCGATTCCGAGGGCTTCGAACTGCTCGCCAGCGTCCGCCCCGTCACCGGCCTCAGCCTCTACGGTTCGTATACCCACATCGATGCCAAGTATCGCGGCACCGGCAATGCCGAACTGGACGAGGAGCAGGGCGTGACGGCGGGCAACCGCGTCGCGGGCATTCCGAAGGACATGTGGGTGCTCTCGGGCACGTACAACTACGGGCCCGTCACGCTGGGCCTCACCGGCAAGTACACCGGCAACCGCTTCGTCGATGCGGACAACGCATGGGTCGCGAAGAACTACTTCATGACCGACCTGTCAGTGGCCGTGAAGGGCGATGCGCTGACCGACAGCCTCAAGGCGCTGCAGTTCGCGCTCAACATCACCAACCTGACCAACGAGAAGTACATCGGCGGCATCTCGGGCAACTACGCCTTCCTCGGCGCGCCGCGCACGATGGTCTTCAGCGCCACTGCCGACTTCTGACGGCGGCGCGAGAGGACGGGTCGGCGTTCGGGGGGACGCCGGCCCGTGCTTTTCTTTTTTTCCAAGAACACCAGGCACAGGATTACCCGCCATGACCACGCTTCGCACCCAACAGGTATCCCGCCGCGCCCTCCTCGCCGGCATGGCCGGGGGAGCCGCGATCATGGCCCTCTCCATCTCCGCCCCGATCTCCGCCCTCGCCGCCGCAGCCGCGAACCCGGTGTTCCGCCACGGCGTCGCCGCGGGTGATCCCGACGCTTCGAGCGTGGTGCTCTGGACCCGCGTGACCGCGCCCGCCGCCACCGACGTCCAGTGGGAACTGTCGGACAGCCCCGCCTTCGCGAGGATCCTGAAGTCGGGCTCCGTGCGTACGGATGCGGACCGCGACTTCACCGTCAAGGTGCTCGCCACCGGCCTTCCGGCGGGCGGCACGTTCTTCTACCGTTTCCGTATGGGCAAGGCGATTTCACCGATCGGCCGCGCCCGCACCCTGTCCGAAGGCCGGGTGGATACGCTCGGCATCGCGCTCGCCTCGTGCTCCAACTACGCCTTCGGCTTCTTCAACGCCTACGACGCGATCGCGAAGGACCCGGCCGTGGACTTCGTACTCCACACCGGCGACTACATCTACGAATACGGCGGCAAGGACGGCTGGGGCGAAAACATCGCCCGCACCATCGGCCGCGAGCACGCCCCCGCGCATGAGATCGTCACCCTTTCCGACTACCGCACCCGCCACGCGCAGTACAAGACCGATGCCGGGTCGCTGGCGATGCACGCACAGCACACCCTGCTCGCCTGCTGGGACGACCACGAGAGCGCCAACAACCCCTGGACCGGCGGCGCGCAGAACCACCAGCCCGAAACCGAGGGCGACTGGGCCACGCGCCGCGCCGCCTCGATCCGCGCCTACTACGAGTGGATGCCGGTGCGCGAACCGGAATGGCTGCCCGAGTGGCCGGACGTCAAGGGTCGCACCCGCATGCAGTTCTGGCGCGCCTACCGCTTCGGCGACCTCGCCCTGCTGCACACCCTGGAAACGCGCCACACCGCCCGCGCGAAGCAGATCGAATATATCGACTATGCCCAAGGCATCGTCGATGACGCCTCGGCCGAGAAGTTCAGGCGCGACGTCCTTGGCGCCCCGAACCGCCCGCTGATCGCACCCGAACTGGAGGCCGACCTCGAAGCCGCACTGGCGCGGTCGGTGAAGGACGGCCAGCCCTGGCGCGTGATCGGCTGCCCGATGGTGATCGGCCGCCTCGACGTGCCCGATCTCGCCAAGCTCGGCGTGCTGCCCGACCCGTTCCCCAAACTCGCCGCCGCGAAGTCGAAGGACGAACTGGCGAAACTCGCCGCCGATCCGCATGTCTCGCTGGCATGGCGCGGCCGCTGGAACCTGCCCGACTATACCGACGCATGGGGCGGCTACCCCTGGGCGCGAGAGCAGTTCTACGCCTTGTCGCGCCGCGCAGGGGCGGGCGATCTCGTCTTCCTCTCCGGCGACAGCCACAGTTTCTGGACCAACGACCTCGCCGATGCGCAAGGCCGCCCGGCCGGCATCGAGTTCGGCACCGCGGGCATCTCCTCGCCCGGCGACTTCATGGACAGCGGCTTCGGCGAGGACATGTCGCGCAAGCTGGACAAGGCCTATGCCGATCACATGCCCGAGGTCGTGTGGACCGACAACATGCACCAGGGCTACGTCCGCATGCAGTTCGGCCGCGAGACCGGCACGGCGAGCTTCGTGGCGGTCAGTACCGTCCTCTCGCGAGACTATACGACGAACGTGATCCGCAAGGACGACTTCCGCCGCGATGGCAAGCGCGTCCGCTTCGCCTGAGCTGAACAGCGAACGTCAAGGACCGGCATGGGCGGGGACTGTCCCTCGTCCATGCCATTGCCTGCCCATCCGCCGGAACAGGCTGCAGCTATCGCCGCTTCTTCAGCACTACGTAGATCGCACCCTGCCCACCATGACGGCGGTGCGCGCCGCGAATAGCGACGATGTCCGACGCATGGTCGCTGGCCGCGAGCCAGTCGGCGATCTTGGCGCGGATCGCACCCCGCGCGCTGCCTCGATCCGCAGCGTCCACCGGCCGCGCCTTGCCGGTAACGATCAGCACCACGCGTGCCCCCATTGCCTTGGCCTGCACCAGCCCGTGCATCAGACGCATGTAGGCCTGGTCAAGGTTGGAACCGTGCAGGTCGAGGCTGAAGTCCGGCAGCAGCGTGCCCTTGGATATCCGCTTTTCCCACGAGCCATCGAGATTGACCGGCACTTCGACACGCGGCTTGGGCGCGGCGACTTTCGGTGGGAGCGGCGGCGGAACGCGGCCCTTGACCTTCTTCACGGGCACCGGCGGAGCAACCGGGACCGGCATCACAGGCGCCTCGGGCTCGACCAGCTTGCGAGGCGCGACAAGCGGCTTGACGGTGCGGGCGACTTGCGCCCAGACCGCCTTCTCCTCTTCCGTAAGCCTGCGCCCCGGCCGCTTCATCGGGCGCCGAGGCGGGTCAGGACGCCCTTGGGCAGGAGGATCAGGGCATTGCCGCGACCACTCATGCCGCCTGCGGTCACGCGAGCCTGGGACCCGGCGCCCCAGAAGGTGTCGAAACGGTTCGCACCCTTGATCGCGCCGCCGGTGTCCTGTGCGATCCACAGCCCGTTGGCCTCGCGGCGGTCCATATCGAGGTACACAGGGGCACCCAGCGGCACATAGCGGGGGTCTACGGCCACAGAGTTGCCCGCACGTACGGGCACATTGAGCGCACCGAGCGGTCCATCACCGTTCAACACCTTGAAGAAGACCCACGAGCGATTGCGCTCCATCAGCGCGCGCCCCTCGACCGGATGCTCGCGGACATATTGCATGATGCCCTGCATGGAGCCGGAATACTGACCCGGCCCGGAGCCGACCAGCCCCTGATCGCGCATGACCCCGCCGATGCCGGTATAGGGCAAGCCGTTCTGGCCCGCATAGCCGATGCGCGTCACCGTGCCGTCCGGAGCGACGAGGCGGCCGGAGCCTTGCACCTGAAGGAAGAAGAACTCGACGGGATCTGCGGCCCAGGCAATCTCCAGCCCCTTGCCCGCCAGCGCCCCGGCATCGATCTGTGCGCGGTCGAAATAGCTGGTGAAGGTGCCGTCCGGCGCATAGCGGCCAAGCGGCATGCGCCCGCTGCTGAGCGGCGGCGCATCCCCCGGCTTCGCGCGCACGAGGTCGGGCGGGAAGGCGTAGACCGGCACCGTGTAACCGGGCTGCGGCGTGCGCCCGCCGGCGATCTCCGGTTCGTAGTAGCCGGTAGCGTAGGAACTGCCGTCGCCGATGCGGGCGGCCTCGAAAAAACTGGAGAAGAACAGCGCGGGCGATCCCGCGCCCCAGTTCATGGCGGCGGTGCAAGCCTGCCGCCAGTCCTCGGGCCGGGTCAGGCCACTGCCGTCCTTGCGGACGATGAGCTTCGGGCAGCTTTCACGGAACGAGGCGAGAGCGCCTGCCGCATCGGCCGCGCCCATCCGCAGCGCCGACAGCGCAGGACCACGGCGCACACCGGCAGCCAGCGCGTTCTGGAGAGATGAAGGCTGGGTCGTCGACCCGGTCGGCGGAAGCGTAGGACGCGGGCCGCCGGTCTTCGGGATTACGCCGCCGCAAGCCGCGAGCGTGGCCAGCAGACCGCTGATCAGAAGAGCGCGCCAGGCGTCCCGGATCGACCGCCCGGACACCACCGCAGGTGCCATAGTCTCCAGCGCCAAAACAAACCCTCCCCGCAAAGCAGACGCCCCGCGCCGGGGGTGGCACGGGGCGGATCAGGCTTTGTCGGCTAGCAGTCCAAAGAAGGGGGGATCAACCCCGGATCAACCTTCGTCGGTCTCTTCGAGGACCCAGTCGGGATCAGGCGAGTTCACGGCGCGACCGAACGTCCAGACGTCGATTGTCTCGATCGCGTCGTCGAGCGAACCGGCGACCACCTGCCCCTCGGCGTTGCGAGTGACGGCGGCGATGTCGGCGCGGAAGCGCAGGGTGATGCGGGCATAGCCGTTTTCCACGCCGGCAGCGGTGAAGCCGGTTTCCTCGATGCGGATCAAGCGGTTGTCGAGCGTCTCGCCAGCCTCGATACGGGCGTCGATGGCAGCGGCGAAACCGGCATAGACATCATCGTCGCAGAGCTGGCGCAGTTCGGCCTTGTCGCCCTTCCAGAAGGCTTCGAGGATCATGCGATAAGCACTGCGCGCGCCGTCGAGGAAAGCGGCGGCGTCGAAACGGCGATCAGCCTGCGAAATCTCCGCAAGGCCACGCTCGACCGAAGGCGGCGCGAGCGGGATCGCACGCTGGCGGGGCTGTTCGGCGCGGGCGCGGTCATCGCTGCGCTGATCGGGACGCGGCGGCGCGGAAACGCGCGGAGCGCCCGGCTTCTGGCCCTGGCGACCTTCGAAGCGTCCCTGGATGGGCTCCTCTTCATGCTCGGCGCGGCGGCCGAGCACGGAGTACAGCCGCAAGCCAAGGAAGGCTGCGATCATGGCCAGGATCACTATTTCCGGTGTCACGTCCCTAATTCCATCCTTCTGTGGCGCCCCGTCTGTGGCACCGTGGCCGCAACCGGTCGAAGACCGGCCTGAAGCCCCATCGCACTCCGGCGCATTTCCGAAGACTCGAACGTGCCTTCGGCTTAGCACTCGAACATAGCCCCAGATAGGTACGCATTACAAATGAACAACGCGTGAGTGGCTCGTTCGGGGCATTTTCCCGGCGGATCGAGCCCCTCGAAGCGATGTGCGCGCAACTTCGGGACACAACCTCTACAATTTTCCCGACGCTCGGGTGTTCCCCGCGCCCGCAAAATGTTTTACCCGCCCCCGCTGAACGTTTCAGATTCCATTGCGGGACACAGATCAGATGGCCGACGAAGGCAACATCATTTCCGACCTCGACCTCGGCAACGGCGAAGACACCGCCCCCGCCGCAGGCATCATTTCGCAGTACATCAAGGATCTCTCGGTCGAGAATCCGAACGCCCCCGAAGCGTTCTCGTGGCAGGAACAGCCGCAGATCGACGTGCAGTTCAACATCGGCGCGCGCGCGATCGAAGGCGAAGTCCACGAAGTCGAGCTGAAGATCACCTGCTCGTCGCGCACCAGCCTCGGCGTCGCCTTCGCGGTCGAGCTGAGCTACTGCGCGCTCATCGGCATGCGCAACCTCGAAGAGGCCCAGTCGCACGCGTTCCTCTTCGCCGAGGCGCCGCGCATCCTGTTCCCTTACGCCCGCCGCATCGTGTCGGACGCCGTGCGCGACGCCGGTTTCGCGCCGCTCATGCTCGAGCCGATCGACTTCAACGGCCTCTACGTGCAGCAGCTGCAGGCGCAGCAGCAGCAGGCCGAGACCGGCATGGGCGAGCCGGTCGGCAACGCCTGAACCGATAGCGGGCGGGGTTAGGGTCAGTCGTCGTCCCGGACTTGATCCGGGACCGCTGGCCGGGCCCCGCCCACCTCTCGGCAAGACGCTTTATCGAAAGCGCCTCGCCTAACGACAGCCACCGGTCCCGGATCAAGTCCGGGACGACGAGCAGGGGCTTGCGCCATGAGCTTCACTGCATGAACCTCGCAAAAGCCCTCGCCAGCGTCGGCGGACTGACGCTCGCCAGCCGCGTGCTCGGGCTTGCCCGCGACAGCCTGTTCGCCCGCTTCGTTGGCGCGGGCTTCGCTTCCGACGCCTTCCTGATCGCCTTTCGCCTGCCCAACATGTTCCGGGCTCTCTTCGCGGAAGGGGCCTTCGCCTCGGCCTTCATCCCGATGTTCAACAAGAAGGTCACGAACAAGGACGGCCCCGGCCTCCCGGCTGGCATCACTTTCGCCGAAGAGGCGTTGTCGGTGCTGCTGCCCGTCCTGATCGTCATGACCGTGCTGCTCGAAGTGCTGGCCTGGCCGGTGACGCTGCTGCTTTCGGGCGGCTTCAACGACGTCACCCACGACCAGTTCGCCTTCGCGGTCATGCTCAGCCGCCTGACGATTCCCTATCTCGCGCTGATCAGCCTCGTCTCGCTGCTGGGCGGCATCCTCAATTCGCTGAACAAGTTCTGGGTCAACGCCGCCGCGCCGATCCTGCTGAACCTGACGCTTATCGTCGCGCTCCTCGGCTTCCATTCGGACGACCCGCTGATCACCGCGCGCAATCAGGCGATCGGCGTTTCCGTTTCCGGCGCGCTGCAGCTACTCTGGCTTGTGCTCGCCTGTCGCGCCAACGGCGTTTCGATGCGGCTGCGCATGCCGGTGTGGAACGTCGACGTGAAGCAGCTGCTCAACCTGATCCTGCCTGCGGCCGCCGGAGCCGGAGCGGTGCAGATCAACCTCGTCATCTCCACCGCGCTCGCCGCCTATCTGCTGGCGCACGGCTCGGTGACCTACATCTATATGGCGGACCGGCTGAACCAGCTGCCGCTCGGCCTCATCGGCATCGGGCTTGGCACCGTCCTGCTGCCGACGATCTCGCGCCAGCTCGGCGCGGGGCAGGAAGCCGAGGCGATGGAGACGCAGAACCGCGGCCTCGAACTGGCGCTGCTGCTCACCCTGCCCGCCGCCGTCGCGCTGATCGTCTGCGGAGAGCCGATCGCCGCCGCCCTGTTCGGCTACGGCAAGTTCGACGCGGGCGACGTCGCCCGCACGGCCGAGGCGCTCGCGGCCTTCTCGATCGGCCTGCCGAGCTACATCCTCGTGAAAGTTCTGACGCCCGGCTACTATGCGCGGCAGGATACGAGGACGCCGGTGCGCTACGCGACGATCTCGATGGTCGCGAACCTCGTCGGCAATCTGGTGCTGATCGTGCCGTTGCAGCACATGGGGCCGCCGCTGGCGACGGCGCTGGCTTCCACCCTCAACGTGGCGATGCTGTACCGCACGCTGGTGAAGCGCGGACATTTCACCGTCGATGCACGGCTGAAGCGGCGCGGGCCGAGGCTGGCGCTCGCCGCCGTGGCGATGGGCGCGGCGCTGTGGTTCGGGCAGGACCTGATGATGCCTTATGTGCACGGCACCTGGCTGGTACGCGGGCTGGCGCTGGCCGTGCTCGTTTCGGCGGGCTGCGCGGTCTATGGCATCGCTGCCGTGGCGACCGGGGCCTTCACCCGCGCCGACCTCGCCCTCCTGCGCCGCCGCAAGCGCGCCGCCTGAAGGGTTCCATCGATGCGCGAACGTGCTATGAGCCCCGGCCATGCAGGATCGTGCGATCTTTTCCCCGCCCACGCTGCGCCCCTTTGCGCCGCGTTCATGGCGATGGCGTTCGGTCACCCGCTGACCGTACCTGCATTCGTGCCCTGTACGGGCGCAACCCTCACATCCATCGACAACTGACTTAAGGACGCGACCATGCGTATCGTCTCCGGTATCCAGCCCACCGGCAACCTGCACCTCGGCAATTACCTCGGTGCGATCCGCAACTGGGTGAAGATGCAGGACGAGGTCACCGCCGAGGGTGGCCAGTGCCTCTACTTCCTGGCCGACCTCCACGCGATCTCGATGCCGCACACCCCCGCCGACCTCGCCGCGAACACGCGCGAGATGGTCGCGGCGCTGGTGGGCTGCGGGCTCGATCCCGACCGCTCGATCCTGTTCAATCAGGCTCAGGTGCCCCAGCACTCCGAGATGCAGTGGCTGCTCAACGGCACCGCGCGCATGGGCTGGCTGAACCGCATGACGCAGTGGAAGGACAAGGCGGGCAAGAACCGCGAGGGCGCCAGCGTCGCGCTGTTCACCTACCCGGTGCTGCAGGCCGCCGACGTGCTGCTCTATCAGGCCACGCACGTGCCGGTGGGCGAGGACCAGAAGCAACACCTCGAACTCGCCCGCGACATCGCGCAGAAGTTCAACAACGACTTCTGTGCGGAAGACGCGCCGCTGTTCACCCTGCCCGCACCGTTCATCCCGCCCGAGGCTGCGCGCATCATGTCCCTGCGCGACGGCACCGCCAAGATGAGCAAGTCCGACCCCTCGGACATGAGCCGCATCAACATGACCGACACCGCCGATGCCATCATGCAAAAGGTGAAGAAGGCCAAGACCGATCCGGAGCCGCTGCCCTCGGAAAAGGGCGGCCTCGAAGGCCGCGCCGAGGCGAAGAACCTCGTTGCGATCTACGCGGTCATGGCAGGCACCACGGTCGAGTCGGTGCTGGCCGAGTTCGGCGGCGAAGGCTTCGGCAAGTTCAAGCCCGCGCTCGGCGAACTGCTGGTCGAGAAGCTGGCGCCGATCAACGCCCGCTTCCTCGAACTGCGCGAGGACCGCGAGCGCCTCGACGCGATCCTGTGCAAGGGTGCGTCCAAGGCCCGCGAACTGGCGATCCCGACGCTGGAAAAGACCTACAACGCCCTCGGACTCGTGCGGGGTTAGAAATCCAAACCGATCTCGTCATTGCGAGCGAAGCGAAGCAACCCAGGGCGGCATAATGCTGCCCTGGGTTGCTTCGCTTCGCTCGCAATGACTGTGCGGCGCTAAAGCCCCAGCAGCTTCGCGCGTCGCCGGACCCATGGTTCGGCGAGCGCGGAGACTGCGCCCAGCGCTTCCAGCCCTTCCGGGTCGCCTTTGTGCTCTCCGGCGATGAGCAGGCCGAAGACGCGGCGTACGCTCCAGTCGGGGAACGGCCGGTCGATCAGTTCAAGCGCATCGCCCGCACCGACCTCGCCGTCCTCGATCACCCGGTAGTACCAGCCCGCCCGGCGCGATTTCACGCACCCGGCGTTGACCTTCGCCCCGTCGAAACGATGATCGAGCTTCCAGCATGGCTGGCGGCCCTGGCTCACCTCGACGAGCGCGGTGCCCATCCGCCAGCGATCGCCGATGCAGACGTCCTCCTCGGTCAGCCCGGCGGTCGCGATATTCTCCCCGAAAGCGCCGTAATCGGCGAGCAGCGGATGGTCGCCGATCGCTTCGCGCCACCAGTCATAGTGGTCGTGGGGATAGTGGTGGATGGCCTTGTCCGGCCCGCCATGGACCGAAAGATCGGCCTGACTGTCGCCTTCCAGGCCCAGTCGATGCACCCTCACCCGACCTTGCACCGCCGTCTTGGCGATGGCGCTCGGCTCGTCGGCCGCGCGGAACGGAGCGACCTTGCCGCAAAGTACCGAAAGAATGGGGAACGGACTCGTCATGACCGGGCTTTATTCCTACATGAACGAAACGCGATCAAGTCGTGAAGTCGGCCTCCGGGCCGGTGGATGCGGGATGAACCGGCGGAACGGTCCGTCGCTCGCCCAAGTCCATTCAACCTCTATTCAGGGCGTTGATTTCACGACAGTATCGTAAAAGAATCGAAGGCCGCGCCGGAGTGGGGCGTCTGGATCTCTTCGGGTTCGTGGAGCAAAGATGATGACACACCATTCCGGATCGCAGCTTGGCCAAGGGATAGGGCGGCTGAAAATGGCCGCTGCCGCCGTGCTGCTCATGGCGCTCGCCGCGTGCGCGACGCCGTTCAAGGCCGACGTTTCGCGTTTCGCCACGCAACTCCCCGCCCCGCAGGGCCAGAGCTTCGCGATAGTCGCGGACAATCCCAAGCTCGCCGGCGGGCTTGAATTCAGCCAGTATGCCTCGATGGTTGGCGATCGCATGGCCAAGCTGGGCTACACCCCGGTGGAAGATCCGGCCAAGGCCACGCTGATCGTGCGCTTTGACTACGGCGTCGACAATGGCCGTGAGCGCGTACGCAGCACTGGCGTGGGCGCAGGCGCGTTCGGCCCGTGGGGCGGCTGGGGTCCCTATGGCGGCGGCTTCTACGGCCGCGGGTTCTACGGTCGCGGCTTCGGCTGGGGCGGCCCGTGGCGCTATGGCTGGTACGACCCGTTCTTCGACAACGGCATTCAGTCCTACACCATCTACACCAGCGGCATCGACCTGAAGATCGACCGCGCCGCAGACGGCCAGCGCCTCTTCGAAGGCAAGGCGGAAGCCGTCTCGACCTCCAATCGCCTGCAGTATGTCGTGCCCAATCTGGTGGAAGCGATGTTCACGAATTTCCCCGGGAACTCCGGAGAGACCGTGCGCATTACAGTCGCGCCCGAGAAGAAATAAGCACGAAATCAGACAGGCTCCCCCCTGCGAAGAGTGGGAGACACCGAGGGACGGGTCCGCTGAAATATTGCGGGCCCGTCCTTTTGCTATGGGGCGTCAGGCGCTATCTGGCGCCCCATAGGATTTATTGATGCATAATTTCATGGCCATCCTCTCGCAGCTGTTCTGGGGCGTCACCATCGGCGCCTTGAGTGCTGCGTTCGAGACGCTGGCCAAGGGCGCGATGATGCTGGGCGGCCTCGGCGGTGCGGGCTGGTATGGCCTGAAGTGGCGCAAGGCCCGGCGTGAGCGGGACGGCAAGGGCAAGGACTGACGCTTTTGTCCTGGCTCGTTGAATGGATCTTCGAAGGTCTTATCGAAGCAACCGCCGAAGCGATCCACCACCGTTATGGCTGGGGTGGATGCGCCTCGCTGATCCTGTCGCTCGTCGCGGTGATCGGGGCCTTGCTGTGGTGGGGCGGAGTGTTCAGCTCCGCCGCCTGAATCAGCTCCCCAGCGCGACCACGCCGCCGGTCGAGCCGAAACCGCCCTCACCCCGCGCCGTCTCGTCAAGTTCCTCGACGGCCACCCACGAGGCGCGCGTCACGGGCGCCAGAACCAGTTGCGCGACGCGGTCGCCGCGGCGAATGTCGAAGCCTTCGGCGCCGTGGTTGATGAGGATGACCTTGACCTCGCCCCGGTAGTCCGAATCCACCGTCCCCGGCGAATTGGGCACCGAAATGCCGTGCTTGAGCGCAAGGCCCGAACGCGGGCGTACCTGAATTTCGTAACCCACCGGGATCGCCACCGAGAGGCCGGTGGCCACTGCATGACGCCCGCCGGACGGGATCGTCACGTCCTCGGCCGAGACCACGTCCATGCCCGCCGCGCCTTCGGTGGCGTAGACGGGCAGGTCCAGCCCCTGCCCGTGCGGCAGGACCTTGACCATGACGGGGACTTCATTCGGCGAGTGCATCGGCAATCCTTTCGACGAGGGCGCGCGCGACGTCCCCCTTGGGCATTTCGGGAAGGGAAACCACCTCGTCGGCCATGACGATGTGGACGGTATTGGCATCGCCGCCCATGACGTCGCCCGAAACGTCGTTGGCGACGATCCAGTCGGCCCCCTTGCGCACGCGCTTGGCCTGGGCATAGCGGACGACGTCCTGCGTCTCCGCCGCGAAGCCGACGACCAGCGGCGGTCGGCGCAGCCCATGGGCAAGGCCGGCGAGAATATCGGGGTTCTCGGTCAGTTCGAGCGGCGCGATGGCCCCGCCGTCCTTCTTGAGCTTCTGGTCGGCCGAGCGCACCACCCGCCAGTCGGCAACGGCGGCAACCATCACCGCAACGTCAGCCGGAAGCGCGGCATCGACGGCCTCGGCCATCTCGAGCGCGCTCTCGACATCGACGCGGTTGACGCCCGGCGGGGTCGGCAGATGGACTGGCCCTGCCACCAGCGTCACCCGCGCGCCTGCCTCGGCGGCGGCGGCGGCAATGGCGAAGCCCTGTTTGCCCGAGGAACGGTTGGCGATGTAGCGCACCGGGTCGATCGGCTCGTGCGTCGGCCCGGCGGTGACGAGGACGTGCTTGCCGAAAAGCCGCAGCGGCTCGTCGGAGAGCGGGATCAGTTCGAGCGCCGTCGGATCGGTGGAAGGCGCGCCCCGTGCGCTGCCCTTGACCGCCAGCGGCGAAGTGCTGACGGGTATGGCACGCGGCCCGCGTGGGATCATCGTGGCGGAAAGGCCGCCCGGCTCGCCACCGACGATACCTTCGGGGCCATGGCCGAGGCAGCGGGCGATACGCTCCCAGATTTCCGCCGGTTCGGGCAGGCGGCCGGGGCCGTATTCTCCGCAGGCCATCGCGCCCTCGTCGGGCTCCATCACCTCGACGCCCGAATCGCGCAGGGTCTGGACGTTGCGCTGGGTCGCGGCGTGGAGCCACATGCGCACGTTCATCGCCGGAACCGCGAGAACCGGCTTGTCGGTCGCCAGCAGCAGCGTGGTGGCCAGATCGCCCGCCAGGCCCGCCGCCATCCGGGCGAGCAGGTCCGCCGTCGCCGGGCAGACGACCACCAGGTCGGCCTGTCGGCTGAGCTGGATATGGCCCATCTCGGCCTCGTTCTTGAGATCCCAGAGCGTCGTGTGGACGGGGTTTTCCGATAGCGCCGCAAGCGTCATCGGAGTGACGAACTTCGCGCCCCCCTCGGTCAGCACGCAAGTCACCGAGCCGCCTTCGCGGCGGATGATGCGCACGAGTTCGCAGGCCTTGTAGGCAGCGATGCCGCCGCCCACGATCAGCAGAATGCGCGGTCCGTTCATGACTGGGGCTTCTGCAACAGCGTGAGCATGGGCGCAATCAGTTTGGCACAGGCCCTTTGGCCGCAGCGACCAGTTGCATCACCGCGCGCGGAGCAAAGACCAGCCCGGCGAACATGACCGGGGCGATCATCGCGCCCCAGTAGAAGTTGTCCCACCGCCCGACGAGCGTGAACGCAAATCCGTATCCCGCGCAAAGCAGGAACCCCGCCAGCCCCGAGCGACTGCGCCAGCCGAGCCAGCCGAAAGTCATCAGCACCACCGCAGGACCCGCGAGAAAGTGCGGAAGCCAGCGCAAATTGCTCGACTGCACCACATTGACCAGCCAGCCAGCCATGCCGCGCACGACCAGCCATGCCGGGCCGTGCGGGTCGCTCGGCAGCACGTCCCTCGCGATGATCGAGAGGTGCCAGGCGAGGCCCGCGAAAAACACCGCGATCAGCAGGGCCCACGCCGCGCTTTCGCGCCAGTTGCGGTTCCACAGCGCGAAAGCGGCCATGAGCAGCACGTAAGGCAGCGTCAGTTCACGAATCGCCAGCGCCAGCGCGGCGCAGAGGAAGGCCGCGATCCAGCGCCCACCCTGTCCGTCCCGGCCGATCCGGTGCAGCCCGAACGACAGCGCGATCAGGCCACCGGCCCACAATTCATGCAACGGAAAATAGTGCCGGTTGAGCTGCAGGGAGGCACCCACGAATACCATAGCGGCACCCAGACGCTGCACACGGCCGCCATCGTCCGTGTCCACGCCCAGACGGCGCCACCATACCGCAACGATTCCGAGCATGAGCGCCATCGCCGCGGCCATCTGCCCGCGCTCGCCGAGCATCGCGTCGATATAGGCCAGCGTCGGCAGGCGCACCGCGATGCCGGGGTTGACCGGATAATTGCGCGCCCTCTGCTCGGGGACGATAAAGTCGTAGTAGTTCTCGCCCTTCTGAATCCGGGCGATGGCGACCTCGTACAGCGCGAGGTCCTCGTCATAGGGCTTGTCCGGGGTGATGACGGCCTGGCCTTGCCCGTCCACCGGCCCTTCGACCGCACCCTCCCACGGCGAGCGATTGCCCGGCTTGTTGGTCGGCGCGATCGTCGAGGCGATCAGCACCAGCGCCAGCAGCGCAAGCGCCAGCCGGGCAAGTCCGGGCGAGAGCCGCGCGAAGCGGCCCCTGTCGGCCAAGGCGCCCGTCAGTTCAGAAGAGTCCAGTACGTCAGTGCCCACGCCGCCGCGCCCCCAAGGATTGCGGCCAGAGCATAGCCACCCCATTGGTTACTTTCGCGTTTACGTCGCTCCCAGATCAGCTCCACCTCCGGCAGCGGGGCCTGTTCCGGCGCGCCGCCCTTGGGCGGGAAGCGGTCCTCGATCCGGCGAACCAGCGCGGGCAGGCGCATCAGCGTCTCGATATCCTCGCGCACCCGGTCGACGATCACCGCCTCAGGGCCGAGTTCGTCGCGGATCCAGTCCTTCACGAAAGGCGCCGCGACGTCCCACATGTTGATCTCGGGATCGAGGGCGGTGGCCAGCCCCTCGACCATCACCATGGTCTTCTGCAGCAGCAGCAGGTGGGGCTGCACCGCCATGTCGAAATCGCGGGTGATCGCGAAGAGCCCATCGAGCATCTGTCCGACCGACAACTCCGACACCGGCTTGCCGCGCATCGGTTCGCCCACGGCACGCAGCGCGGTCGCGAATTCCTCGACCGTGTGATAGCTGGGGACGTACTGCGCCTCGAAGTGGATTTCGGCGACGCGGCGGTAATTGCCGGTGGTCAGGCCGTAGAGGATTTCCGCCAGCCACAGCCGCGCCTGACGGTTGATCCGGCCCATGATGCCGAAGTCGATCGCGACGATCGTGGTATGGCCGTTCTCGCCATTGGGCGCCCCCTGCACGAACAGGTTGCCCTGGTGCATGTCGGCATGGAAAAACCCGCAGGAGATCGCCTGCGTAAGAAAAGTCAGTACCAGCCTGCGCGCGAGCTTGGGCATGTCGTGCCCCGCCTCGCGCAGCGCCGCGAGGTTGCTCATCTTGATGCCGTCGATCCATTCGACCGTCAGCACCGAACCGTTGGTGCGGTCCCAGTCGATGTCGGGAACGCGGTAATCCTCGATCCCCTTCATCGCATCGGCGAGTTCGGAGGCCGAAGCGGCTTCGCGGCGAAGATCGAACTCGCGCTGGGTCCAGCGCTTGAGGTTCGCGATCACGGCACGCGGACGCAACCGCGCCGCTTCGTTGCCAAGCGCCTCGAGATGCGCTGCAGCCCATTCGTAAGTCTCGACGTCGTGCGCGAACTGCTCGCGGATGCCGGGACGCAGCACCTTGACGGCGACGTCGCGCCCGTCCGGCGTAACCGCGCGGTGGACCTGCGCGATCGAGGCGGCGCCTACCGGAGTTTCCTCGATCGAGGCGAAGATGCGCTCGAGCGGGCGGCCGAAGGTGCTCTCGATCTGCGCGCGGATCGCCGCGAAGGGCACGGGCGGCAAGCTGTCCTGCAAGGTCAGCAGGTTGTGCGCAGGACCTTCGCCGACGAGGTCGGGCCGGGTGGCGAGCGCCTGCCCCAGCTTGATCGCGGCGGGGCCGATCTCCTGGAAGGCGCCGGCATAGTCGGGCTCGGCCGGCTGGCGCGTGCCGAAGCGCGCGATCCGGCACAGGCGCTTGACCGGCGCCGGGGCATTGCGGTCGTTCTCGATCCCGCGCAGCGCCCCATGGCGCGCGAGGACGCGGCCCCACTTGAGGAGACGCGCGATGTGGACGGGGGTGGAAGTCACCGGATCGTCAGACCTTCCAGCCCGAATGGATCGCGACGAGGCCGCCGAGGATCGGCTCGACCTTGGTATGCTTGAATCCGGCCTTGCGCACCATGCCTTCGAACTCGGGCATCGGCGGGAAACGGCGGATCGATTCGATCAGGTAGCGGTACGATTCCGCGTCCCCGGCGATCATCGAGCCGATCTTCGGGACCAGCTTGTGCGAATAGGCGTCGTAGACTTCCTTGAAGCCCGGCCACTCGGTGGTCGAGAATTCGAGGCAGAAGAAGCGCCCGCCGAACTTGAGCACGCGGTGCGCCTCGGCCAGCGCCTTGTCGATGTGGGTGACGTTCCGGATGCCGAAGGCGATCGTGTAGGCGTCGAAGAAATGGGCCGGGAAGCTCAGTTCCTCGGCGTTCTGGCGCGACCACACCAGCGTGTCGATGCCGCGCTCCATCGCGCGCTCGATACCGACGTCGAGCATGTCCTGGTTGATGTCCGAGACGGTGACCACCGCGCCCTCGGCTTCCATGCGAAAGGCGATGTCGCCCGTACCGCCCGCCATGTCGAGGATCTGCTCATCGGGCCGCGGACGCACGCGGCGCACGAACTTGTCCTTCCACAAGCGGTGCATGCCCACCGACATGGCATCGTTCATCACGTCGTACTTGCGCGCGACGGAGGAGAAGACGGCGCCGACGCGGCTTTCCTTGTCCTCGGCCGCGACGTCTTCATAGCCGAAGGAAACGGTTTCGCTGCCGATCTGGCCACTGGTTTCGCTGCTCATGGCGCAGTCCTCTAAACGGCCGGGCGCGCCTGCGCCACCGCTTTTACCGCAAGGATGTGACGGGATTCGTCATGCACAGGCGCCGCCGCCTGCGGCATTCTTGTTCGCATCCCCATTCCCGGAGAAACGCGATGGCCGAAATGTCCCTCCAGCCCACCTTCAGCCTCGCGCCCGAGAAGCTGTGGCAGGCGATCAATCCCTGGACCTGGACGTTCGAGGGCTCGCAGGTCGGGCTGGTCAACGTCAACATCGGCGAAACCAAGTACCCCGAGACCGAGCGCGCCATCCTCGATGAAGTCGGCAGTTACGGCCGCCAGCTGGGCCGGATCGGCGATGCCCTGGAAGTGCTGATCGCCCATTTCGACACGGCCCGGCTCTCCGAAGCGGAGCGCGACGCATTGACGATCCTCGAAGGCGACCTCGCCAAGATCCGCCGCATCAAGGCGCGCGAACGGAAGAAGGCGCAGTGAACTTGCCAGCCCGGCCCAATGAAGGCACCCTCCCTTCAGGGGAAAACAGGAGGAAGAACCAATGACCGACTTCGACTCAAAACCCGCGAGTTCGGCGCCCAAGTCGGGTTTCGACTTCAACCAGCCGACGATCATAAACCTGCTCTATCTCGCATCCTACGTGACCGGAGTGACGGGCATCGTCGGCGTCGTGCTCGCCTATGCCTGGCGCGGGAACGCGAAGGCCGCATGGGAGGTGTCGCACTACGAATATGCGATCCGCACGTTCTGGCTGTTCTTCCTCGGCATGGTCGTGGGCACGATCCTGACGCTGGTGCTGATCGGCATCCCGATCCTCATCACCGTGTCGGTTCTGGTGATCGTGCGCTGCGTGATGAGCATCCTCAACGCGCAGAAGCAGGTGCCGATGCCCAATCCGGGCAGCTGGCTGGTCTAGAATTCAGACCCATCCGTCGTTGCGAGTCCAAGGCTGTTGAACTCCGCCCTGGATTGCTTCGCTACGCTCGCAATGACGATTTTATGAGGCGGTTGCGGGCGGCGCCTTCTCAAAAGGCAAGATACGCAAGGTACGCCAGACCCGCCGCCTGCACCGCGGCGATGGTGTGGAGCTGAGCGACGAAGGGTTGCTTGCGCGTCTTGTGCCGGAAGGCCCGGCGCCCGGCATAAGCGCCGGGCGTCCCGCCCGCGAGCGCCAGAAGCAGCAGCCGCGCTTCCGGGATACGCCGCTCTCCCTGCCGCGCGCGGGCCTTGTCGATGCCGAAAGCAGCGAAGGCGACGAGGTTGAGCCCCGCCGCCAGCACCCACAGAACGTCCGTCAAATTCAGGCCGATCACAGGCGGGCGAAGATCGACACCGCAAGGTTGATCCACAAGGCGAGCGTGAACAGCATGCCCAGAACGAAGGCCCCGCCCCGGTGCGCCGGGTTATTGTAGGTCATGTGAATCAGGCTCTGCACCACCCGCGCGGCGACGTAGCCCCAGGCGAAGATCAGCGTCCAGCGTCCCACGACCGCCACCACGAAAGCGGTGAGGCAGGCGGCGTAGAACAGCGTCGGCAGTTCGAACAGGTTGTCATAGTGCCGCACCGCCGCGCGGGCGCTTTCGGGCTCGGGCGGGCCGATGTGCGCGCGGTAGTAGTCGGGATCCATCGACTTGATGATACCGGTGCGGGCGACCGCCATGCGCACGAAAGCCACGAACGTCAGCGCGACCACCACCAGCATCGGCAGGAAAATCAGGGTCGGGTTATGGGACATGCGGCGGCCTCCTTCATGATGGTTCCGCGTAAGGGAGCGGGTATCGCCCGGTCAGTTGCCGGGCGTTGCAGCCGTATCCGGCGCCACGTCGGCAGGCGCAGCGGCCTCCGGTTCGTCCTGTTCGTCCGGGAGCGGACCACCCTCGGGGCCCAGCTTCTCCCAGTCCTCGTCGGCATCGGTCGGCGGCGGAGGCGGAGCGGAGGCGACGATCGGTTCGGGCTTGAGCCGGGATTTCGGGGTGCGGCTGGCGTAATGATCGGCGCCGTCCTTGCTGAAGGCATAGACCTGGGTGAACGGCACACGGTACTCGGCCGTCCCGTCCGAGACGACCACTTCATTACCGGCGAGGCGTTCGACGGTGCCGATGGCGAAGCCGTCGTCATCGACGAGCGGAAGTCCGTGGACAAGTTCTTCGCGGGACACATTGCGCACGGTGACCGCGTTCTCGTCAAGCAGGGCGCGCTTGCCCGCCTTGCTGTCGGCGGAGACGGGAGCCGACGTCTGGGCGAGCGCCGGCGGGGCGGTGATTGCAGGAGCGAGCGCAAGCGCGCTCAGCAGCAGCATGGTACGGGGCAAGACCGTTTCTCCGGACAGAATTCTCAGGAGAAATGCGCATGAAGCACGCCGGTTGCCAAGAGCTACCCGCTGCGGGAGGCCGGAAACATCCGGCAGAGTACGAAATTGAACGCCCGGACGGCGGAAATGGAGGAAAATTGCCCCCATTCCCGATCAGATACGACTTACTCCGCCGCCACTTCGCCGAACAGGCCGGGCTCGGAACCGTCGTCCACCAGCGGCTCGTCGTTCGCGCGCACCTTCTTGCGCGAGTCGAAGTTGGCCCACACGGTGTTCCAGTCACCGCGCGTCGCGCCCTTCGAATATTCCGTGGAGCGCGTCTCGAAGAAGTTGGCGTGCTCGACGCCGTTGAGCAGCGGCTGCAACCAGGGCAGCGGGTGGTCCTCGATCAGGTAGATCGGCTTCATGCCCAGCTGGCCGAGGCGCCAGTCGGCGATGTAGCGGATGTACTTCTTGATATCCTTGGGCGTCATGCCCGGCACCGGGCCCAGTTCGAACGCCAGATCGATGAAGTTGTCCTCGAGACGGATCGTCGTCTGGCACTGGTCGGCGATGTCGTCCTTCACCGCCTTGGTGAGGCAGCCACGCTCTTCGCAGAAGGCGTGGAACAGCTTGATGATGCCTTCGCAGTGCAGCGATTCGTCGCGCACCGACCACGAGACGATCTGGCCCATGCCCTTCATCTTGTTGAAGCGCGGGAAGTTCATCAGCATCGCGAAGCTGGCGAACAGCTGTACGCCCTCGGTGAAGCCGCCGAACATCGCCAGTGTGCGGGCGATGTCCTCGTCGTTGTCGACGCCGAACTTCTGCAGGTAGTCGTGCTTGTCCTTGAGTTCCGAGTACTCAAGGAACGCGCCGTACTCGCTCTCGGGCATGCCGATGGTGTCGAGCAAGTGCGAATAGGCCGCGATGTGCACCGTCTCCATGTTGGAGAAGGCGGTGAGCATCATCTTGATCTCGGTCGGCTTGAAGACGCGCGCGTACTTCTCGTGGTAGCAGTCCTGCACTTCCACGTCGGCCTGCGTGAAGAAGCGGAAGATCTGGGTGAGCAGGTTGCGTTCATGCTCCGAGATGTTCTGCACCCAGTCGCGGCAGTCCTCGCCCAGAGGCACTTCCTCGGGCAGCCAGTGGACCTGCTGCTGGATCTTCCAGTAGTCGTAAGCCCAGGGATATTCGAAGGGCTTGTAGGTCTTGCGGGCTTCGAGAAGGGACATGGGCGGCTCCGGTGGATCGTCTGAAATTGCGTTCACCCACAACGCTTTCACGCTTGGGCGGAAAGACCAGAGATAGGCAAGATCGCGCGCAAATCGAGTGCGTGAATCATCTTCCCACAGGAATATGTGGGGGCAAGGAAAAAGTGCAGCCCCAAGGGGTTGTGGGTGTGATTAATTTCGCCGCCCTCGTCCGAATCCCCGGATTGTGCCGGTCAGAGGACTTCGGCGACGCCTTTCAGGCTCTCTCGCAGCTTGTCGATCGCCTGCGCTTTCAGCTGGTGCACACGCGGGATCGAAACTTGCAAGACCTCGGCGATCTCAGCGAGGTTCAGTTCCTCGACGAAGTAGAGCTGCACGATCAGCTTGAGCCGATCCGGCGGGTCGGTGATCGCCGCGATGACCGCGCCGCGCATCTCGACATCGACCAGCATCGCGAAGCTGTCAGGCGTTTCCGTGGCGCAGGTCATCGACTGATCGGAATAGACCTTGTCAATCGGCTCGAAGCGCATCGGGCGGGCGGCGTCCTGCAGCGAAACCAATTCGCACTCGCCAATGCCCATCGCCTGTGCCAGTTCGTCGGGCCTCGGATCGCGGCCGAGCCAGCCCCGGAGCTGCGTCTCTTTGTCGGCCAGCATGCGGCGTCGCTCGGACGTCCCGCGCGTGCCCGGCGCGGCGCACGAGGTCCAACATCGCCCCCCTCACCCGCATCTTGGCGTAGGCGGCGAAGCCGTCCTCGGTCTGAAGGTCGTGCATCTGCACGCATTCGGTGAGGGCCGCCAGGCCCAACTGCGCTAGATCCTCTCCGGGCGGCCCGATGCCGTGGACGTACCAGGCTTACCGCTTAACCATCGGCAGGAGGCGGCGAACCCGGTCGGCCACGTTGCCCTCGTTAGCGCTGCGGGCGGAAAAGGACATCTGGTCGATATTCATGCGACCCAACTTTCTTCGGAGGCGCTTTCTTCAACGGGGGCGGAAAGGCCCATCGCATCATGGGGCCGGCCGGCGCAGCCGATCTCGTCGATCACTTCGATCGGCTGCGCCGCAGGCATTCGGAGATCGAGGGGACCAGGCACAGCAGCGCGGCGAGCGCGCGAAGTGCTGGGCTCCACCACTAGTGCCAGCGGCAGGGAATGCACGACGGCATCGCCGAAGACCGCTTCCACCGCATCGAGGGCGCGGCCGACCACGAAGCGCTAATCCCCACCGACCCGCATGACCCGAGGAACCGGCGGATTTCGGTGTCGGTGATGGATTGAGGAGGTGCGACTGACTGCTGGGGCTTCGACAAGCTCAGGGTGAGCGGCAGTAGCGCAAACCTCCAAACCCGCTCAGGCTGAGCTTGTCGAAGCCCCGAGCCCAAACGCATCCATTGCCACCGCGATGCCCCTCCCCTTGCTTCGCCTCCCGCATCACCACACCCTCCCCGCAAAAGGGAGAGCCTCATGCAATTCACCGGCCCCGCCGAGGACCGCGCCGCCATCCGCGAACTGATGGAGACGTACGCCGACGCCGCATCGCGGATCGACAAGGCGCAGTGGCTCGATTGCTGGGCGCCCGATGCCGAGTGGATCACCAGCCACGCCGAAGTCCGGGGCCACGAGGCCCTCTCCCGCACCTGGGACGATCTGTTCGCCACGATGGAGGCGATGGTCTTTTTCGCCATGCCCGGCGCGATCCAGGTTTCGGGCGACACTGCCAAGGGCCGCTGCCACGTGCGCGAAATCGCCCGGATCGAAGGCAAGGTGATGAAATTCGCCGCCCGCTACGACGACGAACTCGTCCGCCATGGCGGGCGCTGGCGCTTTGCCCGGCGCATTTACGCCATGAACATCGCCGAATAGCGCGCGCCTCTTGCGGCGGGACGGCTGCGCGATTAGGAAAGCCGCGTCGAAGCGCTCATCCCGAGCCTTTCGACAAAGATCGCGCCGGTGCCCCGCAAGGGGCTTAAAAGGGAACGCGGTGAGGATGTTCTCATCCAAATCCGGGGCTGTCCCTGCAACTGTAAGTGGCGAGCACGATGCATAGGCCGGTGCCCCGAAGGTGGACACCGGCAGCCACTGGGCCGGACGCTGCGACATGCGAGGCCACGGGAAGGCCATGCATCAAGCGATGACCCGCGAGCCAGGAGACCTGCCTGCGTCCGGTCGCTCTTGCCTTGGTCCAGGGGATGGCCGCGGCACGGAACTGTCCGTCTGAGCGACGCAACGTGCGGCGGGGGCCGCATCGGCGCGAGGTACGCCGGGCGCTGCCGCGTCCGTCCGGGGCCTCCCGTGCCGACCGCGCCGACGGCGCGGCAGTCCCCCGTCAGGTCGCCGACGCGAAGACGGATCATGACGCCGATGTCGCCTGCGAAAACCCCTCTAAAGAGCCGGATAACTGTGCTCTTTTCCATACTTGTCGCCGCCAACCTCCTCGTTTGGGGCTGGGCCTTCAGCCTGTTCCACGCCAGCCCGGTGATGCTGGGCACCGCCCTCCTCGCCTGGAGCCTCGGCCTGCGCCACGCCGTCGACGCCGACCACATCGCCGCCATCGACAACGTCACTCGCAAGCTGATGCAGGAGGGCCAGCGCCCGATCACCGTGGGCCTGTGGTTCGCGCTCGGCCATTCCGCCATTGTCCTGATCGCCGCGACTACCATCGCGCTGGCAGCAGGCACTCTCGATGATTTCGAGGCGTTCGGCCGCTCGGGCGGGGTGATCGCCACGATCATTTCGGCGACCTTCCTGTTCCTGATCGCGATCATGAACCTCGCGATCCTGCGCGGGGTCTGGCAGCGCTTCGTCGAAGTACGGCGCGGCGGGACCTATGCCGAGGAAGACCTTGACATGCTGCTCGCCGGGCGCGGGCTGATCGCGCGAATCCTGCGCCCCGTGTTCCGGCTGGTGCGCCATGCCTGGCACATGGCGCCGCTCGGTTTCCTGTTCGGCCTCGGTTTCGACACCGCCACCGAAGTCGCCATCCTCGGTCTGTCCGGCGCCCATGCGGCAGACGGGATTTCGTTGGGCTCGGTACTTGTATTCCCGGCGCTGTTCGCAGTTGGCATGGCGCTGGTCGATACCGCCGACGGCGTCATCATGCTGGGGGCCTACGAGTGGGCCTTCGTCAAGCCGATCCGCAAGCTCTACTACAACATCGTCATCACGGCCATCTCCGCCATGGTGGCGCTGGTGATCGGCTCGATCCAGACCGCCGCGCTGCTGTCGGAGAAATTCGGGCTGGAGGGCGGCGTATGGTCCGGGGCGGCCTCGCTTTCGGAGCAGTTCAACACGCTGGGATTCCTGATCATCGGCCTGTTCGTGGTGTGCTGGTTACTGAGCTGGGCCGTGTTCCGTTGGGGCGGGCTGGACACGGTAGAGATGCGGGCAACGGCCAACCCACCCCGCTGCGACTAGGTCGCAAACGACCAACCCTCGTTCCCTTCCGCAAGCGGGAGGGAACGAGAGTGGATCTTTTTCAACGCAAGAAAGCCCGGACCATGAGGAACCACGGCCTTTTCGAATCTTCCGGGACAGGAAGGCTCTACATAACATTGCGTTATTAGTGCAGCAGCGAGAGGACGCTCTGCTGGCTCTGGTTGGCCCGTGCGAGCATCGCGGTGTGGCCCTTCGGTCGTCAATGCCTATGTCACCACCAAAGTGGACGGCGCACCCGTCGTCATCCCCTCCCGGCCGGGCTTCTGACGGGACAGTTCGGGGAAACCTGTCAGCCCGGCTGCCGGTTCAGGCTGTCAGTGAAGGCGGATGGAAGTCGAGGCCAACTGGACATCAGCGGCATGCGGCGCACGCTCGCCCTTCGCCAGCACCGCAGCGACGTGCCCGGCCAGCATCGCCAGCGCAAGCGTCGAGCCCTCAGCAATGGCCTCCTCGGAGCCGCCCGGCGGCACCACGGTCGCAAGGCAGGTGTCGTGACTGCCGCGCGACAGCATGAAGGGCATGTCCGGGCCGATGATCTCAAGCACGGCGCTCATCGCCGCGCCGCATTCGAGCATCGCATCGATACGCACACGGTCGAGCGGTATGGCACCGTCGATGCCGACGCCGTCCAACAAGGCCAGCGCTTCGCGAATACGGTCGATCTCCTCGCACGCGGCACTGCCCGCGCAATCGTGGAGGAAGTCACGCAGACGCCTCGCATAAGCGCGATCGCCGCCGACATTGTTCGAAGTACTTGCCATTGCCTTATCGTTTTCTTTCGCGTCCGAAGGGTGCGCCACAGTCCCCAGACGTGGCCCGGCGTCAATACGCAGTTCCATATAGCCCGGATTCGCTGTCCCACCTTGTTACATCTTATAGAGGCTAGGTGAAACACCCGTGTATTCAGGGCTGCGCAGACTCCTTGCGGAAATCCCCTTAGGGAAACCGCCTCTAGAGCCGCGCTATCGCGTCAAGTCTATCAGCCACCCAGTCCGGCTCGGTAAGCATCAGGTCATGTCCAGTCTCTATATCCCAGATCCTGCCGTGAGATCTCTCGGTCAGTAACTTCATGTCACGCCCCGATATTGTCGAGGTGCAGACGATATGGCTCTCCGGAATGGCGCGCATCGCGGCTTCCCGGGTGAGCACGAGGTTCTGCTCGAAGCATCGCCATGGCTGGACGGTCAACCGGGCATCGATCCATGGTCCCAGCACCGAATCGGTCACTCCGAAAAATGCGGCCATGCCGGGCATCGCCGCCATAACGACTCGCACGCCGTCGATCTCATTCAACCCTTGCCTGGCGCCATGGATGGCTTCGTAAGCGTGCTCGCAAAGTGATTCGCCGTCGCGCGGATAGGCCGCGTCGAGATAGACGCGGTGGCCGACACGTTCGGGTTTGCGGTCCGCCGCGCCGGTGATGACCATGTCGCCATAACTGTGGCCGACGAGGATCGCGTCAGTGAGATCCTCGAAATCCAGAAGCCCGGCGATGTCGGCAATGTGAGTGTCGAGATCGATCGTGGCGCTTAAAAGGTGCGCGCGGTCGGCAAGGCCGCTCAGCGACGGTGCGTACACATCGTGCCCGAGCGCCCGCAACCGCTGCGCTACCGGCTTGTAGCCCCAGCCGCCGTGCCCGCCGCCATGGACCCGAACGAAAGTCGACACGCCGCCCCCTGATTATGATCCACAAAGGATCACATCAGTGCGCTTGTGTCAGGCGCCGACAATCTCCTGGCGTGCCGCAAACCATGCGACCATGCGCTCGATCGCGTCCTCGATCTCGGGTGTGGAGACCGCGAAGCTCAGGCGGATGAAACGATGGCCGTCGACCGGATCGAAGTCGATGCCGGGCGCCGTGGCGACGCCGGTGTCGGCAAGCAGTTGGCGGCAGAAGGCGAAGCTGTCGTTGGTCAGGTGGCGGATGTCGGCCCAGATATAGAAGGCACCGTCCGGCGGCGCGATCCGTTGCAGGCCCAGGCGAGGCAGCGCCGCCAGCAAAAGCTCGCGGTTACGGGCGTAGCTCGCGTGGTGTCCTTCCAGTTCCTCGACGCAGTCGAAGGCTACCAGCCCGGCATGCTGCGCCAGCACCGGCGGGGTCAGGAACAGGTTGGCGATCCGCGCCCGCGCCGCGTCAATCAGGTGGGGCGGGACGACCAGCCAGCCCAGTCGCCAGCCGGCCATCGAGAACCACTTGGAAAAGCTGTTCACCACCAGGGCCTCCGGCACGTGCTGCAGCACGGAGTCCGCCGTCATGCCGTAGGTCAGTCCGTGATAGATCTCGTCGGAGATGACGGTGATGCCTTTGCGCGCACAAACCTCGGCGATGGCCGCAAGCTCCTCGGGCGCGATGACGGTCCCGGTGGGGTTCGCCGGGCTGGCGAGGATCAGTCCTTCCGGCGCCGGGTCGAGCGCGTCGAGCGCGGCGGCGGTGACCTGATAGCGCTCGGCCGGCCCGCAGGGCAGTTCGACCGGCTCGATGTAGAGCGTGCGCATGGCATTGCGGTACGCGACGTAGCCCGGGCGAGCGAGCGCCACCCGCGCGCCGGGACGGAACAGGCACGACAGCGCCAGCACGAAGGCCGGCGATGCGCCGCAGGTCAGGAACACCTGCTCGGGCGAAACCATGACGCCATAAGCTTCGGCATAGTGACGCGCGATCCGCTCGCGCAGTGCCGGGCTTTCCCAGTATCCGCCCGCCTCTGCATCCAGTACCGCGTGGGCGGCGGCGATGGCGGCAGCTGGAGCCCCCGTCGAGGGCTGGCCGTATTCCATGTGGATCACGTCGCGCCCCTCGGCGGCGAGCTCGTAGGCGAGACGGCCGATGGTGGTGGCGTGGAAGGGTTCGACGTGCGCGATCATGCCCGCCTGCTACGCGCAGCAAGGGCGCGATGCAATGCGGGCGCCTTGCGGGATCGGTGCGATGCGCGCTCAGGATGCGAAGACGGTGTAGATCCGCGCGTCGAACAGCCACCGACCGTCCAGCCGCACGAATCGGTCGTGATATTCGCCGGTGACCTCCTTGTCAGTGCCAGTGATCCGCGCCACCATCATCGCATTGGCCCGCGCAGTATCGCCCGTGACCTCGATCATCAGGTTATGGATCAGCGGCACCGGATGCGGCCTTCCCTTTCCTTCGAGCAGAAACGCAACCAGTGCCTGCGGAGTGTCAAACCGCTGGCGCACGACGTGTTCGGCACGGTCCGGCGCACCGGAGCGGACCTCGAAAGTGCCCGTTGAAGCGAAAAGCTTTGAAATGTCCTCATAGGCCTCTCGCCGCACGGCGCGGGCATAGCCGTGAACGAGATCGGCGATGGCGCTTTGTGCCTCGATCCGGGCCAGGCGGTCTTCGGTCATGCGGCTGCCCCTTCACTCGCATCCCGCCGCTCGCAGGCGGCGCGGATCGCCGCGAAGCGAGGCTCGACGCTGCGCCAGACGCGGGTGTGAGTGACGATGCAGGGTTCGTCGGCTTCGATGCCCGCCAGTACCATCGCGCCGACATGGTCGGGCGTCACGCTGGAGAGCGGCATCGCCCCCGCATACTGACGGATCTCGCCCCCAACCTTGCGGGTGTTCTCGGCGAGGTTCGTGGCGACATAGCCGGGGCAAAGGAGCGACACGCCGACGCCATGCGGTGCCATCTCCTGCCGCAGAGCCTCGGTAAGCGCGGTCACGCCGAACTTGGCGACGGCATAGGCCCCCACGCCGGGCACGCTCGCGGTGAGACCGGCCTGGGAGGACGTATTCACGATATGCCCCCTGCCTCTCGCCCGCATGTCGGAGGCGAAAGCGAAGACGCCATTGGCGATGCCGGTGAGATTGATCGCCACGATGCGATCGAAGCTGGCAGGGTCCATATCCGCGAACTCGCGACCGTTGGGAGCGATGCCGGCATTGTTGACCAGTACGTCGACCGGCCCGAAAGCGCCCTGCGCCTCGGCCTTGGCCTGTGCCCAACCGTCCCGGTCGCGGGTATCGAGCATGACGCCGTGCACCGCCTCGCCCCGATCGCCCAGCACCGCGTCGAGGCGTTCTGCATCGATGTCGGCGATGGTCACCCGGATGCCCCTGCGGACCATCGCATCGACGATACCTAGGCCGATGCCGCTCGCCCCGCCGGTGACGAAGGCGTGCCGTGCCTCGCTCAAATCCATGGTTTTCACCTCTCCTGATCGCGACCTCGCCGCCTTGAGGGAATTTTGAAGAAGCGGGCACCGCCTTGCAATCGGCAACACCGCTGTTCATCACCGCCGGGACGATAAGAACAGGGAGATGCGCCGCCATGACTGTGGACGATGTGATCGCGGCTGCACGCAGCCAGACCGGACTGACCGAAATCGGCGACCTGGCCGCACTGGAAGGACTACAGAGGCTGATCGATGCCTATGCCGAAGAGGCACGCTTCACCGAGCGCGGCACGCAGCTCGCGCAGCGCGATCTGGTGAAGTACATGGCGGGCCGCATGCGGATCGAAGACTGGCTGGCCCGTCATCCCGAACTCCTCGAGCGCCCCGTCGAAAAGCCGATGTTCGTCTTCGGCCTGCCGCGCACCGGGACCACTCTGGTCATCAACCTGCTCGCCGCCGACCCCAAGCGCCGCTCGTTCCTGCGCTGGGAATCGCATGATCCGGTGCCGCCGCCGCATTTCCACGAACTGGCTGCCGGTCCTCGCTGGAAGGCGATGCAGGACCAGACGCAGGCCTCGCTGCAATACATGCCGCAGATCGCCGCTATCCATTATGAGGACGCGCATAGCCCGACCGAGTGCCAGTTCTCGACGACCTACTCGTTCTGTGCGCAGGTGTTCGAATCGCAGGCCGACATTCCGAGCTATCGCCACTGGCTGCTGCACGAGGCCGACTATCGTCCGGCGTTCCGCTTCCACAAGCGGCTGCTGCAGCTCCTGCAGGCCGAGACAGGAGGGCGATGGACGCTCAAGAACCCGTGGCACCCGTTGTTTCTGGATTCGCTGTACGAGGTCTACCCCGACGCGCAGCTGGTCATGACCCACCGCGATCCCGCCGACGTACTGGGATCCATCGGCAGTCTGATCGAGAACGTGCGGCGGATCTATTCGGACGAGATCGACCTGGAAGGCATCGGCCGGACCTTTATGGAGACCTTCGCGCTGATGATCGAGCGGCAGGACGCATTCCGCGCCGCCCATGGTGCGGATGCCATTCTGGACGTCCAGTACGTCGATGTGATGAAAGACCCCATCGGCACCTGTCGCAGCATCTACGACCATTTCGGCGAGCCGTTCACGCAAGAGGCAGCGGCCGGGATGGAAGCCTACATGGCAGCCAATCCCAAGGGCAAGCACGGCAAGCACGACTACTCGCTGGAACGCTACGGCCTCACGCGCGAGGGGGTTCATGCCGCGTTCGCCGACTATATCGAGCGCTACCGTATCCCCGTGAAACAGGGCGCATGACGCATCTCGGCAAGCGCTACGGCCAGCTCGTCCAGATGAGCTATGCCACGCGCGACATGGACGCGGCCCTCGCCCATGCCGAGACGCAGCTGGAGATCACCGGCCTGCGCCGCAGCGAATCCAAGATCGAGGTGCTGTCCTACGGAGAACGCCGCAGACTGGGCGTGAAATCCGCGATCGCCAACGTCGCTGGCCCTCGCGGCCTGCGCCAGTTCGAGATCATCGAGCCGGTGTCGGGCGTGACGGGTATCTACACCGACGCGGTGAACCTTTCGGCGCAGGTCCTCGCCTTTCACCACATCGGTATCGCCGTGCCGGGACCTTATACAGAATGGGAGGCCCTCCTCCACGACGTGCGCGCGAGCGGGGACGCGCTGGCCCTGCAGTTCCCCGCCGAACCGTCCGCCGAAGCCGGGATTTGCTTCTGCTACGTCGATACACGCGAGAGGATCGGCCACTTCACGGAATACCTGTGGGCCGACCCTTCGCTGGCGGGAATAACGGTCGCGCCCTGGCTCTAGGTGCCGTCGCTATTGGCGCTGACGATGCCGGGACGCTCCGCGCCCATGCCCGAGAAGCCGATCGAATAGCCACCGTCCACCGGCAGAATCACCCCGGTGATGTAGGCGGCCTCGTCGCTGGCGAGGAACAGGGCGGCGGAGGCGATATCCTCGGCGCGGCCCCAGCGGCCCATCGGTATCCCGGCCAGCGTGGGAAAGCCCTCCGGCGGCGCGTCGTGCGATTTCGATGCCTCGACCAGTCCGGTCCACATGGTGCCCGGGGCCACGGCGTTCACACGGATGTTCCGGTCCGAATAGTCGAGTGCCGCGACCTTGGTGAGCTGGTGCACGCCCGCCTTGGCCGAACTGTAGACGCCGTGGTGCTTCCACCCCACCACCGCCGAAGCCGAACTGGTGTTGACGATCGCACCGCCGCCCGTCTTCAGCATGGATTCGATACCGTACTTCATGCCCAGGAAGACGCCGCGAATGTTGGTGGCGTGAACCTTGTCCCACAACTCGGTCGTCTGGGTATGCAGGGGTCCCATCCCGCCGCCGAAACCGGCATTGTTGCACAGCACGTCGAGCCGACCGAAACGCTCCTCGGCCCTGGCGATCATGGCCTGGACTTGCGCCTCGCTGGAGACGTCGCAATGGATCGAGACGGCATCGCCACCGAGATCGGCCGCAACCTCGTCTTCATTGCCCGAAATGTCGGCCAGCAGCAGCCTGGCTCCTTCCGCATGGAACAGCTGCGCCATCGCGCGCCCCATCCCGGAACCTGCACCTGTGATTATGCAGACCTTGTCCTGAAGCCTTCCCGCCATTTTCCTTCTCCCTTCAAGCCGATGTGTCGATCGTCGGCCGGATCGATATTTCCGAGATGTTCGTGCGGCGCGGCATGGCGAGGATGAAGACGATGGCCTCTCCGATGTCGCGGGGCTTCACCGCACCTTCCTTCGCCACATGCGCCTGGATCGCGGCGCGCCAGTTGGGATCGGAGATGTTGTCGCCCACTTCGGTCTCGGTCGCGCCCGGCATCAGCGTCGTGACGCGGACGTTGCGGGCGCCCAGTTCCTGCCGCATGCCGTCGGTCATCATGTTGACCGCGTGCTTGCTGGCGGAATAGGCGCTGGTCATCGGCCCGCCCTTGCGACCGGCGAGCGAGGAGATAGTGATGATGTCGCCCTCCCCCTGCTCCAGCATGTGCGGGACGGCGGCAGCACAGGTATAGACAGTGCCCATCAGGTTGATGTCGATGACTCGCCGGTAGATCGCGGTGTCGCAGTTCTCGATGCCCCCGGCCTCCATGATCCCGGCCGAGTTGATCAGGATGTCGATACGCCCCAGCTTTGCGACCGTCTCCGCCACCGCGCGGCACGCGTCGTCCTCCACGGTCATGTCGCCGGGAATGGCCAGCGCCGTTCCGCCCTCCGCCTCGATCCGGGCGACGAGGCCCGACAATCGCTCCGCCCGGCGCGCCGACAGGACGACGGCCGCACCGGCTTCCGCCAAGCACAGCGCCGCCGCCTCGCCGATGCCCGACGAGGCCCCGGTCACGAGCGCGACTTTTCCTGCAAGGGGTTTGGTCATCGGCGGCAATCTCCCGTTCGTTTTCGTATGCATTGGCTGGCCCCGAGCCGCCGCACAGTCAACGGAAAATGCTGAACACCTGTTATAATCGCTCAGGCGCGACGGAGAAGATGTATCCGATCACCTGGTTTCGGAGGAACGGCGGTAGAGTACCGAATCGCCCGCACGCACTACCGGCTGCCATCCGCGCAGCGGCAGTTCGGGCGCATGCCAGACTACCCAGAGCCGGGGGATACCCGCAGGAACCCGGTCGACCGCTGCCAGAAGCTGGTTGAACCCCTGACAACTCTCGCCGACCAGCGCTCCAGTCGCCGCATCGAAGAAGGGGCCGGCGGCGGGGTTGTCGATGCTCATGAGCTGGCCGCCCGGCATCGCCCACTGGTCGTTGGCGAAAGCATGGCGGCGCATCATCGCATAGCTGGCGAGATGGACGTCACGCACGCGCGCCTGCTGCTGGATGAAGTTGACGCAGGGCAGCGCAATGAAGGTCAGCAGTTGCGAGCCGCGCGGGATCTGCTCGACCACCGCCTGCTCCTCGCGGATCTGCTCGTCCCAGGCGGCCATGCTCACCGTGTTACCGACGAGGCGCAGGGCGTTGAAGGCGATCCCCGCGACCAGCAGCAGCCTCTGCCTGCCCGCGCCGAGGTCGATCGGACACGCGCAGATCAGCGCGAGGGCATAGATCGTCGGCGTCAGGCGCATGTCCGCGTACGCCGAGCCGTAGATCGTGCCCGGCATCACCATGAACAGCCCCAGCAGCACAAGCGTCCCCAGTGCCAGCCCCTTGTGAAGCGCGAAACGCGGCGAGCGCCAGACCACGACGATCAGCCCCGCCAGCAGGGCCGCGCAGGCATAGTCCCACGCCTCCCACCGGTCGGCGAAGACGTTGATCAGGTGATAGAGCTTGATCCCCATCCGGAACCAGTTATCGTTCGGCAGGTGCCCGGTCGGGTGCGGCCATGCCATGCTGGCAAGCTGCGGCACCAACAGACAGGTGCTGGCGAGGAAGCCGCCGCTCAGCGAGGGCAGCAATCGCCCGGACCGCTCGAAACGCGCCACCAACTCGCAGCATCCAACGAGCACGCACAGCGTCGCCCAGGCTGCAAGGTGACACACCCATATGACGCAGGCGACAAGACAGAACACCAGCCAGCGCCGACGCGGATGCTCCGCCATCGACGGGCTGATCCACCAGGCCAGCGCCAGCGTGACGAGCGCCATCCCCAGCGTGAAGTTGAGGAAGCCGAACTGGAACGGGTTGCCCAGCGCCAGCGGCGCCGCGAACAGCACCGACATCGCCACGCGCCCATGCGCGGCGCGGGAAAGGCAAAGGTAGCCCGCCACCTGCAGCGCGACGATCAGGATCACAATGCCCTTCACCGCCAGCCTGAGGCCGACTATCGGCTCGAACACCCATGCCAGCAGGTCCGCGCCGAGGTTGGGCAGCAGGTTCCATCGAAAGCTGTACCACTGCGCCAGATCGGCACTGTGCCCGCCGTCCATCTGCACCATGTAGCGCGACATGTGCGCGGGCAGGTCGGTCAGCGGCGGCACCACCGGCCAGAGCAGCGGGACCACGGCCAGCAGCACCAGCGCCGCGCACCAGCGCAGCGGGATCGCCCCGGTTTGTGTGGTCACCGGGCAGCCCGTCCGGGGGTGAACACGAAGTGGCGGGAGAGCAGGAAGAAGCACAGCGAATAAGCCGCCATCGCCGCGCCCTGCCCGATCAGGCTTTGCGCGAACCCGAACCCGCGCATGAGTGTCAGCACGCCGAGGTTGGCTGCATAGGACAGCGCGAACACGGTCAGGAAGCGCGCCACTTCCCCGGCCGCGACCGGCCCGCGAACCTCGAAGGTCCAGGCCCGGTTGAGAACGAACGAGACACACATGCCCACCGCATAGCTGCAGGCGTTGGCCGAATAGTCGCCCACGCCTAGCCGCAGCAGCGCCCAGATCACGGCCAGCCCTACAAGCGTGTTGAGCACGCCCACCAGCCCGAAGCGCAAGGCGGCCATCATTGTCGTCATGTCCAGCGCGTCAGCCGCGCGGATCGAAGGCCGCGACCGTCAACGGCACCTGTATGGCCCCGCGCTCGCTCGCCCGCGACTGGCTGCGAACCTCGCGCACGATGAACAGCGGCCGCCCCTTGCTCTCGATATAGAGCCGTCCGAGGTAGTCGCCGAAGACGCCGAGGATGATCAGCTGGATGCTGCCCATGATGAGCATCACCGCAATGATACTGGTCCAGCCGACGATCGTCCCCTCCTCGAACCAGCGCCAGATCGCCCAGGACAGCATCGCGAAGCCCGCAACCCCCGTCAGCATGCCCAGATGCGAGGCAATCCGCAGCGGCACCGTCGAGAAGCTGGTGATCGCATCGAACGCGAGGCGTATCATGCGGCGCAGCGGATAATGCGTCTCGCCAGCCGCGCGCGGCGCACGCTCGTAAGGCAGCGCGACCTGCTCGAAGCCGATCCAGCTCACCATGCCGCGAATGAAGCGATAGCGCTCGGGCATGGCGTTGAGCTGGTCGACGACGCGCCGGGTCATCAGCCTGAAATCCCCGGTATCGATAGGAATGTCCTGCTCGGCGAGGCGATTGAGGAGCTTGTAGAAGACCGATGCGGTGCCGCGCTTGAAAGTACTCTCGCCATGGCGCGCGATCCGCTGGCCGTAGACTACATCCGCACCCGCCTCGATCCTGGCGATCATCGCGCCCAGCAGTTCGGGCGGGTCCTGAAGGTCGGCGTCGATCATCATCACGAGGTCGCCGCGGCAAACCTGCAACCCCGCCGTCACCGCCAGCTGGTGGCCATGGTTGCGCGAAAGATCGACGCCCAGCACGCGCGGATTGCGCTCGGCCAGAACACAGATCAGCGGCCAGGTGCGGTCAGTGGAACCATCGTTGACGAGGACGATCTCGTAATCCTCGCCCACCTGATCCCGACAGGCGGCCGCGAGCCGTGCTTCCAGCATGAGGAGGACCGCCTCCTCGTTGTAGCACGGCACCACGACCGAGAGGCGCGGGCAGGTCCGTTCGGCGAACGGCAGGATAGGTTCCATCTTCATGAGTCGGCCCCGCGAAACTCGGCTGTGCTTCGAGGAAGCCGTATCGACCACTTCTGGTTAACCGGCCGTAAAAGACGCTGATTTGCCGTGGGCATACGAAAAGGGCGAGGTCCGCGAACCTCGCCCTTCCACATAGGGCACCGCCTTTGGCGTCGCCCTCCCCGTGTTCGGATGTCAGGCCGTCCTGCCGCGGGCCAGTCGGCGCCGTCCGACGATCGCTGCGGCTGCGGCGCCGAACAGGATCAGCATCGGCGGAGCCGGCACGTCGGTGCCGCCCGAAGTGGTGGTGGTCGAACCGCCCGAGGACGAACTGGACGACGACGAAGAAGACGAGGAACTGGAGCTGCTCGACGAGGTAGACCCGTTCGAGCCGCCCGAGGTCGAGGAAGACCCCGACGAAGACGAGGAGCTGGACGACGATCCGCTCGACGAACCCGTAGAGGTCGCTCCGCCGGAGGAATGGTCGTTACCGCCGCTCGATGAACTGGAGGATGAGCTGGACGAGGAACTGGAAGACGACGAGGACGAGCTGGAGCTGCTCGTGCTGGTCACGTTGCCCGAGCTGGTCGACGTGGTCGAGGTGATCCCGCCGGTGGTCGTCGTGGACGTCAGACCGCCCGTGGTCGTGGTCGAAGTCAGGCCGCCGGTGCTCGAACTGGACGTGGAAGTGACGCCGCCACTGGTCGAGGTCACACCGCCCGTGGTGGAGGTCACGCCGCCCGAAGTCGAAGTGACGCCGCCGGTCGTGGAAGTCACGCCGCCGCTGCTGGTCGAGGTGATCACCACGTTGCCGCCGCCACCGCCGCCGCTGCCTCCGAAGAAGCCGCCGAAGAAACCACCGCCAAAGCCGCCGAAGCCGCCCCCCCCGCCGCCGATCACCACAGGCGCGCCGCCGCTGCCGCCCGAGTAGGACGGGCCGGGAGCGGGCGGCATGTACGGCGCGGGCATCGGCACCATCGCCATCTGCGGCTGGTCGCAGCAGGTCCGCTTGATGATCTTGCGCACGCGCTTGGTGGTGCGCGGCTGGTCCTTGCGGACGATGCGCTGGGCCGGGCGCTTCTTTACCGGAGCGGCCTTGGCCATCTTTACCTTGCGGTACTCGGTCTTCGCCGACTGCGTCTCGGCGACGTGAACGGCGCCGCCGCCGATCACGGCACAGCCCGCCGCACAGGCAGACAGTTTAGCAAGGGCCATCCGAACCGACATAACGCGTTGCTCTCTTTGTTTCGCACCGGAGGCCCGAAGGCCCTCTGGGGCTACCGTGCATCCATCTGCCAGAAACAACGCAGAGACACGTTAATGCGGCAATGTCATTCACCCGCAATTCACCGTCCCGATGCGGGAAACTCGGTTAATTTATCATTCTAACTCAGAGGGTGTACCGAAACGGGACTGTTGCTTCGGCGGGTTGTAAAGCAGACCGACGCTTTTGGGGCGAATGTGCCGCCTGGCGCACTCACCCTTCCGAATCGAACAACCCGCCCTGAGGACCGGCCGGAGGAGTCATGCCAAGGTGGCTCCAACCCCGATCGTTGAGGCAGCGCCCCCGTGCCGTGCGGGCGACGAGGCCCAACTGGATGAGGTACGGCTCAATCACTTCCTCGATCGTGTCGCGCGGTTCGGACAGTCCCGCCGCCAGCGTCTCCACGCCCACCGGACCGCCCTTGTAGATGTCTGCGATCATCCGCAGATACCGGCGATCCTGCGCATCGAGGCCAATGGCGTCCACTTCCAGCCGGGTGAGCGAATCGTCGGCGATCGCACGGGTAATGGTGTCCGATCCCGCCACATGCGCGAAATCGCGCACCCGCCGCATAAGGCGTCCTGCAACGCGCGGCGTACCACGCGCACGGCGGGCGATCTCGGTCGCCCCGCCCTTGTCGATGCCGATGCCGAGCAGACCCGCGCCGCGGCTGACGACCTTCTCCAGTTCCTCGACGGTGTAGAACTGCAGGCGCACCGGGATGCCGAAACGGTCCCGCAGCGGCGTCTGCAGTAGGCCCTGTCGGGTCGTCGCGCCGATCAGCGTGAAAGGTGGCAGATCGATCCGCACCGAGCGCGCCGACGGACCTTCGCCGATGATGAGGTCCAGCGCGCGGTCCTCCATCGCCGGATAGAGCACTTCCTCGACCACAGGATTGAGGCGATGGATCTCGTCGATGAACAGGACGTCGCCCTGCTCCAGATTGGTCAGCAGCGCGGCGAGGTCGCCCGCCTTGGCGATGACCGGACCGGAAGTGGCGCGGAAACCCACGCCCAGTTCGCGCGCGACGATCTGCGCCAAGGTCGTCTTGCCAAGCCCCGGAGGCCCGAAGAACAGCACATGGTCCATCGCCTCGCGCCGCGACTTGGCACTTTCGATGAAGACGTGCAGGTTGTCCTTGGCCGCCGCCTGCCCGACGAACTCGGCGAGCGTCTTGGGCCGAAGCGCGGCATCGGCGTCCTCGACCTGGCGATTGGGGGAGAGGATTGGGTTGTCGGTCATTTACTGAAAAGCTCTATCCCGTCGCCAGCTTCAGCGCCACGCGCATGAGGTCGCCCAATGCGGCATCCTCGCCAAGCTGATCGACCGCCTTGCCAACCGCCGTCGCCGCAACCGCAGGCTTGAAGCCAAGGTTCTGCAGTGCCGACAGGGCATCGGCGCTGGCCGAGCCCGCAGGCGCAACCGCCGCGATGCCGGGCGCTCCTGGCGCGGTCGGCATGCCGCCGGCCTTGTCCTTGAGTTCGTTGACGATCCGGCTGGCCAGCTTCGGCCCGACGCCGTTCGCGCGCGCCACCATGGCGCTGTCGCCGCCCGCACAGGCGCGTTGGAGTTCCTCGGTCGTCAGAGCGGAGAGGATCGCCAGCGCTACCTTGGAGCCGACACCCTGCACCGCCGTCAGCAGACGGAACCAGTTGCGCTCCGCCCCGGACGTGAAACCGATCAGGCGCTGGTCGGTTTCCGAAACCTGCATCTCGGTATGGACGACGACGCGATCACCCCGGATACCGAGATGGTCCAGCGTCCGCGCCGAACAATGGACGAGGTAGCCCACGCCGTTGACGTCGATGATGGCCCAGTCGGCGCCGGTGTCGTCGAGCAATCCTGTCAGCTTGGCGATCATGGTTTGTTCCTATGGCAGGAAGGGATTCGGGGCGCCAGAGGAAAAGAGAGGCAGGCAGGGGTTTACCACCCCTGCACCCCGTATAGCGTCGAGGCCACGCGCGCCGCTTCGTCATGTCAGACGGTGAGCCGGGAGACATTGAAAGCCTGCGGCGCAATGTGAGACCGCCGCTGCTGCGCGCGCGACGACGACAGTTTGGCGGGTCTGGGGCGATGGCCCCAGGACTTCCCTTTTATCTGTGACTACCAAGCATATTCGCATGGGTAATCGCCACCGCCAGAGCATCGGCGGCGTCCTCGCCCGCCAGTTTAACGCCCGGCAGCAGCACCATCAGCATCGCCTGTATCTGCGCCTTCGCCGCCCCGCCGGTGCCGACGATCGCCTTCTTCACCAGCTTGGTCGAATATTCCGCCACCGGAATCCCGGCGCGCGCCACGGACAGCATCGCGACCCCCCGCGCCTGCCCCAGCTTGAGCGTCGACTGCGGGTTCACGTTGACGAAGACTTCCTCCACCGCGCCGGTATCGGGCCGGTGCTGGAGGATCACATCGGTCAGCGCGGCGTCGAGTTCGACCAGCCGCTCGGCCATCCCGGCCTTGGCGTTGGTGCGGATCTGGCCGTTGGCGACGTGGCTGAGGCGGCTGCCGCTCTTGGCGACGACGCCCCAGCCCGTGCAGGTCAGGCCGGGGTCGATGCCGAGGATAATCATGGTGTCAGACCTTCAGCCCGAGCCGCGGCCCGAAATGCATCATCAGCGAATAGAGCACGATGGTCAGCACGCATCCGGCCAGCAGCGAGGCCCAGAAACCAAGGCCATTGCGCAGCAGGACCGGCATCAGCAGGAACATCGGCAGCGAGGGCAGCACGTACCAGAACGTTGCCCCGGCATGGACCGCCATGTTCTCGGCATCCGGGCGGACCTGCCACAGCAGGATCATGCCGAGTACCGAGACCAGCGGCAGCGAAGCGACAAGCGCGCCCAGAGCGGGCAGGCGCTTGCCGATTTCCGCGATCGCCACGATGAGAACGCCCGAAAGCAGGGCGCGGGCGATCAGTGCCAGCATATCAGCCGAGCGTTTCCATGACCTCGTCCGAGATCTCGTAGTTGCCCCAGACGGTCTGGACGTCGTCGTCGTCTTCGAGGGTGTCGACCAGCTTCATCAGCGTGCTGACGGTGTCCGCGTCGACATCGACGGTGAGGTTGGGCTTCCATGCCAGCTTGACGCCTTCGGCTTCGCCCAGGGTCTTTTCCAGCTCGCGCGCGACTTCGTGGAGCGCATCGACCGAAACCCAGATCTGGTGGCTGCCAGGGTTCTCGTCGCCGTCGCCCATGTCGCTCTGCACGTCTTCGGCGCCCGCTTCGATCGCGGCTTCGAGGACCTTGTCCTCGTCACCCACGCTGCCGGGGTATTCGATCAGGCCGAGCCGCTCGAAACCGTGCGAAACCGCGCCCGAGGCGCCGAGGTTGCCGCCGTTCTTGGCGAACGCGGTGCGCACGTTGGTAGCAGTGCGGTTGCGGTTGTCGGTCAGCGCCTCGACGATGATGGCGATGCCGCTGGGGCCGTAGCCCTCGTAGCGCACTTCCTCGTAGTTCTCGGCGTCGCCCTTGCTCGCCTTGTCGATCGCGCGCTGGATGTTGTCCTTGGGCATCGACTGCGCCTTGGCCGCGTTGACGGCGGCGCGCAGGCGCGGGTTCATGTCCGGGTCGGGCATGCCCATCTTCGCCGCGACGGTGATTTCGCGGCTGAGCTTGGAGAACTGCGCCGAGCGCTTCTTGTCCTGCGCACCCTTGCGATGCATGATGTTCTTGAATTTGGAATGGCCTGCCATCGGTCCGCTCGTTGCCTGCCCATGAGTCCACGGGTCTTTGCGATGAATGAAGTGGCGCGGGCCTTACAACAGGGGCACCCCAAAGGGCAACCGGAGTCGGTCTGCTACAGGACGACGGCAGTTCCGGAACAGCTTACCATCAGCATCGAACCGTGCGATCCGATCACCTCGTAGTCTATGTCCACGCCGACCACGGCGTTGCCGCCCAGCTTCTCCGCCTCCGCTTCCATTTCCTTCAACGCCTCGCGGCGGGCGCGCTGGAGGACTTCCTCGTACTTGCCGGAGCGACCTCCGACGATGTCGGTGACGGCGGCGAAGAGATCGCGCACGAGGTTGGCGCCGACGATGACTTCGCCAGTGACGATACCCAGATAGTCACGGACTGGCTGGCCTTCGACGGTGGGAGTGGTGGTGACGATCATCGGCGCGCTCTCCTTCGCTGGACCGCCAAGGTTGCACCGTCTCACGGTGCTGGCAAGACAACGAATTGGCAAGGAAATCGGGGATAGAACGAAGCATGGCGACCCGGATCGAAACAAGCTCCTCAGTACCCTCTGCCCTGCTGCGCGAACTGGCGAGCTTCGTCGCCCGGCCGCGCGTGCTTGCGCCCATCGGCCTGCGGTCGCGTGAGGCATGGCCCCGGCTGGCGCTGCTGACGGTGCTGCACATCGGCGGGCTGCTGCTGGTGATCCTGCCGCTGCTCGGGCTCTACCAGAAGACGATGGGCCAGCCGCTGCCCCACGCCTTCGACAAGCTGCCCGCAGGCTGGCTGCTGCCGATCACGATCGTGATCGCACCGGTGCTGGAGGAGATGATCTTCCGCGGCTGGCAGTCCGGACGCCCCCGCGCGCTATGGCTGCTGGCGTGCTTCGGCCTGTTCGCGGGGCTGGCCGTCATGGCGAAATCACTGCAGCCGCTGGTGTTGGCAGGATCGCTGCTGGCGCTCGTGGTCGCCGCTTTCGGAGGGTGGCTGTGGCTGCGCAAGCGTCCGACGCCTGCCATTTATGCGGCGGCTTATCCGGCGGTGTTCTGGCTGGCGGCGCTGCTGTTCGCAGGCGTCCATCTGATGAACTACCCCGCCATCTCCGCGCTCGCGCTGCCGATGGTGTTGCCGCAATTGTGGGCAGGCGTGCTGCTGGGCTTCACGCGCCAGCGCATCGGCCTTCCGGCCTCGATGCTCCAGCACGGCTGCGCCAATGCGGCGGCCATGGTGCTGGTGCAACTGGGGAGCTGACGCCCCCTCCACCACCCGCTGCGCGGGCGGTCCCCCTCCCCGAGCAGGCTCGGGGAGGAATGAGGATCAGTCGATGCCAAGGGCCGACTTGTAGGTGTCGAGCAGCATGTCCATTTCGCGGCGGTCGTCGGGCTTCATCTTGCGCAGGCGCACGATGGCACGCATGATCTTGACGTCGTAACCGACGGCCTTGGCTTCGTTGTAGACGTCGCGGATATCGTCCGAGATGCCCTTCTTTTCCTCTTCCAGGCGCTCGACGCGCTCGATCAGCAGGCGCAGGCGATCGTCGGTGGTTTCGGCCATGGGGGTACGTGCTCCGGTAAATGCTGGTGAATCGGTTGGCGGCGCTGATAGCGAGACAACAGGATTCGGGCAAAGCGCCCCCCTGTGGAAATCATGTGGAGGACGCGCAAAGGGTTGCCCCCAAAGCCGCACTTTCCTATCTGGCCAGTGCGCCGACCACGTTCGTGCGTCTCCTTCGACGGAGCTTCAAGTCCGGGACGGCCCGGGAATCGCCTCATAAGGAGATTGCCGAATGCCCTGGGTTCTTCTCGCCATCGCCGGCCTGCTCGAAGTGGTCTGGGCGTTTTCCATGAAACAGTCGGAGGGCTTCACGCGCCTGTGGCCCAGCGTCGTGACTCTGGCCGCGATGCTGGCGAGCTTCGGCCTGCTCGCCGCCGCGATGCGGTCCCTGCCACTGGGCACGGCTTATGCCGTGTGGACCGGCATCGGCGCGGTGGGCGCTTTCGCGGCGGGGATCGTGTTCATGGGCGAATCGGCAAGCGCCATGCGCCTGCTCGCCGCCGGACTGATCCTCAGCGGGATCGTGCTGATGAAGGTGGCGACGCCCTGACAGGCAGGCTCGTCGTCCCGGACCTGATCCGGGACCGGTGGCTGTCTTTCGGTGAGAGATCGCAGCGCGCGCAGCCAAGTAGGCCGTTCACGGCCAGCGGTCCCGGATCAGGTCCGGGACGACGTAAAGGTCAATGCGTCCCGCCGTTCTTCTTCAGGCTTTCTTCCATCCGCGCGATCTGCTCGGGTGTGGCTTCGCTCTGGTGCTTTGCCTTCCATTCATCGAACGGCATCCCGTGGATCACCGCGCGGGCGGCAGCCTTGTCGCCTTCGTACCCCGCATCGCGAATCCAGTCGGCGAGGCAATTGCGGCAAAAGCCCGCCAACCCCATCAGGTCGATGTTCTCGGCATCGTGGCGCTGCTGGAGGTGGCGCACAAGGCGACGGAACGCGGCAGCGGCCACGGCGTCATCTATCGTATCAATGTTATCCTTGCCGTTCATAATCGCACCGATCGTCCTTGGTTTGTCATCACGCCTTTGCCATATGGGGCCCAGTTTCCGGAAGAGGCAGTAAACTTGGTCAGCACCATTCCTTCGGGCGCCCTGAACGCAAATGGGCCCTATCGTCGTTCTCCCCACCATCGCGGCATCAAGCGCCAGCGCAAGGTAAAGATCCTGGCTACGCTGGGCCCGGCAAGCCGCGACAAGGAGACGATCGCCAAGCTGCTCAAGGCCGGCGCCGACGCCTTCCGCGTCAACATGAGCCACGGCGACCACGACACCCACCGCGAGACGATCGCCAACATCCGCGCGGTCGAGAAGGATCTGGAGCGCCCCGTCGCGATCCTGTGCGACCTGCAAGGCCCCAAGCTGCGCGTCGGCCAGTTCGAGGGCGGCAAGGCCTTCCTGCGCCACGGCGCCCACTTCACACTCGACCGTGACCCGACGCCGGGCAACGACGAGCGCGTCTGCCTGCCGCATCCCGAACTCTTCGGCATCCTCCAGAAGGGCCAGCGCCTGCTGATCGACGACGGCAAGCTGCGCCTCATCGTCATCCGCGCCGAACCGGACGCGATCCTGTGCAGCGCCGAAGTCGGCGGCCCGATCTCCGATCGCAAGGGCGTCAATATTCCCGATGCACTGATCCCGATCCCGGCCCTGACCGAGAAGGACCGCCGCGACCTCGCCTTCGCGGTCGAGCAGAAGGCGGACTGGATCGGTCTCTCCTTCGTCCAGCGCCCCGAGGACGTCGCTGAAGCGCGCCGCCTGTCGGGCGGCCAAGGCGCGATCATGGCCAAGATCGAAAAGCCCGCAGCCGTCGAGAGCCTCGACGAGATCATCGAGCTGTCGGACGGCATCATGGTCGCACGCGGCGATCTCGGCGTGGAACTGCTGCCCGAGGAAGTGCCGCCGATCCAGAAGCACATCATCGAAAAGACCCGCGCGCTGGGCAAGCCGGTCGTCGTCGCCACGCAGATGCTGGAATCGATGATCACCAGCCCCTCGCCCACCCGCGCCGAAGTCTCCGACGTCGCGAACGCGGTCTACGACGGCGCCGACGCGGTCATGCTCTCGGCCGAAACGGCAGCGGGCCAGTGGCCTGTCGAGGCGGTGACCATCATGGACCGCATCGCCGCCAAGGTCGAAAGCGACACGACCTATCGCGAACGCATCCACCTCACCCGTACCCCGCCCGACGCGACCAGCGCCGACGCACTGTCGGAAGCCTGCGCGCAGATAGCCGATACCCTGACGATCGAAGGCATCGTGGTGTTCACCGGCTCGGGCGGCTCCGCCCGCCGCGTGGCCCGCGAACGCCCCGCCGCGCCGATGCTGGTGCTCACGCCCTCGCAGCCCACCGCACGCCGCATCGCACTGCTGTGGGGCGCACACGCCGTCGTCACCCGCGACATCGGCAGCTTCGAGGAGATGATCGCCAAGGGCAAGCGCATGGCCCTGCGCCACGGCTTCGGCGCGGCCGGATCGCGACTCGTGGCGCTGGCTGGCGTGCCGTTCGGCGTGCCGGGCTCGACCAACCTGCTGCATATCGTGACGCTGACAGGCAACGAGCTGGATACGCCGAAGTAAGAAGAAAGAGGGGGAATCTGGGGCCATCGCCCCAGACCCCGTTACTGTCGTCGCCATGCGTGCAGCGGCGTCAAGCACGTATTGCGCCGCAGGCTATTTGGTCTTCCGACGCATCCTAAGTGCTTGACGAAGCTACGCGCGTGACCTCGACGGTATACGGGGTGAAGGGGTGGTAAACCCCTGCGTCTCCCTCACCTTCTGGCCTTGGCCGGACTTCCCACGACGGTAACCCCGGCGGCTACGTCACGCGTCACCACGCTCCCTGCACCAACAATCGCGTCATCTCCGATCGTAACGCCCGGCATGATGAGCGCCCCGGCGCCGATCCAGACATTGCGTTTGATGCGGATGGGCACGCCCCATTCGAGGCCGCTCGCCCGTTCGACCGGATCGCGTGGGTGGTCCGCCGTCAGGATTTGCACGCCCGAGCCGATCTGCGTTCCGTCGCCGATGGTCACCTCCACCACGTCGAGGATGACGCAATTGAAGTTCAGGAACACCCCGCGCCCCAGGCTGATATTGTAGCCATAGTCGCAATGGAACGGCGGCCGGATGGTCGCCCCTTCGCCCACCGCGGCGAAGCGTTCGCGCAGCAGTGCATCGCGGTCGGCAAGGTCGATGGTGCGGTTGTACGCGGCCATCCATTCGGCTGCCGCGCGCTGGTCGGCAACGATTTCCGGGCAGGATGCGCGGTAGGGCTCGCCCGCCAGCATCTTCTGCTTTTCGGTGCGCTCCATTGTCACGCGCGCTTGCCGAACAGTGCGCTGCCGACGCGCACTTGTGTGGCGCCGAGCAGCACGGCGGTCTCGAAATCATCGCTCATGCCCATCGAGAGCTGGTCGAGCCCCCCATCGGCGTTATTGTCGGCCGCGATCTTTGCCAGCAGCGTGAAGAACGGCGCCGCCTCGATCCCGGCGGGGGGCACGCACATCAGGCCGACGACGGGAATGCCCGCTTCCCGCGCCGAAGCGAGGAGCGCGGGGACATCGGCGATGGCGCAACCGCCCTTCTGGTCCTCCGCACCGATGTTGACCTGGATGAAGCACGGGACCTTGCGGGCCGCCTTTTCCATCGCCTTGCCCAGCGCCGCGACCAGCGAGGGGCGATCGACAGAATGGATGCAGTCGAACAGCGCGACGGCATCCTCCGCCTTGTTCGACTGAAGCTGGCCGACAAGGTGCAGCTTAACCTCGGGATAGGCCGTGCGCAGGGCGGGCCACTTCGCCTTGGCTTCCTGCACGCGGTTTTCCCCGAAGACGCGCTGGCCTGCGGCGAGCAACGGCTCGATCGCCTCGGCGTCGTGGGTCTTGGAGATGGCGATGAGTTCGACCGCCTCGGGCTTGCGTCCGGCGATCTCGGCGGACCTGGCGATGCGGGCGCGGATGTCTTGTAGCTGATCCATGGCGCGCTGCTATAGCGTCCTCGTGAAGAACCGCCAGCCGTCCCTTCCCAAGCTCTGGCTTATCAGCGATGCCCGCAACGATGCGCGGCTGGAGCATGCACTGGCGCGGCTCCCGCGCGGGTCCGGGCTGGTGTTCCGGCACTATCATCTTTCGCCCGAGGCGCGGCAGACGCGGTTCGACGCACTGCTCAGGCTGGCGCGCCGGTACGGGCATCGCACGGTGCTGGCGGGAGATATTGCGCTGGCCCGTCGCTGGCGGGCGGATGGGGTTTATGCCTCGCCCGAAAGGCTGGGCCGCAAGCAAGGCATGCTACGCTTGGCCACCGTCCATTCGCTGCGTGAGCTGGCCATCGCGCATCGGACCGGAGCAGACGCGCTGCTGGTTTCCCCGGTCTTTCCAACCGCTTCGCATCCCGGTGCACAAACACTCGGCGCGGTGGGGCTGAAACTGCTCTCCGCACGGGCGCGGGTTCCCGTCATCGCACTGGGCGGAATGACGCGGCACCGCGCCCGAACCGCGCGGATCGCCCGCTGGGCCGCGATAGACGGCCTGACCTAGCGCCCCTGCCACACGGGCTTGCGCTTTTCCGCAAAGGCCCGCGGCCCTTCCTGCGCGTCGTGCGAGTTGTAGGCATGCTCATGCGCCGCCCGCGCAGCCGCCAGTGCCGCGCTGCGACCCATCTCGGTCGAGAGCATCACCGTCTCACGCGCAGCCTTCACCGAGAGCGGCGCGCCTTCCAGCACCTCTCGCGCCAGGTCCAGAGCCGCCTCCAGCACCGCTCCGGGTTCGGCGAGGCGATTGACGAGGCCGATCTCGTATGCGCGCTCGGCGCTGATCGGCTTTCCGGTGAGCACGATCTCCATGAAGATGCGCTGCGGAATCATGTGGATCAGCGGGGCCGCCCATGGGCTGCCGCGCCCGACCTTGACCTCGGTAATCGCGAACTTCGCAGCGGTGGAGGCCACGCACAAGTCGCAGGCCTGCGCGATCATCCAACCGCCCGCGAACGCGACGCCATTCACCGCGGCGATGGTCGGCTTCGACAGTTCGATGGTGTCGTAAGGCAATGCGTACATGTCACGCGGAGGCACGGCCATACCGGTCTCGACCATCTCCTTGAGGTCGCCCCCGGCACAGAATGCCTTGTCACCGCTGCCGGTGAGGATGGCGATGCGCAGGGCGTCATCGGCCTCGAACTGCGCCCATGCCGCCCGCAGGCCCTCGCGAACCTCCCGGGTGAGGGCGTTGCGCTGCTCGGGGCGATTGATGGTGATGACGGCAATGCCATCCTTGCGCGCATCGAGAAGCACGGCCTCCTGCATGTCAGAACCCCCTTCTGGCGATCTCGAACGCCTCACGTTCCAGCCCTTCGCGAAAATCCGGATGCGCCACCGTAACCAGCCGCCGAGCGCGTTCGGCCAGGGTCTGGCCCTTGAGCTGCGCGGCCCCGAACTCGGTGACCACTACGTCTACCTCGCTGCGCGCACTGGTGACGGGACCGGAAAGCGCGGGCACGATCTTGCTGATCGTTCCGCCTTTTGCCGTGGCCGCCAGCACCATCAGCGAGGCCCCGCCCGGCGAGCGGGCACCCGCGCGCACGAAATCGACCTGCCCGCCGGTGCCTCCCATGTAGGCCGCGCCGGACTGCTCGGCATTGACCTGCCCGGTGAGATCGACTTCCAGCGCCGAATTGATGGTGACGAGCCGAGAGAGCTGCCCCAGCACGCCCGCGTCATGCGTATAGCTGGTCGGCGTCATGCGGATCGCCGGATTCTCACGCGCCCAGTCGTAGAGCCGCCGCGTGCCGATCAGCGCGCCGTTGATCGAGACGCCCCGGTCGATCTCTTTGCGCGCATTGGTCAGCACCCCCGCCTCGGCCAGATCGACGAGGCCGTCACCCAGCATCCCCGAATGGACGCCGAGGTCGCGCCGGTCGTGCAGCAGCCGCAGGATCGCGTCGGGCACCGCACCCACGCCGGTCTGGATCACCGAACCGTCGCCGATGAATTCCGCACAGAGCCGCGCGATCGCCTCGTCAGTCGGACTGATCTTTGCGGGCATGACCTCGACCGGCATGCGCGAGACCGGCACCGCCACGTCGATCGCGCTGGCCGGGATCGTCTCACCGGGGACGAAGGGCACCTGGTCGTTGACCTCGGCGATGACCACGCGGGCCTTGTCCACGGCGGCGCGCGCGTAGTCGGAGATGAGGCCGCAGGAGTGCTCGCCTGCCGCGTTGGCAGGGCTGACCTGGATCATCGCCACGTCGCAGCGCATCACGCCTGCGGTGATGAGCGGCGCGACCTGGCTGACGTGGACCGGGATGACGTCGAGCGCGTTCGCTTTTGCCATCACGCGCAACGCCCCGATCGCGCCCATCGACGAAAGGCGGAAGGCGGCAGCGGTCTCGGGCGTGAACAGCCCGGAGAAGCTGGTGGCAATGAAGGCGTGGAGATCGCCGATGCGCGCGCCCTGTTCGGCCAGTGCCTCGACCAACGTGGTCGGCTCGCCGCAAGCCTGCCCGAAGACGATGTGGTCGCCGGGGCGCAAGTATGGGGTGAGGTCGATCATGCCGTCGTCCCGGACTTGATCCGGGACCGGTGGCGATTTTTGGCCGGACCTTCTCGGCAAGACGCCCTGCTGGGCTCTGGGCTGTTCGTGGCCAGCGGTCCCGGAGCAAGTCCGGGAGGACGACGATACATGCTCACGCCTTCCCCGCCTGTCGCAGCAGCCGCTCAGCGCGGGCGAGATAGGGCCGGTCGAGCATGCCACCCTTCCAACCGATCGCGCCGACGCCGGGGTTGGCGGCGAAGACATCGACGATCTCCTGCGCCTCGGCGATCTCGGCCTCGGTGGGGGTGAAGGCCGCGTTGATGACGGGCACTTGCGCCGGGTGAATCGCCATCATCCCCCGGAAACCGTCGCGGCGAACTTTCTCGGCGCGGGCCTTCAGGGCTTCGAGATCGCGGAAGTCGGCGCTGATCGTCTCGATCGCGGTGACCCCGGCCGTCGCCGCGCCCAGCACCGTCAGGCTGCGCGCCAGTTCGTAGGTGAAGGAATAGGAACCATCATCGTTGCGGTTGGACGAGGCGCCGATCGAGTCCGCGAGGTCCTCCGCGCCCCAGGTCAGCGCCACCACGCGCGGGGCGCCCTTGTAGCTGCCGGTGTGGAACATCGCCTCGGCCGTCTCGGTGATGAGGACGATGACGGGGGTGGAGCCTTCCTCGATCCCGTTCGCCACTTCCAGCGCGGAAAGGCAGTGGTCGAGCTTCTCCACGTCCGCCCGCCCGTAGACCTTGGGCAGCATGATGCCGCCGGGATGCGCGGGCATCACCGCCGCGAGGTCCGCCAGCGTGTGCGGCCCGTCGAAGGGGTTGATCCGCACCCACAGGCGCGCGCGCTGCTCGGGGTGGGCCTTGATGAAGTCATGCACCAGCGGGCGCGCGGCCGCCTTGGCGTCGGGGGCCACGGCATCTTCCAGGTCGATGAGGACGATGTCGGCCTCGCCTTCCATTGCCTTGGTCATCTTGCGCTCGCTGTCGCCCGGCGCGAAGAGCCAGGAACGGGCGGTGGCGGGGGTGTGAACCGGGGTCATCGTCTCTCCAAATTCGTCATCCCGGCGAAGGCCGGGACTGCTGGCCGGGGCCAGCCTTGCTTGCGCCGGGGCGCCTTGCCGATGGGGCCTTATCTAAAGACAGCCGCCGGTCCCGGATCAAGTCCGGGACGACGAGGGCAACGCTCAATAGCTTCTCGGCAGTTCCAAAACCCTCTCGGCGATGTAGTTCATGATCTGGTGTGGGCTCACCGGAGCGATGCGCGGGATCATCACTTCGCGCAGGTAGCGCTCGACGTGGTATTCCTGCGCGTAGCCCATGCCGCCCATCGACATCACCGCGGTCTGGCAAGCCTCGAACCCGGCCTCGGCGGCGAGGTATTTGGCAGCGTTCGCCTCGGTCCCGCATTCGAGGCCCTTGTCGAACAGGGTCGCGGCCTTGAACACCATGAGACTGGCCGCTTCCACCTGCATCCAGGCCTTGGCGAGCGGGTGCTGGATGCCTTGGTTCTGGCCGATCGGGCGGCCGAAAACCACGCGTTCCTGCGCATACTTCGACGCCTTCCTGATCGCCACGCGCCCCAGCCCGGTGGCCTCCGCACCCAGCAATACGCGCTCGGGGTTCAGTCCCTGCAGGAGGATCTTGAACCCTTGCCCTTCTTCGCCGATGCGGTCTTCCTCGGGGATGAAGAGGTCGGTGATGAACAGCATGTTCGAGCCCACCGCATGGCGCCCCATCTTCGGGATCAGGCGGTGCTCGACGGATTTTCTGTCGATCTTGCAATAGAATAGCGTCAGCCCCTCGGTCTTCTTTTTGACCTCTTCCAGCGGCGTGGTGCGGGCGATGAGGAGCATGCGGTCGGCGACGTGGGCGTTGGTGATCCAGATCTTCTCGCCGTTGACCCGGTAGCCGCCCGGCACCTTCTCGGCGCGGGTCTTGAGGCTGGTGGTGTCGAGGCCGGTGTTGGGCTCGGTCACCGCGAAGCACATCTTCTCTTCGCCCGACAGGATTGGCGGAATCATGCGCTTTTGCTGTTCTTCGGTGCCGAACAGGGTGACCGGCTCAAGCCCGAACACCGGCCCGTGAATCGCCGAGGCCGCCGTCATCCCGCCACCGCTTTCCGCCACCGCCTGCATCATCACCGCCGCCTCGGTGATGCCGAGGCCTGCGCCGCCGACCGCCTCGGGCATGGCGACGCCGAGCCAGCCGGCCTCGGCCATCGACTTGTGGAACTCGAAGGGGAATTCGCCAGAGCGATCCTTTTCGAGCCAGTACTCGTCCGGGAACTGCGAGCAGTGCTTCAGGACCGCTTCGCGAATGTCCTGCTGGTCCTGATTCAGGGAGAAATCCACGCTTTTCCGGCCCTCTTGCCCATTTTACCGTTGCGAGAAGGCTAGCAGCGCCGCGCCGCCGAGACAACTGATTGTTCCGATATGCGCACGTTGAACGATAATGCGTATGGATATACAAGTCTCGCGGGAGATCGACACAATGGCACTCAACGATACCATAACGGCACCTAGCGGCCCTCTGGCGGGGCTCAGGGTGATCGACCTGACCAGCGTGGTGTTCGGACCCTACGCCACGCAGATCATGGCCGACATGGGCGCCGAAGTGATCAAGGTGGAGCCGCCCGAGGGCGACAATACCCGCTGGATCACCACCGGCCCCGTACCCGGCATGGGCGGCATCTATGTCAACGTGAACCGGGGCAAGCGCGGGGTCATGCTCGACCTGCGGCAGGAGGAAGACCGCGAATCGCTGCGCGCCCTGATCGCCACCGCCGACGTCTTCATCCACTCGATGCGCGGCAAGGCGATCGCGAAGCTGGGGTTCGATTACGAGTCGCTCCGCGCCATCCGGCCCGACATCGTCTACACCAACTGCTACGGTTATTCGCGCCGGGGGCCGGAGGCCGACAAGCCCGCCTACGACGACACCATCCAGGCCGAGTGCGGCATCCCCCATGTGCAGGGGCTGATGAACGGCGAGCCCGGCTATGTCGCCACGATCATGGCCGACAAGGTCGCGGGCCTCCACGCGCTCTACGCGACGATGATGGCGCTGTTCCACCGCGAGCGGACCGGCGAAGGTCAGGAAGTCGAGGTCACGATGTTCGAGGCGATGTCCTCGTTCATGCTGGTCGAGCATGCCAACGGCGCGATGTTTGCCCCGCCGACGACGCCAGCCCACTACCACCGCGCAGTCGAGCCCAACCGGCGGCCTTACAAGACCAAGGACGGTCACGTCGCCGCGCTGGTCTACAACGACAAGCACTGGAACGCCTTCGTCGCAGCCGTGAATCCGCCCTGGGCCAGCGAGGAATTCGCCACCCTCGCCCAGCGCGCGAAGCAGATCGGCCGCGTCTACGGCCTGCTCGGCGAGACGTTCCTCACGCGCACCACACAGGAATGGCTCGATACCCTGCAGGCGCTGCACATCCCCTGCGCCCGGCTGCAATCGACCGACGAACTGTTCGACAACGAACACCTCAATGCCATCGGCTTCTTCGAGGAAGTCGAGACCGAGCAAGGCCCCGTCCGCTTCCCCGGCGTGCCGACGTGGTTCTCGAAGACCCCCGGCAAAGTACGCGGTCCCGCCCCGATGCTCGGTCAGGACAACGCCGAACTGCTCACAAAAGTCGCTTCGAGCGTCGCCCCGGCGATAGCAGGCGAGTCGCAGTGAACACCCCTGTTGATTTCAACTGACAGCATTAGGAACCTTACGCTAACCACCTGTTCAAAGCGCCTCAGAGCGCGACCTGCGGATCGAGAAGAAAGGCACTCACGATGTACGACGACCAGCCTGCGGCTGACACGCTCGCCCCCGAGGCTCCGGCCGGTGCGAAGAAGAAGGGCACGCCCGTCTTCAAGCGCATCCTCGACCTGTTCGAGGCCGAGGGTATCCGCACCCTGTTCGGCATTCCCGATCCCAACTTCGTTCACCTCTTCCTCGAAGCGGAAACGCGCGGCTGGACCGTCGTGTCGCCGCACCACGAGGCGTCCGCAGGCCACATGGCCGCTGCCGCCGCGCGCATCACCGGCAAGCCGGCGCTGTGCATCGGCACGCTCGGGCCGGGCATGGCCAACCTGATGCCGGCGATCCAGTGCGCCAAGGTCGAGAACGACCCGATCATCATCATGGGCGGCCAGCGCGCCCGCATCACCGAGCGCCGCGTGCGCCGGGGCCGCATCCAGTTCGTGCGGCAGGAGCCGATGATCGAGGATTCGGTGAAGTTCTCCAGCTCCATCGAATATGCCGACCAGACCGACGAGATCGTCCGCGAGGCGATCCGCGTCGCCCTGTCGGGCACCCCCGGGCCGGCCTACATCGAGTTCCCTGCGCACATCATCCTGGAAGAACTCGACCTGCCGCCGGTGCTGCCGCCGCACCGCTATCGCCTGACCGACCAGGGCGCCGACGGCGACCGGATCGCCGAAGCGGCCGAGATCATCAGGAACGCCAAGAACCCGGTGCTGCTCGTCGGCCACGGCGTCCACACCTCGAAGTCGGGCGCGGCGGTGCGCGAACTGGCCGAACTGATGCAGTGCCCGGTGATCCAGACCTCGGGCGGCACCTCGTTCATCGAAGGGCTTGAGGACCGCACTTTCCCTTATGGTTTCTCCGAAGCCTCGATCGACGCGGTGGTCGAAAGCGACTGCTGCGTAGCGCTCGCCACCGAACTGGGCGAGCCGAGCCACTACGGCCGCTGGCGCCACTGGGTCGATAACGAGGCCAACCGCAAGTGGATCTACGTCCAGCAAGACCCCACCGCGATCGGCGTCAACCGCCCGATCGACGTGCCGCTGGTCGGCGACGTGCGCGCCGTGGTGCCGCAGCTGTCGCGCGCCCTGAAGGCGCTCGGCGGCCGCAGCGCTTCGCCCTCGCTCTCCGAATATATCCAGCGCGACGCGCAGCAGCTGGAGGAACTGGCCGAGGACGCAGGCTCCAAGTCCGACGGCTCCACCGCCAAGATGCACACCAGCCAGTTCGTCACCGAAGCGACCAAGGCCTTCCCCAAGGACGGCATCCTGATCCGCGACGGCGGCGCCACGGTGATCTTCCAGTGGACCTACTCGCAGGCCAAGCCGCATGACGTGATCTGGAACCAGAACTACGGCCACATCGGCACCGGCCTGCCTTACGCGACGGGCGCCATGCTGGCGGATCAGGCCGCCACCGGCAAAGTGCGCCCCGGCATGCTGCTGACGTCGGACAGCTCGTTCCTGTTCCACGTCGGTGAGCTGGAAGTGGCGGTGCGCAAGAACCTGCCGCTGGTGATCGTCGTCGGCGTCGATTTCCAGTGGGGTCTCGAAGTGGGCGTCTACAAGCGCACCTTCGGCCACGGCACCAAGGAAACCGGCGTCCACTGGTCCGACAAGGTCCGCTTCGACAAGATCGCCGAGGGCTTCGGCGCAGCGGGCGAGTATGTCGAGAAGGCCGCCGACATCGGCCCCGCCATCGAGCGGGCCTATGCACGCGGCGGCTGCACCGTGATCCACGTCCCGATCGACCCGGCGGCGAACTCGGAGGAAATGCCGAACTATTCGGAATTCCGCACCTGGTACGCCGAAGGCACGCAGTAACAAAAAACCATTCCTCCCCGAGCTTGTCTCGGGGAGGGGGGCCATGCGCGGCATGGTGGAGGGGGAAAGCGGCAAGGCGGAACCTCGCGTAAACCGCTTTTCCCCCTCCACCACCCGCTGCGCGGGCGGTCCCCCTCCCCGGACAAAGCTCGGAGAGAAATCAGGGAGAGAGCATCATGCGCAGCTACACGCAGTTCTACATCGACGGCCGCTGGACCAGCCCCGTCACCCCGAAGACCGCCGAAGTCATCAACCCCGCCACCGAGGAAGTCTCGGGCGAAATTTCGCTGGGCTCCCCCGCCGACGTGGACCTCGCCGTCGCCGCCGCCCGCCGCGCCTTCGCCACCTATGGCGATAGCAGCGTCAAGGACCGCCTCGACCTCCTCGAAGCCATCCAGGCCGAATACGAGCGCCGCGAAGCCGAACTCGGCGAGGCGATCATGGTCGAGATGGGCGCGCCCAAGGGCCTCGCCAACGGCTTCCACACCCTGCTCGGCAAGGGCCACCTCGGCACCGCGATCGAGGTGCTGAAGGAGTTCAAGTTCGAGGAACAGCGCGGCGTCACCCTGATCCGCAAGGAACCGATCGGCGTCTGCGGCCTGATCACGCCGTGGAACTGGCCGATGAACCAGACCTGCGTGAAAATCTTCCCGGCGCTCGCGGCAGGCTGCACGATGATCCTCAAGCCCCCGCAACTCGCGCCCTATTCCGCGCAGATCCTCGCCGAGATTCTCGACAAGGCGGGCGTCCCGGCAGGGGTGTTCAACATGATCCAGGGCCAGGGCTCGGTGATCGGCGCGGCGCTCTCCCGCCACGAGGACGTCGATATGATCTCCTTCACCGGCTCCGAACCCGTGGGCGTGCAGATCCAGAAGGACGCCGCCGACACCGTCAAGCGCGTCGGCCTCGAACTCGGCGGCAAGAGCGCGTGGATCGTGCTCGACGATGCCTCTCTCGCGGCGAACGTCGCGGGCGCGACGGCGGGCATGATGGGCAATTCCGGCCAGACCTGCTCGGCCGGTTCGCGCCTGCTGGTCCCCGCCTCCCGCCTCGCCGACGTGAAGAAGGCCGCCGCCGAAGCCGCAAGCGGCGTCACCGTGGGCGACCCGCAGAGCGACGTGGCGATGGGACCGGTCGTGTCCAAATCGCAGTACAACATCATCCAGCAGTACATCGAGAAGGGCCTCGAAGAAGGCGCGCAGCTGATCGCCGGGGGTCTCGGCAGACCCGAGGGTCTGGACAAGGGCTGGTACGTAAAACCGACCGTGTTCGTCGGCACCAACGACATGGTCATCGCCCGCGAGGAAATCTTCGGCCCGGTGCTGGTGATCATCCCCTACGACGACATCGACGACGCGGTGCGGATCGCCAACGATTCCAGCTTCGGCCTCGGCGGCTACGTCTCGGGCGAGGATCTGGACACCTGCCGCGCCGTCTCGCGCCGGATGCGCACGGGGGCGATCTGGGTCAACGGCGGGTTCGACTTCCATGCGCCGTTCGGCGGCTACAAGCGCTCGGGCAACGGGCGCGAGTGGGGCGAGTTCGGCTTCCACGAATATCTGGAAGTAAAGTCGGTCATCGGTTGGTCTGCGGGCTGACCCTTCCCTCGTCATTGCGAGCGTAGCGAAGCAACCCAGGGCGGCTTGAGACTGCCCTGGGTTGCTTCGCTACGCTCGCAATGACGAAGGGTTGGTGCGCCGCAGGCTATATCTCTCCCGGCTCGAAGTCGGCGTGATACGAAGCTGCACGCGTGCCCTCGACGGTAAAGGGGTCTGGGGCGATGGCCCCAGGACTTCTTCCCTTCCTCCTTCCGACCCGCTAAGAACCCGCCCGTGGGCACCATCAGGCACTTCTTCCGGCATCGTCCGGCGCTTGCGGCATTGCTGCTGGCGGCGGCGCTGTGCCTCAAGGCGCTGGTCCCCACCGGCTACATGCCCACCGCTTCCGAGACCGGCACAGTCGTCATGCTCTGTTCGGGCACGACGATGACCGTGGAGATTCCCGCCAAGGGCACCCATCCGGACAACGGCGCCACCACTGCCGACCACCCGTGTGCCTTCGCCCCGCTGAGCGCAGCGCTGACCGGCGCCGACTTCGCGCCGCTGGTGCTGGCGGCGCTGGCCTTCGTCTTCGTCGCTGCGATCCTGCGCCGCGACCTCGCACTGCCTGCGACCGGCACCCGGTTCAGGCCGCCCAGCCAGGCGCCGCCTCTCTTCATCTGAACCTTTAAAAGCCCGGCCGTTTCGCGGCCTACAGCTACTCGTCCGCCTCCAGTGCGGGCCGTTCAGGTGAATTTTCCATGCTCCGTAGATTGCTCGCGCTCGGCGCGGCTCCGCTTGCCCTGTTTCCCGTCCATGCCTTCGCCGAAGAGGCGGACGACACCTCCACCATTCTCGTCGTCGGCCAGCGTGACCGCGACATCAGCCTCGATGCGCGCGGGTTGTCGGTCAGCCTTGGCGACGAACAGTTCGAGGGCGTCAACGCCCGCAACGTCGAAGACCTCATGAAGTACGCGCCCGACTTCTTCGTGCGCACCCGCTATGCCGGAGACTCGAACGGCGTGCCCGGCTTTCGCGGCACCCATTCCACCCAAAGCGCCCGGACGGTGGTGATGGTGGACGGCTTCACGGTGTCCAACTTCCTCGGCAACTCCTTCGCCTATGCGCCCAAGTGGGGCGTCGTCGGCCCCGGCGAGGTCGAGCAGTTCGACATCGTCTACGGTCCCTACTCGGCACGCTATGCGGGCAATTCGATGGGCGGCGTGGTCAACATCACCACCCGCTCGCCCGAAAAGACCGAGGCCTTCGCCACCGTGCAGGCCATGGCCCAGCCCTACGACCAGTACGGCACGCACGATACCTATTACGGCTATTCCGCCGAGGCCGGGTTCGGCTTTCGCCAGAAGGACGGCCCATGGTCGGTGCGCCTCTCGGGCCGCCACTTCCGCAACACCGGCCATCCGCAGATGTTCTATGGCCTGACGCCCTCCACCAGCACCGCCGCCGCGACCGCAGTGACCGGCGCGATCCTCGACCCGAAGCAGGCGGTCGCCGGTTCCCCCGGCACCAGCACCAACCCGATCTTCGCCGCGCAGAGCCCCGCCGAAACCACGCAGGACCAGGCCAAGCTGCGCCTCGGCTACGACGGCGCATCGGGCGTGACCGGCGAGTTCCTGCTGGCTTACTGGCACAACCTCGACAGCCAGACCGCGCCCGACTGCTACTTGCGCGACGCCAGCGGCAACGCGGTATGCGACGGCCTCGTCTCGACAGGCGGCAAGACTTATACCGCCACCGGCGCCAACTGGTCGCGCACCGTGCGCGACGAAGTGCTGGCAGGCCTGAGGCTCGCCGCGCCGCTGTCCGATGCGGTGGAGATTCAGGCGAACGTCTCGACCTACCAGATCCTGCGCTCGGACGGCTTCACCTCAAGCACCTGGAGCGACGGCGCCAACGGCGGCGCGGGCCGCCTCGCCCGGCAGGGACCGACTTACTGGTGGACCGGCGAGCTTTCCGCGACCGCCCGCCTCGGCGGCGTCGAACTCTCGGGCGGCGGCAGCGCGAATCTCTACAAGACCGACCTCACCAACTACACTTTGGCGAACTGGCGCAGCGATGCGGGCAAGGCGTTCTCCACCCGCACCTTCGGCAAGACCCGCACCCTTGCCGCGTGGGGCGAAGTGCGCGTGCCGTTCGATCCGGTAACCCTGACGCTGGGCGCCCGCTACGAGGACTGGCGCGCCTTCGACGGCGGCCTCGCCCGCGTAAGCACGGCTGGCGCGGTGGTCACCAACCGCTACGACAGCCGCCATGCCACCGGCTTTCAGCCCAAGGCATCGCTGGAATGGGCCGTCGATCCCGACACCCGCGTCCAGCTGAGCCTGGCGAAAGCGGTGCGCTTCCCCACTGTGGGCGAGCTGTTCCAGGGCAGCCTCGACGGCGACGGCGCCTTCAACGAGGACAGCTTCGATCCGAACCTCAAGCCCGAGCGCTCCACCGACGCCAACCTCTTGGTCGCCCACGACTTCGGTGGCGTGAAGCTGACCGGCTCGGCGTTCTGGCAGCGGGTGAAGGACACGATATTCTCGTTCTACGGCTTCAACCAGAACGGCGTGAGCACCTCGAACTTCAAGAACATCGACGTCACCCGCCAGTACGGCTTCGAACTGATCGCCGAAGCCCGCGACGTCCTCATCCCCGGCCTCGACGTGGACGCCAACGCCGCGTGGATCGATTCCGTGACCATCCGCAACGACGCCGCGCCGGCGGCCGAGGGCGTCCAGTTCCCCCGCATCCCGCGCTGGCGGCTCAACGGCAATGTGCGCTACCGCGTGGCCGAGCCGGTGCTGCTCTCGATCGGCGTGCGCTATGCCAGCCGCCCCAACACCGATCTCTTCGGCCTGCAGCGCGGCGATACGTACGGCTACACTTCCGAACTCTTCGCGCTCGACATGCGGGTCAGCTGGGACGTGACGCCGCAGCTGCGCCTGAGCGCGGGCGTCGACAACATCACCAACGACCGTGCCTGGGTCTACCACCCCTACCCCCAACGCAGCTTCCTGGTCGAAGCGGGGTGGAAGCTGTGAGCGTGACCCGTACCGAGCGGTGGTATCGTGCCGTCTGGCGCTGGCACTTCTACGCCGGGCTGTTCTGCGTGCCCTTCGTGCTGTGGCTGTCGGTGACGGGCGGCCTCTACCTGTTCAAACCGCAGATCGAGGCCGCCCTCTACGCGCCTTATCGCGGCGTCGCGACCGGCCCGTCTTCCGACCTCGCTCCGGAAGCGATCGCCGCAAAGGCCGTCGCGGCGGTCCCGGGCTCGGTCCTGCACAAGTACGTCCTGCCCGAAGATCGGCGCGATGCCGTCGAAGTGCTCGTCGGCCAGGGGGCCGAGGACGTGCGCGTCTGGGTCCACCCCCAGACCGGCGCGGTGCTCCACAAGGTGCCGGAAGAGGACCGCCTCATGCGCGTGGTCTTCCGCCTCCACGGCGAACTGCTGGCGGGCGATTGGGGCTCGGCGCTGGTCGAGACGGCCGCGTGCTGGACGCTGGTGATGCTGCTGACCGGCCTGTTCCTGTGGTGGCCGCGCGGCGGGGCGAGACTAGCCGGCGTGCTCTACCCCCGCCTGCGCCGGGGCCGCGCTCTGTTCTGGCGCGACATCCACGCCGTTGCCGGGCTCTGGATCACGCTGGGCGCGGCGTTCCTCATCGCCTCCGGCCTGCCCTGGGCCAATGCCTGGGGCGACTACTTCCGACAGGTCCGCACCGTCACCGGAACTGCTGCGGGACGGCAGGACTGGTCCTCCGGGGCGAACGCCGATGCCGTCTCGCGCCGCCGGGACGACGCGGGCATGCGCGCCATGATGTCGGCCCACGCCGAGCATCACGGCATGGCAATGGCGCACATGGCCCCCTCACCCGCCGCGCTCGATGCCGTGGTCCGCCGGGCACGGCGACTGGACTTCGCCGCTCCTGTGGAGATCAGCCCCCCGACTGCTCCCGAAGCGCCATGGCAGGTCCGCAGCCAGGCCGAGAACCGCCCTCGCCGCGACAGCGCCGAGATCGCCTCGGATGGCGGCCTGATCGGCGTGGAGCGCTTCGCCGACCGCCACTGGATCGACCGCACCGTCGGCTACGGCGTTGCCATCCACGAAGGCGCCTGGGCTGGTCTCGCCAATCAGTTGGTCAACCTCGCCATCCTGTTCGGCCTCGTCCTGCTGTGCGTATCGAGCATGGTCCTGTGGTGGCGGCGGCGCCCCGACGGTGAGCTAGGCGCCCCGCGAAGCCTGGCGCCGTTGCGCCATTCGTGGGCGCTGGTGCTCCTGGTGATTACGCTGGCGGTGTTTATGCCGCTATTCGGCCTCTCGCTGGGGCTGGCGACGGTGCTGGAGGTCTCGCTCGGCCGGGTGGTCCCGCGCATACGCGGGTGGATGGGCTGGCGCACTGCCGCGTGATCTGCCTGCAGAGGCGACGCGTGCCGTCAGGTGAAGGGTTCATCTATCGGAGACAGGAAGCCGCCTTGCAGGCGGTACTCAGACTTCCGGTGGAGCGGGTGAGGGGAATCGAACCCCCGTATTCAGCTTGGGAAGCTGCTGCTCTACCATTGAGCTACACCCGCACACCACATTCCGGCGCATTAACTGCCGAGCAGGGGCCTAGTGGCACGATGACGGCAACGACGTCAACGCCTCTCTTCAGGGCAGTGACGAAGCGATGCGGAAACGGTGGCGAACCTGGACTGACTTGACGCTTACGCTGCACGCCCGCCGGTGGAAGTCGAGGGTGTTTCCACCGCGCGCAGGCGCATGACGCTGCGGCGGGCAACCCGGTTACGGCCGCTGCGCTTGGCGTCGTAGAGCGCGGTGTCGGCGGCAGAGACGAAAACGTCCATCCCCGTATCGAGAGCCTGCGCGCAGGCGAGACCGATGCTGATGGTGACGACCCCCACGCCGGTCCCCGACGGAAGGCCCAGTGCCTCCACCGAGGCGCGCATGCGTTCTGCAATCAGGCCTGCATCCTGCGGATCGATGCCGGTGAGGATCGCAGCAAACTCTTCGCCGCCGTATCGTGCGACCAGATCGCTGTCACGCCGGGCGCAACCCGAGAGGACGGCTGCCACGGTGCGCAAGTGCTGGTCGCCGACCGCATGACCGAACTGGTCGTTGAGCTGCTTAAAGTGGTCAATGTCGATCATCAGCAGCGCCAGCGGCTCCGGGCCTTCCCGCCGTCTTGCCCATTCGCGGGCAAGAACTTCGTCGAAACGGCGGCGATTGGCGATACCGGTCAAAGCATCGACGTGGGAGAGGCGGGCGAGTTCGTCCTGTTCCTCGAAGTTGCGTAGCTGGACCAGCATCGTACGCAGGCCATAGCCGAGCGATGCGCCCACGCAGCCGCTGATTGCGATGATCGGATCGTAAGTGACAAGCAGCACCGACACCGTGAGCAGCGTCACCGGGATCAGCAACGGCCCGCCGGCGCGCACCATTCTGGGCGCGTGCGAACCTCCCGCAGCGCCAAGGCCCCGTTGGTAAGGCTCGCCCACGGCATGCCAGGCGAGCACCATGAACGGCAGGTCGATAAGCAGGTCAGACCAGCCTCCATAAGGCGTCGCCGACTGGTAATGATTGATGTAGCCCGCGCAAAACAGGTAAAGCACCGCGTAGACCGTCATCGCCCGGAAGAACGGCGCCCTCTGCCGGGTGCGGACGAGAAACCGGATGACGGCGAACGAGGCGATGAACAGGTTCTCGACGTCGAACATGAGTTGCAGCGCATCGACCGTTTCCGCGGGCGTCCGGGACTGCGAGATCAGCCTGCCGACGTGGATGTAATAAAGGTAGCCCAGCGCCGTAGCCAGCGCGGCGTCGACCAGGCGTACCTGCCATTTTTCGTCGGCAGGACTGGCCAGCGCAAAGATCAGCGGCACTCCGTAGAGCACGTATAGCAGCATGCTCAGCCGGTCTTCATGGACAATGTCGAGAAACAGCGTCGCTACCATAGTCGAAGCCATGCCGCCTGCCCAGCACAGCATCGCCGCGCCCGCGGGGAGCCACCCTTCGAAACCATCGTTCCAGCCGCGATAGAGACACGCCATGCCCGCCAGGATGGGGGCCGCGATCAGCCAGCCGAACGATACCGGCGTGCCCGCGCTGTCGGTGAGCACAAGCGAGCCGGCATGACCCGTCAGGAACAGGACGGGAAGCGCTGCAGTGATGATCCTCGATCCGTGCCGCATTTTTTTCCCTCGGGCGGGGCACTCTCGCGATGATCCTTGCCACAAGCACCTTTAATCGAAGTTAATTCCCGGGCAGCCTGACTTCGGTATTATTGGGAATCCGCCCAGACCGGAGGCCGCTTTTCGAAAAGAGCCTTGCCGCCTTCGCGCGCGTCGGGGCCGCCAAGCATCGCCCGGACTTCGGAAAGGGCGAACATCTCCCGGTTCGACGCATCCATGCCGAGGTCGTAATAAGACTTGATGATGGCCCTGGTGGCGATCATCGAAGCGGGCGAGCAGGCCGCGATCTCGTCGGCCCAGCGGCGGGCACAGTCCAGGAGTTGCGCGTCGGGTACGACTTCGGCCACGAGTCCCCAGTCGTGCGCCTGGGCCGCGTTGATCCGCCTTGCGGTGAGCAGCATGGCATGGGCGCGCTTGGGGCCGAGTTCCTGCACGATCCGCTGGATTCCCCCACCCAGCGCGGCAAGGCCCACCTTGGGTTCTGTCAGGCCGAAGCTGGCGCTTTTAGCAGCGACGATGACGTCGCAGGCCAGCGCAGCCTCGAACCCGCCGCCCAGCGCGAAGCCGTTGACCGCCGCGATAACCGGCTTGCGCCGGGCGAAGCGCCAGGTCAGGCCCGCAAAGCCGGTCTCGGGCACCGGCATGCCCCTGAAGGCACGCGGATCGTCCTTGTTCGAGGGCGTGCGCAAGTCCGCGCCCGCCGAGAACGCCTTGTCGCCCGAAGCCGTCAGGATCGCGACCCAGAGCGCCGGGTCGGCTTCGAATCGGTCGAACACTTCGGCCAGTTCAAAATGCGCCTCGGCGTGGAGGGCGTTGCGCATCTCGGGGCGGTCGATGGTAATGGTCATGACGCGGCCCTCCGTCGCCACCTTGCAGAACTGCGTGTCCATGGATGTCCTCTTCCTTTCGCGCCGTAGTTGAAAGCGGCGTCGCAAGCAGGCACCGTGGCGCAATGCGACAAGCCTCGACCATCCTTTCCATCGATACGCCGGGCCGCGGGTTCACCGAAATCACACGGGCGATGGCCGAGTGGCTGGCGCAGACCGGCATCGAGGAGGGTCTGTTGACGCTGCTGTGCCGCCACACCTCGGCCTCGCTGCTGCTCCAGGAGAACGCCGCGCGCGAGGTGCGGGTGGACATCGCCGCCTGGCTCGACCGGCTGGCGCCCGAGGGTGCGCACTATGCCCATGACGACGAGGGACCGGACGACATGCCTGCGCATCTCAAGGCGACGCTGACGGGCGTGAACCTGCAGATCCCGGTGATCGACGGACGCATGGCGCTGGGCACCTGGCAGGGCATCTATCTGGCCGAACACCGGCGCCGACCGCATTGCCGGGAGATCGCGGTGCATTTGATGGGGGAATAACCCCGTCAGACGCGACGGAATGGCCCATCACGGCGGCGGTTTACCTTGCCAAGCCATCCGCTTGTCACAATAAGGGCCCATGCAGGAAAATCGTATTGCGCCCCCCGTCCGTATTCAGGGCAACTTCCTTGCCATCGGGGAGCGGCGGCTGCTCAACTGGCTCTGCGCACGCATGCCGGCCTGGGTGAAGCCCGACCTGCTGACGGCGCTGGGCATGGTCGGCGCGGTCCTGATCTTCGCCGGATACGCCACCAGCCTGCTCGACGAGGACTGGCTGTGGCTGTGCATGCCGGGTTACCTGCTGCACTGGTTCGGCGATTCGATGGACGGCAGCCTCGCCCGCTTTCGCCATATCGAGCGGCCCCGCTACGGCTATTTCCTCGACCACAGTTGCGACGGTATCGCGACTTTCCTGATCCTGCTCGGCATCGGCGTGAGCCCCTATGTGCGGCTGGAAGTCTCGCTGATCGCCATGGTCGGCTACCTGCTGCTGTGCATTCACGCCTTCCTGGCGGTGCGGGTGCTGGGCGAGTTGCGGCTGTCGTACCTCAACGCCGGGCCGACCGAACTGCGCCTGATCCTCATCTCCCTGACGTTCGCGATGCTGATCCTCGGCGACAAGCAGCGCGACATGGAGGCGATGACCGTTTTCGACTGGTTCGTCGGCGGCGTGGGCGTGATCCTGATCGGCGTGTTCGTGGTGCAGACCGCGCGGTCGGTCCGCAGGCTGGCGCTTATAGACCCGGCCAAATGACCGACCTGCACGGCCTGTAATGCTACGTGAGTTCTTGTAAATTCCGCTCCCGTTCACCTGAACTTCAGGCGCGCAGGTGTCTTCACCGTCCCAAGGCGGGTGCGACGCCCTTGGCCCATTCGGCCGCTCCGAGAACAGGGACTACCCGTGAACAAGACCAGCATGACCATCCTCGCCGCCCTTGCGTTGGGCGCTTTCGCACCGTCCGTGGCCGGTGCGCAGACGGCGCAGCATGAAACGCACACCGCCGCCAGGCCGGTGGTGAAGAAGACCACCACCGTGCGCAAGACTGGCGTTACCAAGAAGCAGCCCGCGAAGAAGGTGACCTGCCGCTATCAGGTGAAGCGCGGCAAGAAAGTCAGGGTCTGCAAGTAATCAGGCTGCGAAAGCGGGCCGCCACCGAGTACCCCCTGCGTTCGGCAGGGGAGGCGTCCGCTTTCGCATCCTGTACCGTCCCGGACTCGACCCGGTACCGGGGCGCACAAGCGCCCGCGGTCCCGGGTCAAGTCCGGGACGGCAACAGCGGCGATAAATAGAGATCAGCCCTGCGAGGGAAGCTGCGCGAAAGCGGCCTGGAAGGTGTCGCTGGGCAGACCGGGCTTCTGGTCGGCGGCGCCGGGCGCGTAGATGAAACCGAAGGTCGGGCTGGTGCGCAGGCCCATCGACTGGGTCGGGGCGTACCACACGCGAACGCTGCTCCAGTCGCCGTTGGCCGAGACGTCTTCGGCCATGGCCGACTTCTCGATCATGCCGGGGCGCGACCAGTTGGCGTGGTTGAGCACCACATGGCGTTCATCGACGATCTTGCTGACGACGGCGACGTGACCCACCGGCATCGCGCCGGTCGCCTTGAACACCAGCACCGAGCCGGCGAGCGGGGTCTTGCCGCGAGCATAAGTGCCTTCGGCCTGACCCCACCAGGTCGCCGCATTGCCATGCAGGTCGATGGCCGAGTGTTCCCGCGCATAAGGTGCGCACTGGAGCGGACGGGCCATGGCCGGCTGGGTGAACAGAGCAACAGCGGCCAGAGCGAGTGCGGGAACGAATTTCATGGACCGGAGTTATAACGCGCAACTCTTGCTGCGATAGCGAAGGGACCGGGCGGTCACCGTCCCTCTCGCACGGTTCGTCGCACTGTCCACAAGCGACGAAATGCGATGAAGTGTTTGGTCGCAAGAATTTGGAACAGCTAGGCAAATTTTGCCGGGTAGGGGCGAATCGCCCTCCCCCTGCACCGTCATTCCCGCGAAGGCGGGAACCCATCTCCTGAAGTGGCCAACCGCACCGTCATCAGCTGGGTCCCCGCCTTCGCGGGGATGACCGTCAGCTTTTTTGATCAAGCAAGATGACGGGGCAAATGGCCCCCACTTCGTCATTGCGAGCGCAGCGAAGCAATCCAGGGCGGCGGTGGACTGCCCTGGATTGCTTCGCTGCGCTCGCAATGACGAAGGAGGTGAGGCTCAGCTCGCCAGAGCCAGCTTCGCCGCTTCCTCGCGCACGACGCGGGGCTGGTCGGCCCAGATGCCGCGCGTGTCGTAGACCAGCTTGGTCGCGCGTTCGGCCAGCGGCACGACGCGGAAGACGTCGTGGTCCACCAGCACGATCAGGATCTCGCAAGTCTCCAACGCCTCGTCGATGTCGATCTGGGTGACGCCGGTGTCGGTGAACTCGATCGGCAATTCGGCGGCATAGGGCTCGACGATCGAGACGCGCTCCCCGAACTTGCGCGCGATGCGGCTGGCGACGAAGCGGGCCGGGCTCTCGCGGAAGTCGTCGATGTTGGCCTTGAACGCCAGGCCGAGGCAGGCGATCCGCGCGTCCGGATGGGCTTCGATCAGCGCTTCGGCCTTGGCGATGACGTGGTGCATCTTGCCGTCGTTGACGCCGCGCGCGGTCCGGATCAGCGGGGTTTCCTCGGGCGCGCCGTGGACGATGAACCAGGGGTCCACCGCGATGCAGTGGCCACCGACGCCCGGGCCCGGCGAGAGGATGTTGACGCGCGGGTGGCGGTTGGCGAGGCGGATCACCTCCCACACGTCCAGCCCCATGCGATCCGAGACGATCGACAGTTCGTTGGCGAAGGCGATGTTGACGTCGCGGTAGGCGTTCTCGACCAGCTTGGTCATCTCGGCCGCGCGGGCGTCGGTGGTGACGCATTCGCCGCGTACGAAGCGCTTGTAGAACGCCAGCGCCTTGCGCGCGCAGCGCGGGGTGATACCGCCGATCGACCGGTCGTTGTTGGTCAGTTCCTCGAGGATGCGGCCGGGCAGGACGCGCTCGGGGCAATAGGCGATCGAGATGTCCGGGGTCTCGCGCGTCAGGCCGGGAATCTTCAGGTCTGGGCGCATCTGCGCGATCATGTCGCGCATCTTCTCGGTGGTGCCGACCGGCGAGGTCGATTCGAGGATCACCACGTCGCCCGCCTTGAGCACCGGCGCGATCTTGCGGCCTGCCGCGAGGACATACGAGATGTCAGGGGCGTGATCGCCCTTCTCGTCCTTCTCGAACGGCGTGGGCACCGCGATCACGAAGACGTCGGCGGGCGCCACCTCCAGCGAGGCCGAGAGCAGCCCGCGCGAAACCACGCCTTGCACGAGACCGTCGAGATCGACTTCCTCGATATGGATCTCGCCGCGATTGATGGTGTCCACCACCTTCTGCGACACGTCGAGGCCCAGCACCTTGCTGCCCGAACGGGCGATCACGGCGGCGGTGGGAAGTCCGATGTAGCCGAGGCCGACGACGCAGACCGAAGGTGAAGAGCTTGTCCTGCTCATTACGATGCTCCGTGATTTTGCTGGGAAGCCTGCTGGCTAGGAATGGCGCGCAGCCCGGGCTGGTTGCCCCGTGCAAGCGTCATGACGACGCCAGCAGGCTTCCCAGCAAAACCCCGAAGGGGCGGGCCGATTTTGGCCCATCGCTGCGTTGCTCGTCGGGCACAATGTACCGGCATTGCGCCCTCCTCGCGCCTTGCGCTGGGCCAAAATCGACTCCGTCCCGGAGCATCGTAATGAGCAGGACAAGCTCTCTTGTCAGATTTCATTCGCAAGCAGCTCCAGGATGCGGCGCGAGGTCTGCCCGTCTCCGAACGGATTGTGGGCGCGCGCCATGGCCTCGTAGGCGGTCTTATCGTCGAGCAGGGTTGATAATTCGGTAACGATCCGGCGCGCATCGGTGCCGACGAGTTTCGCGGTGCCCGCCTCGACGCCTTCGGGCCGCTCGGTGGTCTCACGCATCACCAGTACCGGCTTGCCGAGGGCCGGGGCTTCCTCCTGCACGCCGCCCGAATCGGTGAGCATGATCTCGCTGATCGCCAGCAGCCGGGCGAAGTGCGGGTAGTCGAGCGGCTCGATCAGGGCGACGTTGTCGAGGCCGGAAATACGCTCGTTCATCACCTTGCGCACGTTGGGGTTCAGGTGGACGGGGAAGATCACCGCCGTGTCGGGGCGCGATGCGATTTCGCGGATGGCCTGCGCGATCTGCTCCATGCCCTCCCCGAAGTTCTCGCGGCGGTGGCTGGTGACACCGATGATGCGCTTTCCTGCGAAGCGGGTTTCGAGGTCGGCGAGGCCCGATGCGAGAGCGGGATTACGCTCAATCTCGGCGGTGACCCAATGCAGCGCGTCGATCACGGTATTGCCGGTGACGTGGACGCGGTCGGCCGCCACGTTCTCGCGCAGCAGGGCAGCCTCGCTGGTGGTGGTGGGCGCGAAGTGCAGGCTCGCCATGGCGCCGATGATCTTGCGATTCACCTCCTCGGGCCACGGATGGTAGATGTTGTAGCTGCGCAGCCCTGCCTCGACGTGATCGACCGGCAGCTTGCGGTAATAGGCCGCGAGAGCGCCCGACATGGCGGTGGCGGTGTCTCCCTGCACGATCACGCGGGTTGGCTTCACCTCGTCCATCACCTTGCCCAGCCCGGTGAGCAGGTTCGCCGTCAGCGCATCGAGCGTCTGGTCGGGCTGCATCACGTCAAGGTCGTGGTCAGGCACGATCCCGGCGATCTCCAGCACCTGATCGAGCATCTGGCGGTGCTGCGCGGAGACGCAGACCACGCACTCGAACCGGGGATCGGCCTTGAGCGCATGGACGACGGGGAACAGCTTGATGGCTTCCGGGCGCGTGCCGAAAACGACGAGGATGCGTGCAGTCATGCGGCGGGGCTTAGCAGCCGTGTGTTAAATGGAGACTAAAGCCATTTCATTTCGCCAGAGTATAGCGTCCGTCGATACTCGTGCCCGCCGTGCAATAATCATCCGTGTGCGGCTGGTGCCCGGCTTCGGCATAGGACAGCTGGAAGGCGTCCTTGCCGCTGGGGGTGAAGACCAGCATCGGCAGTCCTTCTTCCAGCGAGGCGACGGTCCAGGTCTGCTTGTCGTCGTCGCGGCTCATGACGCCGTCCAGCGTGCAGGACCGGCGGCCCTTGAAGGCAAGCGAGATGACCAGCATCGCCTTGCCGTCGATCAGCGGGACGATCCGCACGGGGCCGGAATAGCCCGCTTCTCCCCGCGCGAATTGCCCCGACGGGAACGGCAGGAAAGGGATACGCGCGTGCTTGCCCTCGGCAAAGTTGAGACGGCTTTCGCGGCGCTTCAGGGCGCGGTTGATGCAGTGCTGGTCTTGGCAATGTTCGGCGCGGCCGCGCGCCTGTCCGATCGCGGCAGAATAGACCTGCGCATGCTCGGGCTTGTCGAGTGTTGTCTTCAGCCAGGCGAGTTGCGCGTCCTCCCGCTTGGCCAGTTCGGCTGCCTTGGTTTTGGCCTGCGGGCTCGGGTCGATCTTTGCGGCGGGCGGCGGCTCGACGCCCGCATCCGATTCGGGATTGCACGCGGTTAGGGCGAGCAATGGAGCAGCCAGCGAAACCAGCGTCAGGGCGAAGCGGCGGGGGAGCATCGTCACGCGGCAGAGCCTATCTCCGCCTTTCCACGTGGACAACCCCGAACGCGCCTCTTGCCCGTCCCGGCGGCTTGGGTAACACCCGCGCCATGTCTATCCTCAGCGACAAGTGGATCCGCCAGCAGGCCCAGGAACACGGCATGATCGAGCCGTTCGTCGAGGCCCAACGCCGCGACGGGTGCATTTCCTACGGGCTCTCCTCCTACGGTTACGACGCCCGCGTCGCGCCGGAGTTCAAGATCTTCACCAACGTCGATTCGGCGGTGGTCGACCCCAAGGACTTCGCGGCGAACTCCTTCGTGGACCGTACCACCGACGTCTGCGTGATCCCGCCCAACTCCTTCGCGCTGGCCCGCACGGTCGAGTACTTCCGCGTGCCGCGCGACGTTTTGGTAATCTGCCTGGGCAAGAGCACCTATGCGCGCTGCGGCATCATCGTGAACGTCACGCCGCTGGAACCGGGCTGGGAAGGCCACGTGACGCTCGAATTCTCGAACACCACCCCCCTGCCCGCGAAGATTTACGCCAACGAGGGCGCCTGCCAGTTTCTGTTCCTTAAGGGCAACGAACCCTGCGAGACGAGCTATGCCGATCGCGCAGGCAAGTACATGGGCCAGCGCGGAGTAACGCTGCCTAGGCTCTGAGAGGGAACAAACCCCGCGCACGCCCGCTTCTCCCGGCATAAAACAGGCCGGGAGAAAAGCCGTGTCGAAGATTGCCGCAATAATCGGGCGGATTCTGATCGCCCTCATCTTCATATTTTCCGGGGCGGGCAAGCTCGCCGACATCTCCGCGACCGAGACGATGATCGTCGCCGCCGGTCTGCCCTCGGGCCTTGCCATTCCCACCGGGCTGTTCGAGCTGCTGGCGGGACTGTGCCTTGCCGCCGGGTTCATGGTGCGGCTGGTGGCGGTGCTGCTGGCAGGCTTCACCGCGATGACGATCCTGTTCTTCCACGCGCAGTTCGGCGATCCGATGCAGCGGGTCATGGCGCTCAAGAACCTTGCGATCATCGGCGGCCTGGCGCTGGCCTTTGCCCATAGCCAGATGTGGAGCCACTACTACGCCATCGCCCGCGAGCGCCGGGGCGAGATCGCCGCACGCGACGCCGATGCCCGGGTGCGCGACGCCGAACTGCGCGCCGCGCGCGCCGAAGCCCGCGCCGATGCCCTCGCGCAGGGACAGGTCGCTTCGGCTCACGAACCGCGCACCGTTGTCACCGATGTCAACCATGACGGTGTGCCAGAGGTTCGCCGCGCGGGCTGGCGCAACCGCCGCTGGTTCGACTGGTAAGCTCGGCATGCTGGCCGCTGCTGCTCACTCACTGCAGCGGCCAGAAGTGAATGATGAGTGGCGTGCCCAGCACCAGCACCAGCAGCGACAGCGGCGCTCCCAATCGCGCGTAGTCGCCGAAACGATAGCCTCCCGGCCCCATGACCAGCGTGTTGCACTGGTGCCCGATCGGCGTCAGGAAGTCGCACCCCGCACCAATCGCTGTGGCCATGAGGAAGGCGTCCGGTCGATAGCCGAGATCGTCGGCGAAAACCGCCGAGATCGGCGCCATGACAAGCACGGTAGCGGCATTGTTGAGGAACGGTGTCACCGCCATCGAAGACGCCAGGACGAGCGCCACCGCGCCCCATGGCGGCATATCTCGCGCCAGTGCCGCCAGCTCCGTCGCCATGACGTCGGATGCCCCGGTCGATTGAAGCGTCCCGCTGACCGGGATCAGCGCCCCCAGCATGATCAGGATCGGCCACTCGACAGCCTCGTAGGCATCGTCGACCGGGAGCGCCCCGGTCATCACGACGAGCCCTGCCCCGGCAAAGAACGCTGGGGCCACCGGCACCAATCCGGTCGCCGTCGCCAGCATAGCGGCGGCCAGGATCGCCACCGCCAGCCAGCCTTTGCGCGTCGCTCCCAGCGCGATCTGCCGCTGTGCCAGCGGAAGCACGCCCAGTTGCCGCAACCTCCCCGGCATCGCCGACAACACCCCTTGCAGCACGATCACGTCGCCCGGCTGCATGAGGATGCTGGCGGGTTTCGCGCGCAGGCTCTCACCCTCGCGCGAGATGGCAACGAGTCTCAGGCCCATCCGCTCGCGCAGCATGAGTCGGCTTGCCGAACTCCCCGCCAATGCCGAGCGGGCGGTGACGACCCCTTCGATCACCCCCACGTGATCACGCGCGCGCGCGGTGTGCTCGTCCTCGTCTCCGTCGATATCATGGCCACTGGGATCGAGCCCTCCCGCAGCTACCGCACGCTCTAGCGCATCCGGATCACCCGCGAGGATCAGAACATCGTCTTCAACCAGTACGAGGTCGGGGCGCACGTCTCCGGCAAGGCCACGGCGCAAAACGGCCGTCACCTCGACCTCTCCGTCGTGCTCCTTAAGAAATGCGGCGACGGTGCCCCCGACGACGGGAGCCTCCTCGCGAACCCGCGCCTCGATCGTATAGTCCGCGATGTCGAGCGCCTCTCCCATGGTCGCCGCCGCGCGCCTGTCGGCAGGTAACAGGCGATGGCACAGCCGCAAAAAGACTAGACCGATGATCAGCAGGCCCAGACCGGTCGGCAGATAGTCGAACATCTCGAAGGGCTCGCCGATCATCTGCTCGCGCACGCGGCTGACGATGATATTGGGCGACGTCCCGACCAGCGTGGTAAGCCCGCCAAGCAGCGCCGCGAACGACATCGGCATAAGGAAGCGGGAAGGATTGGTCCCGCTCTTGCGGCCGAGTTGTCCGGCAGCCGGCATCAGCATTGCGAGTGCGCCAATGTTCTTGATCAGCCCCGAGGCAAGCCCAACCGATGCCGTGAGCACCAGCAGTTGCGCCCCAGTCCGTGCGAGCCATCGTCCTGCCCATGCGACGGCCTTCTCGATCAAGCCGGACCGTTGAACGGCGGCCGAAAGCACCAGGGCCGAGCCCACGATAATGACGATGTCGTCTGAAAAGCCGAGGAAAGCCTTTTCCGGACTGACCAGCCCCAGGGCCATCCCCGCGAGCAACGCAATGACCGCGGTTACATCGTAACGAAAGCGACCCCAGATAAAAAGGGCCATCATGGCGCAGAGCAGAGCAATCGACAGGCATTGCTGAAAGGTCATCGGGCCTCGGGACGACAGGGGACGCAAGGCAGGAAATGCACAGGGACGTCTGCGGTGCCCGGTTGAACCATTGACGAGGCGGCCGAGAGGCGGCAATAGCCCCCCAGCGCAAGGCGCGGGCGGTTAGCTCAGTTGGTAGAGCATCTCGTTTACACCGAGAGGGTCGGGGGTTCGAGCCCCTCACCGCCCACCATATCCATTCATTTTCCAGAAAAATCAGGCCTTTTGGCTGCTCTGAAAAAAATCTGGCAAAGGCGATTGCACAGTTCGCCCTCCCCATGTAAACGCCGCGCCTGCCCGCAAGGCATGCCGCTTTAGCTCAGTTGGTAGAGCACATCATTCGTAATGATGGGGTCACGTGTTCGAGTCACGTAAGCGGCACCAGGGCACCCCCTTGTCAAGCGTTTTTTCGCTCGAAAAATCCCCGGAAATCAGGCATAATTGGGCAACGGCTTTCCGGTGGTGTCCCCCTCTGTCCACCTCCATCCAGGTGATTTGGGGGCCCCGAATCGGGGGCCTTTTCGATACTTTCGAATCGAGGCCCCCAGATGCTCACGACGATCCAGATCAATGCCCTCAAGCCCCGGGAAAAGCCTTACAAAGTGGCGGACGGAAAGGGGTTGTACCTTCTGGTCAATCCGAACGGCTCCCTCCTTTGGCGGGTCAAGTTCCGATTCCATGGCATCGAGAAGAAGATGGCGCTTGGGCGCTACCCAGATGTTGGCTTGAAGGAAGCGCGAGAGAAGCGGGACGAAGCGCGCGAGCAACTGGAAAGCGGCGTCGATCCAGTGGCCGCCCGCACCCAGGCCCGGGTGGAAGCCGAGATCGCCGCGCGCACGACCTTCCGTGTGGTGGCTGATGAATTCATCGAGAAGATGGAACTTGAAGGCAAAGCCGCCAGCACACTCAAGAAGGCGCGCTGGTTCGTGGACGTCCTCGGGCCAGCCGTCGGTCATAGGCCCATCGCTGACATAACCGCTCATGAACTGCTCAAGGCGCTTAAGAGGCTTGAAAGAAAGGGGCATCACGAATCCGCGATCCGTGCCAGATCCTTCTCAGGCCGCATCTTCCGCTACGCGGTTGCCACCTTGCGTGCTCAGCATAACCCTGCCGACATTCTGCGTGGGGCTTTAATCACACCCAAGGTGAAGCATCATGCCGCGATCCTCGAACCGGCCAAGGTCGGCGAGCTGCTTCGTGCCATCGATGGTTACGGCGGGAAGATCGAAACAAAGATCGCCTTGCAGTTGCTGCCCCACGTCTATCTTCGGCCCGGGGAACTTCGGAAGGCTGAATGGCAGGAGATCGACTTCGATGCCGCGGTATGGCGGGTCCCGGCGGAGCGTACGAAGATGCGAAAGATGCATGCCGTGCCATTGTCCGCCCAGGCCCTCGCACTGCTACGGCAACTTCGCGCCCTCCAAAATTCCGGGACGTTTTTGTTCCCGGCGAACAAGACCTGGCTCAAGCCGATCTGCGAGAACACGCTCAACGTCGCGTTGCGTCGTCTGGGGTTCTCTGGCGATGAGATGACGTCCCACGGCTTTCGGGCGGTTGCGAGCACCCTGCTCAACGAAAGCGGCCTGTGGCATCCGGATGCCATCGAGCGATCACTGGCCCATAGAGAGCGCGATTTGGTGCGGGGCGCCTATCACCGCGGCGCACATTGGGAGGAAAGGGTTCGTATGGCGCAATGGTGGTCAGATCACCTCACAAAGCTTCGGGATGGCGCGGAGGTTCTGCGACCAAGATTTGGCACTTAGGCAGGTAACTTTGGCCTGCTGCCGGTTTGAGCTGTTCTACGCTGTGTTGAGTGGCAGAGGCGACGGCCTCTGGCGAGAATGGGACTATGACGACCGTCGGCTTAGCGGCGAGCGCCTCAGGAAAGCTGCCCCTCTCTCCCACGGTGGCGCGAGCCCAGATCAGCGGCTGCCGTGGGGGTTCATGCTGGGCTATACCCTTGCCACGCCGCTCGACACGATCGATCATCGACTCCAGAAGTCCTATGGACATGGATTTGTGAACGACTGGCTCGACAGCTAGCTCGAGGAGGCAAGCTGCTCCCCCGCCGGATTGGGATACTCGTGAGCATGATTCGAAGGGATTGAGCAGGGTTCTGTGCTCGCCATTCGGCGAACTGCTGCAACATCGATCGCACAAATCTCCATGTAAAACAAATATATATTTGCAAAAAATACCGCGAATATTACTAACAAGACATCCGGAAATCTCTCACTTCGCCAATCAATCAGCTATTATCATGTTCGCGGAAGATGGTATATACTGATGCTCTGACGGTGATGGTGGCAAAACGATGCCAACGAACTTCCTGGAGACAGCTTGGCCACGCATCGAGCGGGCCCTGAATTCTGGTTATGTTTGGCTGAGCGCAGCGACGGCGGCAGGAGCCGCTGTTTTCGTAGGATCTTTAGTTCAGGGTTCGCTTGGCGGGGCTGTTGATTTTGCTTCGGGCACGGCGTGTTCTGTACGCGAGCATTTTCGCCCTGCACCCAAGGCGGGTAGCTTTCTGGTCGTTATCGCCAAGCTGAGAGGCGACGATGGTTCGTGGCGATCCGACGTTTCGCAAGCGCTGGCGTCGACTAAGTTCCCGGTGATCAATGCGTGTAATTATGGTCCGAATTTGGATGAACGCGATGGCGGTGACCTAAGCGCAGAAATCAGGCAGGCGGCCGACAGGCAGCTTTCCAGATACGGTGGAGATATTCTGATATTCGGCGGTGTTCGCCAAGGGCATCTTCACTTACGATTTGCCGATAAAGGTGGATATTGCAGCCAGGAAGAAGTCACGTATTCCGTTGAAAACAAGATGGAAGGCGCGGCGAAAAACGAATTCGAGCAAGCAGTGTCGAACTCGACAGTCAACGCCATCATAAGCGATTGTGAGGGCAAGAAGGCTGACAAAATGGCGGTCTCTCAACTTCAGGCAATGGTGGCTAGAATCAGCAAGCTTGCAAATCTGCCTCATTTGAGCGGTGAGCTGCGCACCAACATCGAGTGGTCAAAAGCCTGGGCCAAGGCAGAACTCGCCTATCGCACCAAGGGGACGAAAATCGATGCGTCCTTTTTGGATAGCATTGTTTCGGCATCGATGCCTGACGAGTATCGCGCGGTTCAATTATATGCGGCATATAAATTTGCAGGAGACCATCGGATCAGGTCGCTCTACGATGCTGCAGAGCAAGAACTTGCCGACCTACACAACCTCTCGAAACCCGGAACTGTACTCTGGTCATGCACGGCGATTCTCTCGGAAGATCTAATAACCCCGCAGAAGGTATTCAGTGACAATAGAGAAGCCTACCTTTGGTACAGCCAAGTACTCCAGGGATTTTTGGCGGGTAAACATGAAGGGTGCAACTACGACTGGATGAGCTTTCTTGCCAGATACCGTAGGGATATATCGTCACTCGAATTCAAGGGCGACGACTATCATCAGAGATTGCTGCAGGCGAAGAACTCATTACAATTTACCATTGCAACAACGAAGAAGAATAGAAATATCACCAACTTGAACGTAAATTGGGCTGAACTTCAGCTAGCCGACACCTTGTGGAGGCTTGGCGAAATGGAAAAGTCACTGACCCGAATCGAGCAAGCCCGAAAAGAACTCACCTCGGCCAGATCAGATAGATACCCTGGAGATCCCACGCTCAACGAGAGCACCTACAATCAAGTCATGGCGAGTATCATTGCTGCGGAAAGGAAGATCAAAGGAATCTAACGAAGCACCGATCGCCATCCTTGAGACCCTGTCGCGTACTCCTTGCAAATACGCATCCGAATGACCGGTCCTGGTCAAGACCTGTCGGAATAGCGGACGGTCGGCTCCCAAAGAGCTGAAATTGGCCGCTGGGCATGTGATTTGGGTCGACACCTGCCGGGATAGCTGCCGGTCCGCACATAGGCGTCGAAATTCAGCAGTTTTACGGATTTTCTTCGCAGGAATTAGTTATCTCGTAATTTTTGTAAATGCTCTCCTATAGCGCGATCAAAATCTTGCAGTGCGAAATTCTGCGGATCGTCATGGCTATCGGAAATCCCATCATCCAGTGCAGCATGATAGGCAGGAATGAGCCACTGGCCTGCGCGAACACTGGCAACAATATAAAGGAAGGCGAGGCTGTCGTACTGAGCAGGAGAGAGGCCCGGCATGGGGGCTACGGCATCGTTTTTAGCTCCGCCGTTCGGATCCCGACGACGGGGCTGAATGTTCTCGATGTGGAGAAATAGGCCCTTCGAAGCCAAGCCGATCTTTGCCTCCCGCTTGGTCGCCCGCCACGGCACCGAGAAGTCGTGTCCGAACCTGATCAAGCCGGTCCGGCCGACGAAAGCGTGCGCTACGGCATTGGAGCCAAGATAGCCCGAAACCGGAAAACGGCTGGCGTTGCTGTCGATGTCCTGAGGAAACGCCTTGTCGCCAAGCCACGGCGAGCTCGTGTCGTGGATCACGAAATAGCGCGCATTGGGTGCATCAGCTGCCCCTCCTTGGGCGCGCGACACCGGTCCGGTCAGTGCCGAGGCTAGCAACCCCTTGGAAGCTGCCAACGAGGCAAGCTTTTTAGCGGAGACTCTTGGATCAGTCCCGAGCAGAGAGGCAAGGGTGGGCGGGAGTGCAGCCAAAGATTCGCTGATATGTCCCCACTTTGCCACCGGGCGAAGCAAGCACTTGGCCTGGTCAACGGGCGTACCCTCGAACGACAGGGACGCGGTGTCAAATGCGCAAGGCTTAGCGAGGACCGGGGTGGACACTAGCAGGCAGCCTGCGGCGAGCGTAATGCCAAGCTTCATTGGGCTTCTCCCGTCAGCTGCCTGTAAAGCTCGGTACCTCGAGTGTGGACCCTCTGCTCGAGGGTATCGACGGTCAGCTTCTCGGCTGTGTGGGGAAACAGTATGAAGGTCACACCCGATGCGATCGTGCGTGTCTTGCCGTTCGACGACAGTGCGTTCAGCAAAGCGGTCGAACCCTCGCCTATCTTGTTGGCGGGGCCGCCGTCGGCGACGATCACCGGAACCATCTTCCCGTTAGCGATCACGACGCCGAAGTCGCCAAACCCGACACCCGACTTGTCGCGGAATTCGCGCGGTCTGATCGATACCGGCCCCGCCGCCGGGATCGCAACGTAGGCAATGCGGTCGGCATCTACTGGCACGCATGGTGGTCGGGTTCCGGCAGCGCCCGGACAGGGCACGGCCTCGGTCGGATTTAGCATGTAGGAGGTCGCACACTGGTCGGTGTGACCGGGTGTCGAGCAGGCGAACGATGAGCCATCGCGATCCCAGGCCAGCTTAGAGACGTAGACAATCGCCTCCGGCTTACCCGCACCCGCCGCGATCCGTTCGAGTTTGGTGAGTCGGCTCGGGTCGGTCTTGCAGCCGTGCGGCGGCTTGAGAAGGACACCGTGGAACGTGTTGTCGCGGTCGCACGATGCGAACTGGCTGCGATACACCTCGTCCAACGCCTTTCCTGATGGCGGTGCAAGCTGTTGCGCGAATGCCGACGCGCCGATCGCTAATACGGCGCCTACCATCGCCAATCCTGTGATGTATTTCATCGACATCCCCCAAGCACGGTCGTGACGTGAACTGTTATCTTCCCGAATCGGGAGCATCGCAATACGGAATTTAACCGGAGGCATTTCGAGTTGAAAAGGTCTGTGTCGTCTTTACCAGTATTTTCGTAAGAAATTTGTGCCAGTCCAACGTTCCTCACGACTTGAAGATGGTGGTCGATGTCTGTGCTTCGGAGCTTTTCGAACGCAAGTAATTGACGGAATAGAGGGCGCATGGCTGACAGTCTGTTGCGCAACATTTCATCGGCCGATTCTGTCGGGAGCTGACGTTCGAGTTGGCCGATCTGAGCGACCAGATCTGATTGAGAGCTGCCGGAAAAGCGGAAGGTCTGCACGTGGGGAGCGAGATTCGGGTGCTGAACGGCAACAACGGGTCGACAGCCGAGATGGACACTAGCGCCCATCCAAGCCGTTCGACGGCGATTTAGCTGCGCTTGGAAGCAGACCTTCTGCTCATGCCCGGGTCTGGGACAAATACGCCATTGGAGATAACGCGGGGGAGCGGCGGGTTTCGGCTGATGCCGTCGTTCGCGGTTCTGCAGCAATCACACCTGGAACGGGGGTCGCCAGACCTCACGCGGTGGCGCGACGGCAAGGTTCGGTTCGTGGAAGTGAAGTCTCCGGGCGATCAGCTTCACCCGAGCCAATTACGGTTGATCTCGACCCTGCTTCGGTCGCTCGGCTTCGGTGTGACGCTGCTGGAGGTCCGTCGGACGAGGGCCTAAGGCGGTTCGAACCCTACATGAATTCGTCCACCCAGTCCTCGACATGCGGGTGGTCAGCGAGCGCCCGGAGGAGGACGGCGCGCCAGTTTGAGCGGCCGAACACATCGCCACTAGCCTGAGCGAGATTGAAGAAGAAATTCCGTACCTCCGGACCGCCGGTCTGGCGATGGATCGACCCTGCCTCAAGCATCCCCGCGATCTCGTCGTTCGCGTCCTCGTCGTAGCGGTCGATCAGGTGAAGCCGGTCGAAATGGGCCTCAATTAGCCGCCAGTCGTCGTCGTCGACCTCCCCCTGCTCAAGCGAGAACTTGGCACCCACCCCCCGCAGGGGTGGCGCGACTAAAAGTTCTACCTTCAGGAACTCGACGTCGGGAATCTCGTCCAGATAGAAGTGCACGTATCGGCGCCGACCATCAGCGTCGAGCCAGTCGTCGTCCTTGATGGTATTGCACTTGAAGCAGCAGGGAACGAGGTTCAATCCGTTGACGGCGAACTCCGGGAAGCGGCTCGCGGGCAGATAGTGGTCGTGCGTCTCATTCTTCGTGGTGCAGCAGTAGGGGCAGTATTTAAGGCGACGCTCCGACTGAGCCTCTTTGATTGCTTTCTTCAGGTCCAGCAGGCTCTTGGTCTTGACGTCGTAGCAGGATCGCAACTCGGACCTGATCGCGATCAGCGGCGAATGCCCAATGTTTTTTAGATCGTCACCCGCGGCGCAGTCGAGCAGTTGCTGGTATCGCGCCGCAATCTGGTCCTGGTGCGCAATGAGCGTCGGGCGCACAGGCGCCCGCTTGCTATTGCGGATGGTCTCGTATCGCGAAAGGTATGTCGGGTCGTTCCCGAGCGCGGACAGGTTCTTCATGCGCGGTCGCGCCCCGCGTAGAGCCCGATGAGGAACGACTGGGCGGCCATGCTCAGCCCTCTCGGGAAGAGGGCCAGAACCTCTTCCGGCGACATCGTCTCGGCCAAGCCCCGAAGCACTGTTTTGTAGAGGCCGTCGATGTCGAAGGTGTCGAACACATGACGGGTGAGTTCCGTCAGGCTTTCGCCGAAGCTCTCGATCTCGAGCAGGTCACCTACTGTCGTGTCGCCATCTCGGGCGAACTGGACGACCCGCTTTGCCGGAATCTCCTGGAGCACGACCGGGGAGTGGGTCGCGACGATCGCGTAGGACTGGAATTGCTGGAGGATCTTGGTCAGCACGAGGAACAGGCTGGCGACCGCGTTGGGATGCAAGTGGGTCTCGGGCTCGTCGAACAGGATCAGCGTGTCGGCGCGTATCCATGCGAGAACGGCAGTGACGAAATGGACCAAGATGGCCTGCCCCGAACTGAGTTCGTCGAGTAGCCTGTCCTTGCGGACCTCGCCGTCATCCTCGTCGGCGATCTCCCTTCGCAGTCTATTGCGGGTCAAGCCCTGATCCTCGCCGAGGATCTCGAGGATGTAGTCGATCCAGTCGTCCTCGCGCTGATGCCCGCGAACCCGATTGCGGTTGGCATTGTAGGATCGGGCCAGACTGCGTTGCGAGAATGAACCCTTCTCGTCGCGTATGCCGCAGTAGACGTAGCTGCTGTATGGTGTCGACTCGGGTCGCCTGAAGCGGTCGAACGCGCTGAACGACACCGCGATGACGCGAGCGAAAATCGGCCTGCCATCGGGAAACCGTTGCTCCTTGAGCGTGAGCCGCTCCTCCGAGATGCGGTCAATCTGCGACAGGTCCGCCGCGAGCTGTGAGAGGTAGAACGTCTTGCCCACGGCATTGCGCCCGATGATCGCGGCGATGCGGCCCGGCAGGTCGTCACCCGCGTCGAGGTCAAAATGGCACGTGGTCGCGATCTCGCCCCCGATGACCCTCGAGTAGGAGAATGCCGGCGTGATGTGTGCCTCGTCGCCACGGACCCAGATCGCGCCGAACCGGCTGGAGCGCTGAGCGCCGTTTGTGCGCATCATGCCGTTGCGGTAGGGGGGATGCGTTTCGAAATCTGCGGAGAGCGCTGGCATCAGCGCTATGTCGCGGAGCGCCCTGAGCACCTCGACAGCCTCCGCCGTCCCAAACTCCTCTCCGAGCCGCTGGTAATATTCCTCGCCCTGACCGAGGGAGATGTAGCGGTCGGGTAGCTCGGCGAACGTGTCCGGCAGCGCGGTCGTGGTCTTGACGATGCTCGTTGTGCCATAGGGCATCTTCTCGAGTATCTTGGTCTTGCCGTAGTCTGATCGCGCGCCAGTTCGATCGAAGTAGTGAAGGTCGAACCGCACGTAGCTGCCGTAGTCGTTCCAGCCGTCCCCCTGGATCACGAACGTGTTCCGGAGCTTTGTGGGAATTCGGGCGCGGTCCTCTAGGTGAATGAACTTGTAGTCCGCCAACGCCCGGTCTCCCCCCAGGACCCTTGCGCCTGGTCTCGCGGGAACGCTATCCGGGGCAGATCGGCGGCGCTACCGAAATCGCCATCGGTGCGGTGGGACCGCCTGCCGTCGACGACCGCTCCGAAGCTGACCAGCGATCCGGCCTGACCGGACGTTGGCTTTCGGGATCAGATCGGTGATGAGCGAGTGTCTGAGATTAGGGTGCATATTTCTCTGACAGCTTTCTGGCTAACGAATGACCGATTCCGTCGTGAGCCGACATTCCCTCCATCGCATCGAACGGCGAAAGTTGGGTCGACAGCCGAGATCGGCTGCTCCGCGCCGATAGTGTTGAAAAACTCGTCCTTGAAGTAGGTGCAAAGTGATGATTCAGTATTCTCGCAGGCGGGAGACATGCTGATGATGGGCGAGCGGACGGTGATGCAGGAAGCGCTGTTTTACGCCTTCAGCCTCGAGGATCACGTTCCGCAAGATCACCTCCTTCGCAGGATCGACCGTTTTGTGGATCTTGTCGGCATTCGCGAACACCTTAAGCCGTTCTACAGCGATACGGGACGCCCCTCGATCGACCCGGAACTGATGATCCGGATGCTGATCGTCGGGTATTGCATGGGGATCCGATCGGAACGGCGTCTGTGTGAGGAAGTGCACCTCAATCTCGCCTATCGCTGGTTTTGCCGGTTGGGGCTCGATGGCGCAGTGCCAGATCACTCGACCTTCTCAAAGAACCGGCATGGTCGCTTCCGAGACAGCGGCCTGCTTCGCGAACTGTTCGAGATGACGGTGGTTCGCTGCATGACAGAAGGACTTGTGGGCGGGGAAGGTTTTGGCGTCGATGCCAGCCTGATCAAGGCGGACGCCAATCGCCAGCGCTCGGTTCCAGGCGCGGAAGGTTTGCCGCCAGACGCTGCAAACAACGCCGTCCGTGAGTATCTTGAGGTCTTGGACGAGGCGGCGTTCGGGGCTGCGACACCAGTCACGCCCAAATTCATCTCGATTGCCGATCCGGCTTCGCGCTGGACCGGTGCGAACGGCGGACTGGCCTTCTTTGCCTATTCCACCAACTATCTGGTCGATCTCAAGAACGCGGTGATCATGGACGTCGAGGCGACCACCGCCGTCCGCCAGGCCGAAGTCACGGCGCAGCGGACCATGATCGAGCGGACCCGCGAACGCTTCGGCATCTGGCCCGAACGTCTGGCTGCCGACACGGGATACGGCGACGCGGCGAACCTCGCCTGGCTGGTCCATGAGCAGGGCATCGAGCCGCATATCCCGGTGTTCTCGAAAGACAGAACCGATGGAGCCTTCGGCCGGACAGACTTCATCTACAATCGTGCGGATGACAGCTACACTTGCCCCGCCGGCAGGCAGCTTAGGCGCTATTGGCAGGAGGGACGTGCCGCCAAGGCAAAACCCCCGCTCGATGGCATCGACAAGTATCGTGCCCGCAAGACAGACTGCGACACATGCGATCTGCGGGCCCAGTGCCGACCAGGCAACGCCGGAAGGAAAATCCTGCGCTCAATCCATGAAGGGGCTCGCGACCTGGCAAGGGACCTGTCGCAGACCGACGCCTATGTCACATCCCGGCGTGAGCGGAAGAAGGTCGAAATGCTGTTCGCGCACCTCAAGCGCATCCTCAAGCTGGATCGCTTGCGGCTGCGGGGACCAAACGGGGCAAAAGATGAGTTCATCCTAGCCGCGACCGCCCAGAACCTGCGCAAACTTGCCCGGCTTGTCCCGGTCCGCTTGCAGGCAATGCCCGGATAAGGGCCAGAGGACAGCGAGACTCTTGGCCTAGTCCGATCTGCGGCACCCCTTTTTCAACACTATCCGCCCAAGTCGGCTATTCACGCCACAAACTCGTGACCTCAAAAAGCCCCCGCCGCTCGCGGCGTGTGATCGGCCAACTTGGTCAACCGCCAATTCGATATTCAAACGCCTTCACCAAGAACCAGCGCTGCATCTGCGCGGTAGGAGCATGGGGCCTTAGCAAGATCCCAGAAGCGTACTACTATAGGACTGTGGAGGCGTGTATGAGTGGGCTAAATGAACTGCTGAAAATCATTCGCAACCTGATCCGCAGGTTCCCCCTTCTCATCCTAACAATTCTGCTGATCTATTGGTCATGGCCGGAGTGGGTTAGCGCTCAATACAATCTGCTATTATCTCAAGCGAATGATGTTATTCAAAGGCAAGAATTCAGATCCGTGTCTTCTGCCCTCGGGCTCGACAACGTTGTTCCGGTCCTGATGATCACCCTTATCGTTGCCATAACCGAAGTCCACTACTCGATATTGCTCGTGGTCGGCGCTGCTGTGCCGCCGCAGATCTATCGTTCGTCAGGAATTCCTCGCGTCCACTGGACCGTTATTCGAGACGCTTGGCGATGGTCGGGTGAACCGGATTTCGCCCGCTTCGAATTGAGAACACATCGGGAGATGCAGGAGAGGCTGGCGCACTCCACGGCTGCTGGATCTACGATGCTTCAGATCAGCAAGGCTTACATGATAATATCTACGCTGGCGATCTGCCTTGGCTTGACGAACCAGTGGCAATACGACCTCGCAGTAACAATAACATCATTTTTTATCTGAGTCTTTGCTGCACGAATTCATATCAATGCTCTGCACCAAAACATGAAAAATGCGTTTTTTCAAGCGGTGTACGAACCGAGCCGACTTTCGCCCGCTGCGGGTGAGTCGGTCACTATCGATGAAGGTCTACTGATGACCTATAGTGAAAAATCCCGCCCGGTCGGGATTCGGTTCTTTCCGGGTCCAGGGACTGACTACTTTCTTGAAAATCTACTAAGCTTCCTTCAGCGAGCAGGGACGTTAAGTTGGAGCCGTCGGCGATGAGCCTAAGTAACCAGCCCTTCAACATATTGTCGGCAATTGCCCACCGACCATCTCTCGGGCGCTCTCGTGGACGACAGCTTCCCTGGTTGTCGAAAGTCGGCTTTGTGCCCCTCAGCACTCATAACGGACAGTCCCCTCCCGGCCAGTCCAAGGCATCCCGAGCGAACAAGCTGCCGGTCTGCATCTGGGAGAGGAAAATCCGGCGCTGAGCGGATGTTAGTCCAGTTCCCACGCCGGCTTCGAGCGGCCGCGGTGGCGTACCTTTTGGCGGGAAATCTTTTCGGGACCGAGCCTGGACGGCGCGGCGATCGCCGGGCAATCTGGCACCCGGCGGCTCCGGGTAAAAGGCACGATCGTGAAGGGCGTATTCGAGATCAGCGGCAATTCCCGATACAAAGATGCGATTCTCGAGCGGTACCACTTCCCCAGCAACTATTTGTCGGTCGCGCGCGAGTTGGTCGGCGACTGGATCGTCTATCGCGAGACCCGCGTAGCCGGCGGCCGCATGGCGTACACCGCTGCGACGTGGGTCGAGCGGATCGATCCCGATCCTGTCGATCCCAGCCACTTCTACGCACATGTTCGAGACTACCTCGAGTTCGACAAGCCCGTACCTTACCGCGACCCGACCGGCCGCTTCGCCGAGCGGTTCCTGCGCGAGATGGCGCGGCCTTCCGCCGCCGGTACAACCCTTCGGGGAAGGTCGGTCAGATTGCTCGATAACGAGGATTTCGTCGACATCGTCGATGCCGGTCTTGCCGAGACCCTCGATCCCGACAATCGGATCCGTCTGGAACTGGACGCGCCGCGCATCGATGCGGGCACGCAGCTGCTTCTCGAGGATCGCTTCGCGCAGCGGCGCGTCGAACAGATGCTCGTGAACCGCAAGATCCGTGATGCGAACTTCCGCAATCACGTGCTCGATGCCTACGAGAACACCTGCGCAGTCACCGGTCTCAAGATCGTCAACGGCGGCGGCAAGGCCGAAGCGCAGGCCGCGCACATCTGGTCCGTTGCCGCCGGCGGACCGGACATCGTGCAAAACGGGGTCGCGCTGTCGGCTACCGCGCATTGGCTGTTTGACCGTCACCTCATCTCGTTCGACGATGAGCTCTGCCTGCTGGTATCACATAACAAGGTGCCTTCCGAACTGGTCCGGTTGTTCCCGCCAGTCGGGCAGCGGATCCGACTGCCGCGCGATCCGGGGCTGCACCCGCGGCCCGATTTCGTGGCTCGGCATCGCGAGCGGTTCGTCGGCGGCTAAGGCCCGGGGAATCCTCGTCCAGCCGGGGTGGCCGGGTGCTGGGTCGACGAAACCGTCGATGGTGTGGTGCGTCCCACGATGCGATCGGGCGCCTTGAGTTCCTGAAATGTTCTGGGCATAACGGCATGGCATTATGGGCAGTGACGTGACAAGAAGCGGTATGACTTGGAAGCTGATCGATTTGTTCTCGGGCGCCGGAGGTATGTCCCTCGGGTTTGCCGATCCGCGTTTTTGCGGCGGTTTCGAAAGCATCCTGGCGGTCGATAACGACGCTGCGGCGATCGCGACGCACAAGGAAAACTTCGGCGGCCAGTCTGTCTGCGGCAATATCGAGGTCTGGCTGAAGGACGCCGTCGTGCCCAAGGCCGACGTGGTCATTGGCGGTCCGCCCTGCCAAGGTTTCAGCCTGCTCAACAAGAAGCGTGACGGCGATGCTCGGCGCGCGTTGTGGGAGCCGTTCCTGGACGTCGCCGTACGCTCAGGCGCGCGCATCTTCATAATGGAAAACGTCGCCGAACTGTTCCGCTCGCCGGAGCTCAACGAAATTCGCGCGCGTGCGGCGCGAGACGGCTTCAAGACCGAAGCCGCGATCCTCAATGCCGCGGACTACGGCGCTCCGCAGACCCGGCGCCGCACCATCGTGGTGGGCTGGAAGACTGGGTCGTGGCAGCCAGAGTTCCCGCCGCTCAAGACCCATTCCGACAAGAGCGTCGAAACCAATCTGCCGCCCTGGCGCACAGTCCGCGATGCCATTGCGGATCTGCCTAAGCCGACGCGTCTCGAGATCCAAGGTCCGGCCCCGCTCGACCTCCACATCAAACGCTCTCCTACCGAAAAGAGCCTGGCCCGTTACCGCGCGGTGCCGCCGGGCGGAAACCGCTTCGACCTGCAGCGCAACGCCCCGGAGATCACCCCGGACTGCTGGATCCGCAAGACGTCGGGCGGGACCGACCTGTTCGGCCGCCTGTGGTGGGACCGCCCCTCGGTCACCATTCGCACCGAGTTCTACAAGCCCGAAAAGGGCCGCTACCTGCACCCCGATCAGCATCGTCCGATCACGCACCGAGAAGCGGCGCGGCTGATGGGTTTCCCCGACGATTTCAAGTTCAAGGGCACAAAGGTGGAAGTCGCGCGGCAGATTGGCAATGCCGTGCCGCCGCCGTTGGCCGGCGCGATCGCCCGGCTGGTTGCCAACATGCTCGCACCCATGGCGAAAAGCGCCTGATATGGCCCGACGCGCGGTCGCGCATGTGCCTGCCGAAGCCGTTGACCGCATCAAGGCGCTCCTCGACAACTTCCTGACCAAGCTGGATGAGGACGACCTGCGGGATCAGGTCCGCAGTCTCATGCCCGTGTTCCAATCGCTGCGGGGCTTGGGCAAAGGCCTCATCCCGCCCGAACTTGCGTCCTCGGCGCGCGAGCGCATCCTGGTCTATTTCCAGCGCTATCCGCTCAAAGTGATCGAGGGCGACGAACTGCTGGTGGTCGCCGGGATAGGCGAATGGGCCAGGCGGCTGCGCGAATTGCGCGTGCAGTTCGGCTGGTCGATCTGCAGCGGCGTCACCTTCAAGGACATGGCCGACGACGAGCCCGAACTGGCGGCAGCGCTGGCGGCCGAACTCGGCGCCGATCCGCGCTCGCTCAAGCCCGATCAATACGTGCTGGTCAGCGGGGAGCAGGATCGGGAGGCCGCGCATCGCTGGAACGTCCTCAACACCATCCGCAAGCGCAAAGGCCTTGGCGTCAAATCGCGGTTGCTGGAATATATGCGGGCCAACGTCGGCGTCCCGGTCTCGATCGAGGAACTGCGCTATCTCGCGGGCGACAAAAGCGAATGGGCGCGGCGTATGCGCGAGCTGCGTACCGAAGACGGTTGGCCGATCTTCACCCGCATGCAGGGGCGCTCCGAACTGCCGGTCGGCACCTATCTTCTCGACGAGGACAAGCAGGCGCCCGAACACGATCGGCGCATTCCCGACGATATCCGCGTCGAAGTCCTGATCCGCGACAACTTTGCCTGCCGCGTCTGCGGTTGGACGCGTGATCAGCTTCGGCCCGACGATCCGCGCAAGTTCCTGGAACTCCACCATCTGACGGCGCATGCCGACAAGGGTGAGAACAGCCTCGAGAACCTGCTGACGCTGTGCAACGTCCACCATGATCAGGTCCATGCGGGACGCCTGACTTTGACGGCCTAAGGCATGCCCGATCGGCTCACGCCCGAAGAGCGCAGCGCGAACATGCGCCGCGTTAAAGGTCGTGACACCGGTCCTGAATTGGCCGTCCGCCGCGCATTGCATGCCATGGGGCTCAGATTTCGGCTGCACCGGAAGGATCTGCCTGGTTGCCCCGATATCGTTCTTCCCAGGCTTAGGACCGTCGTTTTTGTTCACGGTTGCTTTTGGCACCGGCATGAAGGCTGTTCGCGCAGCACCATGCCCTCCGCGCGCCGCGAATTTTGGGAAACCAAGTTCGCGCGAACGATTAAGCGAGATGCGGAGCAAGTATCGGCTCTGCAGGCGCTGGGTTGGCGCGTGGTCGTCTTATGGGAGTGCGACGTCAGGCGACCGGAGCGATTGCAGGCGGCTTTAAGTGCACATTTTAGGCATGGGAGCGTGGCGGAGAATTGATGGGGGCACATTGCGCCTGCCCCGAATTGGCTCAGTCTCTCGGTCTGGGACGTGCAACATTTTTTCCCGCTGCCTTTCGTTTATGAGATCGAACGGCCTGATTTCGTCCGAAATGGCTTCGCTTTGTAGGGCACTGTCCTCTGCATGTTCGATCGGGGCCTCATCAGTCTCGCTGATGATCTTGAGGTTCTCGTCAGTCGCCAGGCGAATGATGGCGACGCAATCCGGGGGCTGATCAATCGCACCGGCTTTGCGCTACCTCCGGCGCACCTTGCGGATCGGCCGCATCCAAGCTTCCTCAGTTGGCATCGCGAGCACTGCTTCAAGCAGTGAGCACGGGCGTTCTGTCCAGATCGATCTGGAGTGACATGTAACAAAACCTCTGATAGATTTATCTATAATCCGAGGATTTGATACATGCCCGTTGCGCCTGAACCGCAAAACTCTAGACTGCTCCGCCTTCTGGGCAGCGGCACAATGCTGCGCGCTTCAGAGCTTCGCGCGGCTGGCATCAACCCCCAGACGATCTCAAGGGCAGTCGAAGCCGGAGAAATCGAACGGGTCGGCCGGGGCGTTTATCAAAAGCCGGATGTCGAAGTCGAAGAAGGCCAGATACTTGCCGAAGCTGCCCTCCGGGTCCCCAAAGGCATCGTCGCGCTCGTCTCTGCCCTGGCGTTCCATGACCTGACGGACCAGATGCCCCGCCGCGTCTGGATGGCGATCGGCTCCAGCGATTGGGCGCCAGTGCAATCCTATCCCCCGATACGACTGGTCCGCTTCACTGATGCCTACCTGCGTTCCGGGATCGAGCACCATATGATCGCAGGCGTGCAAGTGCCGATCTATTCGGTCTCGAAGACGCTCGCGGACGCCTTCCGCAATCCTAAGCTGGTGGACCGGTCGGTCGCCATCGAAGGTCTGCGCGCCGCACTTCGGCTGCGCAAGGCGACACCGGCCATGATCGCTGACTCCGCGAAGATCGGCGGAGCCTGGAAAACGATCCAGCCCTATCTCGAAGCGCTCACCTCAAATGGCTAAGATGCCCGTCAATCTGGCGAAGTCCGTCAAGGATCGCCTGCTCAATATCGCCCGCAAGGAAGGGCGTGCCTTCGACATAATGCTGGTGCGCTTCGCCCTCGAGCGCCTGCTCTACCGCCTTTCCGTGACCCAGCACCGTGATCGCTTCGTTCTGAAAGGCGGAATGCTCGTTACGGTCTGGATCGACGACGACAATCGCGTCACGCGCGATGCGGATTTTCTGGGTCATGGTGATCCCGATCCTGACCGGCTGATCGCGGACTTTCGTCAGATCATGGCAGTCGAGGGCGACGATGGTCTCGTGTTCGATCTGGATTCCATGTCGGCCGAGGTCATCCGCGAGGACATGGAATATGGCGGTGTCCGGCTGAAGACCGCTGCCTATCTCGAGCGGACACGCATCCCGGTCACGATCGATATCGCTTTTGGGGATGCGATGGCCGATGCCACGCAGCACCTCGATTATCCGACCTTGCTCGATCTACCTGCACCCCAAATACGGTCATATCATCCCGCCAGCGTCATCGCTGAAAAATTCCAGGCGATGGTAGCCTTGGGCGTCATCAACGGGCGTATGAAGGACTACTATGATCTATGGGCGATCCCCCGCGCGATCGCGATTGCCCCGGATGATCTTGATGCAGCGATCCGCGCAACCTTCGAGCGCCGCGAGACTGCTATCCCCTCGGAGCGCCCACCGGGTCTTTCGCCCGAAATGAGCAGTGACAGCGCGAAGCAGCGGCAATGGCAAGCTTATGCCGCCTCGATCGAGCTCAAAGGTCTCTCGCTGGAGGCTGTCATCGATGCCGTATGGAATCTGGTTGGCCCTTCGTGTGCCCGATTGAGTGGCACGGCCTGACAGGCGGCCAGATGCCGGCCAATCGAATGACGCTCTGCCGCGTCTGACTATCATGAGAAAAGGGCCGCTTCCAAAGAAGCGGCCCTTGATAGGTGGCGGTCACGCGGAGGGGGTGGGGGATTGGGGACCGTCAGGTTTCAGCCCCTTTTCAGGGGTTCGAGATGGAAACGGCGCAAGCGGCGGTCCGTTCCCTCGCATGCGATAAGGTCATTTAACGATCGGTGGTTTACGGGGCTGACCAGCCGGGTTTCCACTATTTACGCTGATTGCGTTCACTACGCGGCCTAACCTTCGGACTTCGTCTTCAAGGGCCTTGAGCCTGCGCTGCGTTATCGCGTCATTCTGCATCGTCGCCTCCTTGGTTGTGGCGACCAGCTATTCATCACAGATTCGCGCACGTTTGAATTGAGGCCGCATCGCGCCTTGCTGCTCGACATTCCAGAACGTTCACCGCACGGTATCGCGATGAGAATCGGGGGAATTTCATCGGCGCTGGCCTGTGTGCTGGCGCCCTTCGCGGCGGATGCGCATCCAGGTGGTCTCAATGCGGCAGGCTGCCATAACAACCGCAAGACCGGAGACTATCACTGTCACCGCGCCGGGAGTGGGAGCACGGCTTCTCGGCCGTCTCCCGCGCGCGCTCTGAAGATGCCGACAGGCGATGTCTACTATCCCAACTGTGCCGCTGCTCGAGCGGCGGGCGTGGCGCCCTTGCGCCGGGGCGATCCGGGATACCGGGCTGGATTGGACCGGGACGGCGACGGTCGCGCTTGCGAATAACCTGGAAAATGCGAAATCGAGGTTATGGGCTCGGTGCATCGTTTCAAACCGCCGCGAAGGCGCGGACAATCACCCTTCAAGCTGGGCAGATTTCGTCGTCGCGGCGGTCGCAGGCGGCTCGCTGATCTGCTCTTCCTTGTCGTCGCCATTCCTGCCGGAATAGCGATGGGCTCAGCCTTGTTCGAATGGACGTTTCATCGAAGCGAAGCGCCGGTTTCGGGGTTTGCCTGCACTTCGGTCAAGGTCACCGACGGCGATACCCTGCGCTGTGATGAAAAGCGGGTGCGGCTCACGGGTATCGATGCTCCGGAGCTCCCGGGGCATTGCCGCGCCGGACGCGATTGCACGCCGGGCGATCCCTATGCGAGCACCGATAATCTGCAGCGCCTGGTGGGCTTGGGATCTGTGCATTGCGTCCAGACCGACACAGATGTCTATGGACGCATCGTGGCGCGCTGCTCAGCAGGCGAGATTGATCTATCCTGCCGTCAGATCGAGGACCGCCATGCGGTTAGGCGCTATGCGCCGATTTCATGCTGAAGGACGCTGCTCATGAACCATCTTGAAAGCCTGGTCAGCGAATACCTTGAATGGCAGGGCTATCTCATACGGCGGAACACCAAGGTCGGGCGGCTGGCTCACGGCGGCTGGGCGATGGAGCTCGATGTCGTCGGCTATCATCCGCACACCAATCACCTCGTTCACTATGAGCCATCCACCGATGCCCATTCCTGGGAAATCCGCGAACAGCGCTTCCGGGCAAAGTTCGAGAACGGGCGCAAATACATCCTCACCGAGATGTTCAATTGGTTGCCTTCAGACCTGTCCATGGAGCAGGTGGCGATCTGCGCCAATCGGCCGCAGGGGCGTGAAATGCTGGGAGGTGGCCGCCTTCTCTCGATCGATGAATTTATGGCGCAGGTGCGGGCCAAAGTGATCGAGTGCGGTCCCGCGCGCCGAAATGCGATCAGCGAGAATTATCCGATACTCAGGACGCTTCAGCTTCTTCTGTGCGGGTATAATCGGCCTATCGTTTAGCGGTAGCACCCTAGCGAAATCTCGGCGATTTAGCTCGAGACGCCGTAGGCTTAACGGGGCCACGAATGGCTTCGATCCGCCAGCGGGATTGCCAGACGCTCAAAGCCAGGCAATCGGCTATTACGCTGTGGAACTGGGCGGGTGCAGATAGTTCAGAGCCTGATTGCCTGCCTCCAGGTGCGAAATCATGGCCTTGATAAGCGCGAGGGTCGAGATCGCCATATCATGTGGCATGCTGATCTGACCGTCCGTTTCGTTGACCAGTTCCTCCATCAGGTGCTCCGATACCGATCGGGCAAGTTCGAGGGTCTTGTTGTCTTTGGCCATGGGTTCTTCCGGTTGTTGGGCATGTCCGGATGCTACCCGCAGAAATTCGGAATCCTAGCGTTTCGGCCCCGATCTTCTCAAAATGAGAACGATTGATAATTGACGCCGCCTTAGTCTCGACTGAGCGTGGCCGGGCCATTTCTCGGCCGTGAAGGTCTCCGCTGTTTGCGCTTGCCTGGAGCTTTGTCTGCCCCGCGCGTTGCCGCGCGGACGGGCTCTATCTCGCTGCCGCTCGACCGAGCCACCGGCTGCGCCGCCGTCTCGTCGGCATAGCCGTTACGATCCCTGGCAGGTCGGACCGTTGACGGTCCGGACATGGACAGCGCGGCTGGCCGCGCTGGCGTGGACTGTTTGACCTGCCGGCAGGCGGGGTGGGCGTCACTCACCTCTAGGCCCGCTGCGGCGGTGCGCAACCTGAGCTTCGCTCAGGTCCTCCATTGCATTGCGGCCTTGCAGGTGCGCCCCGCCTGACGCTGGCGGGCCTTGCCGGATCGCTCCTGTCGCCCACCCCGCCCTCCGGCGGGTCAATGCGCGCGATGAGAAAAGGAGTGAAGGACGTGGAACTCAAGCACATCGACATCACCCGTTTGTCGGTTTCCAGCCTCAACATGCGGGGCACGAGAAAAACCTGCGACATCGCCAATATCCTGCCGTCCGTCAGGGCGCGAGGCGTGCTGGTGCCGCTCATCGTTCGCGAGTGCGCGGGCTCTGACGGGGAATGCCAAAGCGGCTCATCGGCCGGTGAGCATGCGCCCACTTATGAAATCCTCGCAGGCAAGCGGCGCTATCATGCAGCGCTGGCCGTGATCGAAGAAGGCGGCGGTATCGAAGACCTGCCCTGCGCCGTGATCGAACCGGGCGACGATGCGGCGGCACTCGAAGCCTCGCTGATCGAGAACATTGCCCGGCTCGACCCCGACGAGATGACCCGGTGCGAGACGTTCACGAAGCTGGTTCGCGAAGGCCGGGACGTGGAGGGCATTGCCCTGACCTTCGGGCTTACGGCCCTGCAGGTGAAGCGCACTCTGGCCTTGGGCAATCTCATCCCGCGTCTGCGCAACCTCTACCGGGCCGACGGCATCGATGCGGTATCGCTGCGGCATCTGACCATGGCATCGAAGGCGAAGCAGAAGGAATGGTTGGCCCTTCATGATGACGAGCGAGCCACCGCTCCCACCGGATCATGGCTCAAGGCGTGGCTGTTCGGCGGGGCGTCGATCCCGGTCGGGGTGGCGCTGTTCGATCCTGCCGATTACAAAATTGAAATCATCGCCGATTTGTTCGGAAATGAGGCCTATTTTGCCTCTTCGGACGCCTTTTGGGCGCTTCAGATGCCCGAAGTGGAAAATCGGGCGGACCAGTATCGCGATGCCGGGTGGGCTGAAATCGTCGTCATGCCCAAGGGCGAGGCGTTCCATTCTTGGGAACATTCGGCTTGCAGCAAAGCCAAGGGCGGCAGGGTCTATGTCGCCATCGGCCATCGCGGCGATGTCACCTTCCACGAAGGCTACGTGACCTGCAAGGAAGCGCGGCGGCTGGAACGCGACGAAGTGCTCGAACCCGTGGCGCGGCCCGAAGTGTCGAGCACGCTCAATGCCTACATCGATCTGCACCGCCACGCCGCTGTCAGGGCAAAGCTGGTTGAGGACGCAGGGCTGTCCCTGCGGGTGATGGTGGCGCATGCCGTCATGGGTTCGGGGCTGTGGACCGTGCGGATCGAACCGCAGAAGGCCCCGGGCGATGCGGTGGCCGAGAGCGTCGAGGGCTGCCTGTCGGAAAGCCTGTTCGATGCGCGGCGGCGTGAGGTTCTGGCGCTGCTTGGGCTGAATGCCGAGACGGCCACGGTCACCGGCAGCGATCCGGATGGACAGGGCATCTGCGGCCTTCTGACCCGGTTGATTGCGCTGGACGATGCCGATGTGATGCGCGTGCTCGCCGTAGTCATGGGCGAAACGCTCGATGCGGGCACCGGCGTCATCGAAATGCTGGGCCAGCACATCGGCCTTTCCATGGCCGATGTCTGGCAGGCAGACGATGCCCTGCTCGATGCAGTGCGCGACCGCGAGGTCATAGGGCATCTACTGGCGGAGGTGGCGGGCCACACTGTTGCCGCCGAGAACGCCAAGGCCACCAGTAAAGTGCAGCGCGGGATCATTCGCGATTGCCTTGCCGGGGCTAACGGGCGGGTGAAACGCGATAGCTGGGTGCCGTGCTGGATGCAGTTTCCGCCCAGCGCCTACACCCCGAGGGGAGGTGTCGGGTCCGTCGATCGAGCCCAGCGCGTCATGCTCTCGCCCGGCACCGAGGATCGAGCCGAGGCGGAACCGGAGGATGGCACGGACCTGTCCGAAGGCAACCTCGTCGCCATCGTTCCCACCATCCGCCCTCTGGCAGCCTGACCCGGAATAGGCGGGTGGGCCTGCACCGCCCGCCGGTTCCCCTCATCGAAGGGACTTTCATCATGACCTATGATCCTGATGCCGAAGCTATCGAACACGCGCGCCGCATCCTCCTCGAACTTCCCGATGCGACGCTCGACATCTTCATTGCCAACCGGGTCCACGGCATGCGCTATCGCGACATCGCCAAGGAACGCCGGGTGCCTCTCTGGGTTGTGCGCCGACACATGCTGCGCGCGATCCGCCACATCGATCGGCGCCGATTGCGCTGATGCAGTAGCAATTCCCGATTGACCTGCATGGCCGTCCTGCCGAACCAGAAAAAGGTTGGCAGGACGGCCTTTTGGCGCGATTCTGTCCGGCATGAGGTCCATCGACGACATCGACGTATCCCTACCCGAGGGCAAGCGGCGTGAGCTGGCGCATGTCGTCGATATTTTGCGCGGCGGCTTCGCCGCCGCGATCCGCCATCGCACCCAGCCACGCTACCGTAATGGACGTCTCCTCAAGATCATCCTGTTCGGCAGCTATGCCCGGGGTGACTGGGTGGAAGACCCGGTAGGGCGCTACTTCTCCGATTACGACATCCTCGTCGTCGTCGATCACGAAGACCTGACCGATGTTCCCGAGTTATGGGCGAAGACCGAAGCGCGCCTGCTCGAGGAACTGGGCGAGGGAACGGTGCTTCGGACGCAGGCCAGCCCGATCTATCACAGCCTCGAGGACGTGAACGAGAAGCTGCGTCTCGGACGCTACTTCTTCACCGACATACTGAAGGACGGCATTATCCTGTTCGAGGAGCCGGGCCATCCGTTTGTCACGCCCAACCAGCTTTCGGCTGGAGAGGCGCTGCAGGAAACGCGGGATTACTTCGAAGAGTGGTTCGAGAGCGCAGGGCAGTTCTATCGTCAGTATCAGCACGCCATTGCGGATGGCGCGCCGAAGATAGCCGCGTTTGACCTTCATCAGGCTGCCGAACGCCTTTACCACTGCATCTTCCTGGTACGGACGCTCTATTCGCCCAAGACGCACAGCCTGAACCGGCTGCGCGCCTTGACCGAACAACTGGAGCCGAGCCTTCGCTCGGTCTGGCCGACCGATGACCGTCTCTACCGACGTGCGTACAACCTCTTGCGCGAAGCCTATGTGAAAGCCCGGTATTCCCGCGAGTTTGTCATCGCCGCCGAGGAATTGGCCTGGCTCGCTGAGCGGGTGAGCCTGCTTCAGGACCTGGTGCGAGACTTGTGCCGTGCCAGGATCGAGGAGTTGGAAGGCCGTTCGCAGGCCGCTTGAGGTGGCGCGCCTGTTCGCAGCGCATTCACCAGGATCGTGACAGAATCCCATCACGCTTCGAAAAGCTCTATGTGCACTGGAGCACATTGAGTACCTTGCTGGCGCTGGAGTGCCAATCCGCGAATCTCCGGTAATTCGACGGTGTCAGGCCGACGCGGTCCCCCCGACCCTGCCGGCCTGACACCCACTCGTTCCTGCGCGTCATCTGACATGAAATAGGGCGCCCCGCTTCGCGGATTGCGCTCTCATGGCATGAGGCCTGCGGCGCTCCTGCCACCGAGCCCTGCGGTGCAGGTCTCGGCCATCCGGTATCGATCGCGGGCGCGGGCGTCAGGCTTTGCCTGCCGAACACGGTCGCGGCGCCTCCGGTCGCCGCGGCGTATAGTTGTCTGGTCCTCCCTTCGAGCGGATGTGGGCTTTCGTCGCCCTGCTAGGTCCGCACGCGCCGTGCGCAAGTGCCGGCGTGCCGACACTCCTCCACTGGCGTTTCGGCCCTGCGGGTGCGCACCGCGCTTCTTCGCGAACCTTGCGATGCTCCTCGCCGCCCACCCCCGCTCCTGCGGGGAACCAATGATGGATTGGGGCGGCGTCAGGAGGCAATCGATGACGTTTCGTTCCCCGCTCCGCGCTGGCGGCAAGCAGACTTCCAGCAACCGTACCGGCACCTCCGGAGCAAGCCGGATCAATCTCTATGAGGAGGTCACTACCCGGATCATAGTGCAACTGGAGGAAGGGCGCCTGCCATGGGTTCAACCTTGGGGCCGCGTAGATGGTGCCGGGTGTAATCTCGCCCTACCGGCCAATGCCCTTACGGGAAGGCGCTATTCCGGGATCAATATTCTCCTGTTGTGGGGAGAAGCCGTCGCGCGAGGCTATCCGACGCAGCGCTGGCTGACATTCAGGCAGGCTCTCGAGGCGGGCGGCAACGTGCGCAAGGGCGAGCACGGGACCATGGTGGTCTATGCGGATCGCTTCGTGCCCGAAACGGAAAAGGCGCGAGCGGCAAAAGATGGTGGCGAGGCGCGGGTGGTTCCCTTTCTCAAGCGCTTCACGGTGTTCAATGTCGCCCAATGCGAAGGTCTGGACGATACGCTGCATGGGAGGTTAAATACCGGCGGTGCTCTGCCCGCGCGTGAGATCGTCCCCATTGCCGAGGAAGTGATAGCCGCGAGCGGCGTGGATTTTCGTATCGGTGGCGACAAGGCGTTCTATTCGCCCGGCGCTGATTATGTGCAGGTTCCCCCGCAACCGGCATTCCGTGACCAGATCAATTATTACCGGACGTGCCTGCATGAATTGACCCACGCGACCGGCCACTCCTCCCGACTGGACCGCAGGCTCGTCAATACCTTCGGATCGAAGGATTATGCCCGCGAAGAACTGGTTGCCGAGATGGGGTCGGCATTCTTGTGCACATCGCTGGGGATCGTTCCAACGGTACGCCATGCGGATTACATCGGGGCGTGGCTCGAAGTGCTGCGCGAAGATTCCCGCGCCATATTCGGGGCGGCCAGCCAAGCCAGCAAGGCAGCCGACTGGCTTTTGGCGCGCCATGCCGGGGAGCAAGGGGAGGCAGGCCGTTCGTACGGCGAAGGGAGCGCGGCGGCGTGAGCCTTCTCACCCCAACGGTAAGCAAGATGCTGCGCGCCAACGCTCTGATGAGTGCGCAGCATCCCCGTTTCGATCCCTATCCACTGGCACGCCTGTTCAATCCGCGAGGCACAGGTACGTGGCTGGCAACCGAACTGCATGAAGACGCAGATACCCTTTTCGGGATCGCGGACCTTGGGTTCGGTTGCCCCGAACTGGCGTGTTTCAGTCTCTGGAGAATACAGAGTATCCACCTGCCACGGGGGACGCGCATCGAACGGGATCGCGCCTTTCAGACACGGCATCGCCTGTCGACATGGATCGAAGCGTCGTGCCTTTTGGGATCGATCGACGCGGCGCAAACCTATCTTCGCGCGATCGAGAATCGCGACCGTGATGCGCTACGCACCGGTTCATTGCTTCGCTGATCGAAAGCCGGTCCGCCCGACCATTCCACCTGAAGGACGGACCGGCTCCCCGCCAAGGGCAGGGCTGGATCAACTCCGTACCCCTGTGGTCGGTTTCCGTGAGGGCGTAGCGTAAGGCGCCGGTTGGTGTCGATGGCGAGGCACCTCGCACGATAGGTTGGAAACTTCTCTCTCAGACGACCCATTGTGTCATGCGCCGCGCAGCCGCCTCAAGGATGAGCGGTGCCCCCGATTTCGCCGCGCCCTCCACTTCGCTGCGCTCCGCTACGGCCGCGACGAAATCGGCACCCCCACTCCCCGCTGCGCGGCGCCCGGGACAAGCCCGGACGTCCCTGACCCGGCCGCGCGACGCACGAGCCGGCACGCCTGTCATCAAGAAGACAGGAGGTTAGCATGCAGACGAATTCGAATGCCGCTCTCGCCGACGATGCCGCCTATTTTGCAGCCTGCACGAACGCACAGCGCCGGGCACGCAGCAGCTACTTCACGCAGTATGTGATTCACGATGAGGAATGTGGTTATCTCGCAGTGGACGAGGGCGACTACAGCCCCATGCCGATGGAGATGATCGAGCGGGTGGTCTACGCTGTCACCGGAGAACTGGACGACGGATTTTGATCCGATGGGGAGGGCCGACCAGGCTCTCCCTTTCGCTTGTGGTCTGATCGCATCAGCCTGATGGCGTCGCTGCGCTCCTGTTATTGTCCCACCCGCGATAATGGCAAGGGGTGCTTGGCAGGCCGAAGAATTGCCGCGAAGGAACCGGTGGAAGGACCCTCCCGGGTCACGTTTTTTGTGGCGCAAGAGCGAGGCTCTTGCGATGGGCGGCACTCACGCCCGACTGGGCGAAAAGTAATGCACCGTACGCACGCCGTGCTGCGCCGGATACCGGCCTGATTTCAATATCTTATGCCGTAATTCTGACCGTGCTGGAATCAGTGTTCAGGTAATACCCGTAGGACAGTCGATGCCCGCAATGGCTTTGAGAACCGCGCATTTCCGCCATTTCTGCGCCATAATACCGGTATTTGCGCGCACGACTTTCATCCGCAATATCCAGATGCCCGGCCGGAGCGCAACCCCGCGCCTGACCGGTTGCCCGATGCCTCTTGCGGCTGTCCAATGCCTCTAAAGGCTGCGTCAGTGCCCCCCCGGTAGGCAGCCCTGCCATATCCGCTTACAATATTCCGGTGGCGGGCAACCGAGCGATCGGAGCGACCCAGATGCGAGTCATGACCATCAAGGTGGAGGAAGACCTCCACATGCGGCTCAAGCTGCGTGCCGCGGCCGCCAATCTCACGATCTCCGAAATGGTGCGCCCTCTGCTTGAGGAGGCGGCCTGGCCAGGAGGGCGCTACGTTTTCACCGGCCAGGACGAGCTGCTCGGCATCGCTATCCAGACCTTCGCCCTGGTCGCCGAACTGACGGCGGCGCAGTCGCCGTCCCTCCTCGAAAGGGGAAGCTTCGAGGCACGGCGGCTGATGCGCGAGCGGGGGCTTATCGGCTCGGATCTCATCCCCGTTTCGGTGGGTGAGGAAGATGGCGCCGGGTTCGAGGAACGGCAGCCATGAGCGTCTTTCGCAACGACACGATCGGGTCGTGGACGCGAGGCGGGCAGGCGACCGTACACAATGTCCTGATGAGCATGCAGGTTTTCAAGCAGACCTTCATCGCCGCATGCGTGCTGTGGGTTCTAGGAACCGGCGCCTATGCCTTCGAGGTTACGCGGGACTACCATCGCATTGTCCTGGGCAAGATTCTCGAGGCCTGGATTCAGGTCGTGGTCGTTTCCAGCCCGGCAAGCGAAGTGGAATTCGTGACGCCCTCCGGTTCACGTTATTCCGCTCGCGCTGACGCCATACTCGCGTCCGGGATTGCCCGCGATGCACTCTCGGCTCTGGAACGCGATCTCCTGCATGGTGCGATCGTCATCAGCGGGCTTTGCGTGCTGACGCTCGGGTTCGCGTGGTACTGCTTCACCGTGATCGGGAAAGGATTGGGGTCGAACCAGTTCTTGCGTGGCGCACGTCTCTCCTCGGCTCGTCATCTGCGGTGGAAGCTGTTCCGCGTAACGAAGGGCTGTCTGCGCATCGGCGGCATTGGGGTGCCGCTGTCCTTCGAGCCGGAACATATTCTCATCAGCGGCGCCCCCGGGACCGGCAAGACCAACGCCATCAATATCATGCTCGAAGGGATACGCGACGCCGGCAAGCGGGCGATTGTCTACGATCCCACAGGGGCTTTCGTTGAACGCTTCTATCGGCCCGAACGGGACATCCTTCTCAACCCCTTCGACACCCGATCGCACCAGTGGACGCCCTGGGTCGATGCCAGCGAGGATTACCATTACGACCAGATCTGTCAACGGCGGAGCAAAAGTCGGCCATGCGGCGGCGTAAAACCAGGCCATCGTGTTACACGCCCGGGGGGAGTGGCGTGAGGGCGTAGCCCGAGGGCCACTCCCCCCGGCATTGGCTTGATTTTCA
>Ga0308159_1000210_pt1 | contig 182791 bp, 161 predicted proteins | sample PhyCR1_FD_201040 | JGI IMG/M metagenome (GOLD analysis project Ga0308159, IMG submission 201040) | Phyllosphere microbial communities from UC Gill Tract Community Farm, Albany, California, United States - DLSLC.R1 | ecosystem: Host-associated > Plants > Phyllosphere > Unclassified | place...
TTAGGTTGTGGTGCCTGCTGGAATCGAACCAGCGACACAAGGATTTTCAGTCCTTTGCTCTACCGACTGAGCTAAGGCACCAACCGTTTGGGATTGCAAATGTAGCGTTCTTTTTTCAAAAGCAAAATTTTTTTTCAAATAATTCAGTGCCCTGCTGATTATCAATTAATTAAATTTTTAGCTCCAAAAAAGTAATGTCAAAACTAGCTTAGAATCAATACAAACAGTAATAATTAAACATTTTTTTATGCATGCATAGTAATTTATTTGGATTAATATCTTATTTTAGCGTTAAAACAATCTAATAGTGCATGGTGGCTCAGATCATTTTTCTAGTAATTACACTAGCAGCAATTGTGCTGTTTACATTTAACTCCCGAAAGATTATTCGGAATATTCGCCTGGGTGGACCTGCAGATCGTAGTGATCAGCCGCAAAAACGGTTAATGACCATGCTTCGGGTGGCCTTTGGTCAATCTAAAATGGTAGTGCGGCCAATCCCTGCATTTCTTCACTTTTTCGTTTACATCGGCTTTGTAATTATCAATATTGAGGTTGCCGAAATTATGATCGACGGGCTTTTCGGAACGCACCGGATTTTCCACGGCTTGGGTGGCTTATATGATTTCCTCATTGCATCTTTCGAAATCCTGGCGTTAACCGTTTGGGTAGCTTGTGTCATCTTCCTTATCCGAAGAAATGTATTAAAATTGAAGCGCTTTACCGGCGTTGAGATGACTTCATGGCCAAAATCTGATGCCAATTATATTCTGATCACCGAAATTTTATTGATGACTGCGTTTCTGATGATGAATGCGGCAGATCTTAAATTGCAGGTTTTAGGCTCCGCTCATTACACTACTGCTGGCGCATTTCCAATCAGTCAATACCTCATTAATCTTTTGCCATCTTCAGAAAGCGCATTAGTAGCCATAGAGCGTGGATGTTGGTGGTTTCACATTATCGGAATCCTGGCCTTCCTAAATTACCTGCCTTATTCGAAACATTTCCATATCCTTTTTGCTTTTCCTAACACCTATTTTTCAAACCTGGAACCTAAAGGAGAATTTACCAATATGGCATCTGTAACCAATGAAGTTAAAGCCATGCTCGATCCTTCTTTTGTGCCTGCTGAAGCCGAGGCAGGAAAGTTTGGAGCCAAAGATGCAACAGATTTATCATGGGTAAATTTGATGAATGCCTATACCTGCACCGAATGCGGGCGCTGTACAGATTCCTGCCCGGCGAACATTACAGGCAAACTATTATCACCCAGAAAAATTATGATGGATACCCGGGATCGCATTAGCGAAATTGGAAAGAATATCGATAAACATGGTCCAGAGTATCAGGATGGTAAATCCTTATTGGATGATTACATTTCCAGGGAAGAAATCTGGGCTTGTACCAGCTGCAATGCTTGTGTACAAGCCTGCCCGGTTAATATAGATCCCCTTCAAATTATTATGGAACTGCGAAGATTTGCAGTAATGGAAGAATCGAAAGCCCCGGGAAGCATTAATAATATGCTCGGCAATATTGAGAATAATCAGGCACCTTGGAAATATTCTCCAGCCGATCGCTTTAACTGGGCAAATGAAAGTTAGCCGGGAGTCAATAGTCTGGAGTCATAAGTCTACTATCAAGTGCACTCCAAGTCTTGATACCTGATACTAAAATCGTGATACTAAATATTAGCTAAAAAACATGGAATTTAAAGTACCTACAATGGCCGAGTTAATGGCCGCAGGTGAAGAACCAGAGATATTATTTTGGGTAGGCTGTGCAGGAAGTTACGATGAAAGGGCACAGAAAATTACACGCGACATTTGCAAGATTTTGCATCATGTGGGTATAAAGTACGCCGTTTTAGGAACAGAAGAAAGTTGTACAGGAGATCCTGCAAAGCGTGCTGGTAACGAATTTCTTTTCCAGATGCAGGCCATGACCAATATTGAGGTTTTAAATGGCTACAACATTAAAAAAATTGTAACGGGTTGTCCACATTGTTTCAATACCATTAAAAATGAATATCCAGGTTTAGGCGGATCTTATGAAGTGATTCACCACACGCAGCTCATTCAGGATTTAATTAATGAAGGGAAGCTAAAAGCGGAAGGCGGTGAGAGTTTTAAGGGCAAAAAAATTACTTTTCATGACCCTTGTTATTTAGGTCGTGGAAATGGCGTTTACGAAGCCCCGCGGAAAGCACTAGAGGTGTTAGATGCTCAACTTGTGGAAATGAAACGTTGCAAAAGCAATGGATTATGTTGCGGTGCCGGTGGCGCACAAATGTTTAAAGAGCCAGAAAAAGGTAAAAAGGATGTTAATGTAGAGCGTATTGAAGAGGCGCTGGAAATGAATCCTCAGGTGATTGCGGCAGGATGCCCTTTTTGCATGACCATGTTAAGCGATGGCATTAAACTTAAAGATAAAGAACAAGAAGTAAAAGTATTGGATATTGCTGAAATTACAGCCAGAGCAAATGGCTTGTAATTTTTTAGATTGACCTTGCAGGCTTTAAAAACCTGCGAGGTTTGAAATTCAGAAACCCTCAGTTGCTATGGAGTAGGCACAGCAGGTAAGCCGCAAATTTTTGTTAAATTATCACGGATGGCGTTCAAATCTTCAGCTTCCATATTTTTAACCGGAATCACTATTTCTGTTGCCATCGAATCTACATCTCCTCCCCGATCCTTATAGGTCTGGACAATTACATCATCCCCTTTGGTGCGGAGGTATAACTTGCCAGCAGCGGTTGTTCCGTAATAATCCAGATCCTTAAATTTCGCCAGCTTGAATGCGAAATATTCTGTTTTTCCGTTATTAAAATATCGCTTGTATCTACAGAAGCCATTGTTGGTAATATTAAGCTCGTAACGCTTAATTTGCTTAATATCCTGACTGTTATCATAATGATCAACAAAGGATTTTTGTAAAAAACCAACGTATTGTTCTAATGATTCGGGATCTGAAAAAGCACATAGAAATACTGCTGCAGCCGAAAGGAGCAACATTTTCAAGTACAATGTAAACTTTTTCATAAGGAGATGATTTTAGGGTAATCCAATTTAATTAAAATTATAAATTTGTATATGAGTTTTTCTCCACAATCAAGAGTCTGGATCTATCAAAGCGACCGTAAATTCACAGTAAGCGAAGAAACAGAAATATTAGATAAGTTATCTGCATTCACCAACCAATGGAAAGCCCACGGCAATGAACTGCTTGCAAAAGCGGAGATTCGGTATGGGTATTTCATTATTTTAACCGTTGATGAAAGTCAGGCTGGCGTAACGGGCTGCTCAATCGATAGTTCTGTAAGGCTAATCAAAGACATAGAGCAAGCATTCCAAGTGGATCTATTTAACCGGTTTAACATTGCTTATAAACTCGATGAAGAAGTGAAAGTACAAGGCAAAGAGGATTTTGAAACTCTGGTAAATATTAAGCAGGTAACAGCTGATACGATTGTATTCAATAACATGGTTCAAAATCTGGAGGAGCTAAATACGAAGTGGGAAGTGCCCTTCCGTGATAGCTGGCATTCTACCGTTTTTGCACATTTGTTGTAAAACCATTTTCAAAGCCAGCCTCGGGTAACGTGTTTGTGATGATGTTTTTGATGCGTTTTAAAACAATTGCGCCAGAAAACATATTGTATGAATAAATCCAAATGATATCTATGAAGCGCTGGCTCAAAATCTCCCTAAGCATACTTTCTGCACTTGTAATTCTGGTTATCCTAACCTGGCTTGCCGGTGCTTTTTACATTAGCCGCAACAAAAAAGAAATCCTGTCATCTATTCTTGCCCAGCTTAACAAAAACTTAAATGGCGAAATTACCGCTGGCAGCATGGAACCTACGCTTTTGAAGAGTTTTCCTGGCGTTTCAGTTTCTTTAAACGATGTTTTATTAAGAGATAGCTTATGGGCACAACATAAACATGATCTGCTGAAAGCAAAAGATATTGATGTTTCTCTTAACATCCTTTCACTTATTGTGGGTAATGTGAATATCAATAGAATTGCCATTAATGATGCAGCGGTTTATATCTACACAGATTCTACGGGCTATAGTAATACCAGCATATTCAAAAGCAAGCCAAAAACTGAAGAAAAGAAATCTTCTCCAAAATCATCTGCACTTGAAGTGAAGAAAATAGATTTTAACCGGCTAAGTTTAATCCTGGATAACCAGAAAAGATTTAAATTATTCAATTTTAATATTGATCAGATTCAGGGCAGAATGCAATATCCAGATAGCGGCTGGACAGGAAAAATCAAGCTTAAAACACTGGTTAACAATTTTGCTTTTAACACCAGAAAAGGAAGTTTCCTGAAAGGTAAAACTCTAGATGGTACCTTATCCGCGCATTACAGCAGAGATCTTGATGCCGTTATTCTTGATCCTGAAAACCTGAACATCGGCGGTCACCCATTTAAAATCGGTGCCAAAATTGACCTGGGAAAATCAGCTTTCGCCATTAGTATAGCTGTTGATCAAATTTTATTTAAGGAAGTTGCGCTGCTGCTTTCACCTAACATTTCGTCCAAACTCCTGAAATTCGGGATCGAAAAACCAGTTGATATCCGTGGTAATATCATTGACGATGGATCTGGCAAATATGGCGATCCATTGATCAAAGTGGGCATTAAGGTTCGTGACAATATACTTTCTATTCCAGCTGGAAAACTTACAGCTGCCAGCTTTGATGGCTCATTTACGAACCAGGATACCGTTGGAGGGATCATTGGCGATGAGAATTCGTCAATAAAGCTGCATCGGCTAACAGCTAAATACTTTAATGCGCCAATTAAGATAGACACATTTACTGTCAATAACCTGGCGAGACCCATAGCCACTGGTTTAGTAACTTCAAAATTCCCGTTAACAAACTTAAACAACTCTATAGGTACCCAGGATTTCGATTTTAAAGATGGTACTGCAGATTTACGATTGTATTGCAAGGCTGATATTGATAACTTCATTTTTACAAAACCCATAGTTTCTGGTGCCATAAAAATTGCCAACGCAGATATTACCTACCTTCCCAGAAAACTTCACCTTGAAAAGAGTGCGCTAAATATTAATTTTAATGAAAACGATCTGTCGATTCAGAATGGACACTTCGAGCTTGGAAAAAGTGAATTAAATGTAAGTTGTACCATTGCCAATTTCGCCAACTTATATTATTCAGATCCGGAAAAAATTCTCGTTAACCTTAAAATGCATAGCCCACAGCTTTACCTCAATGAGTTCCTTCCATTTTTAGGGCCGAGGAGTACGAAAAAGAGAGCATCAGCGGGCAAGTCGATGAAAGCAGCTTCAAGAGAGTTGAGTAACGTACTGGAAGTCTCAAAAATGAACATTAACCTCACCGTTGGTAAGGCGATCTACAATAAGTTTTTAGCAAAAAACCTCGCTGCAGATATTTCCCTTCGTGGAGAAGGAATATACTTCAATAAAATTAGTGTAGAACATGCAGGAGGATTAATTGGGATGAATGGCAGCATTATCCAGCAACCCGGCTCCAACACCTTTCAACTCAGTTCAAAGATCAGTCATGTAAGTGTGAAGGATTTCTTTTACTCTTTCGATAACTTCGGGCAAAATACAATCACTAATAAGAACTTAAAAGGCTACTTATCATCATTGGTTAATATTTCAGGCAAAATATCTCATTCAGGTAAAATTGTTCCACGTTCCATAAATGGCAAAGTGATTTTCAATTTAAATAATGCAGCATTGGTAAATTTTGAACCGATGGTTAACGTCGGGAAGTTTGCTTTTGCTAATAGAAATTTTTCTAATGTCGAAATTAAGAAGTTAGATGGTACGCTTACAATTCGAAAGGATAAAATAGAAATCAGCCCGATGCAAATTAACTCCAGCGCGATGAATTTTAATGTGAAGGGAATTTATGCGTTAGGTTATGGCACGAATGTGGAAATGGATATTCCGCTAAGAAACCCAAAAGGCGATGAAAACCTGACTAAGGCAGAGAAACGTGAAGCGAGGATGCGTGGTATTGTTCTTCACTTGAAAGCCATTGATGATGATAAAGGTGGAATAAAAATCAGGTGGAACAAAGATCACGAGTAGTTTAGTCATGAGTTCTGAGTCTTGAGTCTTGAGTCATAAGTTGAAAGTCTCTCCTCTCAATAATTTATGCCATTACGATTAGACTATAGACTAAGAACTTACGATAAAGCCTAAAAATCCAACGGTCCCAGCCTATTCATATTCCTCAAAATTAGATATTGACGGTGGCGAATATAGGGTGTTGCATTTTTTGGCGTCCATCTTCTTGGATTTGGAAAACACGCAGCAATTAAAGCGGCTTGCCTTTTCGTCAACTTCACGCAAGATTTACCATAATATTCCTGGGCAGCAGCTTCAGCACCATAGATGCCATCTCCCATTTCAATAACATTGAGGTAAACTTCTAAAATTCGTTCTTTACTCCAGAAAATTTCAATTAGCAAGGTAAAATAGGCTTCAAAACCCTTTCTAATCCACGATCTTCCAGGCCACAAAAAAACATTCTTGGCTGTTTGTTGAGAGATCGTGCTACCGCCTTTTACCTTTTCTCCCTTCGCATTACTGGCGAAAGCTTTTTCAATTGCCTTCATATCAAAACCAATATGCGTCAGAAAGAGCTGGTCTTCAGCAGATACAGCCGCACGTTTCATGTTGTTAGACATGTCTGCAAAATCGACCCACTTTTTTTCCGTTTTAAAGGTTTTTCCATCAGCCTTGCGTTCAATGTTCCGCAGTGCCATGAGTAACGTTAAAGGTGGATTGATAAAGCGATAAGCAACAACCCAAATCACGGAAACAAACAAAAAATACAGAAAAACTTTAGTAGCAATAGTAATAATTTTCCTTGACAATGAATTCCTGGATTTTGATTGAGCAGGTCGTTTTTTAGGCATGACACAAAGGTATAAACTCTTGTTTCCTTTTTTGTATTTTGCCGCCAAAATATCGCCATGAAGAAACTACATTATTTCATCTTATTAACCACACTTTGGGGATGTACCACCACCCTGAAAAATGTTCCTGCTAAAAACGAATGGACCTCCTTGTTTAACGGAAAGGATATAAAAGACTGGAATGTTAAAATCCATCACCATGAATACAATGAAAATTATGGAAATACTTTTCGGGTAAAAGATAACATGATCAGGGTTAATTATGATGAATATGGAGATTTCAATGATCAATTTGGCCATTTATACTACAAAACTCCTTTCTCAAATTATCACTTGAAATTAAAGTACCGCTTTGTTGGTAAATTGCAAAAAGGCGCACCCAGTTATACCTTAAGAAATAGTGGTGTGATGTTTCACAGCCAGGATCCGGCTACCATGCCGAAAGAGCAAGATTGGCCAATTTCAGTAGAAATGCAATTTCTGGGCGGCTTAAGTGATGGAAGACCACGATCTACAGGCAACATGTGTTCGCCGGGCACTGAAATTTTTTACCAGGGAAAGTTGTATCCAGAACATTGCCTTGATTCAAAATCTAAAACCTACGATGGCGATCAATGGGTATCTGCAGAATTAATTGTGATGGGAGATTCTATTGTTAAACACATTATTAACGGGGATACAGTTTTACAATACAGCAAACCTCAAATTGGTGGCGGCGTAGCTAATGGCTTCAACCCGAAATTGAAAGTTGATGGCAAGCCCCTTAAGAGCGGTTTTATTGCTTTGCAAAGTGAAGGACAACCTGTAGATTTCAAAGATATCTTTATTAAAAAACTTTAAAAGACCCTATAAACATTTTAGGATTGAATACGTTTATAACTTATGAAAGTAGCATTAATTACAGGCGGAAGCAAAGGTATTGGATTTGGAATAGCCGAATCACTATTAAAAAGCGGTTACAAAGTAGCCATCACCAGTAGAACCATAGATAGCGCAAACCAGGCAGCATCGCAATTGGTAGCTCATGGTGATGTTTTAGCCATAGAGGCAGATGTTAAAAGTTTCGAGTCGCAACAAAGTGCAGTAAATTTAATCATTGAGAAATGGGGACAGCTTGATATTTTAATCGCTAACGCAGGTGTAGGCAGTTTTGCACCTATCGACGAGATGGATATTGAACTCTGGAATGATATTATCGACACTAACCTTACCGGCGTGTTTTACAGTATTAAAGCTAGCGTTGAAGAGATTAAAAAGAATCAAGGACATATCTTCACCATTTCAAGTTTGGCAGGCACGAATTTCTTTGCCGGAGGTTCAGCTTATAATGCCAGTAAATTCGGGCTGACTGGTTTTACCCAATCGGTAATGCTAGATTTAAGAAAATATGGCGTAAAGGTGAGTACAATTATGCCGGGTTCTGTGGCTACTCATTTCAATGATCACAGTCCGGATGCCGAAAATGATGCCTGGAAAATCCAACCAGAAGATATGGGTAAACTCATTGTAGACTTACTGGCTATGCCGGCTAGAACCCTGCCTAGTAAAATTGAGATCAGACCAACTACGCCAAAAGGGTAATAAATTATGTAAGATGGAAAAGGGAACAACACCAATCCATCTTACATGATCAATTTAGTTATTATAATAAATCACCCCTGACTTTGTTACAAATATCCACGCAAACAACCCTGACTTTGTTACAAAATATACTCAAATCACCCCTGACTTTGTTACAAATAAAATCTATATTTGCCCTGACTTTGTTACAAACCGAGAAATCATGGCTTTTAAAAGATCAATTGAAAACAATCTGATTCAATGGAAAAATAGTAAAAAAAGAAAACCACTTATTATAAGGGGAGCTCGCCAGGTAGGAAAAACAACACTGATAAGGGATTTTTCCAAAAATTATTCTTATTCAATTTTTCTTAACCTAGAGAAGCCAATTCACCGTCAATATTTTGATGACTTCAACGACGTACAAAGTATTATCGAAGCATTGTTTTTGAGCTATGAGATTCAATCTGATAAAATTGGAGAAACCTTACTATTTATTGATGAAATTCAGGAAAGTCCTAAAGCAATACAAATGCTTAGATATTTCTATGAAGAAGTTTCGGATTTACATGTTATAAGTGCAGGTTCGCTATTGGAATTTGTATTGCAAAAAGTAAAAAGCTTTCCTGTAGGCAGAGTTGAATTTCTATACTTGCATCCATTTAATTTCCAAGAATACCTTCAGGCAAATCGGAAGACTGATTTGCTTAAACAGCTTCTTATAACTCCAGTTAAGCCAATTGCACATAAGTTGTTAATGGAGGCTTTTCATCGTTATGCCATTATTGGGGGAATGCCAGAAGTTATCAAAACTGATCTTGAAAACAGGAGTCTTTCAGATCTTCCTATGGTCTATGAAAGCATTTGGACTACTTATAAAAATGATATAGAAAAATATACTAACAATGATACTGCCAGGAGAACAATAAATCATATTATGGGATCTGCGCATCTATTTCTAGATAAACGAATTATTTTTCAGGGATTTGGTAATTCAAATTATAAATCCCGAGAAGTAGGAGAAGCTTTTAGAATCTTAGATGATGCAAAGATTATTCGATTAATATATCCTTCTACAAATACAGAGATTCCAATCGTGCCTGATTTAAAAAAATCCCCAAGGCTACAATTTTTAGATACTGGATTGATAAACTATTCATTGCAAATTCAGGGAGAAATGTTAGCGCTAAATGATTTAAATTCGACATATAAAGGTGCCGTTATACCGCATTTATTTACACAAGAAATAATTTCAATTGAATCTATATCTTCCCATAAGCCTAATTTTTGGGTAAGAGAAAAAAAGCAATCCAGTGCTGAAGTTGATTTAATATACCCTTATAAAAATATGGTAATCCCGATCGAGATTAAATCAGGTAGCACAGGCAGCTTGAAGTCTCTACATCAATTTGTAGATGAAGCTGATCATCATTTTGCCATCAGAATTTATGGTGGAGTATTCAAATTAGAAAAAGCAATTACCCCCACGGGAAAGCCTTATCTATTGTTAAATCTTCCTTATTACCTTGGTACATGCATATCAGCGTACATTGCATGGTTAACAGCGCAACAACTATAATAAATACTAATCACAATAATAACCCACCAAAATGAAGGCAAAAAAAAATCCCGATTTTCATCGGGATTTTTAGTATCTAAATAAAAAAGATTATTCAGCGATTACTTCGAAAGGAACCTGAACTTTTACTTCTTTGTGTAAGTTTAAGTTAGCAACGTACTCGCCAACAAATTTAGGTTCAGTTTCGAAAGTGATACGACGACGGTCTACATCAAAACCTTGCGCTTTTAATGCTTCAGCGATTTGGATTGTGTTAACAGCTCCAAAGATTTTTCCGCTTTCGCCAGCTTTAGCACCGATAGCAAGTTTAACAGCAGTTAAACGCTCAGCAATACCTTCAGCATCTTTCTTAATTTTATCTTGTTTAAAAGCAGCTTGCTTTAAGTTTTCTGCTAATACTTTTTTAGCAGAAATTGTAGCTAATGCTCCAAATCCTTGAGGGATTAAATAGTTACGGCCATAACCTGGCTTTACATTAACTACATCATCTTTCTCACCAAGGCCTTTAATATCTTGTTTTAAAATAATTTCCATATCTCTGAGCCTCCTATTTTAATTGATCTGCAACGAAAGGTAACAAACCGATGTGACGGGCACGTTTAACTGCCTGAGCCACTTTACGTTGGAATTTTAACGAAGTGCCAGTTAAACGGCGTGGTAATAATTTACCTTGATCGTTAATAAATTTCAACAAGAAGTTTGCATCCTTGTAATCGATGTATTTAATTCCGTTTTTCTTGAAACGGCAATATTTTTTACGGTTATCCTCTACTTTAGGGGCGGTTACGTATTGAATTTGTTCTCTTGCCATTACGCTGCAACCTCCTTAGTTTTTTTGTTAAAAGCACCACTACGCTTTTTCTCATTGTAAGCAATAGCGTGTTTGTCTAAACGGATAGTTAAGAAACGTAACACACGCTCATCGCGTTTTAATTGAAGCTCTAATTTTGCGATCAAATCTCCTGAAGCTTTGTATTCAGTTAAGTTGAAGAATCCGTTTGATTTTTTCTCAATTGGATACGCTAATTTTCTCAAACCCCAATTATCCTCTTGGATAATTTCGGCACCGTTATCAGTAAGAACTGCTTTAAATTTGGCTAATGCCTCTTTTGCAGCTTCTTCAGATAACAATGGGGTTAGAACGATAACAGTTTCGTACTGATTCATTGTTATAAATTATGTTTTAATTTTTTAATCCCGAAGTATATTACGGGGATGCAAAAGTAACAATATATTTCTTTAAATCAAACCTTTAATTGAAAAAGAGTGAAGAGAGATTAGAGACTGAAAGGGAAAGTGCAAAGCTGAAAGAATAAAGACTGAAGCGGAAAGCTGAAAGACTAAAGACTGAAGACTGAAGCTGAAAGAATAAAGACTAAAGACTAAAGCTGAAAGAATAAAGACTAAAGACTAAAGCTGAAAGACCAAAGACCAAAGACTAAAGCGGAAAGGCCAAAGCGCAATTTGAACCAGCCAAACAGAAATAAAAAAAGCAAAATTTCTAGACAATAAAAAAGGAGATTACTTTAAAAGTAACCTCCTGTTCAATTAGCAATGTTTAACCTTAATATAATTCTATTGTTTTAGAAAATTGTTTCCCCTTAACGTTCACAACGAATGTTAAAGATTGAGAATCAGTTTTACTAATATTAAACTTTCTCTTTAAGTCAGATTTATCTTTGAAAACTTCTGTATAAACACTGTCGTTATATTCATTCATTACCTGAACTTCAATTGGATTACCTTCTTCATTTTCCACTTTCAGAATAATAAAGTCTCCCTCTTTTTTAATTAGTGGATGAAAAACATCTGAAAATACTGGCTCAGATACTGTTGCTTTTCCATTATTGATTACCACCTTATAGTTAGCTAGCTTAGTATCCGATTCAATTTTGATTGTATATTTACCTTCTGGCAAAGCATTTAAATCATATAATTTGCTGGATGCAGCTTTTGCCTGGATATTCTCTTGAAATAACACTTCATTATTACTTCCTATAAAAGAAAGGTTAACATTTTCACTTCCTTCGAAAGAAAAACGTAGAAACTTTTCATTTTCACCTTTAACTTTAAGAGTGAAATCACCATCTTTTGCAAAAGTAGTGGTTGCAGTTAAAAATAACGCTGCGATTAGGCCGATTTGTAAGAACTTTTTCATAATTAAATAGCTTTATGCGTGAACAATTAATTTATGATGTAAAATTACTTCGCTTTTAGCAGCTAAAAAGAAAGCATATTCACCAATATATATGCAATATTAACCTGAAGTATTAATTTTTGTCATCAAAACATCAATACAGCATATTTATTGCTATTTTTGTTAAGCAAAAGCCATGAAAACTTTAAAACCAAGCTTTGAAGTTGTAGAACCATCCTTCGGAAGTTCTTTCTATTATTCTAAATACGTGGAAAACGAGAATAATAAGGCACACCTATGGCATTATCATCCGGAAATAGAAATGGTCTTTGTAAACGGAGGCACCGGTAAAAGACAAATTGGAAGTCACGTTTCTTATTATACCGACGGCGATCTTATTCTCATCGGCAGCAACCTTCCTCATTGTGGCTTCACTGATACGCACACTGGCAATAAAAATGAAACGGTTATTCAAATGAAGCCAGACTTTTTAGGGGGAGTTTTTATGACGCTTCAGGAAGCGAAATGGATCGCTGAATTATTTGACAAGGCTAAAGGTGGAATTGCATTTGGGGAGCAAACGAAGCAAGAGGTGGGTAACCTGATTGAGGACATGGAATTTCAACCACCTTTTAATAAGTTGTTGACGCTGCTCGGTGTGCTGAAATCATTGGAAGCGACAAAAGATTTTAAAATCCTAAATGCTTCCGGATTTTCGATTGAAACACAAATTCAGGATAACGACAGGATTAATATGATCTTTAATTATGTGAAGGATCATTTTCAGGAACAAATAAGTCTGGAAGATATTGCTGAAATGTCTGCCATGACTGTTCCTTCATTTTGCAGATATTTCAAAAAAATTACCAAAAAAACCTTTACGCGCTTTGTAAATGAATACCGTGTGGTACATGCTTCCAAACTTTTATCAGAAAAACACATGGGCATTACTGCAATATCTTATGAAAGTGGTTTCAATAATTTTAGCCACTTCAATAAAATCTTCCATGAGTTTACAGGCAAAAGTGCTTCTGAGTACAGAAATGAATTGAAATCGATTATTAAATAGTGTTTGGTTGGAAGTAGTAAGTAGCAAGTAGTGAGTAGTAAGTATCAAGTAGTGAGTATCAGGTAGTAAGTAGCAAGGTTAACTTTTAAAGTCTAATGTTTCAAATCCTGGTTCTCAATTTTAATATTTTGTAATAAATTTATAAAAGCATACTTCTAACTTACTGGCTCACCAGATCTTCGCCAGGTCAACGCTCCTACTTTTCAACATTTAAACTTTTCAACCAAACCACATCTAAAATTTTCCTATTTTCGTGCCGATGGAAAATTTTATTGTTTCTGCCCGTAAATATCGTCCGGCCACGTTTGAAACCGTAGTTGGACAACAGCATATTACCGGTACTTTAAAAAACGCCATCAAAAATAACCAGCTTGCACAGGCCTTTTTATTTTGTGGGCCGCGCGGTGTGGGTAAAACAACTTGTGCCAGAATCCTGGCGAAAACCATAAACTGTACTAATCCTACAGCCGAAATGGAAGCCTGCGGAACTTGCGACAACTGTTTATCGTTTCAAAACGGACATTCATTTAACGTTCATGAATTAGATGCAGCATCAAACAATTCTGTTGATGATATACGTAGCTTAATTGAACAGGTTCGGATCCCGCCACAAGCCGGAAGATATAAAATCTATATTATTGATGAGGTTCACATGTTATCTCAAAGTGCATTCAATGCATTTCTGAAAACATTGGAAGAACCACCTTCTTATGCGATTTTTATTCTAGCGACAACAGAAAAGCATAAAATATTACCTACAATATTATCACGTTGTCAGATTTTTGATTTTAACCGCATCCAGGTGGAAGATATTTCCAATCACCTGGCTACAATTGCACAACGTGAAAATATCGCTTTCGAATCTGATGGCTTGCACATTATTGCTCAAAAAGCTGATGGCGGTCTACGTGATGCGCTTTCGATGTTCGACCAAATTGCAAGTTATGCAAATAAGAACATTACATATAAAGCGGTAATTGATAACCTGAATATTCTCGATTACGACTATTTCTTCAAACTTACTTCTTATTTAACTGCGGCAGAGGTGAGTCAAACCCTGCTCCTGTTTGATGAGATTTTAAATAATGGATTTGATGGTAATAACTTCATCAATGGTTTAGCTACGCATTTCCGTAATTTGTTAGTGGGTAAAGACGCTACAACCATAAAATTATTAGAGGTAAGTGAGAATATTAAACAGAAATATTTAGATCAGTGCAGGCAAACCGAATTGTCGTTTTTGTTAACGGCTTTAAATTTAGCCAACACTTGCGATCTAAACTATAAAAACTCTAAAAACCAGCGTCTACAGGTAGAATTAGCATTAATTAAGATGTGCCATATTCGATCGGTCGTCCAATTAGCCCAACAGCCTTTAAACCCTAGTAACACAGCAACTGACCAAGATCAGGATAAAAAAAAAACTGATGTCGTAGCTGAACAAGTCGAAAGCCCAAAGCAAAAAGCTGAAAGTGATCAACCTGCTAATACTCCAGAAATCTTAGCTAAATCTACATCTTCTGTAAGTATTTCTTTAGAAGATAAACCAAAAGAAGCGCCGAAAAGTACCCCGGCTTCATCTGCAACTTCCATTAGCATAAACATTCCTAAAAAAAATGTAGGTACATTAATTCCATCATTAAATGATTTGGAGCGCTTAGCAAGTGGAGAGGAAGAAAGCGGACCGAAAAAAGCTACAGGCGAAGCTCGCGAGCCCTTTACTTATGAGCAACTACTGGAAATCTGGAATAAATACATTCAGATTTTAAAAAACGCAGATAAAATTAATTTATTTACGATTCTAAATAACTTCGCCCCTAAGCTAATTAGCCCAGTGTTGATTGAAATTTCGGTTGAAAGCAAAACTCAGGAGCAATTCGTTGTTCAGGAATCTGTTGAATTAATGAATTATTTAAGAAACCAACTGAATAATTTTGCGGTAGACATCACCTTTAAACTTGTTGAACGAAAGATTGAAAACAGGCTTTATGGAAACCGGGAAAAATACGATTACCTGGTCACTAAAAACCCAAAGCTGGATGAGTTACGCAAGCGATTTAATTTAGATATTAATCCTTAGCGTCTATGAATGCAGATCAAAAAGTAACGCTGAAAAATATTGCTATAAGTGCGCTTATATTTACCATTCTTTTTGGCGCCATACAGGCACTGATATCCGGCATCAGATATGCCGTTATTTCTGCGCCCATTGCTGGTTTCTTTTTCGGCTTATTAATGTATCTATTCCTGAATTCTAAAAAAGTAAAGCAACAGACCTCGATATCAGTAAAGGATCAGGAAGGCACGCTCTATTCAGGTGCGGCAAATCATTTTAAAAATTCAGAAGCTGTAGGTGGAAAATTATATTTGCTTAATGATAGATTAGAGTTTAAATCTCATGGCTTTAATATCCAGAATCATGCTTTCAACATCTACCTCACGGAAATTGCTGAACTGAATTTTTACAAGACGCTTGGCATCGTTCCAAATGGTTTGTCAATCAGCTTAATCGATGGTGAAGTTGAAAAATTTGTAGTCAATAACCGGGACGCATGGAAACTTTCTATTGAAAATCAATTAACCTACTATAACAAAAAGCAGGATCAGACATTGTGTAATGCTTAATCCTGCTTTTGGATGATGATTTTCTTCAGTTAAGAACCAGTCGTTGTTCTCGTACTTATTTTTCTGGTGCGTCGTTAATAGGATAACCCTCTTCATCCAAATCGTCGCGATCATCTTCTGGTGTACGGGCTAAAATTTCATCTTCCGTATTAAGCTTTACACTCTCTCCATTATCAACGTGCATGGCTAATTCCTCTAAATTGTCATCTGCAATATCCTCGTTGCTGGCATACTCATCACCAACATAAGGATTGGCTTCATCATAAGTAGAGTCATCATCCCGGGCTCCTGCAGAAACAGTTTCATAACCCATTGGATGATCATATTCATCATCATCCGCTTTTACGTCAAATCCATAACTCTGTTTAACTTCATCAAAAGCTAAATTTTCGCTATTGATTTCGCCGCTTTCTGTCGTGCTGTGTATTTTATCCTGTGATCCTTTATTTTCGTTTTCAGCCATGATATTATCTCCTGTTTATTTCTTATGACAACAAATGATTTCGCAGATGGTTTTTGGGACGTAATGCATTTTAAATGGATCTATTATTCCCACCAAGTTTTTTTTTAATTATCAAATACTTCTTATATTGAGGTATCCTCCCTATAAATCAACAACGATCAAACGATTTATACAGCCAAATACTTCTTCAACCTATGACTGAAAAATATCAGAACAAATACAGAATCGCTTCTGCGCGTTTACAAAGCCGGGATTATGCCAATGAGGGTGCGTATTTTATCACCATTTGTACCAAAGATAGACGGCACTATTTTGGGGCGGTCAAGAATGGGAAAATGGTGTTATCAAATGCAGGTGTAATTGCTAATTTGATGTGGTACGAAATCAAAAACCATGGCAAAAACGTGGAACTAGGGGAATTTGTTGTGATGCCTAATCATGTGCATGGGATTTTGATTTTGAATGATGTAAATCCTTTGCGAAATATAGAGACAGGGCATGCCCTGTCTCTATCGCCCTCCGCGGCGCCCATAAAATCCCCTGGCCAACAACGATTTCAAAATCAGGGGAAAAATACCATTTCATCTATTACTGGCTCATACAAATCGGCCGTAACTAAACATTGTAACCGATTGGGTTTCGAATTTGGATGGCAAACCCGCTTCTACGACCACATCATTCGCGATGGAAGGGCTTTTGAAAATATTTCGAATTATATCGTAAACAACCCTGAAAAATGGGATATTGATAAATTTTATGCGAACGAATAAAGATTGACCCCTTTTCTAATGCTACAAAAAAAAATCTCCAATTGAATTTTATTCAACCGGAGATTTTTAGGTAATAACTATACTACTATAAAGAAGCTAAAGCGGTATTTAAAGTTTCACTCGGACGCATTGCTGCACTTGCTAATTCATCATTTGGATGATAGTAACCACCAATGTTCTGAGGTTTCCCTTGAGAACCAATTAACTCTTCTGTAATTTTGGATTCGTTTTCTGTTAATGCTTTTGCTAATGGTGCAAATCTGGCCTGAAGTTCAGTATCTTTAGTTTGAGCAGCTAAAGCCTCTGCCCAATATAAAGCTAAATAGAAATGAGAACCACGGTTATCAATTGTACCTAGTTTTCTACCTGGAGATTTGTCAGTTGCGAGGAACTTAGCATTTGCTTCATCCAAGGCATCAGCTAGAACCTGTGCTTTAGCATTGTTTTGTGTTTGCGATAAGTGTTCTAATGAGGCCTGAAGCGCCAGAAACTCACCTAATGAATCCCAACGTAAATAACCTTCAGCAATAAATTGCTCAATGTGTTTTGGTGCAGAACCGCCCGCACCTGTTTCAAATAAACCGCCACCATTCATCAGTGGAACGATAGATAACATTTTAGCAGAGGTACCTAACTCTAAAATTGGGAATAAATCTGTTAAATAATCACGGAGTACATTACCCGTAACAGAGATGGTATCTTCGCCTTTGCGAATGCGTTCTAATGTAAATTTAGTTGCTTCGATTGGTGCAAGAATACGGATATCCAAGCCTTCAGTATCATGATCTTTTAAGTAAGTATTTACTTTAGCGATTATCTCTCTATCATGCGCCCTGTTTTCATCCAACCAGAAAACTGCAGGTGTTTCAGATAAACGTGCTCGGTTTACCGCTAACTTTACCCAATCCTGAATCGGTGCATCTTTGGTTTGGCACATGCGGAAAATATCACCCTGTTCTACTTTTTGATCGAAGAAAACTTTGCCGTCAGCGTCTGTTACACGGATAGTTCCACTTGCAGCTGCCTGAAAAGTTTTATCATGTGATCCATATTCTTCAGCTTTTTGAGCCATTAAACCAACATTTGGAACAGAACCCATTGTGGTTACATCGAAAGCACCGTGTGCTTTACAATCATCAATTGTTGCAGTATAAACACCAGCATAACAACGATCTGGAATCAACGCGATAGTATCTTGAGCATTTCCTTCCTTATTCCACATTTGACCGGAGGTACGGATCATTGCGGGCATAGAAGCATCTACAATCACATCACTTGGAACATGGAGATTGGTAATGCCTTTATCGGAGTTTACCATCGCCAATGCCGGACCATTTTCAATCGCCGAAGCTATAGCAGCTTCAACCTCAGCCTGCTCTGGGCGACCTGCAATCTTTGCGAAAACATCACCTAAACCATTGCGGGTATCTACATTAATTTCTTTGAAAAGAGCTGCGTATTTAGTAAAAACATCAGCGAAATAAACTTCTACAATCGCTCCGAAAATAATTGGATCAGAAACTTTCATCATCGTTGCCTTTAAGTGGGCAGACAATAATACTCCAGCGGCTTTAGCAGCTTGCACCTCTTTCGCCACGAAAGATTTTAATGCAGACAAACTTAAAGCAGAACTATCGATTACCTCTCCTGCTTTTAAAGGAGATAAACCTTTTAATTCTGTAACGCCTCCATCAGCATCAACAAATTCAATTTTGAATTGGGAAGCATCAGCAACAGTAGTAGATTTCTCCGAACCATAGAAATCACCCTCAGTCATGCTCGCCACCACAGTTTTTGAATCTGCAGACCATTTACCCATCGAATGTGGATTTTGCTTTGCATAATTTTTAACTGCTTTTGGTGCCCTACGATCTGAATTACCTTCACGTAAAACCGGGTTAACCGCAGAGCCTAAAACCTTCGCGTATTTAGCTTTGATGGCTTTTTCCTCTTCTGTTTGCGCATTATCCGGATAGTTTGGAATGGCAAAACCCTGAGCCTGTAACTCTGTAATGGTGCCAACCAATTGTGGAATAGATGCAGATATATTAGGTAACTTGATGATGTTAGCTTCTGGTGTAGTGGCCAATGAACCGAGTTCAGCTAAAGCATCGCCAATTTTTTGATCGTCTTTTAAATACTCAGGAAAGTTTGCCAAAATTCTTCCCGATAAAGAAATATCTCTGGTTTCTACATCAATACCAGCTGATGCAGTAAAAGCTTGTACAATTGGTAAAAGTGAATAAGTTGCCAGCATTGGCGCCTCATCGGTTTTGGTGTAAATAATTTTTGATGTATTTGACATGTTTATATTGATTTTGCTTTATAAGGTTAACTATCTGATCGGTTAAAATTGCAAACCGACCTTTTCTTAAAATCGCCTAAAGATAAAATAATCGAATGAATTAAGGAACATCGCAATGTTATTTGTGTTTTGCAAAACACTAAATTTTGATCAGTTTTCAAGAACAGCAACAGGCGTTATACTATTTTCAATTTGAAATAACATATACCTTAATAATGACGTTTTTATATTTGGATCAGGATTTGTTATGATGGAAGACGAATCGAACGGGCAATCTATGACGGTGGGTGTATCTCCCTCATGAAACGCGCTACAACGCATAGCTCTTAAATTAAACCTTTACAAATTACATCTATGAGTGAACAGAATTTAGAACAACTATTATTGCAAGGACAGTTTGAAAAAGCACTATCCGCTCTCCAGTCTGGTGAAAAATTATCAAAAAATATTCCTGAACATCAAAAATCGCAAATCATGGAACGTTTATTCAGTAACGAACAATATGAGCTTATTAATGAGTTAGTGGCTAGCAAATGGATTGAAACCGATGTTTATGAGTTTGATAGTTTTGATAAAAGTGTTTTTGGTAAAATTGTATGGAACCTGAAAAATGATGAAAAAGCGTTGAGTTTCTTTCAGGAATTCATGACTAAATTTGACAACCTGAATGATGAGGTTGAAGCAAAGACACTTATCAATTATTTCCTGGAGAAAGGCGCAAGTGTAGAAAAGATTAAGATATTAATTGATGCAGGCTGTGATATCAACTTCACCAACAATGCAGAAGAAAACCTTATCCATCAGGTGATCAAAACCAACCTGATGAAACCGCAGCTTTCTATTTCCTATCTGGAGTTATTAATTAATGAAGGTGTAGATGTTAATGCAACAAACATCGTAAAAAAGACTCCACTTATAACCGCTATAGAATCTAATAAGCCAGATTACCTGGATGTATTATTACAAAATGGAGCAAATCCGAATGATCTCGATCAGGATGAAAACTCTGCATTCTTCTATGCTGTTGCGCACAAACAAGACCTCAACATTTATTTAAAATTAAGAGACTTCGGTAGTCCTGATTTTGAAACGATTAATAAGAATGGAGTAAGTATGCTCTTCGAATATTTGAGGATGATGTACGTAAGTGACAAGAATCTTGAACTATTAACTGCAATGATTAGCGATGGCGCAGACCTTAACCAGGCCAGTACTTATTATGGTAAAGATAAAACACCTTTAGATCTGATTGCGGAAAAGCAACCTGAAATTTTGCAAGCAGTATTAGATTCTGGCAGTGTAGATGTTAACCGTCAAGACAATCATGGCAATACACTTTTACATAAGGTTTGTGCCTTTAACGTAAACTTCGAAGCAGAAAAAGCCAAAGAGACCTATAAAAAGGTTAAACTTTTACTGGAAAACGGAGCAGACGCCTCTATTAGTAACGACGAAGATAAAACGGCACTGATGCTTGCTTCTGACGATAACCTGAAGATAAAAACAGTAGAACTATTAATGAAAAACGCTTAATCTGATTCAAGAAAAAATATGTCGATGTCATTTATAATTGCCTGCGAAAGCGGCAAAAGAAAAATAGCCGAACTTTTATTGGCAAATGGTGAAGTGGAAGTAGGTTACACTGATGAAAAAGGAAGAACAGCTTTACATTATGCAGCCCACCGGGGTTATTTAGATCTTGTTCAGCTGTTGATTAATGCCGGATCTGATATCAACTATGAAGATCATGCAGGCGAAACACCGCTCTATTTTGCTTGCTTACAGAAGCAAAAACAAACGGCTTTATATCTATTATCTCAAGGTGCAAGAGCCGAAATTAAAGATCTGGCTGGAAATGGTTTACTGCATTTAACCGCTCAAAGTGGACAGATTGAAGTATTAGAAAAACTATTGGAGAATGCATTGGCCGTAGATGAAGAAAATAATGAAGCAGAAACTCCGCTCCTTATTGCTTCCAGCTGGAGAAATAAAGAGATCGTAAAACTTTTACTGGATAAAGGAGCTAACGTAAATACAACAAATAAAAGCGGAAACACCCCTTTACTTTTTGCTGTAGCTTCTAAAAACATCCCGGTAACAGAACTTCTTTTAGCTAACGGTGCAAATATAAATCATGTTAACCATAACGGAGAAAGCGCCTTGCTGCAAGCTTGTTATGATAGTAACAGGATGTTGATCAAATTATTGATGGATAAAGGTGCTGATGTGTTGGTATCTTCAAAAAACGGACAATCGCCAATCTGGTATGCCTGCTCAAACAACCAGAAAGAAATCGTTTCCTTATTCTTAGAAAATGGTGTTGATGTGAATTATTCTAAACCAGTTTCTGGCGATGAAACATCGATGTATTCTTATCTTGATTGGGTAGAAAGTGCAACCAATCTTTCTTCATCAAGCACATTCTCATTAGATACAGAATACGGCTATGGTGGCGAGAGTTTGCTTCACGTGGCGGCAAAAAGCGGCAACGTAAGTATGGTTAAATTACTGATTGAAAAAGATGCAAACATCAATATTCAAGATGAAAGTGGTAATACAGCCTTGCATTATGCCGCCGCTAATGGCAAAAAAGACATTGTAAAATTGCTCTTAGAACACCAGGCAGATGGAAACATTGTCAATGCGAAGGAACAAAAAGCAATAGATTACGCAAACATTAAAGGCTTCAACGAGATCACGGTTTTATTACTTCAGTATAATCCATCAACACAAGCTACCTACAATAAACCGTCAGAACCTGTAGTGGCTGATGAAAAACCAAAATTAGACCTTGCAGCCAAAAAACAAGCCCTATTAGATCTAAAAGAATTGCTGGATGCCGGAATTTTATCTCAGGAAGAATTTGATGCGGAAAAAGGAAAGATTCTGAGCAGTTAATTAGCGATGGAGAAATCACTGAATGCTATTCTTTCAGTGAATCTGGAGCAGGAGTTTTTTAGAAAACATCTAAGCATTTAAAATGTTATCATTTCAAAATCTATCATTCACGAAAAAAGAAGAAAATGAAACAATACTATTTTTATGCTTCGATGCTCTCCGTGGCTATCCTTGCGAGTTGCCAATCAAACTCAAAGTCAGGTCCGCAGGGTACAGATACTACGGTTACAACAAAAAGTGAATCGCTTAACTTACCTGCTCCAGATACTACCGCCGCTAAAAATAAATTCAGTAAAGTAATCGGCTGGCCCGAAAATAAAACACCGGTAGCACCAGAAGGCTTTGTCGTAACAAGATTTGCAACCAATATTAAGAGTCCTAGAAATACTATTGTAGCACCAAATGGTGATGTACTTGTTGCACTTTCAAATTCTGAACGTTCTACTAAAGAAAAAGTTGCCAATACGGTAAGCGGTAAAGCAAAATCAGAAGTTGCAGGTCAAAGTGCCAATACCATTTTGCTTTACAGAGATGCCAATAAAGATGGTAAGCCTGAATTAACGACAACATTTCTTACTGGCTTGAATCAACCCTATGGCATGTTAATTATTGGCAATTCGTTTTATGTAGCCAATACCGATGGTGTGTGGCAATACCCTTATAAAACCGGAGACACCAAAATCACATCCACAGGAAAAAAAATCATGAGTCTGCCTGCAGGCGGTTACAATAACCATTGGACCAGAAACCTGATAGCCAATGCAGATAAAAGCAAAATTTATGTTACCGTGGGCTCCGGCAGTAATGTTGGGGAAAACGGAATGGAAAATGAAGTGCGAAGAGCCAATATCCTGGAAATTAATCCAGATGGTACGGGCGAAAAAATCTATGCCGCTGGCTTGCGCAACCCTGTTGGCGTAGATTGGGCACCAGGATCAAATATGCTTTGGACAGCTGTTAACGAACGTGATGGCTTAGGTGATGACTTAGTTCCTGATTATATTACAAGTGTAAAAGAAGGAGCATTCTACGGTTGGCCTTATGCTTATTACGGACAAAATGAAGATCCTAGACTTAAAGGAAAAAATCCGGAGTTAGTTAAAAAAACAATGGTACCAGATGTTCCCGTTGGATCGCATACGGCATCTCTGGGTTTAGCCTTTTATAAAGGCACAAAGTATCCTTCCCAATATCAAGGCGGAGCTTTTGTAGGGCAACATGGATCTTGGAACCGTTCAGAAATCTCTGGCTACAAGGTGGTATTCGTACCTTTTAAAGATGGAAAACCAACAGGCAAACCCGAAGATTTTCTGACAGGTTTTATCGCGGATGCAGAGAAGGCAGATGTATATGGAAGACCTGTTGGCGTAACCATGACTCCTGATGGCGCTTTATTGGTAGCCGACGATGTAAGTGGTGTAGTTTGGAGAGTAGCGGCGAAATAATTAATAATTTATTCAATGAAACAGCGAGGAGATGGTGGAAGCATACATCTCCTCGCTGTTTTTACTAAAATTTAAAATATTGAAAATACTTTTTACTTCAATCTCATTATTGCTTTCCATTACGTCATTTGCGCAAATAACTGAAACCGATTCTACTAAAAAATTAGATGAAGTTATTGTGAGAGGCTATTATAATCACCAACCCTTGTTGAGGTCGGTTTCTGCAGTGAACCTAATTGATAGCAACATCATCAGCACACAACAAAGCAACTCGTTAGTAAGCACCTTTAATACTGTTCCGGGCATGCGGATGGAAGAAAGATCTCCTGGAAGCTATCGCCTGTCCTTGCGTGGTAGTTTGCTTCGTTCTCCCTTCGGAATTAGAAATATTAAAATTTACATTGATGATTTTCCTTTAACAGATGCAGGAGGGAATACCTATCTGAATGCAATCGACCCATTATCTCTTGGTAGTATTGAGATTTACAAAGGTCCGGAGGCCAGTATCTTTGGTGCCAATACCGGAGGAACGATTTTAATATCACCGCAGCCAATAAACGAAAGTAGCATTTCGGCATCTGCAACTGCTGGGTCATATGGCTTGTTTCACCAAACAGCCAGCATTAATCAAAAATACAAGCGATACAGTTTCAGCTTTATGCAGGGGTATCAGCGAAGCGATGGGTTCAGAGCAAACAGCGCTATGGAACGAAAATACTTTCAAACCAATCATCGGTGGAACTACAACAACAGGGGGAATTTAAAACTTTATGCGTTCTATAGCGACCTGAAGTATGAAACTCCCGGAGGTTTAACACTTGCGCAATTTGAGCGCGATCCCAGAGCGGCAAGACCAGCTACTGCAACACTGCCAGGAGCAGAATCGCAACAAGCGGCAATTTATAATAAAACGTTATTCGGAGGCTTATCAAATGAATACCAAATCTCTAAGAACTTTAAACACGTCATTTCACTTTTTGGAAGCTATACTGATTTTAAAAATCCATTCATAACCAACTATGAAAAAAGATATGAGGGCACATTAGGATTGCGAACCTTCTTAGCATATCGGCAAGAAAACAATCGCATAAAATTCAATGCCCAATTGGGAGTAGAAAGCGGCACAACCAAAACAGAAATAAAAAACTTTGATAACAATGCAGGTTCACCTGCTGCGATGCAAGCTTTTGATCACTTAAAAGCTTATCAGAATTTTGCTTTTCTTCGATTAAATTTGGATATAGACAATAAGCTTCTGATTGAGCTGGCTTCCAGTTTAAATTTATACAAGTACAGATATGAAAGTTTCTTCCCTGTAGTGATCGCTACAAAGGAAAGAAAATTTGATGCCGAATTGATGCCAAAACTCGCAACATCCTATCTGATCACTAATCAGCTAGCAATCAGGGCTTCTGTAAGTAAAGGCTATTCGCCTCCTACTATTGCAGAAGTAAGAGCCTCCGATAACAACATTAACAACAATCTTCAGGCAGAGCTGGGTTGGAACTACGAAGCTGGTTTTCGGTATCATTTAAAAAACAATCGTCTAAGATTAGCCGCGAACATATTTCAGTTTAACCTGAATGATGCGATTGTGCGGAGACTGAATGCAAATGATACAGAATTTTTTATCAATGCTGGCGGTACCACACAACAAGGACTTGAACTGGAGACTGCGTTCTGGCTGCTCAGGAATAGCAATTTATTTTTAAAGGCAATTGAACTCAAAAGCAATTACACTTACAGTCATTTTAGATTTAGTAAGTTTACAACAGGGAATGTAAATTTCGATGGGAATAAGTTAACAGGTGTTCCGGCAAATGTTGTGGTGAGCAGTCTAAATTTTGAATTTAACAAAGGCTTATTCTTTTTTGCTCAACACAACTATACTTCCAGTATTCCTCTAAATGATGGTAATACCGTTTTTGCAAAAAACTATCACCTAGTTGAGCTTAAAACAGGGATGCGTGATATCCAAATTAAACGTATTAAACTTGAAGTTTTTGGGGGAATTAATAACCTGTTGAACAAAAACTACAGCTTAGGAAACGATTTAAATGCAGTTGGCGGCAGATATTATAATGCGGCTGCAGGAATTAACTATTACCTGGGCACATCAATTAAACTTTAAAGGATAAAAGTAATCAGGCTAAACAAGCCAGATTACTTTATTGAATTTTAACTGAGCACGGATTAGTTTGCTAAATCAATTTCTTTGATGGCTACTTCATTAACGACAATGTCTGTAGTAAACTTTTTTATGCCGTCTTTTGCCACGTATGAGCCGGTAATCAATTTTCCTTCTATAGTTAGTCTGGTACCTTTTTTAATCTGAGCCACAGCGAGGTCTGCTTTATCATTCCAGAAAGTTAAGGTAAACCAGTGCGTCCGTTTGGTTTCCTCTCCGGATGCATTTTTGAAATACTCATTTACTGCCAGATTTACCCTGGCTAATTTTTGATTGCCTGATACATTTTTAACCTCTGCGTCTGCTCCTGCAAAACCGCTTAATACTACTTTGTTGATTGTACTTTCCATGATCTTTTAAATTTTAGTTTCTTAATAATTAATGAACAGTAGCTTCCTCGCTACCGACAAAACAAAGGTGCAAACTCAGCAAAAAATTACCCGGTTACTAAACATTTATATTCGTTTATAAGCGTTTAAACACGGATAATGGTGATACACACATTCAAAAGTTTAATTTTAATAGAACGTTCAACAATAGCAGGCTATCAATTAAAAGATATGTTTACATTTATTTATGAGACTTAAAATCAATAAGGAACTTAGTATTAAAAGATCGAAATTGAGCCATCATTTCAATACTGAATTGTTATTCCACAGACTTTACGAAAACGCCATCTTGATTATTTTGTTGATGCTTCCGGTTTTTGCAGCATTAAATCATAATTATCGTAACTCCTCATTTGTTTACTACGCCATTTTATTGTTCTGGCTATTCACGCTATGGCATGTTTATTTCATCAATTCATTAACCATCATCAGCGGCTCGAACGAAAACCTGAACAGGATGATGATTGTAAAAATTATAACATCTCGATATCCGGATTTGAAGATTAATGATTCAAGACAACAGGTGATCAGGTGTACTAAATCGACAGGGCTTTTTACCTGGGGAAAACACCTTACGGTAATCTTTGATCAAGATCGCATATTCCTAAATCTAACCACTTTTGGCCGTTATCAGGTCAGATCACTTTTTCATGCCTATTTTAATACGATTGAAATGAAAAAAATTAAAAAAGAGTTCCGGAATATGTTGGAGGCCAATTAAGATCAATTGTCAATTCTAGAATTATTTTGGCCTGCACTAAATTTTTGGTAGTTTTAGCTATCATCCCATAATACCTAACCTAATATATTATGGAACGCTCGTGTTTAGATTGTGGGAAAGCTGTAAGAGGCAGAACCGATAAAAAATTTTGTGATGATAACTGTAGAAATAACTATAACAATCACTTGAAAAGTGAAAACGGATTGGTTTTTAAAAAGATCAACTCCATTCTCAAAAAAAACTATAACCTGCTCGCAAAATTCAATCCGGAAGGAAAGGTGAAAATTTCGAGAAAGAAGATGGTTTCCGAGGGTTTCAATTTCGAATACCACACGCACACTCACCAAACTCAAAACGGCAATAAATACATATTTTGTTACGAATTTGGTTACTTAGCGTTAAGTAACGAAGAGTTTCTACTGGTAAAGAGAGCGGAGAAGTTATAACGATTATTCTGTAAAACATAGCAATTATCGGGTGTATAAAATCTAATTACCAATGTAGTTTTGTGTATAATTAATAAAGTAATGAAAGCACAAGAAAAAATCAACTTTATGCGGATTACGGAGGCTATAAATTTTATTCAATTAAATTTTAAAAGTCAACCAAGTCTGGAAGAAATTGCTGAGAAAGTAAATTTAAGCCCCTACCATTTTCAACGATTATTTAGCATATGGGCAGGCACAAGTCCGAAAAGATTTCTTCAATACATCAGCATTGGATACGCCAAGAAATGTCTGAAAGAAAATCAGGCATCGCTATTTGAAACAGCATTCGAAACTGGCTTATCAGGAACCAGCAGACTACATGATCTATTTGTTAATATCGAGGGGATGACACCTGGGGAATATAAAAATGGGGGCGAAAATTTAGTGATCAATTATAGTTTTGCAGAAACACCTTTCGGAACTATTATTGTAGCCTCAACACCAAAAGGAATTTGCCATCTCGTTTTTTCTGAAGAAGAGGAAATTGCATTGATGCAGTTAAAAGCTAAATTTCCAGCGGCTAAATTTGCCCGGAAATTTGATCCCATTCAGCAAAATGCACTTTTAATTTTCCAAAACGACTGGACGAAACTAAACCAGGTGAAGCTACATTTAAAAGGCACTGCATTCCAGTTAAAAGTCTGGGAAACGCTTTTAAAAATCCCGATGGGAAGGTTATCAAGTTATGGGAGCATTGCCAGCAAGGTAGATAACCCTAAAGCATCAAGAGCGGTAGGCACTGCTATTGGCGATAATCCTGTTGCCTTTTTAATTCCTTGCCATCGGGTAATCCAGGCCAGTGGCGCATTAGGAGGCTATCACTGGGGTACCAATCGTAAAACGGCCATTATTGGATGGGAAGCAGCAAAAACAGAGAGCAATTCTCTATAAAGATGTTAAAACACGTTAGTTTATCATCCGCCGACTTAACAAATAAGATAAAAAATAAAGAAGTTTGTTTTGGAGGAAATCTTAAAGTAAAAATTTACGGTAGCCTGCAATGTAAGTCTGGCAAGAAGATGAAGAGAGAAAACCGGGTATTCTTTCAGTCAGAAAAGCAAGCGATTGATGCAGGCTTCAGACCTTGCGCACACTGTTTACACACAAAATATAAACGATGGATTTATTCAGTTCAACAATAGATAAAAATAAAAATTTCTTGCCTTATGATGGCACGGTGCACTATTTCGGACAACTATTTCCAGTTGCACAAGCCAATGCCTATTTCGAAGCACTAATAAACACTATTGAATGGAAGAACGATGAAGCGTTTATCATGGGAAAACATATCATTACCAAAAGAAAGGTGGCCTGGTATGGAGATGATGAATACGCATACACCTATTCAAGATCAACAAAATATGCTTTGCCATGGACAAAAGAATTACTGGAACTTAGAAACATTGCCGAAGAACATACAGGTTCGACCTATAACTCCTGCTTGTTAAACCTATACCACAATGGTAACGAAGGCATGGCTTACCATAGCGATGATGAGAAGGCCCTCGGCAAAAGTACCAGCATTGCATCAATGAGTTTTGGTGCAGAAAGAAAGTTTCTTTTTAAACATAAGGTTTCCAAAGAAACAATTGGCATGTTTTTAGAAAATGGAAGTTTGTTGGAGATGAAAGATACAACACAAACAAACTGGCTGCATCGTTTACCTCCAACAAAAAAGATTACTACTGCAAGGGTAAACCTCACCTTTCGATCGATGGTTGCCGGATAATTGACTACTTCTTAAATTCGCTAATGTCAACAATTCGATCTTCATCTGGATTTGGCTTTAAGAATGATGTTCCTTTGGCATTTGTAGCCCAGCTGTAACCTTTTCTCACCTCATCTGCCACATTCGAAGACTGTGCAACCTTAGCCGGAAGCGCAAGGTTATTGGTTTCACCTGTACGATAGTTTACCTGATAAAGCGAGCTTCCAGTCACAAAAACAAGTGTTTTTTTATCGGAAGAATTAAATAAAAAATCACCTTGAATACGTTCATCTTCATTTTGCCTTTTTATTGGATAAATTTTTCCATTTACCAGCGCAATAGCAAAATCATTGTTCACAATGATGTTACTGAGGCTCATTTCCTCGATACCTTTGGTATATTTTTTATCGTTTTTGCCTTTCGATTCCCGATTTAAGCTGGTCACATTTACCTTTCCATCTGTTAGCGAAACTACATAAAATGGAGAAACCAACCCCGTTCCATCCTCCACCTGCACTAATGCGGCAGTTTTTTGGGTATTAATAAATCTGGCTTCCTTAAACTTATTTGCCAGAGGTTTAGGGTTATCCTGCACAGCCACAATAGTATCTTTAAATGTTATTGCATAACTTTCCTGGCCTTCTGGTGTCTCTGGTGCAATGGTCACAATATTTAAGGTCTGGTTCTGAACTTTCGGAAACTCATTAAAATCATCATTTGCATACGCTTTTGGAGTATAAACGGTTTCCAGCTTGCCAGGTTTACAAGCAAATAAACTAACGGAAAGAAAAATGGCTAATACAGTAATTTTCATAGACTTAAGGTTGAAGCTTTTTTTTGCTAATTTATTATCTTTATTTCTTTCCTTAGATTAAATTTTCAACTTTATATGATTTTTATGTAGAATTTAAGTTAATATGGGGCGTGTTTATGTCAATCTATTATGTATGGAATGACCATAACCTCTTTACCCTACACCAAAATAAGATGTATACTATTCCATTTACCAGTATTGACTGGAACCATGTTGAAAAAACTGAACATATAGGCACAAGGGGTATAGCTACGTGGCAAACCTTGCATTTCGATGGTTTAAGAATTAGAATCGTAGAATATTCGCCAGATTACCTTGCAGACCATTGGTGTTTAAAAGGACATATTGTACAATGCCTTGAAGGAAGCTTCGTAAGCGAGATGGAAGACGGAAGTACCTTTAGCCTATCAAAGGGAATGACCTATGTAGTATCAGATGATTTAAGCAGCCACAGGTCTATATCTGCAGGAGGCGTAAAGTTGTTGATTGTTGATGGTAATTTTTTAAAACCAGAAGCCTGATAAAAATTCACACCTCTTCAACCTTTATTAGCACAATTAGGCTTAGGTGAGACAGAGAACCGCTTACTTCGCAATATTTCTTGGATTAATTATTGTTGCTGTTTTCCAAATTACAGAACCTATGAAAAATTTATTTGTCTACGGAATCATTATCTGCCTTTTTAGTAGCTGTTTAGAAAAAGTAGACCCAAAAAAATTAAAAGAAACAAAATGGGAGCTTACCGAGCTTCCCGGATTAACGCTGCCTGCAACAACTAAAGCAACACTTGTATTCGGAGACAGTTTAAACATCAGTGGTAAGTCGTTTTGCAATAGCTATGGTGGTAAAGCCGAAATTAAGGACCAAAAAATTATATTGAAAGATGTTATCAGCACCAGAATGTATTGCCAGGAAACGGATGCGGCAGAAAGGGCATATATGCAAGCCATCAATCAGGTAACTGACGCAAAGATATTGACAGAGGAACTGCAGTTGTGGAATGGTGACAAGAAGCTATTGGTATTCAAAAAGGTTGATCAATAACAATCTATCTACAAATGGAACGAAATAAAGTATTTTAAGTAATTTCGACCTCTTATTAAATCGAACATGCTGTCAAGAATAACGGATGAATTACGCTTTTTCTTCTTAACCGGAAGAAATGCATTTGTTTTATTTCAACAAAATGATCCTTTACGTTTGGCGGGTGCTACTGCCTTCTTTACTAACTTTGCTTTACCGCCAATATTGATTATTTTAATTCGCTTATTCGGCCTTTTTACAGATAAGCGCACTTTATTTACCAATATTTTTGAGCGGCTGGCTAATATTCTTGATGAGAATAGCATTAAACAGATCAAGTTAACACTGCGAAACATCAGAGGGATTGATCAGGCATGGTACATTACGTTATTCAGTTTCATCTTTTTTCTTTTCGTAGCCACTACCCTCTTTAATGTGATCAAAAATTCATTGGAGCAAATCTGGAACATTGGCCAGAAAGATAAAAAAGGAATAATATCGACTTTGAAATCAAGGGCAATATCGATGACAATTATTTTGTTTGCAGGCATTTTGTTCTTTATCGGTTTACTTGCCGACAGTGTTCAGGCGATTATTGGCGCTTATTTAAAAACGAATTCTCCATCATTTAGCTTAATTCTAACCTCAATTCTTAATCAAATTGTTTTTGTCATTATCGTAACCACCTGGTTCACGATGCTCTTTCGGTTTTTAACCAATGGCAGACCTACCTGGAAGGCAGCTTTTTCCGGAGGCTTACTTACAGGTTGTTTGTTTACTGCCGGAAAATACATTTTAAGGATTCTATTGCCCCTTAGCAATATCAGTAATATTTATGGATCAGCAGGATCCATTATTGTAATTATGCTCTTCGTATTTTATTCTTCACTTATCTTTTATTTTGGCGCATCATATATCAAGGCGCTGAGTGTTGGACGGGAAACACCAATTATTCCCAAAAATGGATCATACGCTTACGAGCTAACGGAAATCGATTCCGAAAAAACACCATAAAAAAAGAGCGAACAATGTCCGCTCTTTTCATTATAGGATAATGATATCGCTTAAAAAACTCTATATGCTAAACCCACTGTAAACAAATTCAATTTTGTTCCAGGGTATCCGTCTTTGTTCAATTTTGATAGACCCAGTTCGTAACGTGCATCAATACTTAATTTTTTAATATCAAGTGCTGCACCAAACTGCCATGCAAAAGCCTGGTTTTTGAACCTACCATTAAAAACATTGCCGGTAGCCTGTGTAAAATTTTGGTTCTCATCTAAGATGAAAGAAACCATAGGACCTGTATTTAATCTTACACCTACACCTAAAGCACCTATTTTAGTTCCAACTAATAAAGGTACATCCAGACTGGTAAAACTTACCTTATTAACTTGTCCTGTTGCATCACTAACTAAGTTCGTTTTCTTACCAGAAATATAAAGTTCTGGCTGGAAATGAATACCTGCGCCACCAATCCTTGCCCATAAACCGCCGTAGAAACCTGCGCGGTTATCACTGCTAAAAGTGTTGTCGCTGTCAAATTTTGAAAAGTTGGCTCCGGCTTTAACGCCAAGCTGGAAAGTTGGTAATATTTGTGCACTTGCGAAAAAGCATACAAATAAACAGGCAATAGTTAATGATAAAGATTTCATAAAATAATAGGTTTAAAGTTTAATTAGCTAGTTGCATTGTTGATTGCTTCTTGTTCTTTCAAGGCATCAACATTGTTTTTATCGCCAAAATTTTGTGTTTTGCCTGCAAAGTAATCTAAAATTCCTGAGATAGTATCTAAGTTATCCGCTAAATTTTGGTGAATATCTGGTAAATCTTTCTCTAATCTACTATCGGCTAATTCGATATTATCCACTTCAATTTTACCAATTTTCTGAATAAGTGCAGTTTGAGAGTTCTGTAAATCTTCTAATTCACGCACAATTTTCTCCATTAACTCGAATTTCTGTAAGGTATTCATAGGTTCTAATTTTTAAATTTTTATACTGTTCTCTCTATAAACCCGCTCGCCCTCAATTTGTTTTATTTACGAAATGTTCTATTCAAATTTGGAATAACCAAAAACAACTAATAAATTAGTTTTAAATATTTAAGGTTATGAAAAAACTTTTCGGACTCCTCCACCTGGTTATGTTTGCTTCTTTCTGCTTCGGTCAGAATACCTCCGGCTTAGACAAGGATAAATTATTTGATTTGTACCAAAGTCAGCGTTATGCTGACGCTGGTATATACCTCAAAAGTATATTCGGAGAGGATACACAAGACTTCAAAGCCTTAACCCAAATGGGCTACTGCTTTTCAATGGCAGGAAATAGTGTTGAGGCAGAAAAATATTATGGTAAAGCTTATCAGATTCAGCCACAAAGCTTGTCAGTTCTTTTCAGCTTAGCCAATATTGCCACCAAAAGAGGAAATAACGATAAAGCGAAGAAATATTACGGCGAAATTGTGAAAATAGATAGCAATAATTTCAACGTTTATAAGCTATTGGCCAACTTATACCCGTCTGTAAAAGATTCCCTTAGGTATGTTTACCTGCTTAAAGCAAATCAGATTAATCCACATGAAGGTGATGTTGCTGGCGATTTGGCTGATTTACATTCTGTTTCTCAAAATTATGATAAAGCTTATGAGGTACTCAATATCGCGATTAAAGCTGATAGTGAAAATTTGGTTTTACAGCGGGCGATCCTTCCGATTGCTAATCAATTAAAAAAATATCAGGAAGTAATTTCCTCTGGAGAAAGATTAATGAAAGACGGAACTGATGCGGGGGTTATTAAAGATGTTGCAAAAGCTTATTACTACACAAAAAATTATAACAAAGCAGTTAAGCTTTTTTCGCTGCTGGAAGAACTTTTGATGCAAAATGAGAATACTTTATACTACACTAGCCTAAGTTATCGATACTTAAAAAACTATAAAATGGCTGCTGCTTATGCAAAAAAAACTATTGATGAAGCAATTTCACCAAATACTTCCAGTTACTATGCTTTATTGGGTTTGGTTTATGAAGAAAACAGCCAGCTTACACTCGCTAATGCAGCCTACAAAAAAGGACTCCAGTTTAAAGATAATCCCACCATTTACTATCGGTTAGCTACCCTACACGACACCAAATTGAACCAGCGCAAAGCCGCGCTGAACTATTATCAACGCTATCTAAGCAGCAAACCAAACGCAGCAGAAGACAAAGAAGAAATCAAATTCACAAAAGATCGCATCGCTCAATTGAACATTGCGGATTAAACCAAGTCTTCGAAAATAGGTTTTACATTATCCCAAAAATCATCCAGGGCGATGATTCGAGGTTTAAAAAAGGAAATCAATTGTGGCCAATGTTGTTGGTTAAAAATGCTAACGCCAGTTAACGTGATTGAAATTTGACTGATTGTTTTGCCGTATTCATCTGTAAAATCTCTTATCCAATCCCAGTCTTCAGCTACAGCATTTGAAAACATTAATTTAAATTCTTCGAACTGATCAAAAATCAAGTGGCGAATCTCCGGATCTGAGTGGCTGAGCTGAATGGCGATACTGGCCTTTTTATTATCCACATCCATTTTAAAGGAGATATTTTTTACGCCTGTTTTGTAATTAATCCAATGTACAGTGCTTCCACTTGCCGAAGGAACAGGCTTCATGTATTGTCCGAAACTAATCCAAAACTGCTGCCTTAACCTGGCGGCTTCATCTTTACTGTACATCTAAATTTGTTATTCGCAATAAAACTTGGGCTAAAGGAGCACCTCAACTAACCAAAAGCTGCAAAATTAAAGCATTAATCCTCATATTCAAAATGACATCAATCTTCAACCTTGTAAATAACGAATTGAGAAACATCGCTACCCTTCAGATCAATAATATTAACTACACTGTTGATTATGTTTATATCCGGAAGGCAAAATAAAAAATCATACCAGGTCTTTGGAAATACAGTCGGCGTACTCAGATAACAAAAGACCAACAGCAACATGGACTAAATTGCTATTGTTCTTCCATTCAACACTATCCAAAAGATATCTGGATAATATGCAGAACTTTTAAATCGTCTGCTTATTCATCAATCTGGCAACGTATTTCCCAATGATATCAAATTCCAGATTTACTGTATCACCAACCTGAACTTCCTGTAAATTGGTGTGCTCGAAGGTATATGGGATGATAAAAACAGAAAATTCATCTGCAGTAGAATTAACAACCGTTAAACTGATCCCGTTTACACAAGCCGAACCCTTTTCTACCGTTACATTTCCAGAAGTGCTATCGTATTTAAAACGGTATTCCCAGCTGCCATCTAATTCTTCTCTTTTCACACAAACTGCTGTCTGGTCTACGTGGCCTTGAACAATGTGACCATCTAAACGGGCATTCATTTGCATGCAACGTTCCAGGTTTACACGGCTGCCAACTTTCAAATTACCTAAACTCGTTTTATTCAAAGTTTCATCAATGGCGGTAACCGTATGTGCCGTATCTGATAAAGCAACAACGGTAAGGCAAACGCCATTGTGTGCCACACTCTGATCGATCTTCAATTCGTGGCTAATGGCCGATGAAATAGTAAAATGAATGTTGGTATGGTCGTTTTTGATGGCGGTAACCTCGCCCAGCGTTTCTATAATTCCAGTAAACATGATTTATCTTATTGATGTTTTGAGGTGTATCCTCACTATCGCGATTAACAACCAGTATTAATATTTCATTCTATTTTTTCTCCAGTCGGACGATTTTTGGGTAACTTCTTTATGCTTCCCGTTTGATCCATTTTCCTGGAAAACCTTGGCGGCAATAATGGCAGCTATTAATGCTTCCTCATTATTTATGATCTCCACATCAGCTTGCCGAAAATATTTAGCCACAAAATGAGTGTCGAAATTGCCAGTTTTAAAAGCTTCGTGTTGCATTACAAACTTACCAAAACCAAGAGTAGTTTCTATCCCCGTAATCTCATATTCTTCTATGGCTCTTACCATTCTGGCGATGGCTTCTGCCCTATCCTTCCCGTAAGTAATTAGCTTCGCGATCATCGGATCATAATAAATCGGAATTTCCATCCCTTGCTCAAAGCCATCATCTACCCTTACACCATTCCCTTTTGGGGTTTTATAAGTTTCAAGTACACCAATATCAGGCAAAAAATTATGATGAGGATCTTCGGCATAAACGCGAAGTTCAACAGCATGGCCGCTAATTTTCAAGTCGCTTTGATTAAAGCTTAATTCTTCGCCTGACGCAATTTTTATTTGTTCTTTTACTAAATCGATTCCCGTTATTAGCTCAGTTACCGGATGTTCTACCTGTAAACGTGTGTTCATTTCAAGGAAAAAGAAGTCCAGATTTTCATCTAAAATGAATTCTACCGTTCCAGCACCGGTATAATTTACGGATCGTGCCACATCCACCGCACATTTACCCATTTCCGCACGGATTTCTGGCGTTAGTACAGATGATGGAGCTTCTTCTACTACTTTTTGATGCCGGCGTTGTACCGAGCATTCTCTTTCGAAGAGATGAACGATATTCCCATAATTATCTCCCAAAACCTGGATCTCAATATGGCGGGGAGAAGTTACATAACGTTCAATAAATACCGAACCATCCCCAAAGGCTGATGTAGCCTCGCTCACCGCAAGGTCCATTTGCTCTTCAAAATCGTCAACACGCTCAACAATACGCATGCCTTTACCGCCACCACCTGCTGCTGCTTTAATTAATATTGGGAAGCCAACCGCTATCGCACGTTCTTTGGCTTCGTTTACATCTGTAATGGCTTCTTCCGTACCCGGAACCATTGGTATGTTATACTTCAAAGCAGCTGCTTTCGCCGATAATTTATTCCCCATAATCTCCATCGCTTCGGCTGATGGGCCGATTAAAATCAGCCCTGCATCAGCAACCTTCTTCGCAAAGGCAGCATTTTCTGATAGGAATCCATAGCCTGGATGAATGGCTTCTGCACCCGTTATTCTACAGGCATCGATGATTTTTTCTGCCACTAAATAACTCTGATTTGATGGCGCCGGACCAATACAGATCGCCTCATCAGCATAACGTACATGCAATGCATCGCGATCCGCTTCAGAAAATACCGCTACCGTTTTAATTCCCATTTCTTTCGCCGAGCGCATAATACGCAAAGCAATTTCACCCCGATTAGCGATGAGGAGTTTGGAAATGTGGGTTTGGAGTTTGGAGTTTTCAGGCATCTGGCTATTCACTTTTTTATTTAAACAATGCAAATTGATCGTTTCAAACGCCGGACTTCAAACTAAAAGACTTCCAGCTTCATTACAAATGTAATAATATTTCAATCGCACGATCAATCATCCCGGGGCTAAGATCCAAGTGTGTAACCAATCTTACCGTGCTGGCACTTGTGGTTCCGCAAAGTAATCCTTTTTCTTTTAATTGCTGAACCACATTTTCGGCTGTTCCTTTTGCTACCTCGAAAATTACAATATTAGTTTCAACGGGCAATACAGAAACTACATACTTTGTACTTATTAAAGCTTCGGCCAGGGCATGTGCATGCTGATGGTCTTGCTGTAATCTTTCTACATGATTATCTAGCGCATAAATGCCAGCAGCGGCTAAAAAACCTGCCTGACGCATTCCGCCACCAAATGCTTTGCGAAGCTTGCGGGCCCTTTTGATCATCTCGTTACTTCCTAAAAGAACAGACCCAACTGGTGCACCTAAGCCTTTAGATAAGCAAACAGAAATGCCGTCAAAATACTTCCCATAATCTTGCGCGCTATCTCCGGTTTTTGCCAATGCATTAAAAATCCTTGCGCCATCTAAATGAAGTTTCAAACCCTTAATATTACACAAATGGTGAATCGGTGCGATTTGAGACAGGTCATAACATTTTCCTCCGCCTTTATTCACTGTATTTTCAAGCACAACCAAACTGGAATTCGGGTAATGGATATTGTCTTCGTTAATTTCAGGCTCGATCAGCTCGGGCGTTAAAATCCCTCGCTCGCCATGAAGCAACCTTACCGATGCACCGGAGTGAAACGCAATACCTCCAATCTCATAACGGTAAACGTGTGCGGTTTGGTCGCAAATTACCTCATCCATTGGCTGGGTAAAACACTTAATGGCAATCTGGTTCGTCATTGTTCCCGAAGGACAAAATAAACCGGCTTCCATATTGAAGGTATTGCAGAGTTTTTCTTCCAGCGCAGCTACAGTTTCGTCTTCCCCGAAAACGTCATCGCCCACCTTTGCACTCATCATGGCATCGAGCATACCAACTGTTGGCCTGGTTACGGTATCGCTCCTAAAATCTAAAAAGTTGTTATTCATTTGAACTAAAATTGTAAAATATTCTTGACGTTGAAAAAAAAGACTAATGCCTTTTCGAGTATAATAATAGGGTTTTGAGGCGATTAAAGCACCTATATAGTGTATTTTTTACACACTTAAATTTCAACAACAATAAATTGTTAAAAAATTATTAAAAAAAAGGATACAAAATATAAGAGTTTTTATACTTTTATCGTGCTAAAACCAAAAATAAATAAAATGATAGTAATTGCAGACGGTGGATCGACCAAAACAAACTGGTGTCTGATTAACGAGGCCGGCAGAAAAATTTACTTTAACACCGAGGGTTACAATCCATATTTTTCAAAAGGAGAATACATTGTAAAATCTTTAAATGAAACTCTTCCAGACCACTTGGAAAGAGAAAAACTAACTGCGGTTTATTATTATGGCGCTGGATGTTCTACCCCGGGTAATGTAAAGATTGTGGCTGATGCCATGAAACAGATTTTTACAAATGCCGAAATCTTTGTTGGTCATGATCTACTTGCCTCATGCAGAGCACTTCTTGGAAACGAGCCAGGATTTGCTGCTATTTTAGGAACAGGTACAAACTCATGCTTATATGATGGAAACGATATTACCTTAAATATCGACTCTTTAGGTTATTTCCTTGGAGATGAAGGTAGCGGTTCTTATATCGGTAAACGCATATTAAGCGATTACATGAAAGGTTACATGCCGAAAGGTTTACGTGAGGCTTTTTATGATAATTATGCTTTAACTAACGAAGACATTTTCGATAACATTTACAACAAGCCATTGCCAAATCGTTTCTGCGCAAGTTTCAGTAAATTCTTATACGATTTCAAAGATAATTATGAGGATTATGCATTCAGCACCATAGATTATGCATTTACTTCTTTCTTTGAAGCTTTGGTAATTCACTATCCAAACTACAAAGACCACAAATTAAACTGTGTAGGTTCTGTAGGTTACAGCTTCCGCGATATTTTGAGCATCGTTGCAGATCGTTACGAAATGGGTGTAGGTAAAATCATCCGCTCACCTATAGATGATTTGGTTCACTACCATTTAGAAGCCGCTAAGAAAGTTTAGTTTTTGAGTTGAGAGTCTGAAGTCTTGAGTCAGAATTCACTAATACAAAAAGGTCCCGATTGAAAATTCAATCGGGACCTTTTTTGTGAAATATCTATTTGAACTTTAATCTTTATTCTTTATTCCTTGTTCTTTAATCTTTATTCTTTGCTCCTTATTCCTTGCTCTTTGTTCCTTGCTCTTTACTCTTTGCTCCTAAAAAGAAATTTCTTTACCGAACAATTTGGCGTATCTGCGTTTATCAAAACGGTAAAGTGTTGCAGCACGATAAGAAACACCTTTTTGTTTTTCATCCAGTTCTTTTAACACGCCAAAGCTCACAATCTTCTTCCTGAAGTTTCGCTTATCAAGTTTTTTGCCCAGAATTAGTTCATACACATGCTGTAATTGAGTTAAGGTGAATTTCTCAGGCAGTAATTCAAAGGCAATGGGCTGGTGTTTAATTCTTCGCTTAATTTTTTCTAAACCTTTATCGTAAATTTTTTGGTGATCGAAAGCGAGTTTAGGCAAATCAGTTATGGGTAACCAGTTCGCACGTTTAGCATAAGTACTAATTGGGCGAAGCTCCTTATCACCGCCCAAACGAATCAAGGCATAATAAGCGAGTGTAATTACCCTACCTTGCGGGTGCCTGCCGGGATCTCCGAAAGCATAATATTGCTCCATATAAATACCCCGTAAACCAGTAAGTTCATAGAGAATACGGGAGGCAGACTGATCCAGACTTTCATCTGCACCAACAATGTTACCGGGCAAAGCCCACCAGTCTTTAAATGGTTCTTCATTTCTTTCGATGAGTAAGATTTTTAGTTCCTTACCATCAAATCCGAACAAAACGCAATCTATTGAGAATACTGAATCTAAATGTGGTAAAATTTGTTCCAAGGTAAAATTTAGTTATTTTAAGCAGATAAAGGTATGACTTTCAATAATAAGTAAAAAAAATAAAAAAAATTACTTAGTGTAAAAATTACACACTATATTCGTATCATAGATGGAGCCAAATATTAAAAATATAGCTGTACTTACTTCTGGTGGCGATGCCCCAGGAATGAATGCCGCAATCAGAGCTGTTGTTCGTACCGGAATTTACCATGGCATCAATATGTTTGGTGTAATGCAAGGTTACCAGGGATTGATCACAGACAATATAAAACCAATGGATGCCCGGTCTGTAAGTAATATTTTACACTTAGGGGGAACCATATTAAAAACTGCACGCTGTTTAGAATTTAAAACGGATGAAGGGCAGCAAACTGCCTATCAGAATTTAAAGAAAAATAACATTGATGGCCTGGTAGTGATCGGTGGAGATGGAACCTTTACCGGAGCAAAACGTTTTTCGGAAACTTTTGGTGTTAAGGTAATCGGAATCCCTGGAACGATTGATAATGACCTGGTAGGATCTGATTTTACTTTGGGTTACGATACGGCAATTAATACTGTTATTGAAGCGATTGATAAAATCAGAGATACTGCAGACGCACATGATCGCTTGTTCTTTATCGAAGTGATGGGAAGAGACTCTGGCTGTATTGCACTTAGAAGTTCTATTGCAAGCGGTGCAGAAGCGGTATTGTTACCAGAAAGAGCAACCAGTGTAGATGAATTGATCAATAAACTTGCTTTAGGTGCCGCAACCAAAAAGTCATCCAGCATTGTAATTGTTGCAGAAGGACATAAACAAGGTGGCGCTTACGATATTGCTAAGAAGGTAAAAGAAACTTTTGACCATTACGACACCAAAGTAACTATCCTCGGACACTTACAAAGAGGCGGAAGTCCGAGCAGTTTCGACCGTATTTTAGGAAGCAGACTTGGCTTTGCAGCTGTGAATGCATTAATTGCAGGAGAAACAGAGCAGATGGTGGGCTTGCACGGAAATGCCATTCGGTTAACCAGTATTACCGAAGCGCTAACAGCACATAGCTTTAAACTGGAGCCTGATTTAATGGAAATGACTGAAGTTTTATCAATCTAATATATGATAGCAGTTGTTTATAGTGGATCGAGAACCGCGTTTTGGAAGTTAACACAAAATGGACAAGTTGTAGCACATTGCAACACAACAGGCATAAATCCAACTTTTGTTGATTCTAAAATGATTTTGCAGATCCTGAACAAGAAAGTTGTTCTGGTAAACAATGCAGAAAATATTAAAAAGATATATTTCTTTGCTGCCGGTGCATCCTCTGCAGATCGAAGAGAAGAACTGTCAAATACTTTATCCTCATTCTTTAGATATAGTAAGGTGTTTGTAGAAAATGATTTGTTTGGTGCTGCCAAAGCTGCGTGTTACGATCAGCCTGGAATTGTTGGAATGTTAGGTAGCGGATCAAATTGCGCCTATTTTGACGGCAAAAAACCGGTTAACAACTGCTTTGGTTTAGGTTATATATTAGGTGATGAAGGTTCATCTAATTACTTTGGTAAAATGTTACTGAAAAGTTTTCTCAGCGAGCAATTACCAGAAGATCTTGAAACAAAATTTACCAGAAGTTTTAACCTGGATCGCCCACAAATTTTAGAAAGGATATATAATAAGCCGCAGGCGAATATGTTTCTGACTTCATTTTTTGATTTTTTTACCCAGAATATAAAACACGAATATATCCTCCGTTTGATTGACGAAGGATTTGAAAAATATTTTCAAACATATATCTTACCCATGGTATCAAAATATCATGACCAGGATTTACACTTTGTTGGAAAAGTGGCTGCCGAGTTAGAAGATCAGCTACAGTTGGTTGCTGCAAGGCATCACCTTAACATTAAGTCCATTATTAAAGAACCAATACTAAATTTATTAAAACATTACACTAATTAACAAAAACAATGAGCAAAATTGGAATAAACGGCTTTGGCCGTATCGGCAGACTGGTTTTCAGAGCTGCATTAAAAAGAGGACTGGAAATTGTAGCAATTAACGATTTAATTGAGCCAGATTACATGGCTTATATGTTAAAATATGATACAACACATGGTAAATTCGATGGTACAATTGAAGTTGTAGATGGTAACTTAGTCGTTAATGGCAAAACAATTCGTGTAACTGCAGAAAGAAACCCTGCTGACTTGAAATGGGATGCAGTTGGTGTTGAAGTTGTAATCGAATCTACAGGTTTATTTTTAACACGTGCTGATGCTGAAAAACACATCGCTGCTGGTGCTAAAAAAGTTGTTTTCTCAGCTCCGGCTAAAGATAGCGACATTCCTACTTATGTAATGGGTGTTAACCATGATAAATTAACGGCAGATCAAACTATCGTTTCTAATGCATCTTGTACTACTAACTGTTTAGCGCCAATCGCTAAAGTATTAAACGATAACTTTGGAATCGTTGAAGGTTTAATGAGTACTATTCATGCAGTTACAGCAACTCAGAAAACAGTAGATGGCCCTTCGGCTAAAGACTGGAGAGGTGGACGTGGTGGTTTCTCTAACATCATTCCATCATCAACTGGTGCTGCAAAAGCAGTGGGCATGGTATTACCTGAATTAAAAGGTAAATTAACAGGTATGTCATTCCGCGTTCCTGTAGCTGATGTTTCTGTGGTTGATTTAACAGTTCGTTTAGAAAAAGCTGCAACTTACGAAGAAATTAAAGCTGCAATGAAAGCTGCTTCTGAAGGTGAATTAAAAGGAGTATTGGCTTACACTGAAGACGAAGTAGTTTCTTCTGACTTCATTGGTGATGACCACGCTTCTATTTTTGATGCAAAAGCAGGTATCTCATTAAATGATAACTTCGTAAAAGTTGTTTCATGGTATGATAACGAGTGGGGATATTCATCTGCACTTGCGAAATTTGTAGAATACTACGCTAGTTTGTAATACAAAATTTCACAAAACGAAAATAAAGTAGTTTAAAAGCGACAATGCCACTGGCATTTGTCGCTTTTTTATTTTAAAAATAGATTTCACTAATAAAATAGATTTCTAATTTGATTACAAATCCAATAAACAGCAAAAAAGAAGGTCCAAAAATGCTTATTACTTTAAAAAAAACCGAATTATTAGAATTTAACAGTCGATTTAATGCGAAATTTCATTTTACGAATGAAATCAGAACATAAAAACTCATTTATTTACAAAATTTAACATTTACTTAACATATTTTCAATGTATATTCGCAACTCGGTAGTTTTAAGGAAGGATTCAACCATAAAACGAGGTACAAACAAAAAATGACAAAAAAAATATATAAAAATTTCATAGTGTATTTTTTACACTATCATTTTTTTTACTATATTTGTAGAGTAATAAACGGAAAGATGTTTATTCAAACAAAAAAGATAAATCATTCTCTTGAAAAATAATATTTAGATGGAGGATTAAAGACAAAGCCTGGCTCATAACAGGTTTATATTTGGTTAGAAAAAAAGGAGACGCTTGGATGAGGTCTCCTTTTTCTTTTTAAAGGAAATTTAACCGGATGATTTGATAGCTAGAATATTGTAAACTATTGATGCCTGCTAAAGAATAGAAACATCAACAACATAGAACCCAAAGAATTTTGCATAATGCCGCAGTGCAGATCAGGAACTATCAGTCGTCTACATTTCCAAATCAGCAGAAATAAAAAAAGCCTTTCTTTCGAAAAGCTTTTAAGTTTTAATCTAAACCGTCCCGAGTTTCAATTCTAACTTATGATAAAGTTACAAGATTGAATTACGCAAAGCAAAGCTAAAACGGAGTTGTACTTTATTATGTATAATTATGAGAAATAATGAGAAACGAAGTAGTAGCCGCCTGAGAAGAATAGACTTAATTTTAAATCCTATTTAAGTATCCATTGATATGACGAGCAGCAAGCTGACTTAGCCAGGTAAATATTTTTACTTTGTCCTCGTCATAAGTGCTAATAAAACTCCAGACATCAATAAATATTTTCCCTAAAATAACTTCGGCCTTCTTCACGTCTCCTACCCTTTTTAATACCATCCCCAACAGCGCTGCAGAATATTGCTTATAAAGCAATTTGAAAGCATCAGGATCATTTGCTTTTAGACGTTCGAGAAATACTTCCTGATCAGATAACCAAATACTTGGACCAGATCTTAATATTTGTGGGTTAGATGGATGAAGTGATGACTGCATTGGATAGACATATAGTTGATTAACGTTGATGAGGTCGATTTGTTCACGCTTAACGGTACTTATCAAACAACCCAGTGGAATATGTGCTTTAAAATCAAAAGCTTACTGCAAATCATGCTCATATAGCTACCTGAACCAACATCAGCAGGAAATACATAAGTATTGCTGATATTTGTACAGGTTTTGTACCTTTGACCTCGGAAATGAAAATTTTAGTTTACTTTTTGAGTCTTTCTATTTTGCTGTTGTCTTGCATTACATGCGAAGACCGCTTAGAAGTTGATCAAAATAAACTGAATAAAGCTGAAATAACAAGGATCTCTGAAGGCCATAATGTACCTGATAACGATCATTGTTCGCCACTTTGCACTTGTAACTGTTGTGGCCAGCCGGCAGTCAATATCAATAACAGCAATTTAACCACTACCCTTAAAGTAATTTCTTCGGATAAAGTTAAATCTGGTTATCAAAGCAGAACTGTAACTGAATTTAGCAGAAACATCTGGCAGCCGCCAAAATTGAATAATAAGTTTATCGGTTAGTCCGATCTCAACAGTGACCAACATTTATGGTCTATTTATTCAATTCATAACATTCAGATGCAAAAAATAACTTTATTGCTATGCACATTCTTATGTGTAGCCAGTGCCTACGCACAAAACAGTTTAAAAATATTAGTAAAAAACAAGACAGACCAACAGGCAGTTAGCGATGCAACCATCCTGATAAAGGGCTCCAGTTTGATTGCGAAAACCGCAGCAGATGGAACCGCAGTCTTTTCGAACATTCCAAATGGCAACCAAACCGTAATCGTTAGAAGCGTAGGTTTTGAGGAACAGCGCTTAAACTTAACATTCCCACTATCTCAAGATAAAATATTCGAAATTTTATTGGCGCCTGCTACAGATGAATTGGAAGAAGTGATTGTTTCTTCAACCAGAACTAGCAGAACCATCCAGAACACCCCTACCCGGGTAGAAACCATAGAACTGGAAGAGATTGATGAGAAAAGCAACATGCGCCCTGCTAACGTATCGATGATCTTGCACGAAAGCACAGGTATTGCCGTACAGCAGACCTCTGCAACAAGTGCCAATGCGAGTATCAGAATTCAAGGGCTTGATGGCAGATATACGCAATTGCTGAAAGACGGCTACGCTAGCTTTGGCAATTTTGCCAGCGGGTTGAGTATTCTTGAGATTCCCCCACTGGACCTTGCCCAGGTAGAGATTATTAAGGGTCCATCATCCACGCTTTACGGCGCGGGTGCGATTGCTGGAGTGGTTAACTTCATTTCGAGAACACCCAGAGAGAAAGCTGACTTTAATTTAATCCTCAATCAATCAAACGTCGGGCAAACCAATATTGGTGCTTTTAGCATGCAGCGGAAGGGAAAACTCGGTTACAGCATCCTTGCACTCACTAATTTTCAAAAAGCATACGATGTAGATAAAGATGATTTTACGGAATTGCCCAAAACTGATGATTTTACGCTTCACCCAAAGTTGTTTTATTATCCAAACGAAAGAACGACGTTAGTGATCGGCAATGCTTTTACCAGAAGTAACAGAACAGGTGGTGATATTTTTGTGGTTAATGATGGGGCAGACGCCAACCACCGATACTTTGAAAGCAATAAGAGTATTCGCAACACGTCGACTTTAGACTTCGGTTATAAAGTAAATGAATCAGACTTATTGAAAATTAAAACCAGTTTCAATTACTTTAAACGGGACATTGCCATTCCTGATTATAATTTTAATGGGATTAACTACAACGCCTACACGGATATTAGCTACCTAAAGAATATCAGCAATCAAAGTTTAATTTTTGGTTTAAACATTGTTTACGATAAATTCGCCGAACAAAATCAAACTCCTGAACTGGCTAAAAACTTTACTACCAGAACAGCTGGCCTTTATGCACAGCAAACCTGGGATATATCAGACCGATTTAAATTAGAAAGTGGCATTAGGTTAGATCTGGTTAATTATTTTAATGCATTCTACCGTAAAAATCAAGCCTTTGTCTTACCAAGAATATCCGGGCTTTATAAAATTGATGAACATTGGAGTTCGAGAATTGGTGGTGGATTGGGTTACAAAACGCCCACTCTTTTTACTGAACAGACGGAAACCTTTCAGTATCAAAACCTCCTTCCGCTAAACAATGTAAAGGCAGAGCATAGTTATGGAGGAACGGCAGATATCAATTTTAAAACGGCCATTGGAGAAGATTGGTTGATCAGCCTTAATCAAATGTTTTTCTATACCAAAATCAACAATTCAACCATTTTAATCCAGAATCCCTCGGGAATCTTTCACTTTGAAAACACGAAAGAACCAGTAAGGAGCATGGGCTTTGAAAGTAATGCCAAGATTATTTTTAAGGAATACTTTAAGCTGTTTGCAGGTTACACTTTTACAGATGCGAAGGCTAATTACTTACCCGTGATTCAAGACATCAGGTTATTGCCTAAAAACAAAGTAAATCTGGCTTTGCTTTATGAGAAAGAGCGTAACTTCAAATTAGGGTTAGAAGGTTACTTTACTGATCGCCAATACCTGTATAACAATCAACGGACCGATGCTTTCTGGGAATTCGGATTTATGGCAGAAAAAGTTTTCGGAAAGATTTCTGTATTTATTAATGCTGAAAACTTCACTGATACCAGGCAGAGCCGTTATAAAAGTGTTGTAAATGGATCGCATCTAAATCCAACATTCGATGACATTTGGACACATACGGAGGGCCGAACCTTCAATGGCGGTATCAAACTGAAGCTTTAAAAAAGATTTTTTATCTGTTTTGAAAAAAATATTGCACAAGAAAACTATTATTGTATCTTTGCACCCTCTCTGGAAGCTTCCACTCCAGAGTTTAAGAAAGCCTTTCAGCAATGAAAGGCTTTTCTTATTTATCGTTATTTGCTTTTGAAGATTATAACGGCCAGCGGTGGCAAGGTGATATTAATTGAATACTCCTGATTATTGTGCCCCTCTTTATTCGTTAAAATATCTCCTCGATTATTGATTCCACTTCCATAGTAGACAATATCATCTGTATTGAAAATTTCTTTCCATTTCGTTTTAAAAGGTACGCCAATTCGATAATGCTCGCGGACAACCGGTGTTAAATTAATTGCGATAACCAAAGTATCTTTTGCTTTTGGTCCTTTCCTCATGAATACATAAACAGATTCATTCGTATTATCTGCATCAAGCCACTCAAAACCTTCATGACTGAAGTTGAAATGATAAAGCGCAGGTTCTTTTCGATATAGAAAATTTAAGGCTTTTACTGTTTCCTGCATCCCCTTGTGTCCGGGATACTGAAGTAAGTGCCAATCGAGTGATTGGGTAAAGTTCCACTCGCTGGTATCGCCAAACTCGTTCCCCATAAACAATAATTTTGCTCCCGGGTGGGTAAACATATAACCATATAATGCCCTTAGGTTCGCAAACTTCTGCCAGTCATCGCCCGGCATTTTGTATAGCATTGGCGATTTACCATGTACCACCTCATCATGCGAAAACGGAAGCATAAAATTCTCCTGGAAAGCGTAAGTCAGACTAAAGCTTAGCTGATGGTGGTAATGTTTCCGCTCTAAAGTATTAATTTTGAAGTACTTCAATGTATCATTCATCCATCCCATCATCCATTTCATTCCGAAGCCTAAACCACCAGAATGTACCGGATGCGTTACACCAGGATAAGTACTACTCTCTTCCGCAATGGTTTGCACACCATCAAAATTTCCATAGACGGCTACATTCAGGTCTTGCAAAAATTGAATGGCTCCTAAATTTTCCATTCCGCCATATTCATTCGTTGCCGCATCTGCATCTTCTCTGGAGAAGTTAAAATACAACATCGAAGCTACAGCATCTACCCTTAGGCCATCGGCGTGATACTGGTCTAACCAAAAAATAGCATTACTAATCAGAAATGAGCGGACTTCATTACGATCATAATTGAAGATGTAAGATTTCCAATCCGGATGGAAGCCCTTCCGCATATCGGCATGCTCATAGAGATGTGTTCCGTCGAACTCATAAAGTCCATGCCTGTCGCCAGGGAAGTGTGAAGGAACCCAATCTAAAATTACAGCAATATCTGCTTTATGCAGGGCATCAATCAAAAACATTAAGTCTTGTGGCGATCCGTACCTGGAACTGGCACCAAAGTACCCTGTTATTTGATAACCCCAGCTTGGAAAAAATGGAAATTCCATCACAGGCATCAACTCCACGTGTGTAAAGCCCATTTCCTTAACATAAGGCACTAATCGCTCGGCAACTTCTCTGGCATTTAATACCCTTTTAGGATTTTCCGGATCGCGTTCCCAAGAACCCAGATGCAATTCGTATACAGAAATTGGTTGGTCAAGCGCATTAATTTTCGCTCTTTTTGCTAGCCAGGATTTATCCTTCCATTCATAATCTGTATCCCAAACCACACTGGCTGTTTGCGGTGGATGTTCCCACTTCCTCGCATAGGGATCTCCTTTGAGATGCTCCGAATCGTCAAACCCGTTAACGAAATATTTATATACTTCTCCCTTAACAATATTGGGGATAAACCCCTCCCAAATACCAGACTTGTCTTGTCTTTTATGAAGCGGATGGGCGGTTATATCCCAGTCATTAAAATTACCGACTACGCCGACTTTTTTTGCATTTGGAGCCCAGACTGCAAAATATGTCCCGTTAGTTTTATCAATGGTAAGAAGATGGGAACCCAGTTTTTGATATAACCTGAAATGCTTTCCAACGGAGAAAAGGTCAATATCATAATCTGTAAACAAGCTATATACCCAAACTGGCTTACTGGTATCTATTGGAGGTGCGGCTATAATCTTCTCGGAAACTTTTTTTGCTGGCATAGTCATTAGGCTAGATGTGAAATAGCCCCAAAAACTAAACAGATTTTGGGGCTAAAAGATTTACAGACTTAAAATCTGTATACCACTGAAGTTTTTAAGACATTTAAAATGAAGCACATTTTTATCATCTAAAACATAATCTGTTACTTCTTTATCATTTACGATGATCTTTTTAACCTGAAATTTCAAGCCCATAATCTGGCAGGCGTAAAACTCATAATTTGGGGTGTAAAGCCCTTCGATTCTTTGATGCACTTTCAATCCGCTTGCATCTGCTTTAACGGTGAACTTCTTTTCCAGGTAAATATCCTGCTCAAAGGCAAAGGTATCTCCATGATCTTCATACATGTAAGAGTTTACTTCGTAATCGCTGCTATAAATATTCAGCGAAACTTCAGTAATCGCTTTTTCATCTACATACTGCATTACAGGATATTCTGGAATAACCGAACCTGCTCTTACAAAAATCGGCATACTGTCTATTTTTGCTTCTATGTTATATTCGTTTCCACCTTCTAATACTTCGTTTGTCCAGAAGTTGTACCAGGTTCCTTTCGGAAGATACACCTGCCGTGAAATTGCACCTTGCTCCAGTACCGGGCAGATTAATAGCTTATCGCCATAACAGAATTCATCCTGACGGAAGCTATTGCTGATATTCTCTTGCTCAAGCATTACCAACGGCCTTAGTATCGGGAAACCGTAACGGTGATGTTCCCAGAAAACCGAATATAAGTACGGCATCAGGCGATATCTCAGTTCTATAAATTTACGGTTAATGTCTTCAAAAAATTCACCAAAACTCCAGGGCTCGCGTTCTGCCGTGTCTCCTGCAGAGTGGGCGCGCATAAATGGCGAGAATGTCCCCAACTGTATCCAACGGGTAAATAATTCACCATCCGGTTCACCACTAAAACCTCCAATATCTGTTCCGCAGAACGGCACGCCAGAAACAGATAGTCGCTGGCACTGAATGTTACCAATTTTAAGGTGTTCCCACGTCGCAATGTTATCGCCTGTCCAAACGCTTGCATAACGTTGCATTCCGGCATAACCTGCTCTTGTAATGGTAAACGGGCGTTTATTCCGCATTAATTTTTTCAGCCCTTCATAGGTAGAGCGAACCATTTGCATACCATAAACATTGTGGGCTTTACGGTGAGAGCCGCGGTAACCATCATAATTATGGCGCACATCATTCGGGAATGTACCCGAACCGAAAACAGCTGGCTCGTTCATATCGTTCCAGAAGCCTGCAACACCCATATCTACCAACTCTTCGTATAATTTACCCCACCATTTTCTCACTTTTGGATTGGTAAAATCTGGAAACTGGCATCGGCCTGGCCAAACATGCCCCTCCATAAAGTAATCATCACTTCTTCTGCAAAAGTATTTATTGTCTTTCCCTTCTTTAAACACCCAGTAATCATCGTCCACTTTAATTCCAGGGTCAATCATTACAACCGTTTTGAATCCATCTGCAGAAAGCTCTTTAATCATTCGGCGTGGATCAGGGAAGTATTTTTTATTCCAGGTAAAGCAGCGATAGCCGTCCATGTAATCGATATCCAGATAGATGGCATCACAAGGAATTTTCCGATCCCTGAATTGTTTGGCAATTTCTTTTACTTTGGTTTCGGGATAATAACTCCAGCGACATTGCTGATAACCTAAAGTCCATTTTGGCGGCATAGGGTGTGTACCGGTAAGGCTTGCATATCTTTTCACCACATCCATAATGTGTGGACCATGGATATAGTAATACTGAAGTTCGCCACCATCGGCCCAGAAACTGGTTTTGCCTACATCCTCACCTCCAAAATCAAAATAAGATTTAAAGGTATTATCGAAGAAAATACCGTATGCAGCCTGATTGTGCAATCCAATATAAAATGGAATTGTTCTGTAAAGTGGATCCTGATTCCAGCCGAAAGAATACGCATCCGTATTCCAGTTCTCGAAGCGGCGGCCGCGGAGGTTGAAGTTTCCGGATTTATCGCCCAGGCCGAAAAAATTCTCTTCAGGATGGCATTTTTTCGTCGCGTAAATATAATAGCCGCCGAAATCTACATTTTCTTCCCAATGCATTGAATTGGCTTCATCCACCATCACTAAGTTGGTGATGTTATCAGAAAAGGAAATGTGAAAATTCTCTTTCTCTATTTTGCAAGTAACCGAATGTGTAGAAATGGTATAATGATCTTCGTGCTCCTGCATCTTAAAAACAGAAACTTTTTGATCCACCTCTGGCACAGCATAGGAAAAATCGTCTAAGAAAACACCATGCGGTGCCATCCGTACACGAATAATATCATCACTTACTACCCGGATTTCTACACGAGCATCTCCATCAGAGAAATAGAAGCGATTTCCTTCCTTTTTAACCTTTTTTACGGTGCCAAGATATTGCTTAACAATTGGCTTTACCGATATATCTACTGGATTGTTTAAATGCTGAATTTCCTGCTCCTTATCAATCAGTTCATTTACCTCATTTGGCTTATCGTTTTGCTCTTCCATCCTTTATTTATTCAAAATTTATTTGTTTTAACTCTTAAACTTGGGATGTGCTTAAGAAAGTACTATTATACAAATATTTTATAGAAGGGCGTAGAAAATGACAAAAAAGGTATACTCATTTTTTGCACATTAAGCTGCTTTCTTAGTGAGAAATAAAAGCATGCTGTAGGCTTGGAGTATTGTGCTTGCTAATCCCTTTTTAGAGGTACTTCACCAACCAGAAGAAACTGCTGATAAGTGCGCTGTTTTTCTCTGCTTCGTTGGCTTGCCTCGGCTGGCCGCCGAAGGGCTTCTCCTTTATTCTTGATAATAAAGAAGCAAAACCGAGATTTTATGCGAGCTCATGAATGCCAATAAAAACATAAACAACTTATGAATACCTCAAGGGTTGGAACTGCTGTTGGATAAAAGCGTCAAAGCTTTATTTCGGCAGTACAAGCACCCGATGAAGAATCGGGAGAGAATGCGCTGCCTTGGGTTATAGTGGTTTGAAAGTTTGTGGGAAAAGCTTTAAACGTTTTCTCCTTTCATCATTTCCCAGGCCGGATAACAGGGTGGCGATAGCGAGATGGATAAGCATGGTTTTGCCGTTCGCTTTCGTTCTGGCGCAGCGAAGAATCCTTGCGGTTTTAGCCCACTATCTTCAATTTACTGCTCGGCCTTTTAAACTATTATATCATTACTTCAACTCCATCACATAGACCTGGCCTTCTGCCGAATTAGATTGAACATTGATGATATATTTTTTCCCTTCATTCCTAAAGGCATATACCGCAAACGGTTCATCATCACCTAAAGCAAAGGTCCTCTTTTTACCATTGTAAAGGTTTTCTTTCAATTTAGTTTTCGCAGCTTCATCTGCTGGAAACGGTCCCTCATAGATAAGTGCAGCACCTAATTTTTCAATCCAGCCATCAAAAGTGTCGTCGAACAAAAGCTTATTGAATGGTTTACCATCTTGCTCCTGGAACGAGAGCAGTCCTAGTTTACCTTTAGTAGGATAAATCCCGGTTCCGGTATAATTATTCAATTGTGCATACTCAATTAATTCTGAGACTCCATCTTTGGCATCACTGGCAGCTAACTCACCTGTCGGAATGAAGAATGGAAACGCACCTAGACCCTTCAATTCTGGGATTTTTGTCCATATAATCGTATCTGCACTTACCGCTGGATTTTGGGTTATAGGTCGGTCGTTTGAAACCATGCTCGTATCTTGCTCATCTGCAGCCGCATCATTTTTTTGCTTGCTATTGCACGCTGCCAGTGCCAAACATATGGCGAAAATCATCAATACTTTTTTCATTTTGCTAAGTCGTCGGGATGGATTTAATTTATAGCGTTTAAAAACTACTGTCAAAGATAATGCCTGTTTTGAGGAATCCAAATCCATAAAAAAACCCTCTATGCTTTTAGAGCATAGAGGGGATTATCAATTGTGTAGGTATATTATGGATTAAAAGAATAGGCGATATAATAAATCGCACCCGCAGCCGGATTACCGTACGAGGTGATGTAGTATTTATTCATCACATTTGAGCCGCCTAGTTTAATAGATGATTTTACTGAAGGAATTTGTAAACTCACTTGCGCATCCAGAGAACTATAGGCAGGGACATCGCCAGAAGCAAAAGAAGAGTTCCAATAAAATTTATCCTGCCAGCGATAATTTACATTAAAACCAAAGTTTTTAATAATCTCTCTATTGCCCAAACCTAAATTAAATCGAATTTTTGGGGTATTGAAGTCGTTGATGTAGTTTACTGGTAAATCGCCGATTTGATTGTAAGAAACATTTCCACTCATGGTCCATTTGTTAATCAGGTAATCAAGCCCTAAAGCCGCTCCATAAGAGGTTACCTTACCTGTTGCATTAACCGGAATACCGAATTTAACAAAAGTAGGACTTGCCAGCGTACCCACATTCTGATAAACATCCACTGCAGTAATAAAGTCTTTGTAAACATTGTAATATCCATAGGCATCAATCAGGAGATTAGGCATGATCAAACCTTTATAACCCAATTCATAAGACTGAACACTTTCTGGACGAACACCTCGGCTATCTAAAGTATATTGCTGCAAGAGTGCAGGGTTCGGGGCGCCAGCTGCTGCAGAAGCTAGAAAGGCACGATAACTTACGTCTGTAAACGGGCGGTTGGTATCTAATTTATATTTGCCGAAGATGATTTCTGGTAAACCACCAATCAAACGTTGCGATCCGCCACCAACTGAAAGATCAATATATTGATTTTGAGTGGTTGGGTTACGATAACCTGTTTGGTAAGATGCCCTGATATTATTGTTCTTCGCTACGGTAAATACTCCGGTAACTCTTGGCGTAAAGCGACCTTCAAAATTCTGGCTTTTGTCATACCTACCAGCAAAGGTAATTTTCACCTTATCGTTGAATAGTTTCTTGCCAATCTGAGCAAATGCACCATATTCATCAATATCGATCGATTCACTCAGATCGTTAAAAATGGTTCCGGCAGAATTGAGGTCATATAACCGATACGAAGCACCCACCTGAAACTCTACTGCGTTGTTGAAGGCATTGGTAAAATTATACATTCCTTCGTAATGATATAGGTTGGATTTATCGTCAAATTTAGCTCCATAAATACTTTTTGTTGGGTCTTGGGCATTGATAGCTGTGGAGCTGATGGTATTATTTAAGATTGCAGTTTTAGCTGCTTCAAACTGAGGCGTACCAGGAATGAACCTTCCCTGATTGGCTACTCCCCTTGCCAGTGCATGCGCCGCAGCATCAGTTTGACCAGCTGCTCTTGCGCCCACGTAATTTCCTATGTACTGCGGAAACCAGGTGGTTGATGGCTTGGAAACTTCATTGATATAACTTCCAAGAATGGAAGAAATATAGGAATCACCTGAACGCTCCTGGGTGGTATAACCTTTTAAATAGAAGTCTTGCCCTTTTAACTCTATTTTATACTGGCCAATGTTAAAGTTTCTTAAAGAGTATCGATCTGACCCGGTATACACCGACGTACCCGTTCCCCAGTTGGCTTGTGCTACTGCCTGAATGGTATTGGTAAAATTATAATAGACGGCTCCTGAAGCCTTAAGCGATTTGGTATCGTAATCTACCAGACTCTCTTCATTATAGCCAGTTCTGGATACATTTTGATCTGGAATGAGATTGGCTTTTAAGCCTACATAAAAAGGAAGATAATTTTGCACAGCTGGTCTCAATACCGAAGGTAATCCGGCTAAAAAGCCCGCTTGTTGGTTAGCATTTGGAATGGTGGCACCAAAGGCACCATCCATTAATGCCTTGATGTTTGGAATGGCACCACCTGAGCCGGCGTTTATACCTGCAATGGTTGCATTTTGCACACTTATGGCCACGTTACGCATATTCTGACTTACCTCATCCCCATAAGAATTGATTCCATCGTAGTTGGTGTCGCTGTTGCGATCGCCACCTTTTGGCGCTCTGGCATTACGGTCAAAATTAGAAAAGTTGCTTCCTATCCAATCTTTAGCCTGAAGAAACGAAAATGCTGCTTTTACACCGAATTTATTATTCCATGATTTAGCTACCCGAACATCCAGCTGACTAAATTGCTGCACACTGCTATTGTCATCATTCACATGATTTACCCCTGTTTTAAACTGAAAGCTTGGCCCTTGATATTTAAAAGGATCTTTAGAAGTCATTAATAAAGTTCCATTAATCCCGCCAGCACCATACAGTGCCGAAGATGCTCCTGGTAAAAGCTCTACGTTATCAACATCCAACTCTGTGATGCCGACAATATTCCCGACCGAAAAGTTCAGTCCGGGTGCCTGATTATCCATTCCATCTATATATTGATTAAAACGCGTGTTTCCGTTAGAGTTAAAACCACGGGTATTGATGGATTTAAATGTTAAACTTTGCGTGCTGGTTTCCACACCTTTCATATTGTTTAGCGCATCATAAAATGAAGGCGCGGCGATGTCTCTGATCGTGGCGGCGCTCATTCTTTCTATGGAAACTGGCGATTCTAAAATACGTTCTGGAGTTCTGGAGGCAGATACTACTACATCGCCACCCAAAACTACTGCCGTTTCCATTTCAATAATAATGGCGGAAGTAGTGGTTGTAACTTGCTGCTCTACCGAACCATAGCCTACATAAGATGCAACTAAGGTGAACGGGAGCTTTGCGTTAGTAGAAAAACTAAATGTGCCATTTGAATTAGAGGCGGTTCCGCCAGACTGACCTTTAATAACAAGGCTTACTCCGGCAAGTCCTTCTTTAGATTGCCTGTCTTTAACGGTTCCACTTACCGTAATACTTTGTGCCTGTACCGCTGAATGAATGGCGCATACAAATAACAACACATGGAAGACCTGTGTAAATATTCTGCTCATAAACGATTATTAATTTGGTTAGTTGTATTATTAGTTACCTAAACTTAAACTCTTTTTTCGAATAAAACAAATTATGTAAGCATAATAATTCAGTATTGAATTTATAATTTTGATTGACATTCAGTTTGTTGTATTTTGCAATCATTATAAATCATCAGTTACTTTAACACCGTAATTCTGAGATTTTTGCTAACCATGAAAAACAAATTAAAAGCGCTATTCTGCATTATCATACCGATAGGCCTGGCTTTCCTTTTTAATACCAAAATTGGGAGTGCACCACCGGTTTTAAAATTTTTAAATCCATTTATGGGTTTTTGGCAAAATGCCGAGAATAACCACTTTATGTTTAACCACAACGTGAAGATCAAAGGTGCGATTGATAAGATTGAAATCGATTTTGACGACCGGATGATTCCGCATATTTTCGCCCAGAACGACCATGATCTTTATTTAGCACAAGGCTATGTAACTGCTATGCATCGCCTTTGGCAAATGGATTTCCAAACCCGTTTTGCCGCGGGCAGAATTAGTGAAGTGGTGGTTTCAGAACCTGCGCGAGAAAGTGATCGCTATCAACGGAGAATGGGAATGGTTTACGGCGCAGAGAAGTCGCTAAAAGGGATGATGGTTGATCCAAAATCGAAAGAAATGATTCTGGCTTATACCGAAGGAATTAACGCTTATATTAAGACACTTTCCCATTCCAACTATCCGATCGAGTATAAAATACTTGATTTTGAGCCAGAAAACTGGACACCCTTAAAATGTGCTTTGCTATTAAAACAGATGTCGGCGGTGTTGGCTATGGGTTCTGACGAATTTTACATGACTAATATTTTGAAAAAGTTCGGCCCTGAAATCACCGCAAATTTATTTCCAGATTATCCTTATAAAGAAGATCCTATTATTCCGGTTGGCACAAAATGGAATTTTTCACCACTGCCGATTCCTAAAACGCCAGAATGCTTTACGGCTTCTCAAACGGGAGAAGTACGCACAAAAGAAAAAATAGAAGGTATTGGAAGCAACAACTGGGCATTATCAGGAAGCAAAACAGCTTCCGGTTTTCCAATTCTGGCTAACGATCCTCACCTGGAACTAAGCCTCCCATCTATTTGGTATCAAATTCAACTCCATGCACCTGGCGTAAATACCTATGGTGTTTCCCTCCCCGGCGCGCCAGGAATTATTATTGGTTTCAATCAAAAAATTGCCTGGGGTGTAACCAATGTCGCTGCCGATGTCCTTGACTTTTATCAGGTTAAATTCAAAGATAACTCACACAACGAATACTGGCACAATAATAAATGGAATAAAACCTCCAAACGATTGGAAGTAATTAAAATCCGCGGAAGCAAAGATTTAATCGACACTGTTTATTACACGCATCAGGGTCCGGTGGTTTACCTTCAAAAGGCAAACTTTGCAAAAGCTGGGAATGTACCTGTGGGTGATGCACTTCGTTGGATTGCACACGATGAATCTAATGAGCTCATGACTTTTTATTACCTGAACCGCGGCAAAAATTATGATGATTACAAAAAAGCGCTCACTTATTACACCGCTCCAGCACAAAATTTCGTGTTTGCGAGTGTTGATAATGATATCGCCATTACGCCTAATGGAAAATTTCCATTGAAATGGAAAAATCAGGGTAAATTTATTTTAGATGGAACAGATCCTGCATACGATTGGCAGGGCTGGATTCCGGCGGCTCAAAATCCCACTGTAAAAAATCCATCAAGGGGTTTTGTCAGCTCTGCAAATCAATCTTCTACAGATCAAACTTACCCCTATTACCTTAACTGGGAATTTGCTCCTTATGAACGCGGGAAAAGAATTAATGACCGGCTGGGCGCAATGAATAAGGCAACAATGGACAGTATCAGGCTGATGCAAACTGACAGCTACAGTATCCTCGCCCAAAACCTGCTGCCTGCTGTACTCCCAATGCTTAATGATGATAATTTAAACGCCACTCAAAAAGAAGCTTTGAGCTATTTAAGTAAATGGAATAAGCGTTATGATGCTGACGAAATTAGTGCGAGCGTTTTTGAAATCTGGACTAAACGACTTGCTTTTGATATCTGGGATGATGAATTTACGGTAAAAGGAGTGCCGATGCGCTATCCGTCAAGAGACCGCACCGTTGAAATGATTTTGAAAGAACCAACGGCCAGCTGGTATGATAACGTAAATACCAGTAAAAAAGAAACGCTTTCAGATTTGGTGAATGAAGCTTTTAAATATAGCTGCGATAGTTTAGAACGTAGATTTGGCCCGATCAATAAAGATTGGCGATGGTCTAACGTGAAACAAACAAATGTGCCGCACCTGGCAAAAATACCCGGTTTCGGTTCGAAGGTATTACAAATTGGCGGAGCAAAGAGTACCATCAATGCCATCAGCGAAACCAATGGCCCTTCCTGGAGGATGGTGATTGAGCTTGGGAAAACCCCAAAAGGCCATGGCGTTTATCCTGGTGGTCAATCTGGAAATCCCGGAAGTAAGTTTTATGACAACATGATCGATACCTGGGCAAGCGGCCAGCTTTACGATTTGTTTTATATGCAAACGCCAGATGATCAATCTGGTAAAATTATCTCTCGTTTAAAAATTTCTAAATAATTAAAATGGTTTTCATTGTTATTGCTATCATCTGTTTCCTTCTTCAAATGATTGCGCCCTGGTGGGTAATCATCGTGGTGGCTTTTGCTACCTGCGGCATTATTGGTAAAACAGGTAAAATTGCTTTCTGGCAATCTTTTTTCGCAATCTTCTTACTGTGGATTGGCTATGCCTTATTTAAAAGTTTACCGAATGATAATTTGCTGGCAGGTAGGGTAGCAGTAATGACAGGCGTTAAAATATGGTGGATTTTATTATTGGTTACAGGATTAATCAGCGGCTTGGCTGCTGGTATTAGTGGCTATTGCGGTTATCATTTTAGAATGGCTATGCTTGCCAAAAAAACTGACGATAAAATAGCATAAGGCTTCGTACTTTTGTGGCGTGAATTCAATATCAAAAGACATCTTTTCGATCGATAGTGAAAAGGCCTTTCAAGTACAGGCATTAGCTACTTTTAAATTTCAGGCAAAAAACTGCCAGGTTTACAAGGAATATATCCACCACTTAAAAATCGCTGTCGATCAAGTATCCAGCATCAAACAAATCCCCTTTCTGCCTATTGGATTTTTCAAAACACACTCGGTTTTAGCCCGGCAGGAACCGATCGAAATCACTTTTAGCAGTTCCGGAACAACTGGAATGGTACAAAGCAGCCATCACGTAACTGACGTAACCTTATATGAACAAAGTTACCTTTGCGCTTTCGAGCAATTTTATGGTCAAGTGTCTGATTATTGTTTCCTGGCCTTACTTCCCTCCTATCAACAGCGAGCAGGTTCGTCTTTAATCTATATGGTTAACGATTTGATAGCCAAAAGTGGCCATCAGCAAAGCGGATATTTTCTTGAGAACCACGATGATCTTTTACATACTTTAACCGATCTTAAAAGTAAAAAACAACCTACCATTCTTATTGGCGTTACTTATGCCTTATTGGATTTTATTGAAAAATTCGATCTTCATTTCCCTGAGCTTATTGTAATGGAAACTGGCGGAATGAAAGGGAAACGGAAGGAAATGGTTAGGGAGGAACTTCATGAGCAACTTACCAATGGATTTGGCGTGCCAGCAATTCATAGCGAATATGGCATGACGGAATTGCTATCTCAGGCATATTCTTTGGGAGAAGGGGTTTTCCAATGTCCGGGATGGATGAAGATATTCATTCGCGATACCAATGATCCTTTAACTTTGATTCCGGAAGGTAGAACTGGAGGAATTAATGTGATCGACCTCGCAAATATCAATTCCTGTTCATTTATTGCCACTCAGGATTTGGGCAGAATTAACCTGGAAGGAAATTTTGAGGTGCTCGGCAGGTTTGATAATGCAGATATCAGAGGCTGTAATTTGCTTGTGCAATAAGCTCTTCAAACAGTGCATTGAAATTAAAAGTGCTTTAACAAAACTATAGAAACCAAATTTGCTAAAACAATTCTGAGCTAAAAACGATTATTTAAGACAAAACTTAAACTATGAAAAATATTTTTTTAGCAGCACTAACGGTTACCGGTTTATTCGTAGCCGCATGCAATGGAAAACAAGCCGATCAGGAAAATGCAGATAGCACCATGACTTATACAGACACTAATAAAGTTGATACTGTTACAAGAGACACTGCCAAAGGGCAAATGCTGGCTGATTCAATATCAAACACTCCAGCTGATGCTAAACATTAAGCTTAATTAATATTAACAAAAAATGCTCAATGAAAATTGAGCATTTTTTGTTAAACCTGGTTTCTATTCTGCAATGATCAGAAAGTAATTTTTCTTTCCTTTTTGCACAACGATAAACTTATTATTAATTAAATGCGCACTATTAAATATTTGAGCCATATCTGCTACTTTTTCTTTATTTACAGATACACCACCACCTTGAATGGTCTTTTTAGCTTCTCCTTTTGAAGGGAAAATAGTCGACTTTTCTGCTAATAAACTCGCGGCATCAATACCATCATTTAATTCTTTTGCAGAAATTGGATGTTTCGGAATTCCATCAAAAATATCCAGAACCTGCTCTTCTGTTAATCCATTTAAAAAGGCTAAAGATCCGTTTCCAAATAAAAATTCGGAGGTTTTTATAGCTGTTTCTAACGCTTCCGTAGAGTGTGTTTTAATGGTGATATCTTCTGCTAACGCCTTTTGTAAAATACGCAAGTGAGGGGCCGTATTATGTTCTGCTTCTAGCGCTTCAATTTCCAGCTGGGTTTTTAGCGTGAAAATCCGAATCCATTTCTTTACATCATCATCCGATGCATTTAACCAGAACTGGTAGAATTTGAATGGAGATGTTTTTGCAGGGTCTAACCAAACGGCGCCACTTTCCGTTTTACCGAATTTGGTTCCATCTGCTTTTTTAATAAGTTGAGTGGTAATTGCATAAGCAGTTCCTGCATCTTTTCTTCTAATCAGTTCGGTACCGGTTACAATATTTCCCCACTGATCTGATCCACCCATTTGAACCAGACAATCTTCATTTTTCCATAAATGATAAAAGTCGTATCCCTGAATTAACTGATAGCAAAACTCGGTAAACGATAGGCCGGAATCTCCGTCTAAACGTCTCTTAACGCTATCTTTTGCCATCATGTAATTTACCGTAATGTGTTTACCCACATCCCTGATAAAAGTAAAAAGATTCATGTCTTTAAACCAATCGGCATTATTTACCATCACAGCGCCATTTCCACCTTCTTCAAATTTTAAGAATTTAGAAAGTTGTGCCTTCATCCCTTTCAGGTTATGCTCAATCATTTCCGGTGTTTGCAGGTTTCGCTCATCCGATTTACCAGAAGGATCACCAACCATACCTGTGGCACCGCCAACCAATGCAAAAGGTTTATGGCCTGCATTCTGGAAGTGAATTAAAGTCATGATTTGTGTTAAGTGACCAACATGAAGGGAATCAGCTGTAGGATCAAAACCGATATAACCGGAAGTCATGCCTTCATTTAGCTTTTCTTCAGTATTCGGCATAATATCATGCAGCATGCCGCGCCACCTCAACTCTTCAACAAAATTCGTCATTGTATAAGCAATTTAATTCTAGTGCGTGCAAAGATAAAATTTTCACTTACTTTAACGCAAATTACTTGCTGCGGCAAACCAGCTTTTGAAATCTATTTTAGCTGTATTGAAATCCTGATGACCAATCAGGCATTTTAGCGTAGCATCACTCCGAATCGACTGATTTGGGATTCCTGCATTATTTAACCAATTATCACACATCATTTTTATGAGCGATAGTTCCTCTTCTTCAGTCGCATCCATATCCATTGTATTCAAAGCAGCATACGCTTCCTTTGTAATTCCAGCAGGCAAATCCCAGTGTTTTCCATTTGAATCATTAATTAATATTGGACGGAGCACAGGATTCATCCGAATGAAATCAACTGGTTTCGCTGGCATGGAAGGGTTTAGAATCATGTAAGCTACAAAGGCAGCAGTATCTGGCGGATCATTTAAAATGCTCGTACTCATTTTTTGAATATCCCTGATTAGGCCAGGTTCTTCATATTTTGCTTTGAGCGCTGCGTATTTAACCGGACTATTCTCATCATACTGCAATTGAAAAACAGAGCCGGTACCGATAGATAACACCTGAACTGGCCCTATGCTATACTGATCGCGGTTGCAAAGCACTTCGGTCACAGCAGCCAGTACCGGATTATTATTGCCCGTTACGCCACCATCCCAATAATACTTCATTTTATCATTCACCTTAAACATGGCAGGCTCATTAAAATAGTTTACTGGTGCAGTACTTGATGCATGAATGGCATCTACCAAAGTTAGCTTACCTGCTGCTTCTGCTACCGAACCGTTAAGTTTCTGTGCTATGCTCGCTGTAGCGGCAAGGCTGTTATTGTCAGATCGAAACAGCTCAGCCCGGTTGCGGTAATAGTCATAGCCGATGATGAGGAACTGTGTTTTTATTTCCCCTTTCACGGCCACATAAGATGGTACTTGTGTCAGGTCTATTGCAGCAATGCCTGGCAAGATTTCCTTTAAGGCCATATGTTTTCTTTTGGTGGCATATTTAGCACCAATTTTAAAAATCCTTGCAACACTGGAAAGGAGACTTTTTTCCCAGAAACTTAATTTAGAAAACACTTTGCTTCTGATTTTTTCATCCTCAAAAATCTTTTCTATCTCAGATAAGCGAAGGTTTTCCGCAAGCGCAGCAGCAACCAAACTTCCACCACTATTGGCTGCAACCAAATCGAAGTAACTCAACACTTCATGTCCGGAAGCATCTTGATTATTAAAGGTTTCAGCGAATAGTTTTCGCAAGCATTTCACTTGGGTAAGGGCCCAGGTGCCACCGCCATCTAGCGCGAGAATTCGATATGGTTTGAGATTTTGCATTGTCATTTGTGGTGATTGTGTAGTACTACAAATTACGAAAGAATAAAGATTACAACGATACCTTTTTGCAGAGATATTTTACATAACTAAAGAAAATATTACCTTGCAGCATGAACTTCCTATCCCATTATTATTTTGATAAATTAACACAGGATGCCAATGTGGTAATGGGAACGGTCTTGCCCGATCTGATTAAAAACGCCTCGAAAGAAGCAAATCTTTATCCACAGAAAAATGAGTTTCTTTTTAAAGGTAATCCGGATGAAGAAAACCTCCTTAAAGGATGGAAAAGGCACCTGGCCGTTGACTTACATTTCCATTCCTCTCTTTTCTTTTTGGAAAAAACAGCCGTATTAAAAGAGCTGATCAAACCCATTGTAGTGGGTACGTTAGTTCGTCCATCATTTTTGGCACACATTGGGTTAGAATTACTGCTGGATCATTTATTAATTGAGCATAACCTGATTCAGGTAAATGAATTTTATGATAAGCTGATCGCTGTTGATCGAAATTCGTTAGCCGATTTTCTGGAACATTGCGGTCTTAAAAACCAGGCTGTCTTTGAAAAATTCCTCGAAAGCTTCATCAGCAGTAAATACTTGTTAAGCTATCAAAAGCTTGAGAATATTAGTTATGCTTTAAACAGAATCTGTATGCGCCTTTGGCCCGAAACACTAAATGAGTTTCAACTGCAGGAACTTACTTTTCAACTTGGAATTTTCAAACCACTACTGGAAGAAGATTTCATGAATATATTTGAGGATATTAAAAATAAGCTGGCATAAAAATCTAAACACACTTCACTAACCTTGTAATTTGAAAGTACAACTTTCAAATTACAAGGTTTAACCCTATATTTGTTGTAATTTGAAACCAAAGGTTTCAAATTACAAGGTTATGATTGAAAGACTAATTAAGCAGAAAATTATTAAAGGATTAAAAAGTGTTCCAATTGTAGCACTTTTAGGGCCTAGGCAAGTGGGTAAAACCACACTTGCATTTCAAATTTCCGGAGAATTCTCCGAGAAAAAGACCAGCTATTTAGATCTTGAATTGGATACTGATATCAATAAACTACAAGACTCTGAAAGTTATCTTAAAAGATTCGAAAATGTAATTTTGATTATTGATGAAGTGCAGCGGAAGCCGGACCTATTTCCAAATTTAAGAGGAATTGTTGATCTCCGGAGGCGTGCAGGCGAACAAGCCGGTCATTTTCTTTTGTTGGGTTCAGCATCAAGAGACCTTTTACAACTCTCATCAGAAACATTAGCCGGAAGAATCAGATACATTGAACTTACGCCATTTAATGCCCTGGAAATTTACAATAATGATCCATTGGGTTTCAGCATAGAAAAGCTATGGTTTAGGGGTGGTTTTCCAGGAAGCTTTCTTGCCTTGGATGCCGAGGAAAGCTGGGAATGGCTAAATGATTTTATTTCTACCTATGTAGAACGTGATATTCCCCTGATGGGACCAAGCATCCCGGCAAACCGATTAAAAAGATTCTGGTCTATGCTGGCACACTTTAATGGGCAGCAAGTAATTTATACTGATTTAGCCAAAAGCCTGGAAGTGAGCCATCCAACGGTGAAGCTATATCTGGATGTATTAACTGATTTTTACATGGTAAGACAATTGCAGCCATGGGCAGGGAACACAAAAAAAAGACTGGTAAAATCTCCAAAAATATACATTCGCGATACCGGTATTCTTCATAAATTACTCAATATATCCAGTCTGGATGATCTGCTTGGTCACCCTGCTTTAGGTGCCAGTTGGGAGGGCTTTGTTGTTGAAAATATTATCAATCAATTATCCTCAAAATGGCAATACAGTTATTATAGATCGGCCACACAAACAGAGATAGATCTGGTTTTGGAAGGTCCGAATCATAAAATCTGGGCGGTTGAGGTGAAAAGATCTGCATCACCAAAAATTACAAAAGGCTTTCATATAGCCTGTGAAGATATTGGTGCAACAGAAAAATTTGTTGTCTATTCCGGTACCGAACGGTATCCTCTTCCAAATAATACTGAAGCAATTGGTTTAATTGAGTTTCTTCAGCTGCTAAATAAAAACACTAATCAGGATCCTGCTTGAGAATATTGGTAATATATTCTAGCAAATATTAGCTACCATACTAGCGGTATAAAGTAGTGATAGCCCGATTATTTCTGCCAGCTTTTTGTTTATCAAAACATAAAAGCAAGTTAACCTTTTTTATCTTTGTGTTATGTCGCTGTTTAGAATTAAAGAAGAAATGGATGCGCTGGTTGCCGAACTTAACCAGCACAATTATAATTATTATGTGTTGGCCATGCCGACTATCGGCGATTTTGAATTCGATAAAAAGCTGAAGCGCCTCACAGAACTGGAGTTAGCAAATCCAGATTTTGCTGACCCGAACTCCCCAACTCAACGTGTTGGAGGCGATATCACCAAAAACTTCATCACTGTTCAGCACAAATACCCGATGCTTTCACTGGGCAATACTTATAATGAACAGGATCTCCGCGATTTCGATGAGCGGATTCGCAAAGCTATAGGTGATAATTTTGAATACGTTTGTGAGTTAAAATTCGATGGTTTATCAATGAGTTTAACCTATGAAAATGGAAAATTAGTTAGAGCGGTAACTCGTGGCGATGGCACTAAAGGGGATGATGTAACCAATAACGTAAAAACCATTCATACTATTCCGCATCAAATCAAAACGGATCAGGCACCGGAACATTTTGAAATTCGCGGCGAAATTTTTATGCATAAGGCTGCGTTTTTACGTCTGAATGCTGCGCGTGAGGAACTTGGCGAAATTCCTTATGCTAATCCAAGAAACTTTGCATCCGGAACCATCAAAATGCAAGACAGTAAAGAAGTTGCAAAACGGCCGCTTGATGGATTTATCTACTTTTTATACACGGATAAAAATGAATTTAAAAACCATTGGGAAAGCCTGGAAGCCGTAAAAAGCTGGGGTTTTCATGTGTGTGAACATAACCGTTTGGTTTCAAACATTGATCAAGTACTGGCTTTTATTCACCATTGGGAAAACGAGCGTTTCAAGTTAAGCTACGATATTGATGGTATTGTAATCAAAGTTAACAGCTATGCACAACAGCAGGAATTAGGCTTTACGGCAAAATCTCCCCGTTGGGCAATATCTTATAAATATAAAGCAGCTGAGGTAGAAACAATTTTAGATAAAGTAACCTACCAGGTGGGGCGTACCGGTGCTGTAACGCCAGTGGCAAACCTCAAACCAGTTTTGCTAGCGGGCACAACGGTAAAAAGAGCAACGTTGCACAATGCTAACGAAATTGAAAGACTAGATTTGCATGAGGGCGATTCTGTTTTTGTGGAGAAGGGCGGAGAAATTATTCCTAAAATCATCAAAGTAAATCCTGATAAACGTTTACCAGATGCTAAAAAAGTCCACTATCTGCATAACTGCCCGGAGTGTGGCACTGAGTTGATTAGAAAAGAAGGTGAAGCCGTTCACTATTGTACAAATGACGAAGGCTGTCCGCCGCAGATTGTCGGAAAAATACAACATTTTATTTCCCGTAAGGCCATGAATATTGATGGATTGGGTGATGAAACCATTGAAACCTTTTATAGACACGGACTGGTAAACCACATTAGCGATTTATATACCTTGTATCAAAAATCTGATCAGTTGAAAGGGCTTGATCGTTTTGGCGAACGCTCTATCGAAAACATGCTGATGGGGATTGAAAAATCAAAAGACATGCCCTTTGAAAAGGTTCTTTTTGGTTTAGGAATCCGTTATGTAGGCGAAACTGTAGCAAAGAAACTGGCTGCCGGCGTAAAAAACATTGATACGCTTTCTAAAGCAACGGTTGAAGAATTGATTGCCATTGACGAGATTGGACAACGGATTGCTGAGAGTATTGTTGAGTACTTCGCAAAAAAAGAGCATTTGGAGCAAATAGAATTACTAAAATTGGCGAAATTGCACTTTGAAATTGAAGAAAAGCTAATTGAACTAGCGAGTGATAAACTTATTGGAAAAACATTCGTAATTTCGGGCGTTTTTGAAAACTATAGTCGCGATGAACTCAAAGATATAATTGAAGCCAACGGTGGTAAAATATTAAGCGGAATATCAGGCAAACTAAATTATCTCGTTGCAGGCGACAATATGGGGCCATCGAAACTGGAAAAGGCAACCAAGTTAAAAGTTCCGATCATCACAGATGAAATGCTTTTAGAAATGCTAAACTAAAAAATGAATAAATGATAGATTTAGTGAGCGGCAGAATGTGAGCATTCGATCATCTCTCATACAAAATTCAATAATTACAATATATAATGAACAAATTTCAGGGTACTGGTGTAGCATTGGTTACACCTTTCAATGCAGATGGATCGGTTGATTATAACGGCTTAAAAAACCTGATTAATCACTTGATCGACGGAGGGATAGATTACCTCGTTTCTTTAGGTACAACCGGCGAAACCGCTACAATGACCAAGGATGAGAAGAAGAAGGTGTGGGCATATACTGCTGAAATTAACAACAATCGTTTACCGTTAGTTGCCGGAATTGGTGGCAATAATACGCTTGCCGTTGCCGAAGATATTAAAGCTTTTGATGCCACAGGTTACAGTGCAATCTTATCGGTAAGCCCTTATTACAACAAACCAACACAGGAGGGAATCTATCAGCATTACAAATATCTTGCGGAAGTTTCTCCTTTAGACCTCATTCTTTATAACGTGCCTGGACGTACCATGAGCAACATGTCTCCGGAAACAACCTGCAGACTGGCGCATGATTTCAAAAATATCATAGCGACTAAAGAGGCTTCTGGAAGTTTTGATCAGTTTAACCAGATTATGCGGGATAAACCGGAGGACTTTCTGTTAATTTCTGGTGATGACCCAATTACGTTACCCATGATTGCCTTAGGTGCAGCCGGAATTATTTCAGTAGTTGCCAATGCGCTGCCAAAACAGTTTTCTGATATGGTAAAGCAATGTTTAGCCGGCGATTTCAAAGGTGCTGTTCCGGCACACTTGGGCTTAGTTGAATTTACGCGTTTGGCGTTCGCCGAAGGAAATCCGGCTGGAATTAAAGCTGCCCTTAAACATTTAGAGGTTTGCGGCGACACGGTTAGATTACCACTCATTAAAGCATCTTCAGATTTAGAAAAATCAATTATAAATGAAATTGAAAAGATCTCTCAACTAGCGTAACTCGAAATAGACACGCTAGAATAATAGTATTTATTCTTACTAAAAAACAGGTTAACGTTTGCATATCTCCGCAACAGTTAACCTGTTTTTTTTTAAAGTATTTTAAATGTTACCTCGACTATTTCCCTTATAACTAACAAGATAAACCACGTAATAGTTATTCGCTTCGTTTTTGTTTAACATTCCTTAAAAGAATACTTTGTAGGCATAAAAATTGAACGCAAGATTCTACACACAAATTAAACAGAACATGAAAAAACTATTATTAATGTCCCTATTGGCAGCAACGCTAATGGGCTGTAATGTAATTCAACATTACGAACCTAAATTTTCTATTGGCATGACTGAACAGGAATTTAAAAACCTTAATCGATCTGCCGTTCAGGTTTATGGAGATGAGCGTGATATACTTATCTACAGAACCTATAATGCCATGACCGAAAACTTCAAGTTTTTCCGTTTCACAAAACAAAAACTGGTACAATTTAGTGAAGGAACTTATGCTGATGACTATAAGCTTTTGTCCCTGAATTAACAAAAAAACCTGCCTAAGAAATTCATCAGAGGCAGGTTTTTTAAATATTTAAATACTTTTTTAGTCTTTATTTTTTGCTTCCTGTACTTCCAAACGAATGGCCTGGGCTAAGTTTTTTAAATCCTGCATACCTTTACGCACACGTGTGCCAGCAGCACTGTTACCTTTACTATAAAACTTATCCGCGTCAGCTTCTAAAGCTGCAACTAAACTTTTCACTTCTTCAAATTTTTTCATTTTTTAGTACTCCTATAATTTTAAAGGTTTGATTCTTAATTACCTAACTCTAATTTAAACGGTTTAGTGGATAAACAAAAATATAAATAGAGAAAAATAGCCTTTAAAACTGCTTTTTAAAATTGTTAGCATCAGTCCACAACAAAATTCCGTTAAAAGATTCGCTTGCTAATCTTGAAAGCAATAAAATGGCCTTTGTAACCTTTTTGTGCAAGTAGCAATTCGGAGCATATCGTTTCCTTAAAAAGCCAGTTAAACAGGATGTGGGGGAATTTTAAGCCATCAAAGCTAACCCCTTTCACAAGCTGAAATAAGTGAATAACTACCTTCTATATTGACAACGTAAGATTTGTACCATCACTTCAATTCGTAATGTTCAAATTACCCAACAAAAAAGCCAATCATTCTCATGATTGGCTCTTGTATTTTAAGTAACTATTAACTACGCAGTAGCAAACTGATTCTCTTTATAGTAACCGTTTTGTAGCTTCTCGGAAACTTCGCTGAAAGCATCTAAAGTACGTTGTACGTCTTCCAATGTATGTACTGCAGTTGGAATTAAACGCAATTCGATCATTCCTTTAGGAATTACCGGATAAACAACAATAGAACAGAAAATGCTATAATTTTCGCGTAAATCAAAAGTAATGGCTGTAGCATCCGTTAATTCTCCTTTTAAGAAAACCGGCGTTACAACAGAATTGGTTACGCCTAAATCGAAGCCTCTTTCACGCAGACCTTTTTGCAAGGTCATTGCTATTTCCCATAACTTGTCTTTAAGCTCCGGTTTGTTTTTCAATAACTCTAAACGTTTGATTAAACCTTTCACCATCGGCATTGGTAATGCTTTGGCAAATGTTTGAGAACGCATATTATACCTTAAAAAGTTAGTGATTTCTTCTGTAGATGCAACGAATGCTCCAATACCCGCCATTGATTTTGCAAAAGTACCAAAGTAAACATCTATCCCTTCAATACACTCCTGTGCTTCGTGCGTACCGGCACCCGTCTTACCCATAGTTCCAAAACCATGAGCATCATCAACCAGGATCCTGAATTCAAAATCATTTTTAAGTTCAACGATTTCTTTTAACTTTCCTTGTGCACCGCTCATTCCAAAAACACCTTCGGTAATCAAAAGGATACCGCCACCAGATTCTTTAGTTAGCTTGGTAGCACGTTCTAATTGCTTACGGGCGCTATCGATATCATTGTGTTGATACACAAATCTTTTCCCCATATGCAAACGTAAACCATCAATAATACAGGCGTGAGATTCTGCATCATAAACAATTACATCATTTCTATCGACTAAAGTATCTATGATAGATACCATACCCTGATAGCCATAATTCAATAAAAATGCGTCAGGCTTACCTACAAACTCGGCAAGTTCTTGCTCCAGTTGTTCGTGATACTTAGAGTTACCGCTCATCATTCTGGCGCCCATTGGGTAAGCCATACCGAATTCTGCTGCCGCATCTGCATCTGCCTTTCTAACCTCCGGATGATTGGCTAAACCTAAATAGTTATTTAAGCTCCAAACCAAATGCTCTTTTCCTTTAAATTGCATGTGCGGTGCAATTTCTCCCTCTAATTTTGGAAATGAGAAATACCCATGAGACCATTTCTGGTGTTGACCAAGTGGCCCCATGTGCTTTGCTATTTTATCAAATATATCCAATGTAATATGTTTTTATTGTACTGAAATTGTTGCGAATTTACGGTTTATTAGGCTTAAAATCAACAGTATTAGTCCTTTGCTTGTCAATTAACTTTTTTTAACTCCTTTAATAATACGGGATCAAAAAATTTATGCCTCTGGCCAGCCGCTATTATGCTAAAAAAGCCCTCGATGTTGATCGGGGGCTTTAAAATTATATCTGGGTTGACTTAGTCAACATTATCATGTAAGAAAGAGTTGTTCGGTCTGATTTCTGTACCGCCATCCTGATCGTTACTTAAAGTGAAACGACTTACCTGCGACTCAGATGAGTGCTGAACTTGCTGTAACTGCATTTGCTTACGCTTATAAGCAGGCTCGTTTTCTAATTCCTGCAATCCGTTTGTGGTACGCAACTTCATACTTAAATCTTTCAGGCGTAAAATACGCTCTTTAGATTTTTTCAATTGCTCTTCCATAGACTCGTCGCTTTTGTCATCATCCAAACCTACTACTGGCATTTCTGGCTCTGGAGTTGCTTCGGCAACAGGCGTTTCAAAAACATAGTTCGGTTCAGCTAACTTCACTTCAAACTCAAATCCGGTTTCTTTAGGCTCTTCCATCTGCGGCTCTTCTTCGATCAGTGTATGACGAACAATGTGCGTATCTGGCTCCTGAACACGTTGGTGTTCTGGCTTATTGAACATTCCACCGAAAAGATCTGCCTGAGAAACTTCTTCTTTAGCTTTTAATACCGGCTCGTAAGACGGATCTACTTTAGGCTGAATGAAAGAATTTACTGGTTCAATAGGACGAACTAATGGTGCTTCCTCTGGCGTTAGTAATGATATTTTCTTTTTATTTTTTTCTTCGTGAACACGCTCTTCTGAAGTCTGGAAACCTGTTGCAATAATGGTAACCGATAATTTATCTTCCAAAGACTCATCAGTACAGTTACCCCAGATTAAATCTGCAGATAAACCTGCTTTATCCTGAATGTAGTCCGTAATGATCGAAACCTCATCCATGGTTACCTCACGAAGACCAGAACTGATGTTTAATAAAATATAACGGGCACCTTCAATCTCATTATCTTTCAATAACGGAGAAGCTAACGCACCTTCAACAGCTTCTAAAGCACGGTCTTCACCGTCAGCTGAATGGCTACCCATGATGGCCACACCGCTATCTTTCATCACGGTACGCACATCTTTAAAATCCACGTTGATATATCCCGGAACTGTGATGATTTCTGCGATACCCTTTGCAGCGGTTGTTAAAATATCATCTGCCTGGCCAAATGCAGAACCTAATGTTAAGTTTCCGAAAATCTCGCGCAGTCTATCGTTAGAAATCACTAAATATGAATCAACATATTTCTTAAGTTCTTCCATTCCTTCGTCGGCCTGAAGACGGCGTCTTTTTCCTTCGAAAGAAAACGGAGTAGTAATGATGGCAACAGTTAAGATATCAAGTTCTTTTGCAGCTTTAGCAATAATAGGAGAAGCACCTGTACCAGTACCACCACCCATTCCAGCTGTAATGAAAAGCATTTTGGTTGTGCTACCTAACATTGCCTTAATATCATCTATATTTTCTATAGCTGAGTTTTTACCAACCTCAGGAATAGAACCAGCACCCATTCCTTCGGTTAAACTAGCGCCTAATTGTACCTTGTTAGGTATAGGACTAGATTCCAAAGCCTGGGCATCTGTATTACAAATAATAAAATCCACACCAGTAATACCCGACAGGTACATATGGTTCACCGCGTTGCCGCCACCGCCTCCAACACCAATTACCTTGATAATTGAAGACTTATCTTTTAACATTTCGAACTGCATATCTTTATGAATCAGTTGTTTAAAAATTTTTAAATTCTGTTCATTACTCAATGTAATATTAACACTTTTTCAACATAGGTTTTCCACATTTGTTAAGAATGTGGAAAACTCCCTTTTTGTTGAAAAGTTTTAGCTTTTCAAGTAATCTTCATCGCTTACATTCATATCATCCTGAATGAAAGTCTTCGTTTTTGCTAATAATTTATCGAACAAACCTGGTCCGCGTTTATCTTTCTCTTTAATGGTTTTTGGCTTCTCTACAAAAACGCCGGGTTGTTTCATTTCTTCAATCAACTCTTCTGCTTTCTGGATTCCTTTGATCAACAGGCCAACACTGGTTGCATACATTGGGCTTTTAAGATCGTCGTAAATGGTTTTAGGCATATCTTCGTATTTAGATAAATGCTCATTTGGATAACCAATTCTGCAATCTAATCCTGTAACATACTCTACTGCTTGAGAAAGGTGTTTTAACAAGGCTCCACCACCAGTAATAACGATACCACCAATTAATTTTTTCTCGTATCCTGAAGATTTGATCTCATAGTAAACGTGTTCAATGATCTCCTCCATTCTTGCCTGGATTACATAAGCAAGATTTTTAACAGAGATTTCTTTTGGCTCGCGGCCACGTAAACCTGGTACGCAAATAATTTCGTTTTCTTTGTTCTCCTCAGCAAGTGCAGAACCGAAACGCGTTTTCAATAACTCAGCTTGATTACGCATAACAGAGCAGCCCTCTCTGATATCTTCCGTAACGCTATTTCCACCAAAAGGAATTACAGCCGTATGGCGAATAATGCCCTCATGGAAAATTGCAATATCAGTTGTACCCCCACCAATATCTACCAATGCAATACCCGCTTCTTTCTCTTCCTCGCTCAACACCGATTCAGAAGACGCCAATGGCTCAAGAATCAGATCCTGAGTTTGTAAACCTGCATTGTTTACACATTTAATAATATTTTTCACTGCCGTTACCTGACCTGAAATGATGTGGAAGTTGGCTTCAAGGCGTACCCCTGCCATACCAATCGGATCCTTGATTCCCGGCTCATTATCAATGGTGAATTCTTGCGGCAATACATGGATAATTTCTTCTCCGGGAGGCATTACCAGTTTAAACATATCATCGATCAACTTATCGATATCTTTTTTACCGATCTCGTTGTTTAATTCTCTTCTTGTTAAAATTCCTCTATGCTGCAAGCTCTTAATGTGCTGACCAGCAATTCCCACATTTACCACCTGTATTTCTACATTGGATTGTCCGCTGGCAACCTCAACTGCCTGCACAATGCCCTGTACCGTTTTTTGAATGTTAGAAACTACGCCACGTGTCACCCCCGCCGATTCTGCCTTGCCTATTCCTAAAATTTCTATCTTACCGTGTTGTGTCCTGCGACCAACGATAACACATATTTTTGTAGTACCGATATCCAATCCTACTACAATGGGCGACTGACTGGTAAATTTTGCCTTGTCCATATTTGTTAATTTTGCTGAGTTTTATATTGTTTTTCTAGGGCTCTGATTTCCTTATCTCTTGCTTCCTTTTGTTTTTTAAGTGCTGCTGCACTTAATGCTGGCTTCACCGCTGTCGTTGCTTTTGGCTTGTCCTTTTTTGCAGCTGTTTTAGTCTCTTTAGGTTTTACAACAGGTGTTACCGTTTTTTTAGGTTCTACCTTTTTGACCGCTGTATTTTTAACTTCTACCTTTTTTACTTCAGGTTTTTTGGCCACTACTTTTTTGGGCTCGACTTTTTTAGTTTCAACCCGCTGAAGTGCTGCCGTAACCGTTCTTTGCACTGGTTTTTCATTAATTGCCGCTGCAATGACGTTGGTAATTAATGAGTCTGATACTTTTTGATGAACCCTTATACTATCCATTTTAGAAAGCCTTTTCAAGTTTCTTGCAATCTCTGTAGAATCGCGTCTTTGGCAAACAACCTGATTAGTGTACTTCACATTAATTGTTTTATAAGCTTCCCAGCCTACCTGTGGCATGGCTTTTTTATAAAAGATCAATAGGTTGTTCATTTTCTTTTCCAGCGAATCCGCAGTTCCAAGAATGATGCGTTGATTTCCAACCCTTGGAATAAGTTCCATATCATTTTGCTGATCAACCACAATCTGCTCGATTTGCGAATCCCAAAGTGTGTCTTTTTTGATGTATTGTGCAGTTTGATAAAGGTCGCGGGCTAACTTTGTGTGCAGGGTATCTACTCGGCTGCCGAAAACCTCCGAAATGTGACCAGTGGCAACCAGCACATTCGCGGTAAAATTAGAAGAGATCGGCATTTTTAATCCATCATTATCAATATAGAAATCTTGTCCAGTTTCATTTAATATACGCACAATGGGCTGCCTTTGTTTTACCTCAATGTGTAAAACTCCGTCCATATCTACATAAACTTTCGCAAATGCGATGTATGGGTTGGATTGCAGCTTTTTTTCTATTTGATGAATATTAATTTTTTCGAGATTGCGACCTAAAAGCACGCCCTGATCCTCTTTTAAAATGGCATCTATTTCTTCTCTTTCTATAAAATTATCTGCACCTGGAATTAAAATTTTCACATCAGTACATTTAACGGTTTGCTTTTTAACGTTGATGAAACTTAAAAGCACCACCACGCCTGCCAGGCTAATCAGCCAGGCGAAACCTGTAAAAATTGTGCTCCAGTCAAATCGTTTAAACATGGGTTAGTATATTTTTAAGTGGTTCGATAATTGTATCAATATCACCTGCACCTACTGTTAAAATTAATTCTGGTTTTTTATCACTTATGTATTGAACAACAGCATCTTTAGACAGCACGCTTTTATTCGAAAGGTTGATTTTATTTAATAAAAACTGTGCATCTATTCCCTCCAATGGCAATTCCCTTGCAGGATAAATATCAAGTAGCAATAGTTCGTCTGCCGTTCCTAACACACTCGCGAAATCATCAGCAAAATCACGGGTCCGCGTGAATAAATGCGGTTGAAAAATTACGGTGAGTGTTTTCTCCGGATATAATTGACGTACGGCATCGAAACAAGCTCTCAATTCTTCCGGATGGTGCGCATAATCATCAATATAAATCTGCTTTTCGTTATTTACAATATATTCGAACCGGCGTTTAACCCCTTTAAAGTTAGCCACAGCTTGTTTTACTTTTTCCGGATCGATCCCCAGTTGCAATGCAATAGCGATGGCTACCGTTGTATTTTCAACATTATGCTTGCCTGGTAACATCAGGCTAATGTCGGCTATCGCCTGATTATCATCTTCATAATCAAATACAAATTTGGCACCTTCTACCCTTAGGTTGATGGCTTTCGCATTTGCAGTGGCACTTGCTGCATAGGTTATACTGTTTGCTAAAGGCAAACCTTCATGAACATATAACTTCCCATCAGTCTTTAACTGACTTGCATATAACCTGAATGATTCCTCCAACTGATTTTTATCGCCATAGATATCAAGATGATCTGCATCCATAGAAGTGATTACTGCTACATCAGGATGCAACGTCAGAAAGGAACGATCATACTCATCGGCTTCTACCACCACCACATTATTGTCTCCATAAAGCACGTTGCTATTGTAGTTGCTGGCTATTCCACCTAGAAATGCCGTACAGCCGTAGCCTGTATCAGTAAGAATATGCGCAACGATTGATGATGTGGTTGTTTTACCATGCGTACCAGCAATGCCAATACAAAACATCCCTCTGCTGATGATGCCCAATACTTCAGATCTTTTTTTCAAAGAGAAACCGAGGTCCCTAAAATGATTCAGCACCTTAGCATCTTTTGGAATAGCTGGCGTGTAAACCACCAAAGTATCTTCCTGCGGATTTAAAAATGCTTCTGGCAGTGAGGAAACGTTGTCTGTATAAGTAATGATAATTCCTTCATTTTCCAGGGTTTCAGTAAGCCTTGTTTTTGTTTTATCATATCCACAAACCAACTGACCTCGTTTAGCAAAATAGCGGGCAAGTGCACTCATGCCGATACCACCGACACCAACGAAAAACACCCTATTTATTTTACTTAATTCCATTTTTTTATTTTAAAGTGGAAAGACTAAAGCTTAATGCCTGCCTTTCCAAAGTTGTAAGTCTAAAGCGGAAAGACTAAAGCTTAAAGCCTGCCTTTCCAAAGTTGTAAGTTTAAAGCGAAAAGACTAAAGCTTAAAGCCGGCCTTCCAAAAGTTTTAAGTCTAAAGCGGAAAAACTTAAGCTTAAAGCTGGCCTTTCCAACGTTTGACATTTCTTAATTTATTTCCTAATTATATTTTTTCCATACTATCTACTCTATTTCCCATTCTCTTCTTCCTATTTCCCATTCCCTATCTCTCTATTTCCTATTTCCTATTCCCTATAAAACCAGCTTCAATACCTCACCAGCAATAATTTCGTCTGCCGCCGGAAGTGCCATTTTACCGATATTCTCAGCTAACTTTTGACTTTGTTCCGGGTTGTTTAGCAAGTCTAAAGCGGCTTTCACTAATGTATCTTCTGCTGAGCGGTCGTTTACCAGCAATGCAGCACCATTCTTAACTAAGGCCATTGCATTCTTTGTTTGGTGGTCTTCTGCAACATTCGGTGATGGCACCAAAATCACTGGCTTCTTTATCAGGCATAGCTCTGCGATGGTACCTGCACCCGCTCTCGAGATAATTACATCTGCAGCTGCATAGGCTAAATCCATTTTATTCAGAAATTCCAGAATTCGAACATTAGGGTGATACTCCAAGCCTAATCTTTCAATGATTCCTTTATAATAGAACTTCCCTGTTTGCCATACTACCTGAATATCCTGAGCAAGAATTTCCGGCAGATGTTTTTCGATCGCTTTATTTAATGTTCCTGCACCGAGACTTCCACCAGTAACCATAATTGTCTTTTTCAATGGATCGAGTTTCAACAGTTCAGCACCTGCGTGATGTTTCCCTTTAATATCCACCACATCCTTCCGAACCGGGTTGCCAGTCTTCAATATTTTCGCAGCCGGGAAAAATTGATCCATCTCATCAAAGGCAACACAAACTTTTGAAGCTTTTTTCCCCAGCCATTTGTTGGTTACCCCTGCATATGAATTTTGCTCCTGTATCAAATAAGGAATTCCTTTTAAAGACGCAGCGTATAGTATTGGTCCCGAGGCATAGCCACCAACACCCACTACCACATCTGGCTTAAAATTTTTGATAATCTCTAAAGCCTTTGTTACACTTCCAATCACCTTAAACGGCAAGGCAAGATTTTTTAAGATCGAACCTCTTTGCATGCCACTAATGTTTAAGCCGATAATTTTATATCCGGCAGCAGGAACCTTTTCCATTTCCATACGTCCGTTTGCACCCACGAATAAAATTTCACAAGAAGGCACCAAGCGTTTTAGCGCATTGGCTATGGCTACGGCGGGGAAAATATGCCCGCCGGTGCCACCACCTGATATGATAATTTTTGGGGAATTATTCATTTTGTTATTTAATTATTGAATGAATTAATTTTGAATGAGTCAATGTTAACTGGCAATAGTTTAATTCTATCAATCGTTCATTTAATTATTGAATGAGTGAATTTTGAATGAGTCAATGTTGACTAGCAATAGTTTAATTCTATCAATCGTTCATTTAATTATTGAATGAATTAATTTTGAATGAGTCAATGTTTACCTGCAACAATTACATTTTATAATTCAATTATTCTCTCATTTAATCCTTTATTTATTATTACTTACTGTTTTTCTTGCTTTCGCTACAATTGCTAAAATTTCATTTACTTCTTTCAATAACGGTTGAGCTTCCATCGAATTTGTAATCGTCGATTCTGTAAGTATCTCAATCCAAAAAGCAGTTTCATCAGCTTCCTCAACAACAATACTAAGCTTGGAAAAAAATTCCGCCCTAGACCTACTTCTACATGCGGCCCTATAATTTGCTCCGACTGATGATGCTGATCGTATGAATTGCCTACCTATTATTTTCCCTTCTTCAGTTTTCGGTAGTGCTTGATAAAATTTTATTGAATCTAAAACGAACTGCTTTGTTCTAGCTTTTATCGATTCTACAAAATCAATTTTAGTTACATTCTCCATTATTTATTAATGTTATAATTATTAAACTTTGGGATGTTTACTATTCAATAGGTAATTTTATCACTTCATTGTTACAACTCTCATTTAATGATTCAAAATTCCGTCATTCTATCAATTGTTCATTCAATTATTCATCAAGCCATCGCTGGAATCTCTCCAACTATCACTTTATTTTTTACTTTTTCTTTATCTTCTTTGGCAATTGCGCCAGCGTTTTCTTCTACATCCCTGCTTACACTGAGAATGATTCCAAACGCGACACTGGTGAAAATCATCGAAGTTCCTCCCATGCTCACCAAGGGTAAAGGCACTCCCGTTACCGGACCTAAGCCTACCGCAACTGCCATGTTTGCAAAAGCCTGGATAGTTAAACTAAAACTTAAACCTGCCGCTAATAGCGCCCCAAATGCCTTCGGGGCCTTGGTAACTATCTTTATACATCGATATAAAAGCACCAGGTAAAGCACCATGATGACAATCCCTCCCAGCGTTCCCCATTCTTCAATAATAATGGCGAAAATAAAATCGGAATACGGGTGTGGCAGGAAATTGCGCTGCGTACTATTACCTGGCCCTTTACCAAAGAGACCACCAGTGGCCAAAGCAATTTTTGCCTGGTCTGCCTGGAAAGTTTTATCTGAATGCTGCATCTCCGGATGCAGGAAAGTGTTAATCCTGGACATGTAAGTCTTCCGCCTTGGTCCGAGGAAGAATACAAATAACAAGAGCACGAAACCGCCAGCACAAACTATGGCAATCTGCTTAATGCTAATCCGCCCGATAATCAGCAGTAAAATACTTACTCCGAAAAGCATCAGTGCAGTAGATAGATTCGCAAGTGCAATCAATACAAAAACCACACAAACAGAGCCCATAATCGGCAAAAACGATTCTTTTACATCTTTAATATTCTCCTGCTTTTTCGTCAGCATTCTGGCTAAAAACGTAATCAATGCCAGTTTTGCCAAATCGGAAGTTTGAAAGGTTAATCCAATCACCGGAATTTTTACCCAGCGGGATGCATCATTTAAATTTGCACCAAATATTAACGTGTATACCAACAGGGGTACAGTGATAATCATTAAAATTTTTGAGATCCCGGCGTAATAACGGTAATCGAGTAAATGCGCAATGTAAATCATGCCAATTCCCATCAAAACGAAAATTAAGTGCTTGGTTAAGAGCAATTTCTCTACCGCTTCGCCTTTTTTATAAGCTAAGGTTCCGGTTGCACTATAAACTGCCATAACAGATATAAGCGAAAGCAGGATGATGATTAACCAGATCCATCTATCGCCTTTTGTTTTATCAAGTAGTGCTTGGAACATCTTTTTTAGCCTCCTATTTATAATTCTCTAACTGCCGCTTTAAATTGATTACCGCGGTCTTCATAACTTTTAAATAAATCGAAACTGGCACATGCAGGTGAAAGTAAAACTGCATCTCCGCGTTTAGCCAAGTGATAAGCAATTTGCGTTGCTTCATCTGCTGAAAACGTGTTGACGATAATTTCTACATCATCTTCAAAAGCATCGTGAATGCGTTTATTATCTTTTCCCAAACATACGATGGCCTTCACTTTGCTCTTCACTAAATCTTTGAGCATGTTGTAGTCATTGCCTTTATCAACACCACCCATAATCAAAACCACATCGGCCGTCATGCTTTCTAACGCATACCATGTAGAATTTACGTTTGTAGCTTTACTATCATTAATGAAATCAATTCCAGAAATCTTTGCCACATGCTCTAACCTGTGCTCAATATTTTTGAAATTACCCATACTTTCACGGATGGTCTCATTTCTTAACTCTAAAACCTTCGCAACAATGCCCGAAGCCATAGAGTTGTAAATGTTGTGCTTGCCTTGTAAGGCTAAATCTGAAAGAATAGACATGGTTAGTTCTTTATTTGGTTCTAAAAGGATCGTTATTGTTTGCGCTTCTAAATAAGCGCCTGGTTCAATTTTTTTCGTAATGGAGAACGGAAATGTTTTAGCAACTGGCTGAAAAGTTTCTACTGCTTTAATGCTTTCCTCATCATCTGCGCAATAGATAAATACATCATCTTCGGTTTGATTCTGGATAATGCGCATCTTTGAGGCAACATAATTTTCCATTTTATATTCGTAGCGATCCAAATGATCTGGCGTTATGTTTAAAAGCACAGCGATATCTGCTTTAAATTCAAACATATCATCCAACATAAAGCTGGAGATTTCCAAAACATAATAATCGTAACTTTCTTCTGCCACTTGCGCAGCAAAACTATGTCCGATGTTACCGGCAAGTCCTACATTCAAACCTGCGTTTTTAAGAATATGGTAGGTGAGCAGGCTGGTAGTTGATTTACCGTTAGACCCGGTAATGCAGATCGTTTTCGCTGAGGTGTAACGCTTGGCAAACTCAATCTCCGAAACTACAGGCGTTCCTTGTGCCACCAACTTTTTAACGATGGGTGCAGTAGATGGAATTCCCGGACTTTTGATCACCTCTGTGGCATTTAAAATCAACGCTTCTGTATGTTGTGCGGATTCGAAAGGCACATTTAATGCTTCCAACGCTAATTTATATTTATCTGCAATGGTGCCAAAGTCTGATACAAATACCTCGAAGCCCTTTGCCTTCGCAAGCTTAGCTGCGCCAACACCACTTTCGCCAGCACCCAAAATAACGACACGGCCCTGCCCTGCCATTGCTGACTGTGCGTTACCTAATGTATTATTTTGATTCGTGTTCATTTTTTTTGTAAGTAGTTAGTATCGTGTAGTTAGTATTTAGTATCAAGACGGGGAGCTTAAAGCCTATCTTTTATTAATTTTATTTTTATTTGAGAAGGTTGGCATTTTACATCTACCTTAAATGCTTACCACTTAATTCATATTAGTTCTCTATTCTATTTTGCTCTTCAAGCTTTCAGCTTTAGTCTTTGAGCTTTTAATTATCTTAATTTCAGTGTCACTATTGTAATAATTGCCAGCATGATTCCGATAATCCAGAAACGTGTTACAATCTTCGCTTCGTGATATCCCTTCTTTTGGTAATGGTGATGCAAAGGCGACATCAGAAAAATTCTTCTTCCTTCTCCAAATCGTTTCTTTGTGTATTTAAAGTAGGAAACCTGCATAATTACAGAGACCAGCTCAACCAGAAAAACACCGCATAAAATTGGAATTAAAAGTTCCTTGCGGATCATTAATGCGAATGATGCGATAATACCGCCAATTGCTAAACTTCCGGTATCGCCCATAAAAATTTGCGCTGGATAAGAATTGTACCAAAGAAAACCCACACATGACCCAACAAAAGCACCTGCAAAAATCATCAGCTCTGCCGAATTTGGGATGTACATGATATTGAGGTAATCTGCCATCACGGTGTTACCAGACACATAGGCCAAAATACCTAGCGTGATCCCGATTACTGCGGATGTTCCTGTTGCCAGGCCATCTATTCCATCTGTAATGTTTGCGCCATTTGATACTGCAGTGATAATAAAAACAGTGATTAATAAGAAGATAACGAAGGCAAATTTTTGATAATCTCCACCCAAAAACTTGAGCACCTTCGCATAATCAAACTCATTATTTTTATAAAAAGGCATGTTCGTTTTGGTCGACTTTACATCTTGCGTATAGTAAAAAGTTTCCCCCTTCTGACGCAAAACCATCGGTGCCGGCGATGTATTTTTAACATCATCCTGAACGGTTTCTCTCACTACAATATTCGGATGAAAGTACATCGTTGTACCAACAATTAAGCCTAAACCTACTTGACCAACAACCTTAAATTTTCCCGCTAATCCCTCTTTGTTTTTCTTGAATACCTTGATATAATCATCCAGAAAACCGACGGCTCCCATCCAAACGGTGGTAATAATCATCAGGATCACATAGATATTTGAAATGTTAGCAAACAGTAAAGTTGGGATCAAAATTCCCAGCAAAATGATGATACCACCCATTGTTGGTGTACCTTGTTTCTGCATTTGGCCTTCCAATCCAAGATTTCTTACAATTTCGCCGACTTGTTTCTTATGGAGGTAATCAATTAACCTGCGACCGTAAACAGTGGTAATCACCAATGAAAGAATAATGGAAATCGATGCACGGAAGGTAATATACTGGAACAACCTTAAACCAGGAATGTCATAGTGCTTATGCAAGTATTCGAATAATAAATATAACATTAGCTGTTCGGGTTTAATTGTGCTAGTAAAATTTCTTTGTCGTCAAAATGGTTTCTTACTCCATTTATTTCCTGGTATTTTTCATGACCTTTCCCTGCAATTAAAATAATATCTCCATTTTGGGCAAGATGACAAGCGGTTTTAATCGCTTCTCTCCTATCCAAAATGGATAATGTTTTACGCTTATTTGTTGGCGATACGCCAGCTTCCATATCGGTAATAATGCTTTGTGGATTTTCAGTTCTTGGATTATCGGAAGTTAAAATCACCTTATCGCTCCAATCGCAAGCTACCTGCGCCATAATTGGGCGTTTCGTTTTATCCCTGTCGCCGCCGCATCCAATCACGGTGATTACCTGCTCCGTGCCTTTACGGATATCTGCAATCGTTCCCAAAACATTCTGCACTGCATCAGGAGTATGGGCGTAATCCACAATACCAATCACTTTGTTTTCTGAAACGATGTAATCAAAACGGCCTTCAGCACCGGTTAGTAGGCTCAAGGAAGTCAATACCTTCAACTTATCCTGCTTTAAAAGAATAGCTGTTCCATACACGGCCAATAGATTATAAGCATTGAATGATCCGATCAGCTTGAAATACACATCTTCATTATCGATGTCTAAATGCAAACCACTGAAGCCGTTTTCAATAATCTTTGCTTTGAAATCTGCCAGTTGTTTAAGCGCATAAGTTTTCTTAACGGCTTTGGTGTTCTGCAACATGACATTACCGTTCTTATCATCGATATTGGTTAATGCAAATGCAGTTTTTGGAAGGAGATCAAAAAAGGTCTTTTTTGCTTTTAAGTAACTTTCAAAAGTTTTGTGAAAATCTAAATGATCATGCGTAAGGTTTGAAAAAACGCCACCAGAAAAACTCAACCCCTCAATTCTATGTTGCGAAACTGCATGCGAACTCACCTCCATAAAACAATAATCACAACCGGCGTCTACCATATTTTTTAATAGCTGGTTTAGCGCAAGTGGATTTGGCGTAGTGTGTGTAGCCGCGATTACCGTATCGTTGATATAGTTTTCTACGGTAGAGATCAGTCCGGTTTTATAGCCTAAATCTTTAAATAATTTAAATAATATGGTTGCAATGGTTGTTTTTCCATTGGTTCCCGTTATGCCAATCAGTTTTAAATCTGCAGAGGGATTACCGAAATAATGGCCTGCCATAATTCCTAAAGCCGCGGCAGTGTTATCTACTTTAATATAAGTGATAGTGAAATCATGTACTTCAGGAAGGTTTTCGCAAACGATAACAGTTGCGCCTTGTGCAATAGTTTGCTCAATAAACTGATGACCATCGGTAACTGTTCCAGAAACAGCAAAAAACACATCTTCTTTACCAACCTTGCGTGAATCAAAGTTTAGTGCATTGATTTCCCTATCGGTTTTGCCAACCAATTCTTTAATCGTTACACCATAAAGTAAATCTTGTAATTGCATTTTATTTTTTAATTAAAGAAGGATTGAATTAGAGAATGTGGCTATCGCCTTTAGCATTCACTCATTCAAAACTCAATTATTCTATTAAATTAGAGAAGGATTGAATTAGAGAATGTGGCTATCGCCTTTTAGCATTCACTCATTCAAAACTCAATTATTCTATTAAATTAGAGAAGGATTTAATTAAAGAATGTGGCTATCGCCTTTAACATTCACTCACTCAAAATTCTCTCACTTTATCATTTTATTTAATTCAATTCTATTTGTACGCCTAAACCTTTTCCAACTTTGGTACCTGCAGAGATCGATTGACTAATTACCCGGCCTGAACCAGATACGCGTGTTTTTAACCCTGCGTTCCCTAAAAGATAAAGAGCGTCTTTCAATCCCATTCCAGCAACATTTGGCATTACCCCTCGTCGTTCATTATTTTCCTGGAAAACAGTACCGGCACTCGTATCAATAATGTTGTAATATTCAGACTTTGAAGCAAAAAGCGGTTTAAAACCAAATGCTTTATATACTTTTTGTGTCGCTTTGCTTTGTCCTGCTTTCGTTGGTGGATTGCCTGTATTGCCTACCAATCTGGTTGGCATATCATTATACATTTGCATATCGCTGGCATAAATCCGGTCTGCAATTTCTCTAAAAACTGGACCAGAAACCGTAGCACCATAATAAGCACCTTTAGGATCATTGATTACAACGATCATAGAATATTTTGGCTTATCTGCAGGAAAATAACCCACAAAAGATGCCTGATATTGCTTATTTGCTTTATAACCTTTATTGGCATCGGCTACCTGTGCAGTACCGGTTTTGCCGGCAATTTTATAAAGCGGATTGTATACGATGTTTTTTCCACTTCCTTCTGTTACTACACCTTCGAGCATTGCTTTGATTTTACTAAGTGTTACGTCAGAACAAATTTTATCATTAATTACCCTGGCTTTAAACTGCTCAACCGGGTTGCCTAACCTCCTTATTTCTTTTACAAAGATTGGCGCTACATATCTTCCGTCGTTTGCCACCGCATTATAAAACGACAACATCTTGAGCGGCGTTAACTGCATTTCATAACCATAAGCCATTTGCGGCAGGGTCATGTTTTTATTCCAGCTTTTATTCGTTTTAGGGTTTTTAACTACTGGCATCGCTTCACCAGGAATTTGCAAGCCCATCTTTTCATTCAAGTGCCAATCATACAAATGATCAGTAAACCTGATTGGATCACTGCCGTAGTGAGTATTAATTAATTTCGCAATTGCAGCATTTGATGATTCTTCAAAAGCTCTTTTTACGGTTACAGTTTCTATTTTTGGGTGCGAGTCTGTAATTAATTTTCCAGGAATCTGATAATATCCGGTACCGATCATGGTATTGGTATCTACCAGCTTATCTTCCAATAAAGCCATATAAGAAGCCAACTTGAAAGTAGAACCAGGATCCTGATTTCCGGCAATTGCGTAATTGAATTTCTCTTTATAAACGTCCTCTTCAATTTTAGAGAAGTTGGCTACTGCCCTTACCTCACCCGTGGCCACTTCCATCAAGATTGCCGTTCCATGGTCTGCTTTCATTAACTTCAATTGCTTTTCGAGGGCATTCTGCGTTAAATCCTGCATATTGATATCGATGGTCGAAATGATATCGGCACCATCCTTCGGTGCAACCTCTGCTTCTTCATTTACTGGAATGTAAACCCCGCCAGCAATACGCTGCATAAGCCTTTTTCCAGTTTCACCATTAATGTATTCATTATATGCACCTTCTAAACCCACTCCGTTTTTAACGTTTTCGTTTTTGTAGCCAATAGTACGGGCAGCAAGTGCCTGAAACGGAAGAATTCGCTTGTTCTGCTGAACAGCGATTAACCCACCACTAAATTTACCAATGTTATATAGCGGAAAAGTCCGGATAGTTTTTAAATCAGCATAACCTACTTTTCGGTGAATGAGTAAGTAGCGAGCACTATCCTGCCGGCCTTTTCGCAACATCCTGGCATATTCTTTAGCAGTTTTATCATTAAAAATCTGCGATAACTTAATCCCGAGCGAGTCTACTTTTTCATTAAAAACCTTGTCTTCTGCAATACCACCCGCAAACAGATCCATCCGCAACTCATACTCAGGCACAGAGGTAGCCAGCAGACTTCCATCGTTAGAATAGATATTTCCACGAGTAGCCTCTACACTTACATAACGCGTTGATAAGCTATCGGCCATTGCTTTCCACTTTTTTCCCTGCACAAACTGTACCTGACCGAGGCGCAAAAACACCGCGAAAGCAAAAAGCACAATTAAGCCAAATGCCAGATATACACGAAGCAAGATGTTTGCTCTAATATTCATCGCTTTTAACAATTATTTTTTTTGGTGGTTCAATGAGTTCTTTTATTCCGAGCGTATCTACCTTTTTGGCTACTTCTGTCAATTTGCTTTTGAACATCAAGTCGGCCTTTAATGATTTATACTCCCATCTTAATTCTTTTACTTCTTTATTTAATTTATCAATCCTGCGCACATTATTTACTGCAAAGTGACTGTTGGCGATATACACCATACCTAAAAAGGCCAGAAAACACAAATAAGGCAAAGCATCTGTTGCCGCCTCTTTTGATACCAATCCATCATTAAAAAGCTTACTAATAAATGAATTGCTATCCATTTTTTCTTCAGCTGTTTCCGGTCTTCTAGGCGCTGCCTTTAGTTCCGGCTCAGGACCAATTTCCTCTTCTTCTATATCCTCCCTGAACTTATTCATATCTTCTCCGCAATTCTTAATTTCGCACTACGGGCACGATTATTCTGAGCAATTTCTTCTTCGTTAGCAACAATAGCTTTCCGGGTAATGACATTGAATGGCTTTTGTTGATTTCCAAAAAAGTCTTTCTCTACCTCGCCCTGAAACTTACCTTTTGCCATGAAATTCTTAACAGGCCTGTCTTCCAGTGAATGATATGACATCACCACCAAACGACCTCCAGGCTTCAAAACATCAGCGGCTTGCTGTAGAAAATCTTCCAGCACTTGTATTTCAGCATTCACTTCAATACGCAGGGCTTGAAATACCTGCGCCAGGTATTTGTTTTCTTTCCCTTTCGGGATGTATGATGCAATAGCAGTTTTCAAACTATCAATATCTGTAAAAGGAACTTCTAAACGCGAAGTCACAATTGCACGAGCGAGTGATTTTGCATTTTTCACCTCACCATAAATACCAAAAAGCTTATGCAGTTTATCTTCGGCGTAAGTATTTAGTACTTCTGCAGCAGTTAAATTGCGATGCTGATCCATCCTCATATCTAAATCAGCATTATGACGGATCGAAAATCCACGTTGCGGAACATCAAACTGATGAGAGGAAACACCTAAATCAGCCAGAATACCATCAACCTGCCTTACACCGTTTAAACGAAGGTTATTTTTTAAAAAACCAAAATTCTGATCAATAAAAACCAAGCGGTTATCATCCGGAATATTCTGTTGCGCATCTGGATCCTGATCAAAAGCGATAAGCTTACCTTTTGCACTTAAATGTTTTAAAATTTCTTTTGAATGTCCGCCACCACCAAAAGTCACGTCTACATAGACGCCATCAGGATTTATATTTAAACCATCAATGCAGGGCTGCAACATTACTGGCACATGATAGTTATTCTCCATCAGCACCCCCTTTCTTATTGCCCATCACCTTTTGAGCAAGATCTGCGAAGTTGGCAGGCACATCATCAAAAATATCTTCATAAGATTTTTTATCCCACACTTCGATACGGTCTAGTTGACAAGCCAAAACCAGGTCGCTTCCAATCCCCGCGTACTCAACCAAGGATTTTGGCAATAAGACGCGACCAGCTGCATCAAGAGAAAGCTCAGTTGCGCCACGTGTAAAGGCCCTAACAAAAGCACGGTTCTCCTGATCGTAGATATTCAGCTTAGCTAAATCGGCTACTACTGCATCCCAAACATTTTTAGGGTAGATTACCAGGTTCTTTTCGAAACCACGATTAATAATGAGCCCGTCATTCTCAGAATTAGGCAATTGTTTCTTAAGCGCAGCGGGTACCATAAGGCGTCCCTTTGCGTCAAGTTTACAATCGAATTCTCCTAAAAGTTGGGTCATAGCGGTTTCTACACTTTTTATCTAGTGTAAAAGTAAAGAGTTCTACCACTTTTTACCACTTTTTACCACAAAAAAGTTTTCAACATCTTTTTTGTTACATTAAAGTGGTCTAACGCCTATTCAGAGCACTTAGTGAAATAATTGACAACCTTCTTCTTCATTCAAAATCAGCAACTTATGAAAATAAAATGAAATTGTGGGAGATCAGCCCAGAAATCGAGAGTAATTGCAAAGCTATATCAATTTTTAAAAAAAAGCATGATTAAAACCACAAATAAGCTCATATGACCCATGACTAACGTCGATTCTTAAAGTTCATTTAACTAAAAGCTATTTATAAGTTGAACGTAGGTGTAGTCGAACTTTCGGAGCGCCATCGATAACATTTATTATATCATGATAGATGATCGAGGTCTTAAAACGATATTTGTTGCTCACCTAAATATAACTCCTATTAGTTAGTTGATGAGTATACAGGATTCTGGTGATTCAATAAACTAACCCACCCAAGGTAACGCAACCTTTAGCTTGATGTTGGTGTTGGCTTTTCTTATGATGGTAACATTATCAGCAGAAATTTTGTAATAAAAAGTGGATTTAACGGCAACAATATTGAGTTGGTTTGCATATTTGAATAAACACAAAAACGAAAGAAGCCTCACATTGATGAAATGTGAGGCTTCTTCGTTAAAGAAATACTATCCGTTAATTGCTTTAACTCCTGGCAATTCTTTACCTTCCATATATTCTAACAAAGCACCACCGCCAGTAGATACATAGCTTACTTTGTCTTCCATGCCAAATTTAGCAATTGCGGCGGCAGAATCTCCACCACCAATTAATGAGAAGGCACCGTTCTCAGTTGTTGCAGCCACAACAGCATCAGCAACGGCCTTAGTTCCTACCTGGAAATTTTCCATTTCAAAAACGCCCATTGGTCCATTCCACAATAAGGTTTTAGAATTTTTAATTACATCCTGAAATAAAGCAACAGATTTCGGACCGATATCCAATCCCATCCAGTCAGCTGGAATTTGACCTGAATCTACATCTTTTTTATCTGCATCGTTTGCAAATTTATCTGCAATTACCGTATCAACAGGCAAGATTAAATTCACGCCTTTTGCTTTTGCTTTCTCGATCAATTCTAACGAAAGCGCTTGTTTATCGGCTTCTAAAAGCGAAGTACCGATTTCGCCACCTTGTGCTTTCGCAAAAGTATAAGCCATACCTCCGCCAATAATGAGGTTATCAACTTTATCTAATAACTTTTCGATCAATAAAATTTTGTCAGAAACTTTTGCTCCACCCATAATCGCTGTGAATGGACGCTCAGCATGGTTTAAAATTTTCTCTGCATTCTCCACTTCCGAAGCCATTAAATAACCAAAGTATTTTGCATCCGGGAAAAACTGCGCAATAATCGAGGTTGAAGCATGTGCACGGTGAGCGGTACCAAAAGCATCATTCACATAAACATTACCTAGCTTAGCCAATTTCTCAGCGAAAGCTACATCTCCTTTTTCCTCTTCTTTATAAAAACGTAGGTTTTCTACGAGCAGCACTTCGCCAGGAAAAAGGTTTTGCGCTTGTTTAACAGCATCTTCACCAATACAATCATCAGCAAATTTCACTTCCAGGTCGAGCATCCGAGATAGATCACCTAAAATGTGTTTTAAAGAATATTTGTCAGTCGGACCATCTTTTGGTCTGCCCAAATGGGACATCAGAACTACAGAACCGCCATCATTTAAAATTTTGGTGATGGTTGGAAGTGCAGCACGCATTCTTTTATCATCGGTAATTTTAAATTCATCATCCAAAGGCACATTGAAATCTACCCTTATAAGTGCTTTTTTATCTTTAAAATTTAACTGATCAATTGTTTTCATGTTTATATATTATTTTAGTTTTAGTCGCATTTCATAATGGAAACCAATGCCTGGAATATCAAATTCCGGTGATTCATTGATAAACCCAATTTTCTTATAAAAAGGTGCAGCCGTAGAGCGAGCGTTGCACCAGAGGTAATCTGTATGGTATTCCTTCAGGTAATCGACGGCAAAATTGATTAATGCTGCGCCGAATCCCCTGCCCCCAAAATCAGGATGTGTTGCCATTCCGCGGAGCTGATAACCTTCGCCATCTTCCGGAAAGAAATCATTTCGCATAAAAGTAGCTACAGATCTGATTTCGTTATCCGCTATGTAGCCCAAATGAAAAGTATCATAGGCTTTATCGCCATCAAAAATACATTCTTCAAAAGGCTTACTATTCCTCAGCATTAAACTCCTGAGCGGAAGAACTTCTTCGGGAAGAATGAATTTTACCATATCAACTTAATGAGTTTTGTAATATCAACAAGATAGGCACATTGTTGTTTTAACTGCGTTGGCAAAGTTAACAAAGCATTTGAAACCTGATTAAAATTGATCAAGATTTTTAATAGGCCTGCAGAATCTATAACCTATCAAATTTAAAATCAAGAGGGTAACTAGAACGCACTATCGAAGTAGTAGACCTGATTAAAGGCACAGTATAATGGAGTTGGATAAACAAAAATGTTTAAGCTTTCAATCCATTTCTGTTTTAATAAAAACAACCACCAATTCAAAAGACCTTGAATTGGTGGTTAATGCTGTATTACTTACTCTTTAATTCGTTAACAGGAGCGGTTAACGCAAAGGATTTATGAACTTTTTCCACTTCCAATTCTTTTGGTAAAGAAAATTCTGCAGATTGTTTAATATTTAAAGATGAAGCACCAATGCCTACTTTATAATTACCTGCTTCCGCAATCCATGCGCTTTTGCTTTCCATAAACGAAGCTAAATCTTTCGGAGACAACGTGAGTTGAAGCGTTTCTGACTGACCAGGTTTTAACAATTTTGTTTTCGCAAATGCTTTGAGTTCTGCTACCGGCTTGTCTATATTTTGGTGAGGTGCTGAAAGATACAATTGTACAATCTCCTTCCCTGCCACTTTACCAGTATTCTTCACGGTTACTGAAGCCGTCAATTTCCCGTCGAAGGTTTTTCCACTTAGTTTTAGATCCGAATAACTAAAGTTTGTATAAGATAATCCGTAACCAAATTCGTAAGATGGTTTTACTTTGAAGGTATTGAAATAACGGTAACCTACATAAATTCCTTCTTCATAAGTAACGTTTTCAGGGTTTGAAGCAGGTGTACCCAACCAGTTTTTCGCCGAAGGTGTATCTTCGTATTTCACTGGGAAAGTCATGGTTAATTTCCCTGAAGGCGTCACTTTTCCGCTGAAAATATCTGCTACAGAATTACCACCTTCCTGACCTGGCTGCCAGGAGAGTAAAATGGCATCAACTTTATCTTTCCAACTCGCCGTTTCAATCACGCCGCCAATGTTTAAAATTACCACTACTTTTTTACCTTTCGCATGGAAGGCTTCGGTTACGTTATTAATTAAGTTTACCTCATCAGCGGCCAAATTAAAATCGTTATCTACCGTTCTGTCGCCGCCTTCGCCTGAATTTCTTCCTATGGTAATTACTGCCAGTTCCGTAGACGCTGCTTTTTTCGCAATTAAGTCTTTACTCAACTCGAGTTCAGGCAATCTTTGAGGCAATGCCAGAATTCCACGTTTTTTACGACTTTCCAGTTCTGCTGCTTTTTCTTTTGCTGCAAAAGGTGTGTATAAAGTTTTAAGTTCTTTATCTAATCTATATCCGCCTTTTTCTAGTCCTTCTATTAAGGAGACCGTATAAGCTTCATTTACATCACCGCTTCCCGTTCCGCCAGCGATAAAATCATAAGAGGTTACCCCAAAAGCTGAAATCTCCTTTTCTTTGGCTTGATAAGGCAATAAATTATCATGATTCTTCAACAAAATCATCCCTTCGGCGGCAGCATTTCGCGTAACCTCGGCATTTCCCTTTAAGTTTGGCTTATCGGTATACTTGTATTTTGCCATGGTTGGCGATTTAAATACTAACTCTAAAATCCTTTTAATGTTCGTATCTACCACTGCTTTGGAAAGCTTGCCATTCTTCATGTTTTCCAAAATCGCTTTTTTCTGCGCAGGAAGACCAGGCATTAACAAGTCGTTGCCAGCCTCTAATTGTGATACTACATTGCTCGTACCACCTTGTAACGAACTAAAGCCTGCGTAACCGCCAAACCAATCGGTCATTACAATCCCTTTAAAACCCCACTCCTCCCGAAGGATATCGGTAAGCAAGTCTTTCCTTGCTGAAGTATAAGTTCCGTTAATCAGATTATAAGATGACATGATCGTCCACGGGTTCGATTCTTTTACCGTAATCTCAAAACCTTTCAGGTAAAGCTCCCGCATGGTTCTTTCGGTAATGTGCTCATTAATTGATAAGCGATTGGTTTCCTGGTTATTGGCAGCAAAGTGTTTCACCGAAGTACCCACACCATTAGACTGAATACCATTCACCATGGCCGCAGCAATTTTACCAGATACCAAAGGATCTTCAGAATAGTATTCGAAATTACGCCCATTTAACGGATTCCTGTGAATATTCAACGCTGGTGCCAGCAACACATCTACACCATATTCTTTCACTTCATTACCCATCGCCTTACCTACACTTTGAATCAATTCCGGATTCCAGGTAGAGGCCAGCGCAGTTCCGACAGGAAAAGCAGTACAGTAATAAGTATTTTTATTTTGCTCACGAATGGGTTTAATTCGCAATCCGGCGGGACCATCTGCAACAATAATTTCCGGAATTCCTAAGCGCTCAATTTTGTAGGTTCCGCCTGCCGCTCCTGGAACGCGACCTTCTATGGCACCAACTACAGGGGTTAAACCATCAAACCCAGGCATTCCTGTGCCCATCAGCATGGCGGCCTTTTCTTCATCTGTCATTTTACTGATCAGGTCATCAATCCGCTCTTCCATTGGCAATCTGTAATCTTCGTATTTATCCAGTTTACCGTTTCCATTTAAATCTTCGAAAGTAAAACCATTAATTGTGATTTTCTGAGATTTTTCGGTCCTTTTTATTGCAGGATTTTTCCAGGAAACATTTGACAATACCAGTGCACCCATCAGCGAAAGCTTTAAGGCCTGGTTTACATTGTATTTTTTCATATCGCTATTTATTTACTTTATATGTGGTTCATTAATTTATGTTCCTGGAGCCAGTCTTCGAATCGGCTGATCCAGCTATCTACAGGCAGATTTTGTTTTCCCATGCCGAAACCATGACCGCCTTTTTCGTACATATGCAGTTCCACTGGATAACCACCATCCAGCCATTTGCTATAAACCTGGATACTTCTTGGCGCCAGCTTCAACTGATCATCACTTGCAGCACAAATGAAAAGCGGGGTAATTTGGTTTGGCAACGGCTTTTGCAAAAGTTCGGCAGAAATGCCGCCATAAATAACTGCTGCAAAACTTGGTGTAAACCTGGTACTATTATTTAGAACAGTTTGCATGGCTACTGTACTGCCGGCAGAAAAACCAATAAAGCCTATTTGATTCGTTTTGATGCCGTATTTAGCTGCATTTTCATAAACATATTCAAGGGCCTTTTTACCATCGCTGGCAGCCATTTCGATTATTGGCACTGTACTCTTCTCAAATGCCGCACGGTCTTTAAGTTTTTCCATCATTTCTTTTGCAGGATCGTTCGAGATGGTTTCCAGCAAACGATACTTCAGCACAAATGCAGTTATTCCTTTCTCACTTAATCGCCTGGCTAAATCAATCCCTTCTCGGTTAATCGATAAACTTTGGAATCCACCACCTGGTGCTATCACGATTGCGGTCCCAGTATTTTTCACACCTTGCGGCACTTTATAAACCAACATAGTAGGATCCGTTACATTATATACTACTTCAGTTTTAAATAGCTCAGCGTATACTTTCTTCTCTTTTTGTTTCCATTTCTCCGAACCGGGTGCTTTTCCAGCATAGAGCTTAATGGCTTCCTGGGCGCTTAATGAAAACGAAAAGCTTAAAGCTGCAATCATTAACAAGGGAATTTGATTTTTCATAGTATTTATTTTTTTAGTTAACAAAAGCGATAAAAGATGTTAGATGGGATAAGGTTATATGAAGATCGTGGCAGCTACCCTAATTTTTTTTATATTTCTCCGTTCTGGAATCTTTTATAACTCCTTTCCAGTTTAGGCCATACGCGAAATCGTAACGATTACCTTCTGTATCTTTGTGCGGAATTAAATCAAAAGGAACGTCTTCTTTTTGCATTTCTACCGTTTTCATATCAGCCGGCATTTGTACCGGAAGTAAACCAGAAGGTTCAGTTGCACCAGAGATAATATCTAAAACTGCCTGCGTAGAAACGCCAAAATTGAGCACAATACCATTTACATCCTTTTCAAATTCGCTAAATATCATCGGTTTAGCAGCAGTTACCGAGACAATGACCGGCTTTCCTTTCATCATTTCTTTGGTATCCAAAATGGTTCGTAAATCCATCACATTAGAAGCTGTAACCGTTTTACCTTTATAAGCCCTGTCTTTTATAGTGGGGTCAATTACGGGATCGCCTGCAGCAATGCTCTTTGATCTGGCGTGTTCGGCAGTATATGTTCCATATTGTAAAGAAATTGGAACATAGCCATTACTTCCATTATTTCTATCGTTGATATCATAACCACCTTCTACACTCTGCGGACTTGACACAAAAACAATCGCAAAATCTGCTTTCTCAGCAAGATCTGTTACGTTGTAATACTTTTTTACCAACTCCATATTCACCGGATAATCTAACTTTGGAGCGGTATAAGTGCCCCACCAGTCTTTAGCAGGCGCGGTATAAATTTTAGGGATAAAAACTGTTTGCTTCTCTTTCAAGGGAAGAACATTTCCTTTGTTTTTAAGCAAAACAATAGATTTCAGTTGTGCATCATAACCCGCTTTCATAAATTCTGCTTTACCAACAACTGCTTTTGTTTCTTCAACATTTAGATAAGGGTTTTCAAACAAACCTACTCGGAAGATATTTTTGAGTAAGCGAACAGCAGATCGCTCAAAACGGGTACGCATAAATTTTTCGCCATATTCTTTTACGCCCATTTGATAAGCTTCGAGCACTGGTTTTTGATCATTATTTCCACCAAACTGATCTACACCTGCCATTAACACTTTATAATGTCTTTCTGCAATAGTTAAAGCTTCTGCTCCCCAGGGTTTGCCAGCAAACAGATTAGGTGTTTTTCCTTCATCGCCGGTTACCAGCCAATCGGTGCACACCACGCCATCATATCCATATTTATCCCTTAGCAAATCCGTAATGATGTATTTACTAAATCCATTGGCTACATTTTCTTTGTATTTTTTATCCTGATTAAAAGTAATGGTGTAATAAGGCATTACAGCCGATGCTTTGCTGGTTTTGCCGTTTAATTTGAAAGCACCATTTACAAAAGGATCGATGTGTTGTTGAAGGTTGTTACCCGGGTAAACCGTAAATTTTCCATAAGCCCAGTGTCCGTCTCTACCGCCTTCTTCTGCACCACCACTAGGCCAGTGCTTAACCATGGCATTTACACTTCCATGGCCCCAACCGTCTTTAATTTCATCTTTTCCATAGGAGGTCTGGAAACCATCGATGTATGCCCTGCCCATATCTGTTGTTAAAAGAGGGCTTTCTCCGAAAGTCATCGCGATTCGGTACCAGCGCGGCTCACTTCCTAAATCTATTTGTGGCGATAATGCCGTAGCAATTCCTAAAGCGCGGTATTCTTTCGCCGCAATCTGCCCAAATTGTGCTACCACTTTCGGGTCAAATGTAGCGGCCATGCCCAGGCCATCTGGCCACATAGAAATTTTTCCGCCAGCACCGGCATTAAATTCACTGGTGGCTACCGCCGTATGCCTAGGATCTGAACTGTTATTTGCCGGAATCCCTAAACCTATTCCTTCTACAAAAGCTTGTACGTTGTTGTTCCAAACAGCAGCAATTTCCGGCGATTGAACACTCGTGAGTAACACATGGCGCAGGTTATCGTCTTTCAAAAACAACTTTTGCTGATCATTTAAGTCCGATGCTTTTGCTTTACTTTCAGGAAATATTTTACCTCCATATGTGCCCATATTGTAACCAGCTATCCCAGCGGGTAAAGCCTGATGCCTGCTATAAAGCATTAAGCCTGCAATTTGCTCAACTGTCATCTTAGAAGCGAGATCTTTCGCTCTTTCATCTGAAGATAAGCGCCAGTCTTCATATCGATCTAGCTTACCGTTCCGGTTCAAATCTTTGAACTTTAAACCACTTACCGATAAAATTTTAACACCAGATGTTGATGAATACCCTAAGGTGGCGCCGGTTTTATTTTTTATAAGGGAAAATTGTTGGGCACTCAATGTAAAGTTCCCGAGTAGCGCAATGGCCAGCGTTGCTGTAATTTTTTTCATTTGGTTAGAATCTGAAATTTAATGACGCCTCAACGGTAAACGGACGGATATATGAACCAACCAAAAGCTGGTTATAATAAGCAGATGCATCTGTAATTAACTCCGCGCCATTAATGGTACCTTTCGCACCTGTTTGGTTTAAGAAGTTAACAGCAGTTACACCAAAATCGAAATGTTTGTTTATTTTATAGTTTACACCTCCAAAAGTTTCCCATCTGGCGGCGAAGTAAAGTGCATTGGTTAAGTTAGCAAATTGCTTGCTGAAATAACGAAAACTTGCCCAAACTTTAAAGTCTTTATAAGTATAGCTCGGGTCAATCTCCATCAACATTTTAGAAATTTCCAGCACATTTTTATTATCATAAGAATAATTGTTTCCGAAAGCAGAAAAATTATAGTTTTTATAAATGGGATTCTGAAAAGTGATCAGGTAATGGATATTAAAACCTTTGAACGGATTCGCAACAATGTCGGTCGTCCAACCCAAAGTTTGAATATCGTAGTTAACAGTTGCCACTTGAGAATCGCTGGCATTGTTCGGGTTAACCAGGTTTAAACGAGAAAAATAATTGTTTCTGGTTAAGTAAGTGGCCTGCGAAACGACACTGAATTTATCATGATTGAAATACACGCCAAACGCACCCAGCGGGCTTTTAGTCTTTGACATATTGGGCACTACCGCTCCGGAATAACTTTCTAACCTACCGTTGTTCTCCGCATAGGTGAAATCGGCTAATAAGCCTAGCCTATTAGTGATTTTATAAACAGCATTTACTGATCCGCCAAAATGAAACCAGTTGTTGGTAATGGCCGTTCTCTGGCTTGGATCGAAAACAAAGCCTACTGTACGTGGGGTTGGATCATAATTACCATCAATTCTGTGGTACCTTAAGTTGATGCCGTAATTAAGTGAAAATTTATTTGATACATTCCAGGTATCCGAGAAATAGGTAGAAAGCTTGTTTTCATAACCATCATGATATTCTCCACCTAAGTTATAATTATAAAACCCATCAGCATCTGTATTGGCATTACCTCCCGGTGTGTTTCTAACTAATTTTTCCGGGTTTGCAGAAACGGTTTGATAGTAAAATGCCCTGCTCGATGTGTATTGATCGACATTATAATAGTACTCTGTTAACCCCACTCTGAGGTCGTGGTTGTTTACTTTTTTAGTGAGTTCAAATCTAGATAATATGGTTTGTGTTGGTGCTTTAGGTGTAGATAATCCTAACATCGAATTCACATTTCCGGTGTAGGCCTGTCCGTTATTCAGATAAGAAAATCCGTCGTTTGATCCAGCCTGAAAAATTCCTAGCGGAATATTGGTTAGCGTAGTAGCTTTTGCAAACCTTAAACGGGTATTGTAATTAAAATTCCAGCCATTATTGAGTTTGTAATTCCCCAACACATCAAAGCTGTGCGAACTGGAGGCTGCATCATTTCCACCCTCATTTTTAAAGGAGAAGTCGCCGGTACGAATGTCTTTAAACTTCATAATCCCATCATTGATGATGTAAGAATCTCTACCGATTCTAAAATTATCCAGTTCCTGTACCTGGCCGTTTTCTTTATATTGAAAAACCGCGTAGTTAGTTAGCGATATGGAATTCGCATATTTATATAAAAAACTGATTTCGCCCTTATCTTTTTTGAACCGTTTTGTTAAGCCAGCACGATAAATCTGTGTTTTATCTGAATAGTTTGAAAATTGAACGTCGAAAGAATTTGGATCGTAGTTCTGGTAAATACCAGCCACGTAAGACCATCCTTTAGAAATAGGCCCTGATACGTTTACGTCGCCCTTGAGCCATCCAAAATGACTGCCTGATAAGTTGCCGACGGCTTCAAATTTTGGCGTCCCGAGTTTGGTGTATGAATTGACTGCGAAACCCAGATCACCCGTGGTAATTACCGATTCACCAATCTTTAGCAAGCCTGTTTTCTGCAAGCTTACACTCTGGCGCCAGGTTCTGTTTGGCAACTCAGGCCAAAAGAAATAAACCACAGGCAAATTATTTTCCTGAATAGTGATGCCGCCGACAGTAGTTGGCAAGCCAATATTTACATCACGCGGACCGGTATTATTTGCCGCATTTAACATCACATTTCGATTATCTTCTTCTTTTTTCTCTGCTACTTTTTTCTGCGGAATGGAATCTCTTTTTACTTTTTCCTGCGCATCAGCTGATAGGTAGAATGCTGACAACAACATCAGGAGTAAGGTGCTTTTAAGGGTGCTCATAGCCAACTGGGATTTAGTATTTAATTTTTATTATAAGTTATCGGCAAAAAAAAGGAGGTAACATCTATTGGTTAGCCTAAATCAGCACGATTTCTCATTGCTTCATTATGAAGCAATATTAATGTGTTTAATTAAGAAAAACAAATTATTAGTTTTAGACGTCGTTAAATAAACTAACTTCAACGGATGATTAATCAGGATATAACAGATGCGAGTGAAGAATTTTGGAGGAGTTCAATCCCTCATATTTCGATAGATAGCGTGGTATTTGGCTTTTTAAACGGTGAGCTTAATGTGCTTTTGCTGAAAATAAAAGAGGAGGAAAACTGGATTTTACCTGGTGGATATTTACAAAAAGAGGAGGCAATTGATGATGCTGCAAAACGGATTCTTTATGAAAGAAGCGGCGCAGATAAAATTTTCCTGAACAATTTTGGAGTATTTGGCGACCTGAATCGGTCTGAAAGTTACTTTAAAGATTACCCGGATAATTTATGGCATAAACAGCGCTTTATAACCATTGGTTATTATGCATTGGTTGATCAAACTAAAGTTACGCCGAAGCCTGATAGTTTTTCAGATCGCTGCGAATGGGTGCCTGTGGAATCTAATCCGAAGATGGTTATGGATCATGAGGTAATTATCAAAAAAGCACTCAGCACCTTGAGAGAACAATTGAGTTATAAACCTATTGGTTACAACCTCTTGCCTGAGAAGTTTACGCTTCCTGAATTACAGCGTCTTTACGAAGCAATACTTGGAAAGAAGCTTAACCGTGGAAATTTCTATCGAAAAATAATGCGATACGATATCCTGATCAAGCTGGATGAACAGCGAAAAGGTGGTGCCTATAAATCGCCGAACCTATATCAATTTGACGAAGAAAAATATAATGTCGCCTTAAGCGGGTTAAACTGGTAAACTAGCTTAAGGCTGATATGTTCTTAGTTTGCTTCTCTGCGCACTGCTATCTTTTCCACAATGTCAATCAGGCGTGAACTGTATCCAAATTCATTATCATACCAGCCAACTACTTTCACCATATCACATACAATTGAGGTAAGCAGCGAATCAAAAATGCAGGAATGTGGGTTATCGATAATGTCTACTGATACGATAGGATCTTCGGTGTATTCAATTATACCTTTCAGCTCGTTGGCTGCTGCATTTTTAAATGCAGCATTAATTTTTGCTATCGTTGTTCTATTTTTTAACAGGCAGGTAAAATCTGTTAGCGATCCATTTAAAACCGGAACCCTTATTCCTGCTCCTCCTAAACGTCCGTCTAACTCCGGAAAAATATGTGTAATGGCTTTCGCTGCTCCGGTAGTGGTGGGAATAATTGATGAAGATGCTGCCCTTGCCCTGCGCAGATCCTTATGGTTAGCATCGTGTAGGTTCTGATCGCCTGTCATGGAGTGGATAGTGGTGATATATCCTTCCTCAACACCCCAATTGTCGTTTAAAATTTTAATCATCGGGGCAATATTGTTAGTGGTGCAGCTAGCATTGGAAAGAATTTCGCTGTTGAGATCAATTTGATCATCATTTACGCCAAGCACCACCATTGGAATATCATCAGCTGCCGGTGCAGAGATTAGTACCTGTTTAGCACCAGCCATAATGTGCTTACTGGCTGCTTCAACCGTTAAGTTTTTGCCCGTACAATCAATCACCAAATCTACCCTAAGCGCAGACCATGGTAATTCCTCTGCTTCTTTAATTGAAAAAACAGGAATAGCAAGTTTGCCAATCACCAATGCATCAGGTTTTGCAATTACTTCACCGGGAAAAACACCATGAACAGAATCGTACTTGAAAAGGTGTGCCATTGCTTTCGCCTCAGCCAAATCATTGATGGCAACAATTTCAAAGCCTTTCGCTAGCGCCAAGCGTAAAAAAGTTCTGCCTATTCTTCCGAAACCATTAATCGCCAGCCTCATTTTATTAAAAAATTTAGAGCGCAAAATTAATGTTTATTTCCAGATTATCTGCTGATCATAAATTCTAGACCCATTTATTTACATGCCGTTAACCAGTCTGTTTAGAAAGACGCCACGAGATCAGCACGTTAAACATCATACAGATGGCAATTAAGAGAAAGATTAACAGGAAACTACCAAGGTGTTGTAAAACCATGGTACAAAGCAACGTACTAATGTTCATGATTACTGTAATCAAAACCGTTTTGCTGGGTTTGAAGCCTAAGCGCTCAAGCCGATGATGGATGTGATTCCGATCGCCCAGAAAGGGAGATTTCCTTTTAAGAATTCTGACCGTGAAAATTCTGAGCGAATCAAAAATCGGGACAATTAAAATAGAGACAGCAATGGCAGGTGCAGAATAGAATGCAGGTTTATTTGACCCGGTGAATTTATTCAGTTCTATAAATTTAATTGCCAATGCTGCCGTGGTTAAACCGATAATCAGTGCCCCGGTATCGCCCATAAATATCTTGGCAGGAAACCAGTTATATTTCAAAAAACCCGCAATGGAGCCAGCAAGCGCAAAAGCAATAAAAGCATAAGGGAGCTGGTTCATCGAGGCAAAGCAAATGCCAAAGCAAAGACTGGCCAAAATACCAATGGTACCGGCCAAACCATCAATTCCATCTATTAAATTAAAAGCGTTATTTAAAAAAATGATGAGAATGATAGAAAATATCCCTCCACCTAAATAATTAATTTCATTAATACCCAACACACCGTAAAGGCTGGTTAGACGAAAGCCGCCGAAAAAGACCAGAATAGCCGCAACAATTAACTGCAGTAGAAATTTGGTACTGGTGTTTGTTCCATAAACATCATCCTTTAAGCCTAAACCTGCAAGTATAATGCAGGAAACTATTAAAAAATTGGCTTCTTTAAAACTGATAAGTGCCGAAAACAATAAGGTACAAATGGTAAAACTAGACACAACTGATAAGCCGCCAAGTCGGGATATGTTTTCTGCATGGTTCTTACGATGCAGATCACTCACATCAAATAGTTTGTATTTTAATGAGGCATGGATAACTGATGGGATACTTGATATGACAAGAACGAGTGACAATAAAAATATTGCCCCATAGAAAACTTCCGGAGTAGTATTTAAAAGATCTTTGAGCAAAACTGGGGGACTATTTCAACAAATATAGGTATTGAAGATAGGTATGCTCTGTTCTTTTTATTCTTTAGATTGACAAATGTCATTTTATTACGATTCTATCGCAAACCTGGCACCTTTAATAGTGTAAATTCCTGATAATAAAGGGCTGGCTGGTGATCAAGGATTAAGATTGCTGAATAAAAAGAACAAAACAGGCAATTGAAGAAGGGGAATTACGCTAGTGATATTACCAATACTGTTTGATTTTTGATAGCTTCTTTCTGATTAATACGGAAAGAGCATTTGGCACACCATTTCTCTTAAGGGCATTATAGTCATTTTTGATAGCCCCCATCAAACTGTACACATTTTTATTGCTAACGCCGCCAGTTCTCATATTAACCATCAACATCGGTAAATAAATGGCTTTCAAACTATTTACATAAAAATATCTCAATATTAGATCGTAGTCTGCAGCAGTACCCAGATCAAGCGCATAATTACCATATGCATGGAAAAGTTTTTTCTTGAGGTAAAGCGTAGGGTGAGCCGGCATCCAACCTGCGGCCACTTCTTTTTTAGCGGCCTGTTTAGATTTCCAAGTTCTTAAAATTTGATTACTCACTGGCTTAATGTAATTTAAATCACCAAAAACGCCATCCACCTCAGGGTTTTCAGCAAATGTTTTTGCCACCGAAGCCAGTACATGCTTGCTGGCCAGCATATCATCGGCGTTTAAAATTCCAATAACCTCTCCAGAAGCGAGATAAATCCCTTTATTAATGGCATCATATAATCCCTGATCGGGCTCGGAAACCAGGTGTGTAATTGCTTCCCGATAATCTTGCAAAATTTGAAGCGTTCCATCTGTTGAACCACCATCCACAACGATGTATTCTATCTCACGATAAGATTGATTGAGAATAGATTCTACACATTCTCTAAGGTAGGTTTCACCGTTATAAATTACTGTAATGATGGAGATTTTCATTATTTATTTGCGTCGGTTTTCTTTTGAAGGTTAGGAAAGCCATGCCAGCAGTAAAGATAAATAATAGCGGCGTAAAACCATCAACAGGACATTCCTGATAAAATGTACCTTTTACGCCTGCTCTGCCATGACCAACACAACCTGTGGATGGAAGTGATGAATCAAGTTTCCAGTTACAACCGTTCGCCGGGTAAAGTTCGCCTGGAGTGGTGGAGAAAATTCCCCCTGGTGGATTGGTTTGATACGTAAGTAACTCCGGATAGCCTGGAATTAGGCATCCATACTGTGCAAAACCTAAAAGTGGGATGAAATAGAGCGGGATGATTAAGCATAACTTTTTCATAAGCTAATGGATTAATCATACACGAATGTAGTAATTATTTTTGTTTTTGAAGAACTGGAAGAAAATAGGAAATGGATAAGATGGAAATGGGAAATAGGAAATGAAGAATGGACAGCGAGGAAGAAATCGTTTGCTGAATTAACGAAGACGTGATATTAAGAAAGCAATTAAATTAAGATTTATTATGGGCCAGGCATAGGAATATTTCTTCCTGCATCTTTTATATACCTAATCGCACTTTTTATTTCACAATCGCTTAAAGTGTCCATTTTAGATGTTTGGAATGCTCCTTTCCTATTATAGTCACCATTATGTTTTTTAATAAAAACATAATTGACAAGTTTTAAACTATCCATAGCCGCAAGCTTATCAAAAGATGGGATATCATTCAATCTTTCACCTCCCGTAATATGGCAAGAATAGCAACTGAGATTAGACACTAACTGTCTCGCATCCTCAGCATAATACTTACATGAATCTGTTAAGCTACTTTTTTTAAAAACCTTTATATCAATTTTATTCTTATTTAGGCAGGCAACAAATACAAAGAACAGCAAACTACCTAAACTTAGCTTTATAATATTTGAAACCATAAAATTATTGGCTTGGCATGGGGATATTTCTTCCTGCGTCTTTTATATACCTAATCGCACTTTTTATTTCGCAATCATTCAGAGTATCCATTCTTGCTGTTTTAAATGATCCAGTTTTACTATACCATCCTTTATGTTTTTTAGTGAACGCATAATCTATTAGTTTTAAGCTATCCATATTTGCCAAGCCGCGAAATGTAGGCCAGCCTCTATCGTCCTTTAATTCCATATAAGGTTCAAGATGACAATTCCTGCAACCAAGCGTAGAAATAACCTGACCGGCTTCATACCTGTAATACCTACATGTATCAACTACTTTTTTTTTATCCAAAGTATTTCGATCAGGCACAGGTTTATTTACACATGCGGCAGTAAATAAAAACAGAACACTACCTAAACTTAGCCTTATTATATTTGAAACCATTAGTTTTATTATTTATAAAAGTTCTTAATAATTGGACAGTATTATTGCTAATATTGGAATAATTTCCTTTTAACATTTGTCTCAAATCCGTAATCATAAAGTGCATCATATCTCCTCTTTCCTTATCAGAAATGGATTGGCCTGTATTATCCCCTAGATGATACATTAATCTTTCTTTTTTGGTATGATCTTCAATATCATCTAAACCTAACGTATGAAAAAATTCATGTACACCTAAATATTTATTTTTTTGCCAATGAATGTAAGATACCACAGCGGGGCCACTTCTTCCATTTGTAAGCCCTCCCGAATAGTGCTTTTTTCCATACTGATCGGTAAATTGGTAGCCAATATCATCTACTACTGCCAATACAAAATCGTTTCCTTTTAGTTGGCTCAACATACTAATTTGCATCACATTAACACTAAAGCTAAAATTATAGCGAATAGAATATGTCCAGGATTTACTTTTATCGAAGATATTTTTTGCAGCGTTGTATTTTAAAAATCTAACTCCACTCTGATACCCTTCTCCTCTTAATTTAGAAGTGATCACCTGTTGGGTAAAAGTCATCAGACTGTTTAAATTGGGTGCACCATCGGTAGTTAGATCCAGCACTTTCAGGGTGATGGTAAAATCGCCGTATAGTGTAAGTTCACCGCTCCCATTATCACTAATGTGCAGGTTTTTTGCTACCACGCCACCAGTTAGCGGCTGGCTTTGCAGCAATGCAAGGTTCACCTTGAAAAAATCGATTATATCCGAACTCATAAACAACAACTTTAACCACTATAAACATAGCGATTATAATACATAATTTGAGTACTACGATTACAAATTTAATATTAGTCCGTTACAGTGAAAATACCTTCTTCCACGTGCTGTTGTTAAAAGCCTTGGCAGATGATGAAGTTTATTTTCGAATTTATGTGATGGCTTCTAAATCAGATTCCGGGTAATTTTTCCTTTAATAATATATAAAGAAGTGATGCTGGCTTTTTCGATAATGGTATCGCCTTTGAAATTTGGATTTGATGAACGGAGAATCAGCTTGCTCCGATCGGCATGCTCATAAATCATTTTGATGCTCCGCATGTGATTTGCTTTTTCATTTGCCATCACTACATAAGCCTCTCCCCATTGCAGTACTTCGTAATTTGTTACTTCGCGGACAGCTACGATTTCGCCCGAAGCATAGCGCGGATACATGCTATCACCATAAACAGGAAGATATGCGGTGCAATCATTAAAAGGCTTATAATTTACGAAATACTCGGCCTTCTCCTCCATCAGAATAAAATTATCCACATCTGATAAACTGATATCATAATAGGGTACCCCCTCTTTTATCTCAGAAATCATCGGCCCTTTATTTAATAGGGGCTCTCCTGTTCCGGTTTCCAGCCAGCCTATATTTATATTAAGCTTAAATTCGAGTCGGTCTTTAATGAAGTTCGAAATCCCCACTCGTCCTCTTAATATATCAGATAATGAGCCTTCTTTGATATTTAAAGCAGCGGCAAAGTCTTTCTGAGTTTTATAGTGTAATAGATCCATTAATGAGCGGAAACGTTCAACTTCAGTCATAGGTAAAAATGTTGATAAGTATCACGAATAAATATAAGTGATTCTAATTATTTTATTTAAGTTTGTAGGGTAAGCAGCAAGGTAAATAAATTAAACTTGCTTTTGAAACGTATTTAAATGATTCAAGATACTTAAATCAACCTAACGGGGTGACGAATCTTGCAAATTGATATTACTCGAAAATCGAAAGCTATGGTTACTTTTCTACATAATTAATCATAACCGCTATTTACGCTCTTTACCGGCAATTCAACATTGTGCTGTTAAGCTACAGCCGCAGCTGTAAATTTGAATCATGCCATCACTTTAGCCCGGCTGGTGCGCAGACAAGCCATTTTACTCAACTTAAATGGAAATTGAATCAACAAACCGCTATGGATATGAATCTAAATGCAACCGCCCCGCACAAAGCAACATCTTATACTCCTGAAAAATCGCTAACAAAATTCCTGGAATTGATAACGAGCATTGTTCCAATTGCTTACATTTTTCAATGCACGCCAACTGCACCAGGTACCAGATTAATTATTGTACTTGATCAATATCGGTTTCAACGAAGTGAAGAAACTAAAAATATACTTTCATTTCTAGATTTAAGCCAAATGAAGATCGAAATTATCTATTATCACTATGGCATAATTAACGATATGTTACAACAAGGAAATTTGTTTCTTGCGGAACACCTTAATGCTAACTATTGTATTTATAAGCATGCAACAGCTGAGCAATTCCCACAATATGCAGCAAATCAATTAAATGAGCTGAAAACATCTTCCAGGTTGCTTATAAAAAATGCCATAGAGAAAGCAACTAATTTTTTCGATGGTGCTTCATTATATTATACGCAGGGAGAATTACAATTAGCCGCTTTTATGCTGCATCAAACTTGCGAGCAAACGTTAAGGCTAATAATTAGATTGTATAACGGCAAAGATTTTAAAAGCCATCAATTGGTTCTGCTTCAAAAAACGGCTGGTTTTTTTTACCCTGCAGTAAGAAACATTTTTCACCCAAGAGATAACAAAGAGTTGCAATGGCTTGCAATATTACAGCAGGCATATGTTGGTGCACGCTATGATGATGCTTATGAAATTGACCCCGAACACTTTTTGTTTTTACAAAGCAAAGTTCATTTAATGCTCAACAAAATAGATGAAGAACTTATTTTCACTACTTCCTAAATGATAATTGATATAATGGGCATCAGTCGATCTTTCGCTTACGGATAATCAATAAACCCAAAGCACCAGCAGCAGCTGCAAGTGGGAAGGCGTAATCATCTAGGTTGCATTGGATTGGTGGATCTAATCTGGTATAATTAACGGTAGTTCCTAATGGAAGGATGTTTCCATTAGCCACGCAAGTAGTTATAGCCAATACTCCAGTAACCGGGACAACGTTAGTAGCTCTTGGGCAAGCATTTGGAAACGTACTCAAAGAAGGATTATCAAAATTTCGAACATTTATGGTTACAATGATTGAAACATTCAAACTGCCATTTTGATGAGTATAAACTGAATTACCGATCAGACATCCTAATGATTGCGCTTTAATTTGTGAAATTCCAAAAAAGACAAATAAGAGAATAAGAAGGGAGCGTTGTATTTTCATTTGAGAGATTAACTAACCAAAGTTAAGCACCCAAATTGCGAAAACTACATTCATTTCATTCAGTAATGATGCCAGTGGTCATTGAAACTAAAATTTAAATAAAAAACTCAAATTTCATTCTTTAAGAAAAAAAAACTGGAAGACCGAAATAGGTCTTCAATCTATAGCTTATTTAATAACCTGCTAACATTCACTAAAAAGAGATAAGCTGATTTTTAAACGCTTCCAATTTATATTCGTAGCAATGAAACTGAATGAAGTTTATCATTTCTCCTGATGATAAAAAAGGCTCCAATGCTGGCAATAGAAACTAAAGCTGGGAGATAGTCATCTAAGGGTGCGTTATTGGGCTTTGTAGCACTGCAATAGGTAGAATTATTGTATGTGAAATTGAACATCCTTCCGTGCGATGATTGATCTGATGGTGTACTTGCTGATGCAGCTACTTCGCAAAGAACTTCAGGTGTTTGCATTACTAATTCTTGTTGATTTGGCCCATAGCTACTCGAAAATTCGTTAACATAACCGCACATGTAGTTATAGTGATTTCCACTTTCTTTGTAACCCATTACATTTCTAGGAACAAAATTACCAGAAGCTGTAGAGTTTAAATACACAGGCCGAATATCTGTCGCACTTCCATAGTAATGAGACGTACCTATTTTGGTTGTGAAAATACCTTCGCCATTAACATTACATCCGGAACCTGATGTTTGAGCGTGACTTGTGAGAACTGTGGTAAAGATAGTAATGACTAAAGAGGGCAAAAATTTAAAGAACAAATTCATTAGGGATAAGCAAGATACAGGAATAGTTTTCGTATTATTTACCCTACAAAATTATCTAAATTTGCAATTCGAACAAAATGAACAAGCGGCAAACGGAGCTAAAACCTTCCTAATATTTATTTATCACAAAATACAAAACCAGCCAAAAACACGCTCAAAACGGCTTAAACGAAGATTTAATGATTTTGCTGATCTCCTAAAACTGCTTGAAAGCCATGACAATAATCAATAACATTATTTTTACAAACAATTTCAGTATAACTTTTTATTTTTTCTACTCAGGTGATGAAATATTATTTTTCCATCGCAATTTTATAACAGATCAGATTGCCAGGGTTAGCTAAAAGCCTTTAGTAGCGATCAGGATTTTTAAATTAAAATTTGGAAAATAAGATTTGAAGTTTTTTCAGATTTAGGCCTATTCTCAATCTTCCAGCTTAAATTAAGAACCCATTAGCAATCGAAAAAACTTAAAAAGCTAAGAAACCTGAATGTTTTCGAACGCCTGGAATTATGGTAAAGATATCTACATTAACAAGATCGTAGTAATAGAAATCAAGCTAGCATAATGTTTTTTATGGGAATAATCGAGTGATCCAACTGGTACTTTCTAACTGCGAAGAAAGCAATACTGCTGATACCGAATGCAAATATCCAGATGTAATCATCAATCGGACAATTTTCGCGCTCGTAATCGTACAGAGCTCCAGCGGTATAAGTATAATTTGTTGAGCTACCCGTTCTAATATAGCAAGTACTAGAACCCCTATTATTTGAAAATGACTTCACCCTAGGACAGGCTCCACTATTATTTAAGGCGAGAGAACCAGTGTAGGTAGGCTTTGACGCCGATGTTCCGGGCGGAGTCACATCACCTACAGGCACAACAGCAAAAGTAGCTGGCGAGCTTAAGTAACAACCAGATTGGGTAGTTTGTGCAATAATTTTAGATGGAAAAATAAGCAAAATTAATAAAGCAGCTAAAAATAAGCGAAGGATCATTAGAAATGGCTATTAAATAGAGAATAGATAAAAAGCTGAAGAATAAAATGAGATTAGTGTAGCCTAAGCAATTCTGAAAAATTTGGTTGCGCTACATCGGCTAAAACCATTAACAAATTCTTCTCCACCTAAATACGCAGTATCGAAATCTGATAAATAGCTAGTATAATAGTAAGCCCTTGCTTTTTCTGCAAAGAGAAAAAACAATGAGAAAATCATTGCGTAATTCATAATGAGTTGTTTGTTTGGTTTGTAGCGGCTTTGATCCAACTACGAGTTGCGCTCATTTACGTAATCGAATTGTTATTGGTTTTCCAGATGATTAAAATAATAAATCTGCCAACTAACGCGGCGGGATAAGACGCAAGAAACACATCTTTATTTAACAATTTTCACATGAACAGGCAACTAGAAACTTTAATCAAACCAACACGTATCAGCTAGTTTCTAACTAAGCAACCATAAAGGATGAATAAATAAAATTGAGTTATGCTGAATTACATTAATCGATTTTCAATGAATTACTATCCAAGTAAGCTTATACTTTAGCCAAATTATACACCTTTTCAATTAACGCTACTTAACAGCTTTAAATGCTGCCCTTCTAGCGTACATAAAGAAAACAGGGAACATCAAAAACAGCAAGCATGGAATATCCTCATCAAGTGGACACTGGTACGTTCGAGGAAAACTAACTCCTTTACCAATCAAATAACTAGTTCCAGAGTACACTAAACAAAAACCACCTTTAGGAGCTCTTAATGTTACCTCATCTGCTAAAACATAGCTGATAGTGGCGTTTACACTTGAATTACAACTTATAGCCGAACTAAACTGAATCCAGGATTCATTGGTATAATATTCAAAACTAGGATTAGGCGGATTACTAGTGCGGGTATAGTAAACCTGCCCCAAATACCTGCAGCCATCAGCAGCTACCGCCGTTTCATTGATAAAAGTTAAAAAACAAATACAAACGAATGTGCTACAAATTAGTTTCGCACTTTGGCCAAGTAAATACATTTCGCATTAATAATTGATTATGCATAGCCTGCTGGATGAACAGCACACAAAATCCTGTTAAAAAATAATTTGGATATACTTATAAGCTCAATTAAAAACGAACAAGGCCGTCTAAAACATCAGTTACCGAAGTCGAAATCGCCTTATGGGAAAAGGCTTTCGGCTTCATTTTACAATAAGTATCATAGGAATGATTAAAAGTTAGCATAAATCATTATACTACTTTTTTTTACACATTATCATCAAAGTGAGAATTTACACCATCAGCATTTTGGAACTTGCCTTCCTGTAAATGCAGATGTAAATGAATCAAATTTCTCATTGAGATTTAAAACAAAGAAATGAAATTAATACTAAGATATCTTACCTATTCAAATTATTTTGACAAATATCATGAACAATCTACTCGCATCAATAACTAACCGATATGATTATCAATCAGTGCTGTAAGTCATTAGCTGATTTGCCGGCAATAATCTAAAAATGACATTGGTTAACAATTAACCGAGTACTTTCTCCTAACAAACCCAACGGAAACCAGCAACATTATAAGTAATAGAAAGGGAATGTAATCGTCTATCGGGCATTGGTAAGTTCTGACAAATGTAACCGGAGTACCAAGCGCATAAGAATTTGCAAAGTTCACATAACACCTTCCGCCTTTGGCATCAGTTCTTGTTGTAACCTCCGCAGACTTAACATAAGTAGAAGTTTGATAAGGAGAAGAATTACAGCTTACGCTAGAAGAAAATTGAATCCAATACTCATTTGTAAAATATTCATATGTATTATTGGGAGTTCCAACAGTGGTAGTTCGGTAATAGACCCTATCACTCCCACCACCAGTATACCGGCAACCAGCATCTGCCTTTACGCGCTGATTAAATATTAAACAAAATAAAACGCAAAGGAATGCGCAAGGAGTTAGCTTTTTAGCTTGGAATAACGGGAACATAGACAAACAAAAATAAATCAAATTGAGTTGTAGCCTGTTCTGACGCAGCCGACAAAAAACTGGAATAAACGTATAACTAATAAATTAAGCAAAAAGGGTAAGTCTGTAGCGTTGGCCAATATTGTCCGCCAATTATTTTCTTATGCAATCAATTAAATGGAACACTGTTTTTAAGGCCAGACATCCAACAAAGACACATAAAATGGAAAATAGCGGCAATCCTGCTATTCGAAATTCTAGTTTGCTGGTGCAAAGAAAACAAATAATGACTAACATATACTACAACGAGTATGTGTTTTGATAAATGTCAATCAGTTTCCTTTCTGAGCTATAATGTATACCATCAGTTAGAAAAGGCTTTTTTGAAATTGCACTATGAAAAGTGAGTAGTTATAATGCATGCTATCTTAACAAGAACCTCCAATTACTTTTCCAAACAACAACCAAATAAGTAGATTTAATCAGTCTGCAACAAACATAATTATGCTGGAGGTGGAATTTCGTATTGATGAGCAACAGTAGGAAAATGATTTGCCAGAATAATTACTGGCAACAGAGATGATAAAAATCAATGAGATTTTAGGGAATTTACTAATCAGACAAGAATTACTTAATATAGCAGTTGTGCTAAAGGAATTTTAAATTGTATTTTTGTAAACACTGCAGCATCCACAATAAACGCCCCAGATCAGCATGCCACAACCCAAAGTACTTTTACAATTCCTGTTCATCTGCACGATAACCGCAGCTATTTTTAGTTGTGGTGTTCGCAAGGAACGAACGCTGTTCAATGCGCCATCTGATATTGTAACCGATACAATTAAACAGGTCTATGTCGTTAATGATCAAGGTATCAGTGATGCTTACTACAAAATTAAAGTAAATGACCAGTTGGCAATCCGCAATGTTCAGAATTTCGAATTTGGTGCAACTGCCAATAGCAGTGCAACAAATGTTTCTACACCAAGCGGGCAGAATACAACAAGTGGAAGCATTCAGAATGTACTATCCTATCCGGTAGATATTGATGGTAAAGTAAATCTACCCGCCATTGGCAAAATAGAAGTGGTGGGTTTGAGCCGCCGAGAAGCCGCAATTAAAATTCAGGAAATATATAAAACAAAGCTGTTAAAAGAACCCATTATTGAACTCAGCGTTGTTAACTTAAAAGTAACGTTGCTGGGTGAATTTGGCAAACAAGGCAATTTCTTACTGGAGCGAGACAATACCACCCTAATTGATATTATTGGAGAAGCTGGCGGAATTAGCAAAACAGCGGATCCTAAAACATTAAAGATCATCCGTGGCGATCGCGCAAATCCAGAGTTAATATACGTTAACCTAAACGATATCAATAGCTTAGCCAGCAAAAAGTTAATTCTGCAAAATCACGATATCATTGTATTACAGCCTACAAAAAGCGCTGCTACAAGTGATAAGTTACAAAGCCTAAACAATATTTTACAGCCGTTATTGGTGGTAGTGAATTTAGCAGTATTGATTTTTACAGTAACGAGATAGGGGTTTGTTAGTCTTTAGTCTTTAGTCTTTAGTCTTTAGTCTTTAGTCTTTAGTCTTTAGTGACAACAAATTCCAGTAAGATTATTTTGCTTCAATGCTAATTACTTTAAAAATCTGGGGCCGTGCACCAAGTCTATTAGTAAAAACAGATTGATTCTTCACCGCGCTCTCAATGACCGAGAAATGCAAAACCATGCTTATTCACCCTGCCATCCTGCCTAGGTTTATTTAAGGAACTGCGAAATCGTTTTGGAATGATTAAAAGATGATTTGTATTGTTTAAATAATTTGTCCCGCAGATTTCGAGGATTTTCGCAGAGATAGGGATAAAAAACTGCGAAAATCATATTGATCTGCGGGAGGCAGAATGCGACCTCTACATTCGCTATCACCACCCAGCATCCGGCCTAGGAAATGATGGAAGGAGAAAACGTTTAAAGCTTCAGCCACAATCTTTCATACCACCACTACTCAAGGCAGCGCGTTCTCTCCCGATTCTTCATCGGGTGCTTGTGCTGCCGAAATAAGCTTTAACGCTTTTATCCGACATCAGTTCCAAGCCTTGATTTTTTTGTTACTTTTTTGATCAAGCAAAAAAGTAAAAGCCCTTCGGCGGCTAGCCGAGGCAAGCCAGCGCAGCGGGAAAAACCCCTATCCGCCAGCGGGATAGAAAGCTTCACTGTAATAAATCATAAAAAGAGATTGCTTCGTGCCTCGCAATGACGAACACTCCTCAAAGAGATCACCACTCCTATCAATTGCGAAAATAACATACTCGCTATTATCAGACCGCTATCACCAACCAGCATCCGGCCTAGGAAATGATGGAAGGAGAAAACGTTTAAAGCTTAAACCACAAATTTTCGAACCACCACTACTCAAGGCAGCGCGTCCTCTCCCGATTTTTCATCGGGTGCTTGTGCTGCCGAAATAAAGCTTTAACTATTTTATCCGACATCAGTTCCAAGCCTTGATTTTTTTGTTACTTTTTTGATCAAGCAAAAAAGTAAAAGCCCTTCGGCGGCTAGCCGAGGCAAGCCAGCGCAGCGAAAAAAAAAGGCCCTTATAAGTGTATCGTCACCTGTCCCCAGGATAGAAAAGGGCGTTTAATAAAGATTTCTCACAGCGAGCGAGTTAGAAGGGTTTAGTGATGAATAAAGACATCAGTTAAAAATGCAGGGATTCTTCGCGAAGCTCTGAATGACCGCGAAAGGCAAAACCATGCTTATCCTCCCTGCTATCCAACCTAGGTCTATTTCAGGAATGCGAAATTATTTTGGAATGGATAGGATGATTTGCATTGTTTAAATAATTTGTCCCGCAGATTTCAAGGATTTTCGCAGAGGTAGGTATAAAAAAACTGCGAAAATCATATTGATCTGCGGGAGGCAAAATGCGACCTTCACATTCGCTATCACCACCCAGCATCCGGCCTAGGAAATGATGGAAGGAGAAAACGTTTAAAGCTTCAACCACCATCTTACATGCCACCACTACTCAAGGCAGCGCGTTCTCTCCCGATTCTTCATCGGGTGCTTGTGCTGCCGAAATAAAGCTTTAACGATTTTATCCGACATCAGTTCCAAGCCTTGATTTATTCACAAGTCTGTACGTTTTTATTGGCATTCATGAACTCGCAAAAAAGCTCGGTTTTGTTTCTTTTCATCAAGGAAAAGAAAATAGCCCTTCGGCGGCTAGCCGAGGCAAGCCGGCGCAGCGAAAAAAAAACCATTTATAGCTGGATTGAGGGAACAGCCATATCCCACAAAAAACTTTTTGATTGACTAATCTCACTAACTATAAAACATTTACAATAATATAATCTCTTTTGCAAAATTGATTTTATCTTTATGACTTTAATTGATTGTTCCCCAACTTCAAAACGTAACACATTGACAGAGATTGTGCAAGAGAAAAAGGCTGTTAGCCAGAGTATCGATTTTTACAAAATATTTCGCGTATTTTTAAGTCGCTGGTACTGGGTGGCCGCAACCGTTACCATTTCGCTTTGTGGCGCATGGCTTTACCTTTGGTATACACCACCGATTTATCAAACAGGTGCATCACTTAAGCTAGAGGATAGCAATCCTAGCCTTGGCACTGCAGGCGGCCAAATGGCTATGCAAAACTACAACTACACTGATAAAATACAGGCAGAGAGTTTTACCATCCGCAGCAATGAGGTAATTGCCAATGCCGTAAAAACGTTGAATTATAAAATCAGCTATTATTTAAAAGGCCGTGTCCGTACCACTGAGCTCTACCCAAACGTGCCGTTTGTAATTGAAATCATTAAACAAGACAGCATTAATTTCGGCAGGTCACTCTATTCGGTTAAAGGTATAGATGAAAAACATTTTCAATTCGCCACGGCAGATAACGAAGACGAAAAAGTTACTTACCAGTACGGACAGGTAATTAATACAGGCAACATGTTGTTCAGGATTAAAAATAAAATCCCGATAAATAGTACCTACCAATTTAAATTTAATAGTCAGGATGATTTTATAGGCCGGGCAATGGGTGGTTTGAATATTGGTGAGGCAGCACGTTTTACCAATGTGATGGGTTTAAGCCAAACTGATGGAAATGCAGTTTTTGCTGCCGACATCCTGAACGCCATTATGAAAGAATATGTGCAGTATGACATCATTCAGCGCCGCAGATCTGCCAACCAAACAGTAGATTTCATTAACAACCAACTGGGGTTTATTGATACCGAAGCAGGGAAATCGGGCAACACTCTGGCCAACTATAAAACCCGAAATAACATGGTAGACATGAGTTCATCTACCTCCATGACCATCGGAAAATTAGCTGACTTTGAAAAACAAAAAACGGAACTTAACCTGAAACAGCTAGGCATAAAGCAGCTTCAGCAACAAGTAAACAGCAATAAGGCGAAAGTAGAAATTGGCCTCGACATCGAAGGAGACATCAACTCCGGAATGGGCACTTTGGTTACACAATTAAATACCTTATTGGCAAGCAGGGAAGCTAAACTAGGCCAGTTCAATAGCGACTCGCAACCCATTAAACAAATTGAGCAACAGATTTCGAACGTCAAAGCCAGTATAAGAAGTGCAGTAGCAGCTATGCTCAGACAAAACGAACAGACCATTCGTTACATTGATAGTCAGATCTCAGGCGTTACGCAAAGCATGAGTTCCATCCCTCAAAAGGAACAAAACTTTGTAAAGCTGCAGACCAATTTTGAAGTCAATAATAAGGTTCGGTCTTACCTTTCAGAAAAAAAACTGGAAGCAGAAATGAATGCTGCTGCGATTGTACCGGGTGCATCTATTGTAAATCAGGCATATCCCTCTTATTTTGCAATTTCCCCGAATAGTAGTAAAGCTTACAGCACAGCATTGATGTTAGGTTTAGCCTCTGGCTTTGGTTTAATTTTGCTGGTCCGCTTTCTTAACCCATACATATATGATAAGGAAACGGTTGAAGGCTTAACACACACCCCAATTATTGGTGTAATTAGAAAATTCCCGGATTATATCGATCAAGACAGCAGGCAGGCACTTTCTTTATCAAAACCAAAATCGGTATTTGCAGAATCAGTCCGATCTGTTCGTACAAACTTGAGCTTTTTAGCAAGCCACAAAGAAAGTAAAGTAATCTGCATCACCTCCGAAGTTTCGGGGGAAGGAAAATCTTTTGTCACAATTAATCTGGCAGGTACACTTGCCCTGATCGAAAAGAAAATCATCCTCATTGCTGCTGATTTAAGGCGATCCAGGTTGCATAAAGCTTTTGGCAGTGACAATAAAAAAGGGTTAAGTTCTTTACTATCCGGACAAGCAACGCTTGAGGAAGTGATGATTCATGATGACGTTCACCACATCGATTTTATTCCTTCCGGACCAGTGCCACCTAACCCTTCAGAGCTGCTACATACGGCAGCCATGAAAGAACTATTGGCGAGATTAGAATTAGAATACGATTATGTACTGGTAGATACCGCACCCGTTGGGTTGGTTTCTGATGCCATTCCACTAATCAGATCGGCAGATATTAATTTATTTGTTATCCGCTCCGGCGTTTCACAGCAGCGTGCAGCAAACATCCCGGAAAGGTTATCAAGAGAATATGGGCTGAGCAACCTGGCTATTATATTAAATGCCTTTGGAGATGATGCCCTGCATGCTAACTACTATACAACAGATTATTCACGCGGCGGAGGCAACAGCACCTATTACTATTCAGATTATAGTGGATATTCAGGATCAGGCTATTACGACGATGAAAACCGAAAATGGTGGATGTTCTGGAAAAAGAAATAGCGCTTAGCGATAACAAATTCACAAGCACTATTTCGGCGATTTTGTGTCTTTTAATTTGTTATTGCAACGCTGATTAGCGGCTATCTCGCTTCTAAAAAGAAAGGTGGCGATAGATAGCAGGAGGCTGATTAACCGTCCCGATCGTCTCTTGACTTATCTCAATAAAAAACTTAAAAAACTAGCACACCACATCCTTTAATTATTATTTTTGCAATTAACCCCAGGTACTAATTTTATTTTTTGAGATGAACCACATTCAAAACGATGCCTATTATTTTCTGGCAGACAGCATTACGCTAACAGTGATATTGGGCATGTACTCATTTGAAGGTTAAGTTCAAACATGATCGACCATAACTACCATTGGTATCCGGTTTATACACGGTCGCGGGCTGAAAAAAAAGCCCACGATGAATTGAACAGGAAAGGCATTACCGCTTACCTGCCACTCCAGAAAACCCTTAAGCAATGGAGCGACCGCAAAAAAATTGTTGAAGAACCCCTCCTGAAATCCTATCTCTTTGTGTATATTTCAAGCAAAGAATATGCAGAGGTACTCATGACTAATGGCATTGCCAGATTTCTTTATTTTTCTGGAAAGATAGCATCCATGCCTCAGCAACAAATTGAACACCTAAAACTACTGTTGGCAACCGAACATGAACTGACGGTTTTTGATCATGACATTAAACCAGGACAAAAAGTATTAGTAAAAGCAGGACCATTTAAAGACATGATCGCAGAAATGGTTTCCGTTCAAAATAAACAAAGAATTATATTGCGCTTAGCTAATATCGGCTACTCAATCGAAATCAATACATCAATAGCATTTGTAGAGCCGATTTGAGCAAATTAGAACCGAAAAATAAAGAATTAATTTTTGAAAATACGCTAAAGAGAAATCCGAAGCGTAAAGGATAGAATCAAAATGCACAAGGTGAATAGCTACCTTAAGCTAATTAAATTGTTAACAATAAGACGGATTTAATTTTAAAATAAATTGAATCTATCAAAAAATAATCAGTCGATTTTTAAAATAAATTGTGACTGAAGGGGCGAAGCTGCGCCCGGCCACTAAGAAATCATCAAATAAGAAAGCGAGTAAACCACTGTGAATTCTAAAGAAGAGTTGATTAATGTGTAGAATAGCAGGCATAATCGCTCAAAACGGTAACCTAACACAATTGGAAAAAGACGTTAAGTTAATGTGCGATGCTATGAAACACGGAGGTCCGGATGATAAAGGCTTTTACGCTGATCGTTCCACCGGTCTTGTTTTCGGCCACAGAAGGTTGGCGTTAATCGATCTTTCTTCTGGCGGTCATCAGCCCATGCATACACCTGCTGAAGAATTGGTCATCACCTACAATGGGGAAATTTACAACTTCCACGAATTGAAAGCAGCATTATCTACAGCAGGTTATCACTTTCAAACAGAAAGCGATACAGAAGTTATTCTCGCCGCCTACCAAATTTGGGGAACCGAAAGCTTCCAGAAATTTAATGGAATGTTCGCTTTTGCAATCTATGATCAAGCAAAGCAACTTACTTATCTCGTGCGCGATCCATCTGGAATCAAGCCGCTATACTATTCTATTCAACAAAATCAGCTCATATTTTCATCCGAAGTAAAAGCTTTTAAACAAAGCAGCTATCCATTCGTTGAAGAACCAAAATGGAAAACTTATTTTTTAGCTTTTGGCCATATCCCCCAGCCCTTCACTACGCTAAAAGCAGTCTTTTCGTTGAAGCCAGGACACTTTCTAAGCTGGAATCATCGGCGTGAAACTTTTGAAATTACTTCGTTTAATCAGGAACCATCAGTTACCACAATCACATCTCCAGCAGACGCTGCAGCCCAGGCAAACCATCAACTGGAAGATGCCGTTAACCGCCATCTGATTGCAGATGCACCAGTCGGGGTATTTTTAAGCGGTGGAATAGATTCGAGTATCATTACACTATTGGCAGATAAACGAGCTGGGAAAAATCTTAAAAGTCTATCCATAAATTTCGGCGAAAAAGCATTTTCAGAAGAAAAATATCAACAACTAATTGCAGACAAAACCAGCGGAACGCATCACACTTATTTGGTAGAAGACCAGGACTTAAATACGAACTTCGACTTGATTATGGCTGCGATGGATCAACCGACAAATGATGGCATCAACTCGTGGTTTGTTAATAAATACGCTAAAGAAAATGGGCTGAAAGCTGTGCTCTCAGGAATCGGCGCCGACGAACTCTTGGGTGGATATCCATCATTCAACAGAATGGGGATAATCAAAACACTTAAAAAATTACCACCATTTATACTTCGATTATTTGGGAAGTTACCTTCAGAAAAGCTCAAAAGAATTTATTACCTCAGTTACCACAACCCCATTGGCGAGTATCTTTTTCTCCGTGGATTTTATATTCCGGAAGCCATTGCCAATATCCTAAAAATCAGCAGGAAAGAAATTGACGAACTGTTCGAAGATTTTCCTATTGATGAAAAAATATATCAGTTAAGCGGATCGGAAAGAGCTTCATGGTTTGAAACTAATATTTTTATGCAAAACCAGTTGCTAAAAGATACCGACTTTATGAGCATGAGCCATGGAATAGAAGTTCGTGTTCCTTTTTTGGATCAGAATTTTCTGAAGACCATTAATAACATAACACCTCAACAACGATTTCCGAAGCAAAAAAAAGGCTTACTAATCGAAGCTTTTAGAAACCTCCTTCCAGAAGCTGTTTGGAACCGGCCGAAAATGGGATTTAGTTTCCCACTTCAACAGTGGTTTATCAAAGGAGGTCAAATCTCCGACGAAAGCCTCTATACAGATAATGAATTTGCCACGCAGCAGATTTTAAAGTTTAAGGCAGGCAAAATGCATTGGTCAAAAGCATTCGCATTGTACCAGGTATTTAGAAAAAACTAAGGTCAACGAAAACGATTAAAGAAAGACGACTAACGAAAAACGATCAACGAAGAACGACCTTTGAGAAACGATAAAATCTTATTTTTAAGTTTACATAGCTTCAGCCTGACAGGCGGCATAGAAAAAGTATGCAGGTGCGTAAGTAAAATTCTTTCAAATTTAAATGGCTCCTCATCAAGCAATCATCAGGTATTGAGTTTGTATGATGATCAGCCAGATAGGAACTATATCGATATCGATCATTTTAAAGGCTTTAAAGGGAATAAATTAGCATTCCTTTATACTGTGATTAAAGCAGGGCTAAGCGCAAATATCCTGATATTGAGTCACATAAATCTGCTCCTGTTCGCCTGGATATTAAACAAACTTCAACCCAAAAAGCGAATTATCCTCCTTGCTCACGGCATTGAAATCTGGGCAAAACTCCCGGAGTGGAAAACCAGCTTCTTAAAGAAAAACACAGAAGTATGGGCAGTAAGTAACTATACGGCTCAAAAAATACATCACCAGTTTCCTGCAAAAATAAAAACGCTGAATAATGGTTTGGATCCATTCTTTTCCATTCCCTCCAATTTTGCAAAGCCAGCATCGCTCTTACAACGGTATCAACTTTCGAGCGAAGCAAAGATACTATTCACTTTAACGCGACTATCCTCTCAAGAACAATATAAAGGTTATGATCAGGTAATTTTAGCACTGAAAAACCTACCGGAAGAGGTGGTCTACATTTTGGCAGGTAAAGCAGATCAGCAGGAAAATGAGAGGGTTTTAAACCTGATCGCCACGCATAATCTGAAACATCGGGTGGTATTAACCGGATTTTTAGCTGAAGATGAGGTTCAAAATCATTTCCTCCTGGCCGATCTATATGTAATGCCCAGTAAAGGAGAAGGTTTTGGAATCGCCTTTATCGAAGCTGCAGCATGTGGCCTTACCTCTATCGCAGGCAATGCGGATGGCAGTCGCGATGCTTTGTTGAATGGCGAACTTGGCGATTTTGTAGATCCTAATAATGTAGCAGAACTCGCTAACGCAATTACTAAACGCCTTGTAGTGCCGAAATCATCAGCTGATGCCTTTAAACGTCAAAAAAAATGTTTAGCTGCTTTCAGCTTTCAACAATATCAAGCAAATTTTCTTAACCTCTTATCCAGTTAGATGATACACAGTCAATACAATCTGCCTGAACAAAACAAAATTACCATGTATACCTTTTTGCTAAAAACAGCAATCAATTTGCCTGTTGTTTATGGAGCATAAAGAAGAATATCACTGGACCATCGAAGCAAAAGCCTCATTATTCGATTTAAAATTGAATGAAATTTGGGCCTATCGCGATTTGTTATGGCTGCTTGTCCGACGGGATTTTGTATCTTTCTATAAGCAGACCATTTTAGGTCCGCTGTGGTTTTTTATACAGCCGCTCTTCACTACCATCATCTTCACTTTTATTTTCGGTAACCTCGCTGGTATTTCTACCGATGGCTTGCCGAAGCCTTTGTTTTACATGGCCGGCATCACTGCCTGGAATTACTTCGCAGACTGTCTAACCAAAACATCAACCGTATTTAAAGACAATGCCGGCATCTTCGGCAAGGTATATTTCCCTCGGTTAATCATGCCACTTAGTATCGTAGCCAGTAACCTCGTGCGCTTTGGTGTGCAAATGCTGCTCTTCATCATAATGATGGCTTATTATTATTTTACAGGCGCAAAATTCAATATCACCTGGGCCATTTCACTCTTCCCGGTCATTGTAATCTTAATGGCTTTATTGGGTTTAGGAGCCGGAATGATGATCTCTGCAATGACTACAAAATACCGGGACCTCGCCTTTTTAGTATCATTTGGCGTGCAATTGTTAATGTATGCCACTACAGTTATTTATCCATTATCAGAAGCCATTAATAAATACCCAGCCTACGCCTGGATTATCGAATACAACCCCATGACGCCCATCATCGAAACCTTTAGATACGGTTTTCTGGGCGAAGGAAGTTTCAGTTGGAGCAGTTTAGGCTATGCAGGCGGCATCACATTGGCTTTGTTAGTTTCAGGAATAGTGGTGTTTAATAAAGTAGAACGAACTTTTGTGGATACGGTGTGATGGGGGTTAATAGGTTATGGGGTTAGAGAATAGGTTAGAGGGTTAGGGATGAAGTCAAAATCATTTTTTCTACCCCAGATGCTAAAAAAGCTCATCATTCATTAGCTTCAAAAAAAATGGAAAACGTTGGAAGAGAGACGACTATTTCGAAGCTTTTGGAGAGTAACTAAGACAATATATTCATAAGAAATCATCCCTTTATTTAATAATTCATCAACTTAAATAAAGATTATGCATATTTATTCCTTCGAAAAACTAGAAGTTTGGAAATTATCAATGTCATTTAGAAAGGACATCTACCATTTGGCTAAAAAATTTCCAAAAGATGAAACCTTTGGCTTAACCAGTCAAATCAGGAGATCAGCCAGCAGTATTGGAGCATGTTTAGCAGAAGGCTCTGGAAAGATTACCTCGAAGGATAAGGCACACTACACCAACATGGCTTACGCTACTACTTTAGAAACCTTAAATCACCTGATTGCTGCGACAGACTTAGATTATATCAATCAGGATGATTACCTATTATGCCGTACTCAGATAGAAAACATTACAGTTAAGCTAACCAATTTAAGAAATTCGCAACTTAACAATAAAAGTTAAAAGTTACTTTAAACACCCTTAACGGCCCACCAATCTTAAAGCTTTAACCAACGCTAACCTCCTAACCATCCTAAACCCTAACCCATCCTAACCTCATAACCTACCCTAACCCCTCTCCCCTTGTCAAACCAAATTGCCATAAAAGTAGAAAACCTCAGTAAAGCCTACCAATTAGGTCAAATCGGAACCGGAACAATCAGTCGGGATCTGGAGCGCTGGTATGCGAGGATGCGGGGAAAAGAAGATCCGTTTTTGCGGATCGGCGAAAGTAATAATCAAAACACGAGAAGTGAAAGTGATGTAGTATGGAGTTTAAAAGACATCAATTTCGAGATCGAACAAGGTGATGCAGTAGGAATTATTGGCCGAAATGGAGCTGGAAAAAGTACCCTCCTCAAAATCCTCAGCAAGGTTACCGCTCCAACTACCGGGAAAATCTCTGGGAAAGGAAGAATAGCTAGCCTCTTAGAAGTGGGTACAGGTTTTCATCCAGAACTAAGTGGAAGAGAAAACATCTTCTTAAACGGTGCCATTTTAGGCATGCGGAAAAAGGAGATCCAGCGTAAGCTAGACGAAATCGTCGACTTCGCCGGAATTGAACGTTATCTTGACACCCCTGTAAAACGTTACTCATCAGGCATGTATGTTCGCTTGGCTTTCGCAGTAGCCGCACATTTAGAATCCGAAATCTTGATTGTGGATGAGGTTTTAGCCGTAGGCGATGCAGAATTTCAAAAAAAATGTTTGGGCAAAATGGGCGAAGTAAGCAAAGGCGAAGGACGGACAGTACTTTTTGTGAGCCATAATATGGGAAGTATACAAAAATTATGTACTAAAGCGCTACTATTAGAACATGGATTAGTATCCTTCTCTGGATTAGTTAATTCGGCAATAGAGAGATATCTTCATAATAATAAAACGACCAAGACTTCAATATATAAAATACCTATTCCAATAAATTTTAATGACTTACCTTGTTTTGCAAGTGAGATAAGAATAGAGGATATTCATAACAACATTTTGAATGAGATACCTGCCGGGCAACCTTGGCAAATTGCTGTAGATTTTAAAGTAACAAAAGCAATAAACCACTTTATAATAGCAATTGGTATTATAAATAGTGTAGAAACTAATATTCGGACCACATGGAGTATAGAACAAGACCTGTTACCTGGCCAATACACAGCAACTTTTCAGGAAAAAGAAATAATACTCGCAACAGATACCTATAATATAACACTTGGACTGTCTTCTTATGAAAAATCTATACAGCATATTGAAGGTGTTGCATCATTTAAAATCTCGGATGCGATATTTCATGATATAGATAAAAGTATCATCAGGACATCTGGTACAGGACTAATCTTAAATCCAATGGATATTAACATTATAGCAAAAAATAGTGATGAATAACCTAAAAACATATTTAAAGAAATTAATCAGAAATGATCAAAATCTTAAATTTCAAAAACTTTCATACTCACAATGTGGAGAGGATTTAATAGTTGAATTCATCTTTAACCAACTTGGAATTTATAAACCAACTTATCTTGATATCGGTGCTCATGACCCATTCTATCTAAGTAACACAGCAATTTTCTACAAAAAAGGATGTAGAGGTATAAATGTGGAACCTGATATTAATTTATATAATAAGATAATTAAACATCGGCAACAAGATATTAATCTCAATATTGGTATTGCAGAAAGTACGGGTTATGCAGAATTTTATGTTATGAACGTTCCAACATTAAATACATTTTCAGCGGATCAAGTTGATTTATACAAGAAAGAAGGAGGTTATTTTGTTGCAGAAATAAAAAACATCAAACTTGACACTGTAAAAAATGTGATCGATTATAATAATGGAGTTTTCCCTGATTTTCTTTCACTAGATGCTGAGGGAGTTGACGAAATAGTAATTAAAAGCATTAACTATTCAAATAAGCCCAAAGTTATTTGTGTAGAAACGTTATCATTTTCAAACTCAGGAAATGGTCTAAAAAACAATGATATTATTGAGTTCTTGAATGACAATGGATATTTCTTATATGCTGACACACATATAAACAGCATTTTTATAGACAGAATTATTTGGGAGAAACAGGGAATTTAATTATGTCAATCCTTTTAAGACTAAAAAGTAGAATCAAAAATCTGCTATCAAAAAAAGAATTATCAAAATTTGAGCAGGATTTTTTAACTTTTAATTCATTAGCTAAAAATCTAAAATTGCAGTGCATATGGTCTGATATCTATCCATGCCTTGAAGATAACACTGAAATGACAGGATTTGATGCGCATTATATTTATCATCCAGCTTGGGCAGCCAGAATTGTAAAAGAAATTAATCCAGTTAAGCATATTGATATATCTTCAACACTACATTTTTGTTCAATTCTATCTGCTTTTATTCCTGTTGAATTTTATGATTATCGGCCTGCTCATTTAAATTTAAATAATCTCTTAAGTCAGAAAGCAGATTTAACAAATCTCTTTTTTGAATCAAATAGTGTCGAATGCTTATCCTGCATGCATACAATTGAACATATTGGATTAGGAAGATATGGAGACCCTATAGATCCAGAAGGAGACTTAAAAGCTATAAAAGAACTTAAAAGGGTGGTAAAAGAAGGTGGATCAATATTATTTGTAACACCGGTAGGAAAACCTAAAATCATGTTTAATGCTCATCGTATTTATGATCCTGCTATGATTCTAGATTATTTTGAAGACTTCGAACTTAAAAAGTTTTCTTTGATAACAGATCAAAACGAATTTATTGATGAAGCAGAACTAAAACTAGGTTATGAACAAACTTACGGTTGTGGGTGTTTTTGGTTCATTAAGAAACGATGATTATTGTAAAATTACAAGGAGGCCTTGGCAATCAAATGTTTCAATATGCTGCTGCCAGAAGCTTATCTAAATCTAAGAAGGTAGATTTAGATTTCTCTTTTCTCCTTCAAAACAATGTTACAAATGATTCATTCTCAGCACGGCAATTCGAACTAGGGATCTTTCACAAACTTAAAGCTCGTATTATCAGCAATTATTTCATCAAATTGCTAAAATCAAAAAAAAAGCTTTTTAAAATTTTATCAAATCGATATTATGAAGTAAATGATGAAAATATCTTAAATCATTCTAATATAAACTCATCAAACCTTTATTTAGATGGATATTTCCAAAACCCACTAATTTTTCAAAACTTTCGGGACACTTTAATAGATGAATTTACATTTCCTCAACTAACAAGTCAGTCTAAAAAAATTGAATTAAAAATTACCGCTGTAAAAAACCCTGTAGCCGTTCACATTCGTAGAGGGGATTATGTCAAGCCTGAAATCCTTAACTATCATGGACTTTTGTCCACAACTTATTATAAACAGAGTGTCGAGCTCATTAATAGCAAAATAGAAAATCCAGTATTTTTTATCTTCTCTGATGACACTGAATGGTGTAAGAACAACTTATCTTTTATAGACAAAAAACAGATAATTACTGGTACTACCCACTCATGGGAAGATTTGTATTTAATGTCCAAATGTAAACATCAGATTATTGCAAATAGCACGTTTAGTTGGTGGGGAGCATGGCTCAATCTTAATCCAGAAAAAATCGTTATCGCGCCTAAAAGATGGCTTAGTTACGTTGAGACTAATATTATACCCAAAGAATGGATAAGCCTTTAGTATCGGTAATCATGCCTGCTTACAATGCAGAATTATACATTAGCGAGGCCATAAAAAGTATTATTAATCAAACTTTTCAAAACTGGGAACTCATTATAATTAATGATGGGTCCACTGATGCAACAGAGAAAATTATCTTAGATTTTGAAAGAAAAGACAAGCGTATTAAGTATTTATTTCAGGAAAATGGTAAACAAGGTAAGGCAAGAAACCTTGGAATACAGCAAAGTAGAGGTGAATATATTGCATTTTTAGATGCAGATGATTTATGGGTAGAGAATAAACTTGTTATACAAGTCAACTATTTAATTACTAATACAGAAATTGACCTAATATTTTCACAAGGATATTCTTTAAATCAAGGCAATCCTATTGATTTCGATATTATAGTTAAGCCTATTTGGAACATCAATGATTTGCCTTTATTCATTCAAAAAAATCAAATCCCAATTTTATCAGTCGTTGTAAAGAAAAGATGCTTAGATAACGTTAGCAATTTTATTGAGGATTTAGATATTCAAAATGTAGAAGATTATCATCTATGGCTAAAGTTATTAATTAAGCAATTTATGTATACGTCAATTTCAGATAGATTATTTTATTATAGAATTCATTCAGATCAGAATACTTTTAATAATAACAACACATTTTTACCTATCGTGAAAATGTTTAGATTATTATATTATGAAAATAAGATTTTAAATTGTGAGAAAATTCTTGTTACCCGTTTAAAATGGATGCTATTCGATTCAAAAGCTAATGAAGAGGCTACACAATTGATAGTAATAATACTAAAATCTGCAAATAAATATTTAGCTCAATTAATCGCTTTTGTTCTAAAAATGCCCTCTTGTAGAACCCGAACGAAGATGATCTTTAAAATCGCTTCATGGATATAAAAATTTCTATCATTGTTCCCTGTTACAATCAGGGGCATTTTTTATCAGAGTCCCTAGAATCTATTTTAGCCCAAGGTTATTCAGATTGGGAATGTATAATTATAAATGATGGTTCTAATGACGATACTGATTTAATTGCAAAGAAATATTCCTTGCTTGACGATCGGTTTTTATATATAGAAAAGAAAAATGGCGGGTTGAGTTCTGCCAGAAATGTAGGCTTAAAATTAGCTACTGGTGGCTGGATACAATTTTTAGATGCCGATGATTTATTACCGAATAGTAGATTCGACTTATTGGTAAACACCATACATAATATAAAAGATATTGATGTAATAGTTTCAAATTTTAACCTCCTAGATTTAAATAAATTGATACCTCCATATTGTACCTTGAAGCAAGAATATCTTAACTTAAGGAGTATAATTTTGGGGTGGGATATTAACTTCACAATACCTATCCACTGCGGATTATTCAAATATGAATTATTTAACCACATTGTTTTTAACGAAAACTTAGAAGCAAAAGAGGATTGGTATATGTGGACGACATTGTTTATACATAATCCGAAAGCCTATTATTTGGATAAGATATTAGCCTTATATAGAATTAATAACAACAGCATGAGTAGAAGTGAGCATGAACAATCTAGAATGCTAAAAAATGAATTGAAGGCTTTTCTTTCTATCAAAGACTTATTATTAGATGAGGAGTTATGTAAAACTTTAATAGAAACTAGGCTTGACCATTTTGTTAGCAAAATAACTACACTGAATGATGCAAAAAAAGCAATTCTTAGTTCTAGTAGTTATAAACTAGGAAACTTCTTATTGAAACCGCTATCTATTATTAAAAATACAATAGATAGTTTACTTAAATCAAAATGATAGCCTTCACCATATGCTCTAATAATTATTTAGACAAGGCCTGTGTACTATTAAAATCTATCAAATCAAAAGGAAACACCCCTGTTTATTTATTTTTGGCAGATTGCATGTCTGAGGATATAGACTACTTATCATTAGGCTTTGATGAGGTAGTTTTACCCGAACAATTAAAAATAGAAAATTTACAGTGGCAATTAGATAATTATAATATAATCGAATTTAACACAGCATTAAAAGGACCAGCTTTCAAACATCTATTTTCAAAAACATCAGCTGACATTGTTTATTACTTCGATCCAGACGTAAAAGTTTACCAGAATCTTGAGAACTTCAATAGTTTTTTCGCAAATAACGTTATCCTTTTAACACCTCATATTTTACAACCAATCCCATTTGATGGTCTATTCCCTGGGGAAAATCTTTTTTTGAATCACGGTATATATAATCTAGGTTTCTTAGGCTTAAAAAGGTCACAAACAGTTTCCGATTTCTTAAACTGGTGGACTGAGAGGTTAGCAGAAAAGTGTGTTATAGATCTACGAGAAGGTTTTTTCACAGATCAGATATGGATTACTTTAGTACCACTATTATTTAAGTATGTAACTGTTTTAAATCATCCAGGATTTAATGCTGCCTATTGGAATTTGCACGAACGTCATATAGTTTTAAAAGATGGCAATGTAACGGTGAATGAAAAGGAAGAACTCTATTTTTATCATTTCAGCAGTTTTGACTTAAAATTACAACAACTAGTACCTGCTGTTAATGCACGGCACAATTTCAATAACCGAAACGAAATGCTTGGACTGTATGAAGATTATTTAAACGACCTTGTTACATTTAGAGAAAAGAACTACCAGTCCTTTGGCTATTATAATGGCGTCTATCCTACCAAAAAAAAGGATAAGAAAATCTCAATAATGAGTCGAATAGCGAAACGATTACTTGGTTAAGTGTTATGAACTTTCTTTTTATCTCAGAACACTTACCAATTGACACTTATGCAAGTGAAGTTGTATTCTACAGACATTTCAAATTACTAGTAGAAAATGGACATAATGTTCACATTTTAACAGACCAAAATTCTTTTAATAATAGAAAAAAAGATTTATTAGATCAATTTCATATACATATTCTACCCAATAGAAAATGGTATTATCTACCCTTCAAGTCTTTTGGCTTACTAAAATACATTAGATTTTGTCACTACTACTTTTTTTATGCTAAGAAAATAATAGCAGAACAAAGAATTGATAAAATCATCGGCTATGTTAATGGAAATTTCTTGATGGCTTTCGCTGCATTTGTTCAAAGCAAAAGTCGACTTCCATTAATAAGCTTTTTTCATGATGATACAAACGAACTAAATTTTGGAGATGATAAAAAGTCAGTTTATGATAACACCTGCGAAATATTAAAAAGAAGTACAAAAATCTTAATTGCATCTGAGGCTTTCAAAACAAACTGGAGTGAATTTTCCTCAAAGTTTTTTCTACTATATCCTATGGCAAATGATCATTTTGTCCAGTTGCAATCCGTTAAACAAATATACCGACGGATAGGGTATTCAGGAAGCGTTTATAATGAGATATTACCTTCATTGAAAAAATTCTCAAGCTATCTTGTCGAAATAAAAGCTAATTTGACCATCATAGGAAACAATCAAGAGGCATTTAAATTATTGAATCAATATAAGGAAGTAACGTGTTTACCCTTATTTGCTACTTCACAAGAGGCAAATCATTATCTTATTTCGAACTGCAATGTCTGTTTAATCGCTTATCCGGAAAATATAAAAGAAATGCCTTGGATAAATACCTGTTTTCCGAGTAAATTTATTCAGTATTGCATACTTGGAATTCCTACCTTAATTATCGCACCGGCTAATTCTGCTTTGGGTAAATGGTGCAGGCAGAATAATTGGCTACTATATTCAGAAACGTATGATATGCAATTAATAGACAGCTTATTAACTAAAGCTGTTCATAGTACTGAGGTAGCTAGGCAAGTTGAGTATTTCCGAACGGAAATATTTAATACTAAGATCATTCAGAAAAAATTTGAAGAAGTGGTTTTTGCTTAAAACTCAAACTCAATTCTACCATGATACAAAGTTTGATTAATCAGTTATATAGATTTCCTGTCTCAAAATGGAAAACCATTAATCGTTTTGGTGGGTTAATCAGCTACAAAAAAATGTTGATGGGAAAACAGGAGATGATAAAAGCAAGTACTAAGCTTCCGCCTATTCTTTCTGATGAGCATGGTTATAGCATTTATTTCTTAACGGGTAAAAATTATCTCTTTCAAACGTTCTTTTGCGCTTTTTCTTTAGTACAGGCTTCGAATAACTCATTTCAATTTATATTAATCGATGATGGCAGCTTCGACGAATTACTCAAAACTAAGGCAAAAGAGCAAATGCCAGGCGTGAAGATTATAAGTAAAGTAGAAATAGCAGACAATTTGCTAGCGAAATTACCCATTCAAGACTTCCCATATTTGCATCGAAAACGAGAAGTTTATCCCCACATTAAAAAACTAATCGATATTCATACTATAAATGATCAAGATTATAAATTGGTTTTGGATTCAGACATGTTGTTTTGGGATGAGCCAATCGAAATACTTGATTGGCTAAAAAACCCTTCTGGTGCTTTACATATGGTTGATTGTGAAGAATCATATGGATATAATAAAGACCTTATGGAATCACTCTGCGAAGCTAAAATCCCGGAGTTGGTTAACGTAGGTGTTCTTGGATTACAGTCAAAAACAATTAATTGGATTGCCTTAGAACGCTGGGCAAAAACTTTAGAAGAAACAGAAGGTGCATCTTACTTCTTGGAGCAGGCCCTTTCAACTATGGTTATTGCTAATCAAAAGAGGACAATCCTGTCCAATGATGACTATCTCGTAAATCCTAATGATGGAGAAGAAAGACAAAAAATTTTAGGTCATTATGTTGATTTATCAAAAAAAGAATATTTTGAAACAGCTTGGAAACTTTTGATTCATCATTAATCAAAAGCACTAACAAAAGCTTTAGGAAATTATCCAAAGGTTTTTAAAACACATAAGTGCATGCAAAACATACCGTAATCTTGAAAGCTTTCGCTAGCATACTTATAATAATCCCATACTACGGTAAATGGCCATCATACTTTAACCTATATCTTCGAGGCTGCAAAAATAATCCATGGCTAAACATTTTGTTTTTTACAGATTGCACAATCCCAGAAGCGTCTCCTGAAAACGTAAATTTCATTCCATCAAGCCTTCGTGATTTTTCTAAAATGGCTACAAAAATATTAAAAAATAATATTGAAATAGAAAGAGCATATAAGATATGTGATTTCAGACCTTGTTATGGTTTAATATTTCAAGATTACTTATCAGGTTATGACTATTGGGGATACGGCGACATTGATTTGATTTACGGTAACCTTTCAAATTATATTTTACCCAAGATTGGAGAGGGATTTGATGTCCTTTCCAATCGAAGCGAAATCATGTCAGGTTCATTATCTATTTTTAGAAACACAACCGCAATTAACTCATTATTTAAAAAATCAGATTTCTTTTTAAACCTACTAAGATCTAATAGATATGAGGGATTAGATGAAACAGCTCACGATAATCGTACTTGGAAAGGTGCTAATAAATTAACGTTACCAAGGCAGTCTTTTACTTATTTAATTGCGTACGCACAAGAAAATGGATTGTTAAAGGTTTCATTTGAAACTACTTGCGAAGAATTTCTAGGCAAACATGACATTGTAAGATTTGAAGAAAATCGATTAACTTTTAATGGAAATGAGATTAGCTATTACCATTATGTATGCAATAAAAATAATGAGTGGTTTAAATTTCCGGATTGGAAAATAGTTCCAAATAAATTTTATATAACCGAAACGGGTTTCTATCTATCATCCTTCGGTATCATAAAAGATTACATCCATTTATGGAGAAAATCCTCTGGATATTTGAAAAATATAATGTTTAGGATTTCTAAAAGACTAAAGATTTGCAGCTAGTTTCTTTTTGCATTCCGGCATATAATGCCGAACCTTTTATCAGATTTACCCTTGAATCTATAGTTAGTCAAACTTATTCAGATATTGAGATTATAATAATAGATGATCATTCGACAGATCAAACAATTAACATCATTAATAACATAGAAGATCAACGAATTTCTTTACACACTGCTAATGGCAAAGGTGCTGCAGCAGCAAGAAATCAGGCACTAGCCTTAGCTAAAGGAAAATATATTATTTTTTTTGATGCAGACGACTGGATTCCATCAACTTATTTGGAAACGCAACTTGATACCATAATTGCAGAAAATGAAGTTGTAGTCTGTAAATGGGGAAGATTCGTGAACAATGATATTACAACTTTAAATATCGATAAACATCAAATCAAGAGAGATCTAACTTTTAAAGAATGGATTTTAGGTTATTGGGGGAACAACACAACTATGACCTGTCCGGGTAGAGTTTTGATACCAAAAAAACTAATAAATCTCTCAGGAAATTGGGATGGATCGTTATCATTAAATGATGACTTCCAATTCTTTTCACAGATTTTCAGTAATTGTAGCATGATCAGGTTTAATAATTCAAGCACTTTTTACTACAGGTCTGGTGTTAGCGGATTATCATCTCAAAAAGGACAACTGGCATACGCATCTCTCTACAAGAGTATAAGCTTTGGTGTTAACTTAGCACTCGATCAATACCCTAATGATAAACTGATTAAGAAAGCTTGCGCAAATTTAATGAGAAATTTTGTTTATGAAACTTATCCAGATCAACCAGATCTGATAGAGGAAGCAAACGCTAAAATTGTACTATTGGGCGGAGCTGATTCTGAATTCCCCGCAGGTGGAAAAACTAAAATATTTGTTAAATTTTTCGGATGGAGGTTGCTGAAAAAAATGAAATTCTATTTAGACAAATCGCCAAAAATCTCTCTAAGAAAGAATACAAACGACTATAATTGACCATAAAAAAAGTCAAATATTAATAGAAATACTAAAAATCAATTTGCAGCAAGACATAAAAAGTGTTCATTTTATTAGGTCGATAGCTTCCACCGCAGTATGCATTTTTCACTTATTTTGCGGAAACAATCGTTTGTTCGACAACAATAACTTTTTTAAGAAAACTTTTTCTTACGGATATTTAGGAGTAGAAATGTTCTTTATCTTATCTGGTTTTATCATCTGTTATGTGTTACCTAAAAACTTTCATATTAAGCAATTTTATCCATTTATAAAAAGAAGATTAATTAGAATTGAACCACCTTATATTGCTTCTATAATTTTACTTCTGGTCTTAAATCATCTCTCCCATAACTTAACAGGCATAAATCAATCAATCGACTGGACTAATGCATTTTTTCATCTGGCCTATTTGAATAGCTTTAATTTAGGCCCATATTTAAATCCGGTATACTGGACGCTGGGAATAGAATTTCAATTTTATATATTAATAGCTCTATTTTTCCCACTAATAAATAAAACCAAGCACGTTATTGTGTTTATGTTTCTATCACTGATGCTTCCTTATTTAAACGCTTACCTCCCAGAGGGATATATTACAATAATTCCTTACACACCACTATTCGGACTAGGAATCTTATTATATTTTTACAAATTCACAAAGCTGATTGATAGAAATCAATACGTTATCATAACAGCCTTTCTACTGGTTCAAGTGTACTTCTACTTTAATATCTCCTTTGTATTAGTAAGTTTCCTTACGCTTCTGATTCTTAATTTTTGGAAGTTAGATAACAGAATCATCACATACTTATCGAAAATTTCATTCTCATTATATTTAACACATGTAATAATAGGGGGCAAAATAATAAACTTAGGATTACGATTTTTCCAAACCGAATTTAGTCGGTACTTTCTGTTTCTAATTGCGTTTTCAGCGTCTATATTATTTGCACACCTCTTTTATCTCATTTTTGAAAAGCCTGCTATCAATTTTTCAAAAAGAATCAATTATGCGCATAACAAGGCGGCTTAAAATAGCCATCATAGCCGATCCTGAATTGCCAGTCCCTCCGTTGCTCTATGGTGGAATTGAGCGGATCATTGCAATGCTGGTGGAAGGCTATGTGAAGTTGGGGCATGAGGTAAGTTTATTTGCGCATGTTGATTCCAAAACAGCAGCGAAATGTCATGCGTATAGCGGTAAAACCAGTACCCGTGCTTCCGATGTTTTGAAGAATACATTTTTAATTAACAAAGAGCTTTTTAGAAATAAATATGACGTGATTCATAGTTTTGGAAGGTTGATTTATCTTCTTCCACAGTTACCTTTTCGAACACCTAAGATAATGAGCTATCAAAGAGCGCCTACCATTAGCCAGGTGATAAAAGCAAAAAAACTTTCAACGCATAACGCTTTAGTGTTTACAGGTTGTAGTGCTTACATCAGTAATCAGATCTTACCTTATGCTCCTGCCTATCCAATTTTTAATGGTGTGGATTTGGAAACCTATCATTTTAATAATGAAGTTTCAGAAGATGCGCCATTAGTTTTTCTAGGCAGAATAGAGCCAATTAAAGGAACCCACATTGCCATCCAGGTTGCGTTGGAAACAAAGAAAAAGTTGATTATTGCAGGGAATATTCCCGCTGAATACAATGCCTATTTCGAGCAAGAAGTAAAACCTTACTTATCGGACGAAATCACCTATATCGGTCCGGTAAACGACGAGCAGAAAAATGAAATGCTGGGTTCGGCATTGGCATTTTTAATGCCCATAGACTGGGATGAACCTTTCGGCATTGTGATGGCTGAGGCAATGGCCTGCGGTACTCCGGTAATCGGTTTTGATAGAGGCTCGGTACCAGAGGTAATCATCAGCGGCGTAAATGGATTTAGATGTAATACCCTGGAGGAAATGATTTCAGCGGTTCATTCAATAGGAAAAATAGATCGAAAAAAAGTTCGCAAAGATGCAGAAAAACGATTTTCTTCTAAGGTCATCATCAATCAATATTTAGATCTTTATTCAAAACTCATTAATATTGAAGATTTCAATAGCTAACCCATCCGTAGCACCACATGTTAAACAAAATGTAGTAGCCTATTTCGATAGCGGGATATTAAGCACTTTTTACACCACTTTCTTTTCACATTCAAAAAATAAAGTTTCTGCCTTATTATCGAAGATTCCAGGGCTTAACAAAGAGTTAAAGAAGAGGGCATTTGATAGCCTCCCGATAGAACATTTTAGGAGCAAACCTACATTAGAAATTATCAGGAGTATTGCTGCCAGAAAATTGAATGCAAAAGTTACGGACGCCATCTGGCACTACGGGGAACTAGCCTTCGATCGTTGGGTAGCGAAACAGATTGATGCTAAAAAGATAGACGCAATACACACCTACGAACATTGCGCCCTTATAACCTTACAAATAGCTAAACAAAAAGGGATTTATACAATTTATGAACAGCTAAGTCAACACCATACATTTTTTACTAAGATAGCAAACCAACAACTGGATCTATATCCAGCGCTCGAAACGCCGGATACGGATTTATTGGTAAATGATAAGGCAGCAAAAAGGAATAAAAGGCGAGATGACGAATTAGAACTTGCAGATACCATCTTATGTAATTCTTCATTTACCAAAAGAACCTTGGTTGAGGCTGGAGTAGAAGAAAAGAAAATCACAGTTATACCATTGGCCTTCCCTCAGCCAATAGAAAAAATTAGAGAGAGACATATAAGCGAACCGGTAAAGTTTTTGTATGCGGGAAATCAGTCGTTAAGAAAAGGTATTCATTTATTATACGAAGCCTGGAGAATCTGCGATTTCAATGCGATAGAAGCTGAATTATGGTTAGTTGGAAAAATGGAGCTTCCTGAAAACTTACGGAAAAACCTGCCGGGAAATGTGATGATAAAAAATACGATTCCACACGAAGAACTGCTCGCATTATACAATGAGGCCGATGTTTTTGTACTACCAACATTAGCAGATGGCTTCGGCATGGTCATTACAGAATCCATGTCGCAGGGTACACCAGTAATCACTACCGAAAACAGCGCGGGACCAGATTTAATTAAGGATAACGAAAATGGTTGGATAATACCCGCAGGTGATTTAGTTGCCTTGGTTAGTCAGTTGAAAAAGATTGTAGAAGAGCCAGAAAGTTTAACAGCAATCAGCTCGGCAGCTTTAATGAGTGCGGCATCATGGCAGTGGGATGATTATCACAATATGCTTATTAAAAAGATAAACGCACTTTATAAGGGGAGCAAGAAAACATAATGCAATTTAAAAAAGTCTGTTTAATTACCACCGGGCATATTTCTTCCAATCCAAGGTTATTAAAAGAAGCTTCTTCACTAAGTAATGCTGGATATGAGGTACATATCGTTTTTACGCAATACCTCGAATACCTTGTAGCAGAAGACTTTAAAATATTGTCCATTCATCCGGATTGGAAATACAGTAATTTTTTATGGACGCCTATTAAAAAGACTTTGAGGCTCAAAACTGCGCTAGTTCAAAAGATTACAAAATGGATCTATCCATTAATTAGGCTTAATGAATTAATAATTAATAGAAATTATAACTGGCAGCTTCAACGAGCAATAGAAATTAAGGCAGACTTATATATTGCCCATAATCTGGGTGCCTTGCCTGTCGCGGTAAACGCTGCTAAAGCGAATAAAACTAAATGTGGCTTCGATGCCGAAGACTTTCATAGAAATGAAATTAGCGACGACGTTAACAGTTTTGATGTAAGACTGAAAAAATACATTGAAGACGAATATTTGAAAGAAATAGATTATTTTACTGCAGCAAGTCCATTAATAGCAAATGCTTACAGAGAGTTATATCCTCAATTGAACCCTGTCGTTATTAATAATGTATTCGAGATTAGAAATCAGCCTAAAATAAATACCAATAAAAATAATGTCTTGAAACTGTTTTGGTTTTCACAAACCATCGGCAGAAATCGAGGTCTGGAAGACATCATTAGCGCTTTAAATCAAATAGAAAATCCATTGATGGAGTTACATTTATTGGGTAAACTAGCAATAGAAGATGCTAAATACTTTAATAAGTTGGCCAATTTTGAGATTCGGTACCACAAACCTGTTTCTCCAGCACAGATATTTAATTTAGCATCTGATTTTGACTTGGGGTTAGCGTTAGAACTGAATATTCCATTAAACAGAAACATTTGCTTAACCAATAAAATCTTCACTTACCTGGTATCTGGCCTTGCAATTTTGGCCTCAAATACAGCCGCGCAACAAGACTTTCTCCAGGAAAATAAAAATATTGGGGAATTATATCAAATAGGCAATACGAAAGCACTAGCGGATATTATCACTAAATTATTTAATAATAGAGAACAGTTAAATGAATATAAGAGAAATGCATTAGAATCGGCTAAATCGAAATATAACTGGGAATTTGAAAAGCAAAAATTCATAAAAATTATTAATAAAGTCATTAACTAAAAAAACAAAAACACGCATTTAAAAATTCTATCCTATACTCACGATGAGATTATTTCTTTTGCTATCAGCGTGTAAAGCCATATAATAATGAATATTTTAAGTACTATCGTTGTCATGATATCTATAGGTGAGAGGGCCAACCTTACTAATTATACGTATCCAAGGTTAGCTGAGTGGGCTACAAAGCATAATTACAATAGTATTTTACTAAAAAAAGCTTACAACCCATTAAAAAGAGCTCCACATTTCAATAAATTGCAGGTCCACAGACTTCTCCCAAATTTCGATAGATATATAATTATTGATGATGACCTCCTCATGAGTGCCAATGCACCTGAGATGCAGGAGGTGCCGGATGGCTATTTGGGTTTATGCAAAGATGCTGAACAAAGGCATACCGAAGCGGAACATGTGGAATGGACTGCAAATACCGGGTTTATTGTAGTCACCAAGAACAGCCTGTATCTATTAGATCAAGCATACGAGCAAGGAGAATATTCATACAAGTGTGGCGATGGAAGTGGGAAAGGAATATGGGGACCTCATGACCAAGGAATTTTAAATGACGTAGCTTTTAAAAATAAAAAGGTTTATGAGCTCGACCAAAGATGGAACTACCAACCAATACTGGATTATTTTATTAAAGATAAAGGTTGGGATAAATGGAAGAGCAGCAGAAATTATAGATTAAGTTATTACGCAAGCTTGTTATCGCCCTTCCCCAATAAGAACAAAAATAAAATATCAAGTGCCTATGGCCTTCATTTAATCAGAGGAAACTATCCTAAGTTTTTCCAAAGAATTTTTAAATAATTGAAAAAACTCCTCATCATTTCTCCGTATTTCCCCCCTGTTAACGCCGCTGATATGCATCGGGTGAGAACCAGTCTTCCCTATTTCATCAACTTTGGATGGGAACCCACCATCGTCATGATAGACCCGAAAGATACTGATTCACAACCTGATGCGCTGTTAAGTAAAAACATACCAGCTACTGTTAAAATTCATTACGTTGGAGCACTATCAAAAAAATGGACAAGCAAGATTGGGCTTGGAAGTATTGCAATACGTTCACTATGGTATTACAAACAAAAAGTTAATCAGCTATTAAAAGCAGAAAAGTTTGATCTGGTTTATTTTAGCACCACTCAATTTCCTGTCCTCATCTTAGGCCCATATTGGAAAAGAAAATTTAAGATCCCATATGTGGTGGATATGCAGGATCCCTGGTTTTCCACCTATTATGAAGATAAGCCGAAGGCAGAAAGGCCAGCCAAGTATTGGCTTTCGCATCGCCTCGATAAAAATTTAGAGCCCATTGCTTTAAAACAGGCAGATGGATTAATCAGTGTTTCGCAAGGCTATCTTGACACGCTAAATGAACGTTACCCGAGATTAAAGACAATACCACAACAGGTAATTACTTTTGGTGCCTATAAGGAAGACTTTGAATTTGTAAAAAATAATTGGAGTGCATTCGCATTACCATTTCAAAAAGATAAAAATCTTTTTCATCTGGTATATGTAGGCCGGGGTGGACAAGATATGAAAGAAGCAGTGACCCTATTATTTAATGGCTTCAAGAAGGGATTAGCCAATCAATACAGTGATTTCAGTAAGCTGAGATTTCATTTTATTGGTACAAGTTACGCGCCCCAGGGCACTGGTATTAAAACAATTCAGCCGCTGGCAGCGGAGATGGGTATTTCAGCATACGTAGAAGAACAAACAGACCGAATCCCATTTTATCAAGGAATTTTCACATTGTTAAATGCAGACGCCTTATTGGTAATCGGATCTAGTGATCAGCAATATACGGCATCTAAAGTATACCCTTATATTTTAGCCGAGCGACCTTTGTTAGCATTTTTTTATGAGCAAAGTAGCGCAGCGAAAATAATTAAGGAATGCAAAGCAGGAAAAATAATCGCCTTAAACGAAGAGTCTGCCAATGAAAAAGTAAAACTTGCGCTATCATCATTACTTTTAACCCCACATAGTCTGGAAATTAACTGGAACGCTTTTGAAAAGTATAGCGCTAAAAATTTAACGAAGCAACAATGCGATCTATTCGATCAAGTACTGAACAATCAGAATATTTTTAGCTAAGTGAAATCCCTAGCCATCATCGTTACCCACCCTATTCAGTATTACGTACCGGTTTACCAACAACTGGCAAAAGTATGTAAGCTGAAGGTTTTTTACACATGGGGAGTGCAGGGAGCCGCCGATAAATACGATCCGGATTTCCAAAAAACCATCACTTGGGATCTTCCTTTAACAGAAGGATATCCATTTGAATTCATAGAAAACAAAGCTAAAGATCCCGGTTCCCATCATTTTAAAGGCATCGTGAATCCGGGCTTGATCAATATGATTAATGACACGAGGCCGGATGCCATTTTAGTCTACGGTTGGGCGTATCAAAGTCACCTAGCCGTAATGCGGTATTTTAAAGGTAAAGTTCCCATTTGGTTTAGAGGAGATTCCACTTTGTTAGATAGAACAGGCACGATACGAAAAGTGATGAGAAAAGTCTTGCTAACCTGGGTTTATAAACATGTCGACATTGCTTTTTTTGTGGGCAAAGCGAATCGGGAATACTATCAAGCATACGGACTTAAAGAAAAACACCTGTTATTTGCCCCACATGCCATCGATAATGAGCGGTTTGCAAGTGACCGATCTGTAGAAGCCACAAAACTAAGACAAGGCCTGGGCGTTTCAGCGCATGACACCTTGATATTATTCGCCGGAAAACTCGAATCAAAGAAAGATCCCTTGTTACTATTGCAAGCCTTTATAGCAATGGATCAGCAATCGGTTACAAACGGTCAACAACCAACGAAAAACCAACAACGATCAACAACCGACGAAAAATCAACATTGACTAACGAAAAACGACCAACGACCGACGATCAACAAAAAACAACCAACCTCCACCTCTTATTCGTAGGAAACGGCCAACTGGAAGAAACCCTGAAAACACAGGCATCGCAACATCAAAAGGACAACATCCATTTCCTCGATTTTCAGAATCAAAGTCAAATGCCCGTAGTTTACCAGGCTTGCAATTTATTCTGTCTACCTTCGCGGGGGCCTGGAGAAACCTGGGGATTGGCTGTTAATGAAGCAATGGCAGCAGGAAAAGCAATACTTGTTTCCAATCGGGTAGGCTGTTCTACAGATTTAATTAATCGTGGTCGCAATGGTGAAATATTTAATTCTGGCGACCAGATTGATCTCCGTAATAAACTTCATCAGCTGCTGCGGAATCCGGAAGATTTAAATCTAATGGGTAGCGAAAGTAAAAAAATCATCCAGAACTATACATTTAAACACCAGGTAGACACAATTGCAAAAACACTAAATGAAGGGCACTAAGCACGTTTATTATATCCTTTTATATTTACCTTACCTTGTTAGCGTAGCGTTTCGGTCTTTGCCGCATACCTCCTATCTGATTGCCTGGTTAGGATCATTCTTTATTTTCTTCGTTTGCTTTAAAGGCTTTATTAAGAAACTTCCGGATGATTTGCCACTGTTTGAACAACTATTAAGGCCGATCTTTTTCCTGCAGATTGTCTTTGCCGGATACATGGCCTGTACCTCCATATTTTACTACGTAAATGCCCTTGGTTATGAATACATCACCTACATCGGAAATAGAAATTTCATATCAGGAGACATTTATAAATCAATTGCCCTATGCCAGCGGTATTATGTTCTGGGTCATGCGGCCCTCGCCCATGGATTAATTGCCGCAATGAATTATCCACAAGAGACAAAGTATCGGATGTATGCACCATCAATGAGTAACCTCTTACTGGGCATTTCTGTGATCTGTTTACCTTTAGGGTATCTATTTTCCAGGATCGGGAGTTTGAGTCAATTCAGCGTCCAGCTAAATGGCTTGAGTTTCGTTGCAGGCACCATTGCCTTGGCATTTGCCATTAGGGAAAATAAGCGCGTTAACCTTTGGGCAGCATCGGGCTTATTTGGTTTGAATATGCTTTCCGCTTTAGGATCTGGATTTAAGGAACCCATTATCATGTGTGTTTTGCTGCTCGGCATTTTTCTTTTGCCGATTTATGGCAAAAAAGTATTGCCAGTGTTGTTTTCTGTCCTTTTAATGCTATTTTTTGTACTTCCTACTTTTATCGGAAATTTTAGAAAACTTTCTTCGGAAGGAACCGACGCAGCTACCGCCAGAGATAAAAGCTTAGACCGGATTATAAATAATGATAACCTGGTTGAAGATTTACAAGAAGACAACTGGGCTTTCCTAACCGGCAGGATCTCGGAAATTAGTATGTTTATGAAATATACGGAATCTACACCCTATTTTATTCCATACTATAAAACAAGCCTGATTACAAACGCAGTTCAAACGATTATTCCGCGGTTCTTCTGGCCGGGAAAACCAGATGTAGAACAAATGGTAATGGATCGAGTTTATGCCGCTAATGTGGTTGACCGGCAAAGTGTAGTATCCGCAAAGCCAGCGTTCATTGTAGATTGTTACCTTTCTTATGGCGGAATTGGCATTTGGATAGGCTTGTTTCTTTACGGCTTTATTGCGCAGCACCTATCAGCACTGGCAGAAAGGATGTTTGCAGGCTATTTCATGGGTACAGCAGTAATGTTTGCTGGTTTATTCCAAATCTTATGGCGGGGAAACAGCCTGGAATTTTTAGTCAGTGCCATTTTCTGGAGCCTGATTACGATGATTATCTTTCAAAAGATTTTTAAGGCGAGAGGAATTCTTTACGAAGTTGAATAATCAGTTGAAAATCATCCACATCACTGCTTCCTACAAACCCGCCTATATCTACGGTGGCCCAATTCAGAGCGTTGCCAAACTCTGCGAAGCAATCGCTGCCGAGGCACAACCAAATGGAATAGACCTGGAGGTTTTCACTACAACAGCCAATGGTAAAACAGAACTGCAAGTCGATACCAAAAAGCCAATGCCAGTTGATGGTGTTTGTGTTACTTATTTTAAACGGTTAACAAAAGACCATAGTCATTTCTCGCCTCAATTGCTCTTGAAACTAAGGAAAGTAATTCTGGCGGAAAGAAACAATCAAAAAATTGTGATTCACATTCATGCCTGGTGGAACCTGGTTTCCGTCCTCAGCTGCTTCATTGCAAAATGGTATGCCGTTCCGGTAGTTCTTTCGCCAAGGGGAATGCTAACCAGCTATAGCCAGAACAATAGAAATTCTTTTTTCAAAAGACTGATCCACAATACCGTAGGCGAACAGCTTTTAAAATATTGTCACATCCATGCCACCAGCAAGCAGGAAGTACAGGATATTGAGTTGATATTTAAACCAAAAAGCATCAATGTGATCCACAATCTGGTGCAGATTTTAGAGAGGCCCATAAACGATGACTGTTTAGCCACGATACCTGAGCCGAGACCTTTCCGGTTGATTTTCTTATCTCGCCTGGAGGAAAAGAAGGGTTTAGAACTTCTTTTTGAGGCTTTGGCCAATCTCTCAATCGCCTGGAGTTTAACCATCGGCGGATCGGGAGAAGAACAATACGTGAAAAGCCTTAAAAAAAAAGCAATCCAATTGAAACTGGACGATCGGATAAAATGGATTGGTCAGGTATCTAATCAGGATAAATTTTCCAAAATGGCCGGACATGATTTGCTCCTACTTACATCCTATAACGAAAACTTTGCTAACGTGGTTATCGAAAGCCTCAGTGTAGGGACACCTGTTTTAATCTCTGATCAGGTCGGCATTTCAGAGTATGTGCGGGAAAACGACTTAGGCTGGATTACATCATTAAATCCGGAAGAAATTGTAAAATTATTATCAAGCGCAGCTGAAGATCATGAGAAAAGAAATCTCATCCGCAAGGAAGCGCCAACATTGATAAAAAAAGATTTCAACGACACTAACCTCGTGCAAAAATACTTAACACTATACCAAAACACCGCCAATTGAAAAGCCCAATCGCCGTAATTATTCTAACCTATAATGAAGAAAAAAACATCGTAGATTGCCTGGAAAGCATTAAAGACTTTGCAAATGAAATTTTCATTGTCGATTCTGGGTCCACAGATCAAACTTTAGAAATTCTCTCCAAATATCCCGTTCAGGTTTTTCAAAACCCTTTCGATAATTATAGTCAGCAGCGAAACTGGGCATTAAAGAACCTGCCAATCACAACAGATTGGGTCATCAACCTTGATGCAGACCAGCGCCTTACCGAAGAATTCAAAACCGAACTGCACGAGCACCTCACTAATGGAAAGCTGGCAAACATCAACGGCTTTCTCGCCAGTAGAAAAACCATGTTTATGGGAAAATGGATTAAGTATGGTGGCCACTACCCTACCTACCACGCCATGACTTTCCGCTTAGGAAAAGGGATGTGCGAACAAAAATTATACGATCAGCATTACCTTGTTGAAGGAGAAACCATTAAACTGAAAGGTGATGTAATTGATCTGATTACGGAATCGTTAAGTACTTTCACCTTACGCCACAACAAGTGGTCTACCCTGGAATCTATTCAACAGTTTAGTGAAGCCAATTCCACTACCCAAACAGTCTCTGGCAAACTAAAAGGCAATTCCATGCAACGCAGAAGATACTTTAAAAACCTTTATGAAAGGCTTCCGCTGTTTGTACGGCCAATGCTTTATTTTCTAGTGAGGTATTTCTTTCGTCTCGGCTTTTTAGATGGAACCCGCGGTCTGATTTTTCACTTTTTACAATGCTTCTGGTTCCGATTCTTAATTGATGCCAAAATTTATGAACTTCGAAAACAAAATAACAAATAACCCAGCAAACATGACCGACACCACCGTTAAAGACGCCAAAAAACAGGCTGATAGGAAAGCCATCAAATTCATTGTTGCTTTATTTGTGCTTTACATCCTGTTCAGTCAGGGCAATTTATTTATGTACAGCGTGATGACGCCAACGGGGCGTTATTATAATCCATACATTGCCGAACACTTCGATTACATTCAAGGTTTAAAAACAGCTTTAATTAACCCAGCAGTATGGATAATAAAACTCTTCGGTTTTTATGCCATTCATAACGAAATGGATGTAATGATTGTTAACGGGCCTTATCTTCGAATAAATTACTCTTGCTTAGGTTTAGGCGTAATGAGTTTCCTGGCAGCTTTTGTGCTGGCTTTTCCGGCCTCATGGAAAGCGACAATCAAAATGCTTGTTATTGGAATCATCACCATTTACATCCTCAATGTACTCAGAATCGCAGGTCTGGGTCTACTTTTTGGTTTCTTCCAAAGTCAGCGCAATTACTTTGAATACCATCATGAAATTTTCAATGTAATTGTCTATATCATCATATTTGTGATGCTTTATATCTGGATCAGGAGGAATACAAAGAAAGTTTAGTGAGCTGGCGGAGGTTTACCTTTTTCGTTAAACGTTGTTGGTTTCGTGACAAGCTAGGAGGTTAGATCGTTTTTCGTTTACCGTTTTTCGTTGTCGGTTTGGGTGAAAAAAATTTGGGTGGCAAAAGCTGGTGAGTTAGCGCTTTCAAGAAGCGGAATGTGAATGTTTTATGATTTTACATTTTTCACCCCCCAATAGTACGCAGCCTTCGCATTTTTGTATTTCATCTTTGCTCTTTCATCTTTGCTCTTTCATCTTTGTTCTTTCATCTTTATTCTTTGCTCTTTTGTCTTTCCGCTTTGGTCTTTATTCTTTGTTCCTTGCTCTTTGTTCTTTCAGCTTTAGTCTTTTCGCTTTGGTCTTTTCGCTTTGGTCTTTTCGCTCCCACCTCTTCTCTTAAAATAAAACATTTTGTTAAAAACACAGCTAGAAAAAAACTTTAATACGGGGAACTTTCAGATTGGTGCTTCCGGTTTGAAACAATTCCTCTGGTATTTCACCGATATATTTTTTTTCAGAACTAAGGTTATTCCATTTAGCGCTGTCCTTGTTTTAATCTTAAGGCTATTTGGGGCAAAAATTGGGAAGGATGTTCGTATTAAACCAGGAATTCAAGTTAAATATCCCTGGAAACTCGAAATCGGGAATTATTCCTGGCTGGCAGACTGTTACATTGAGAACCTGGATTGGGTCAAAATTGGGCAAAATTGCTGCATCTCTCAGCAAGCAATGCTGATGACCGGAAATCACAACTATAAAAAAACCACTTTCGATCTAGTAGTTTCCCCGATAATTTTAGAGGATGGCGTATGGATTGGCGCAAGAGCATCAGTTGCTCCCGGAGTAACACTTTACACCCATTCCGTACTGAGTATGGGTAGCATCGCAATGAAAAATCTCGAAGCTTACAGCATTTACCAAGGCAATCCAGCGGTAAAAATTAGGCGAAGAGACCTCTAATACAATAACACTGTCAAAGACACTAAAAAAGCCACTTAAGTGGCTTTTTTTTTGTGGCACAAATTACAAATCTTGTTACCTTAAGTTAAATCCTTTCTATTGCGAGCGCAGGCGATTAGTTAAACATCCACTTGCTAAAAAGTCCGCAGTAGGGTTTAAAACTGCTCCTTGACCTCTTACCAAAACACGTTGTTCAAGAGCAAACCATGGTCTTTCATTCTAATGCATTCGCTAGAATAAGCTTGATTCTAATCTGGTTATCTAATCGCACTTGCTTTGCAGACCTTTTTGACACACTTCTCTTCCCTGTCTTTCTGACCGGGCTTCTGCGTTTTTCTATTCGCTTTAAACTATCCTTCTTTGGCCATTCATGCGCCTTCGGATCATACTTCTCCCGCTTAGGGACTGACTTACCTTTTTCTGTAGTATCGGCTTTTTGCCTAAGGAGCTGCCCTGTGGGTACCTGCGCAAAAAGGCAGTAGGTAGGAAATGTCAAAACAATTAAAATTAAAAAATATTTTCTCATCACAAGCTGTTATTTATTGCTGTCTTTAACCTTAATAGCACCTATTTCTGTTTCTCATTCCAGTCGGTTAGTAATACACTCACACCAGTAATCAGGGTAATAGCAAGGTTAAGAAAAAGGGCTTTTCTATCTCTTCTAATGGGTTTAAAGATGGTCTGTAGGGCAAATTGTGCAATATTAACGGCATCAATTCTTTTATGGATGCGAAGCGGAATCATCGGCTTTAGCGCAACAGGTGTTTTTGTTAACGCAATATAGGGCAAAAGGATCAGGGCCTCTGCTACATAAATTTTTATAGCTTTCTTATTTAATCCAAGAACAGTGGGCAGTAATAATAGGCTTCCCGCTAGAACGTAATCGGTGAGTGCATGCACTTTTGGAGAAATGGGTTGAGTATTCATTTGCTTTCAATTTTAGTATACTAGAAATAACAGTCGTCAATGTAAAATGATGCCGTAAAATATACCCGAAATAAAAGTGGAATTTACCTGAAATATCAATCAACCGATTACTGAAATGTAGCTTAAGCACTACTCAGTTCGAGGAAAGGTTACCTTTTTTCTTGGCCATGAATCATTGATAAAAAAGGTTAACACAGGGTATATGCCGCAGAATTGAGGTGATCTCGAAATAACTACTTACCCACCTTCAGTATATCTACCCGTTTTTGTCTCATTAAGCCATTTATAGCCGTGATGCAAAAACCCTCCTGAAAATTTTAGTGTTGTTTTTGTAATGTTTACCTAATCAAACCCTATGAAAAAGTTAATTATTTTTATGTTGGCACTGTCATTCAGCTTGCCAACAATCGCACAAACCCGGCAGGATACTTCCAAAAAGAAAACTGAAAAAACCAAGCCGGTAAAAAGATCAAATCCAGGTAAAAGGGATACTACCACACGAGATACGACAAAACGAGATACGGCTCAAAAAACGCTGCCACCACGCTAATTCCATTACTGGCACAAGCCTAATATACTTGCCTTTGCAAAGCGCAAACCCTTAGATTAACGCTGCTCGCCTTAAACCTTAACCAGTTACCTATGACAGAGAATGAATTTGCCATGAGTGTGAAAACACATGCTAAATCTTTAATATCGCATGCGTTTAAATTTACCAAGGACCTGGATGACGCGAATGACCTCGTTCAGGATACACTCGTTAAAGCTACCCGATTTGCCTATAGATGCGATTATGAAACCAATACCAAAGTTTGGCTTTTTGTGATTATGCGGAATACCTTCATCAACAACTACCATAAAAATGTGAAACACCGCAGCCGCGTAGTACGTGAAGATGAAGTTCCACTTAGTCAGATGACATATGGCGCAACTGCTAACACCGCGGAAACAAGTTTCGCGATGGACGATATAAAAAAGGCCTTGAATAATCTCCCTAAAATGTATTCAGTTCCATTTATCCGTTATTTTGAAGGCTACAAATACCAGGAAATTGCTGATGAACTGAATTTACCACTTGGTACCGTTAAAACCTATATTCACCACGCCAGGCTACGGTTGAAGAAATTATTAAAGCAGTACAAAAACCGTTAATTTTTTAGCAAATCGAACCGCATCAAAACGGGCAGGCTGATGAGATCAGCCTGCCCGTTTTATTTTTATGAGGATCTGCTGTCGATCAACCTAAATTAAAAAGAAAGGCAAAGCACCATAAAGGTATTTGTACTGCGGATAGATACGCAATCCTGTGGATGGATAAAGGGTAAATAGCCCAGCAAGCAAATTTGTAACTTGTATTGCCTTAAACAAGAAACATGATTCGTAAAACGCCATTATTAGACCGCTTCATCGCGGAAGATTCATTATTATATTTCTCCTTCAATCATAAGCAGTTAACCCTAACTGAATACAATAAAGCATTTGCAGATTTCTTTCAAAGCATAGAAATTAACGGGAGTTATAAGAATTTTGTTTCGCTGATTATGGCTGACGATTTAGGCCATGTGGAAAATACTTTCCAAAAATTGAAGCCTGGCGAACTTAGCGGGAATGTAGAATTCAGACTTGTGTTACAACAACGCACTTATTATATCCAGCTTAATGCCCTGATCGATGAAACTGATCCTGATATCATATCCGGCAGGATTATGGACATTACCGAGCAAAAATTATATCAGGAAAAGCTTGTCGAGTTTACCAATAAAAAAAATGCGGTACTCAACATCATCAGTCACGATCTTGCGGGTCCGCTGGGTACCATTCAAATGCTCTCCACACTCCTTAAAGACCATTTCAAGGCGAATACGGAAGAACGCATCATCAAGATTATCAACATGATCGAATCAAACAGCAAAAGGGGAATCAAGATGATTCAGGAGTTTATTAAAAAAGAATTTCTGGAATCGATCGGCGTAGAGTTACAACGAAAAAGATGTAACCTGGTACAAAAGCTGGAAAACCTGCTGGATGAATATAAATCTTCAGAACCGCACCTCAATTTAGGCTTCAATTTTAACTGCGATCAGCCAGAAGTATATGCTTTTATTGATGAGGTAAAATTTATGCAGGCCATTAATAACCTGATTTCTAATTCCATCAAATTTACTCAAGATCAGGGCACCATTAGCATTGGCCTGCAAAACGACGGTAAAAAAGTGCTGCTTTCCATTGCCGATAACGGTGTAGGCATTCCTGCACAGTTTCATGAAAAGTTATTTGATAAGTTCAACCTAGCGAGGCGAACAGGACTTCGAGGAGAACATTCTGTAGGTTTAGGAATGTCGATCATCAAAACCATTGTAGAATGGCACGAAGGAAAAATCTGGTTCGAATCTGAAGAAAATAAAGGCACCACTTTTTTTATTGAGCTCAGTCCTGGCTAAACGAAAATTTTGTGTTGAATAATATGGCTAACCAAATATGAACCCAATACCCGTAATTGAAATAGGGCGCTACAATATTGCAGCGCCCTACTCATGGTAAATTCTTGGGTTGTTTTGATTAAGGTTGTGTACCAGTTCCTGATGTTCCTGAAGTACCAGCTGCGCCGGTAGTCGTGGTATCAGTAGTAGTTGTGCTATCAGTAGAAAGGCTATCCTGTGTTGGTGCAGTTCCGCCTACATCGCTCATCGTGGTGTCTGAACTAACAGAGTCTGACGATGAACTTTTATTTTCCGAGTTACAAGCAGACAGCGTTAATAATGCTGCACTTGTTAAAATTAGCAAGTGTTTTTTCATCTTTATTTTTTTTTAGCTTAAACAACTCCATTGTTGTTGCGCTACATTAGATAAGCCTTCCAAACAGCCGATAGTTTAACATATTTCCGAAACGGGTATTAATACCGGGTTTGCTCCAGGTAAATTACGTTAGTGGAAATTCGGACACTAAGCTGATAGGCTATTCTTCTCCCTCTTCTGCTTTTGAGCGAGTGTTTGGCATATTGCCTGCATGTCCTTCATTTCCTTTATCAGCATCCGCCCGTGCTTCTTCCGATCCAAAATCACCTTCTCCGGGTTCGCGACTTAAAAAACCAGCATCGGTTTTCACCTTATTCTCTTCGTTATTATCATTACTTCGGTGGCGTGGCACCTGATTGTCTGGCATATTTGATCGATCTGCAGTATTAGCCGCTTGTGTGTCACCCAGGTTCTTATTTTTTTCTTGCTCTTCCATAATATTATATTTTTTATCCTAATGGGATGTTTGTTTTATTGCTTTTAATGGTTATTTAACTAATGTTCACTTTTAAGATAACCTTTAACAAAGCTTGATAGTTTCCCTAAAAGCAAACCCGAATCAAAAACTGCTGTCCGAAATCCATTATCTTAATTATATACTTGATTAGATCACAATATCAGGAATAGCAGGAGGAGTATCAGTGGCTAAACCGGTATTGCCTTGTGGCGTATTTTCATTATACGATGATTCTAAATTATCGAGATACATTTTTAAGTTCTGAATCTTTGCATTAACCTCGGCCTGTTGCGTTACAGAATGTTCAGGAGCTCCATCCATTGCATTCAAAACATCAACAGAATAATCCATAAAGTCTTTGAGGTTCTCAGATAAAAGTTCTTTTTTTACTATCATTTTTACTTCGTTTTGTATAATAACAGGACGCGCGACAAAAGGTTCTTAAGAAAACGAGAATGCTCGGATTAGCGTAACCAATACAGCGATACTTAAACCTTTTAATCACTATAAAAGGCACTTTGATTCATGTATTAAACCTAAAATAATGGGCTAAATATTTGGCCGTTGTGTAACAATTTCGTATATTCGTGTTACACAATTCAATCAGCCTATAGAAAAAAGACCTACCTAAACATTCATCATATTTATATCCTATGAGAAAATATATTTTGGGAATCTCCGGTCTTTTATTAGTCGCTACCTGCTCACTTTTTACTTCATGGAAAAACAACGATAAAGAAATTGTTAAGCAGGAAAGTGAAAAGCGATCTCCATTAAAAACGGCTTATATCCACCATGCAGAAGCGCTTTATCAATCGGCGCATCTCAAAGATTCTGGTTTGTCCTTTCCGGTATTTGAAAAGGCATTAACAGGATATTACAATCTGAAGAAAATGGGTAGATTGTCTGACCATGCTTTGCTTACCATCGCCGATTTCGACCAGCCGAGTACCAGAAAAAGGCTGTATGTGCTCAACATCGATAAGAAAGATGTGGTACTTAATACCTGGGTAGCCCACGGCCAAAGGAGCGGCGAAGACCAGGCGGTAACCTTTTCCAATAAAAACGACTCCTTTACCAGCAGTATTGGTTTTTATGTTACAGGCGAAGAATACTACGGAACTCATGGCCGTTCTTTGCGTTTAGACGGTATGGATCCTGGTTTTAATGATAATGCCAGACTTCGTTCCATCGTCATTCACGGTGCCCCATATGTAAGTGAAGGAACCATTGCAGCTTTAGGCCGGCTGGGCAGAAGTCAGGGTTGCCCTGCGGTTTCCCCTGAACTCTCAGATCAGCTAATTTCCTCACTCGGCGAAGGCAGTGTACTTTTCATTAACAGATCTGAGGAGAAATATTCGTCTAATTATCTGGATGAAAAAAGTGCCAGTTTAGCCGCAATACCAGAAGTAAATAAAGCTGCTTTTTACGGAACCTTTGCTTCGTTAGATTAAGCCTTAAATAGATGGGTGTACAACACTGCATCAAGACCATAAACATCTTTTGCAAATTTTAAGCTTCCGCTTGCGTCTCTCCAACAGGTAAAATAGCTCAGGTAAACCGGAACTTGTTTCGGTAGTGAGATGTTTTCTGCTTTCGGATCGGTGCTGGTCATTCCGGTACTGATCCGATCGAATTTTTTCCCTGTACCAAATAGTGCCCTAGCTAATTCCAGCGGTTGTGCCACCCTTACGCAACCATGGCTCACCGCACGAACTGTTTGGTTAAATGCAGCCTTAGCGGGGGTATCATGCAAATAAACGCTACTCTGATTATTAAATAAAAACTTAATTTTCCCGAGTGAATTATCATCTCCAGGGCGCTGTTTGAACGCGTAGGTTTTCCCAACGTCGGCTGCAGACCAATCAATTGTCTCTGGATCTTCAACCAGTTTGCCCTTATAAAATACATCGATGTTATTATTGCTAAGGTAATACCTGTCTTTTGCCGCCTGTGTGGCAATTTCATTTGTGGCAATACTCTGCGGAATATTCCAAACCGGGTTAACCTGCACACTATGGATCATACTTTTCAACTGGGGAGTCTCGCGGTTAAATGGACGGTCTTTTTCCAGATCATCATCATCATACTCTGCTAAAGATTGTCCCGCAGCTTGCTCACGCCCCTCACCTACACAAACTTTCATGGTAAGCACTGGCTGACGCTTTTCGATTACATGCAGCTGGTATTCGGGAATGTTTACCCAAACATATTTATCTTCCAAAGGGGTATTCTGCCAGCGAAGCCGTTCGAGGTTAACTTGAATAATCCGTTTGCTTTCTTCAGCAGTGTAACCTGGTGCCTTTACATTTTGATTCAATGCCTGCTGAAGCATTTTATAATCTTCTCCCTTTGGCTGAATGCTATCTAAGAATATGCTTAGGTTTTCTGTTTGATAAGGCCGTCTGAAGCTGATGGAATCAGGACGTTTTGTTTTGGTATAATACTGGGCATAAATTCTCCTGGGACTCACCAGTCCAAATTCCATCGCCTGACTGTAGGAGGTAATAGCGTTACTTGCCGCCAGTTCCAAATCAATAAGACTTTGGTAAGCCAGGTCGAGGTCATTTACCGCAGATTTATCGCTAATCTTTTCAAAAGAAGATTTAAATTTCGATAGCTTAAAGCGTTCTGGAGATAAACCATGATCTTCTGCCATTGCAATCACATTTAAAGCCTTAAGCAGACCACTATCAGCAAAATATTTAGCAACAAGAATGGGTTCATACTGATGTGAGGCATAAACCGCATCCGTAAACTTTGGATTCTGAAGGCTGTTAGATCGGTCGGAAATTGCAGATTTCATCCGCTTTGCGAATTCATCCCTATCAATTTTACTAAATACCTGATTACCGGTTTGTTTTGCCAGCTGTTTACCAACGTCTGATTTATTGGGGTTACAACTTTCCAAAATGGCCAATCCCATTAACATGATCACACCAGTTAGAAATGCCTTCTTAAATTTCACTAAATACATGGTTTATTAATCCAATTTCTGACAGATTTGTTTTACAAAATTTGCGATAATTAAACATGATCAAATCTTAACCTGAGGAAACAACTGGTTTCAACTGCATTTCCTTAAGACAGAAAAAGCACATTGCTCATTTAAAAATTAAACAAAGTGAATTTAAACCCTGTTAAATAATGATGAAACAAATCATTTTTTTTGGTGATAGTCTTACGCAGGGTTATGGGCTCAACGATCCGGATACGGCATCTTTTCCGGCCTTAATTCAAAGAATGATTGATCAAACTTCACTAGCGTTCAGGGTAATTAATGAAGGCGTAAGTGGAGATACCACCTATTCTGCCAGAAATCGTTTATCGGGAATATTGGAAATGCAAATCGATATTTTCGTACTAGAGTTGGGCGCTAATGATTTAATTAGGGGGCACTCCGCACAAAGCGTTGAGCAAAATCTGCAATTTATAATAGACCAGGTAAAACTGAGACATCCAAACGCGCCTATCCTATTGCTCGGAATGGAATTACCAGCCTGGATTCCAGGCACGAAGGCAGCAGGATACCGAAACATTTACCAGCGGCTTGCCATTAAGAACAATATAGCGTTTCTTCCGTTCTTATTGGAAGGAGTGGCAGGCATCCCGCATCTGAATATGTTTGATGGAATACATCCGCTAGCTGCCGGATACGAAATTATTGCCAGAAATGTGTGGAAAGCATTGAAAGTGCTCATTGATGAGGTGAACAAATAAAACCGACTACATCCGGTTTAAGCCTTTGCACTTTGCCTTCTGAAGATATTTTTCCTTCTTTTAGGCATAGTAATGGGGCCGATTAAAAAGCCAAATGGCTGGAGCGGCGGAACCCTGTCGCAAATAATTTTGATAATCCCTAAAAGTGGAATCGCAAGAATCATCCCCGCTACACCCCAAACAAATTCACCCAAAACGATAGCCATTATAGTGAAAAATGGATTGATATTCACTTGCTCTCCTACAATTAGCGGTTCCAGGAGATAGGTTTGAATCAGCTGAACAAGTCCGTACACGATTAAAACACCGATTATCATTTTGCTATCTCCACCCTGTGCAATCACCGAAAGCACTGTAATACCGGTACCTGTTAGGTTGCCAATGAATGGAATAATTTCCAGAATGCCACAGAGGACAGCAAAAAAGATTGCGCTTTCAATGCCTACGATACTGAACCCAATCCCATACATCACCCACAATACAGCAATCATTGCCCCAAGTCCGCTTAGGTATTTCTGCGCAACATGGCCACATTCGTGCACAATATCAGCTGTATTCTCTGTTTCCTGTTTAGGTACTAGTTTTAGGATAAACTGTTTGATATGAGAACGGTAATACAGGCAAAGATACATGTATACCAAAACCAAAACTGTGCTTACGCCAATAGAGATTAAGTTGCCCGCAAAGCTGGCTACCATAGTACCGGTTTGCCCGCCCTGCCCTTTCACAATTTCCTGTTGTTGTTTCTGGTCAATCCCCGCCTTTTCATTCACCCATGCTCTGGCATTGGTAACCATATCAGCAAGTCGCGACTTCATACTGTCTAGGTTTTCAGTGAAGGATCCCATCTGCCAGTACAGCAAGCCTAAAATTAGCGCGATACTGAATACAAAAATTAACATACATATAAATGCCGCCAACCCACGGTTGATACCTTTCTTTTCAAAGAAGCCACATAAGCGAATAAATAACATGGAAAATACAGCTGCTAATGCCAATGGAATGAGGAAGGAGCTGGCAAAATAAAGGCCGCCAAAGACGAGGATTAGTAAAAGTACAATGTATACGCTACGTTGAAGTTGATTCATAAAAAGCTAACAGTTTTTAGTGGCGAAAGTTTATGTTAATAATGGAGAGGGGAATAAAATAGAAGTGCTGTACTGGCTTGCCTCGGCTGGCCGCCGAATGGCTTTTACTTTTTTGCTTGATCAAAAAAGTAACAAAAACCGAGCTTTTCAGCGAGCTCATGAATGCCGATGAAAACATAAACAACTTATGAATAACTCAAGACTTGGACCTGATGTCGGATAAAATCGTTAAAGCTTTATTTCGGCAGCACAAGCACCCGATGAAAAATCGGGAGAGGACGCGCTGCCTTGGATTGAGTGATATGAAAGATTGTGGTTGAAGCTTTAAACGTTTTTTCCTTCCATCATCTCCTAGACCGGATAGCAGGGTGGAAATAGCAGCATGGAATAGCATGTGGCCATAACAAGGTGTCGATCGCTAGGGTGCAGTTGCAATTCCCCTCCATTGGAGTGGTGCCCGCAGGGCGGGGTAGTTTTTTGAACTAATCTTATACTCGTTGTTTGTCACTATCAGCGCTAAGTTCTGTACTTTCCGATGGTAGTTCTGAACTTTCAGTTAAAAATTATGAACCTTCAGTTAGCAGTTCGGAACTTTCCGATGGTAGTTCTGTACTTTCAGTTAAGAATTCTAAACTTTCAGTTCGTAGTTCTGAACTTTCCGATGGCAGTTCTAAACTTTCAGTTCGTAGTTCTATACTTTCTAACGGAAGTTCTAAACTTTCAGTTCCAAGTTCTGAACTTTCTTAGCGTAGTTTTATACTTTCAGTTAGCAGTTCTATACTTTCTAACGGAAGTTATAAACTTTCAGTTCCAAGTTCTGAACTTTCTTAGGGTAGTTTTATACTTTCAGTTAGTGCAAAAGTTAGTCCCGCAGATCTAAATGATCACCGCAGATTTTTACTGCTCACTTCTACGTAAATCTTGTTAATCTGCGGGAAAATTACTTAAGCGAGCAGGGTGCCAATCGCTAGGATGTGAACGTTATCCATAATGCAGATGCAAAAGTTGGTCCCGCGGATCTAAATGATCACCGCGGATTTTTACCGCTCGCTTCTGCGTAAATCTTCTTAATCTGCGGGAAAATGATTTAAACGAGCAGGGTGCCAATCGCTAGGATGTGAAATGTCATCCATAATGCAAAAGTTAATCCCGCAGATCTAAATGATCATTGCAGATTTTTACCGCTCTCTTCTGCGTAAATCTTTTTAATCTGCGGGAAAATTATTTGAGCGAACAGGGTGCCAATCGATAGGGTGTGAACCGTTATCCATCATGCAGATGCAAAAGTTGGTCCCCGCGGATCTAAATGATCACCGCAGATTTTTACCGCTCGCTTCAGCGTAAATCTTTTTAATCTGCGGGAAAATTATTTAAACGAGCAGGGTGCCAATCGCTGGGGTGTGAAACGTCCTACAAAATGCAAAAGTTGGTTCCCGCGGATCTAAATGATCGCCGCAAATTTTTACCGCTCGCTTCTGCGTAAATCTTTTTAATCTGCGGGAAAATTATTTAAACGATCAGCGTGTCCATCGCTAGGGTGTGAAAAGTCCTACAAAATGCAAAAGTTGGTTCCCGCGGATCTAAATGATAGCCGCAAATTTTTACCGCTCGCTTCTGCGTAAATCTTTTTAATCTGTGGGAAAATTATTTAAACGATCAGCGTGTCCATCGCTAGGGTGTGAACCGTCATCCATAATGCAAAAGTTGTCCCGCTGATCTAAATGATCACCGCAGATTTTCACCGCTCGCTTCTGCGTAAATCTTTTTAATCTGCGGGAAAATTATTTAAACGAGCAGCGTGCCAATCGCTAGGGTGTGAAACGTCATCCATAATGTAAAAGTTAATCCCCGCAGATCTAAATGATCACCACAGATTTTACTGCTCGCTTCTGCATAAATCTTCTTAATCTGCGGGAAAATTATTTAAACGAGCAGTTCGTCGATCGCTAGGGTGTGAACCGCCATCCATAATGCAAATGCAAAAGTTAGTCCCGCAGATCTAAATGATCACCGCAGATTTTTACCGCTCACTTCGGCGTAAATCTTCTTAATCTTCGGGAAAATGATTTAAACAATCAGGCTGTCGATCGTTAGGATGTCCTGCAAACCCACCTAAACAAAAAAACCGGGCTTTCGCCCGGTCTTTGATCAGTATAAAATATTTTAAAACCTTAAGCTGGTATTTTTCTAGGCACTTCACGTTCCCAGAACCTGTGCATCGCAATCATTTGTGCAAACAGATCTGTTAGGGAATCAAGGTCATCAGAAACAATTACCCCTTCGTTCAGTACAGTTTCTACAGAATATTCTGCAGGAAGCTTTTTATAGAAATATCCGGCTTCTAATACCTGAATCGCAGCAGCATCCGCAGCAATTGCCTTACAATGCTTAAAGGCCTCATTTAAGAAATGTACTGCATTGGCTTCCGCTTCTACAGATGCAACACTATTTGTCCCTCCCGGAACATATACCGCATCATAAAGTACAGATGCAGCAGTAAGGAAACTTTCATCTACCTGAATTTTCTGGTCTTCTGCAGAAATAATCTCACCAAGCTTAGGTGCAATTACATGTACCACCGCACCTTTTGCAACCAATGCATCTTTAACGGTACTTAATGATTTTCCGTCAACTCCATCTGCTGCAAGAATTGCAATTTTACGGGTTGCGATAGAATCCTTAATGGTATTTGCCATACTCAAAGCTTCAGATTTCGCAAGTGCTCCCTCCTTTTTTTCTGGCGTATAATCTGCCGGATCAGCATCCGCGGGCACACTTCCATTAAGTTCTCCAAGCGGAATTTCAGGTACATGCAAACCAAGTGCATAAGCAACAGCAGCAGCTAGACCCTTATCTATATGCGCTAAAACGCCCAGCATACGCTCACGGATAGGCACCATCTTGACCTTGCCTAATTCAAAACTCAATGCATCAATAATGTGGTTCTTTTCAGGTGCAGACTGACTATCAAAAAACAGTTTTGCCTGAGAGAAATGGTCGAAGAAACTCTTGCTCCTCGCCCTAATTTTCCTGGCGTCAATGCGCTCGTTATAGCTTGTAAAACCACCATCCGCAGCTTTCGTCTGTTGTGGATCATTTGCCGCAATGGCATTCGGTCCGTAGCTGGTTTTACCACGGTTAATGGTTTGGCGCATATAGCCATCGCGCTGGTTATTGTGTACCGGAATAATCGGCCTATTGATTGGAATTTCGTGGAAATTTGGTCCACCAAGTCTGATTAACTGCGTATCCGTATAAGAAAAAAGTCTACCTTGAAGTAATGGATCATTGGTAAAATCAATACCCGGCACTACGTGACCGATATGGTAAGCTACCTGTTCTGTTTCTGCAAAAAAGTTATCCGGATTACGGTTTAACGTCATCTTACCGATACGTTGCACAGGTACTAACTCTTCCGGAATAATTTTAGTAGAATCTAAAAGATCGAAATCAAACTTAAATTCATCTTCTTCTGCCACGATCTGCACCCCTAATTCCCACTCGGGGAAAGCACCGGCTTCGATAGCATCCCAAAGATCACGTCGGTGATAATCCGGATCTTTACCTGAGATATTCTGCGCTTCATCCCAGGCCACGGCATGTACACCTAATAACGGTTTCCAATGGAATTTTACGAAACTAGATACCCCTGCTGCATTAACCAGCCTGAAAGTATGCACACCAAAGCCTTCCATCATGCGGTAACTTCTCGGTAAAGCCCTGTCGCTCATGGTCCACATAATCATATGTGCAGACTCAGGTAACAAGGAAATAAAATCCCAGAAAGTATCGTGCGCTGATGCTGCCTGAGGCATTTCATTATCAGGTTCAGGTTTAACTGCATGCACCAAGTCCGGGAATTTAATTGCATCCTGAATAAAAAATACGGGCATGTTATTGCCTACCAGGTCGAAGTTACCTTCCTGCGTATAGAATTTCACTGCAAAGCCCCTTACGTCCCTGGCTAAATCGGTAGATCCCCGGGAGCCAGCCACGGTAGAAAAACGAACAAACACTGGTGTTTCTGCGCCTGGATCACAAAGAAACGCAGCCCTGGTGAGGTCAGACATGTCTTCGTATACCTTGAAAACACCGTGAGCGCCAGATCCTCGGGCATGTACCACGCGCTCCGGAATCCGTTCGTGATCGAAATGGGTAATTTTCTCTCTTAAAATAAAATCTTCCAGTAAGGTAGCGCCACGATCGCCGGCCTTAAGCGAGTTTTGATCATCATTAATTTTCACCCCATGGTTGGTGGTAATTCTTTGTCCGGTACTATCCGCCACGAATTCTTCCAACTTTGTGGTTTTATCATTTTCAACCTGTTGAGGCTTACTTTCATTCTGTTCTGCTTTCTTCGCCATAATATTTTTTACGCCTCTTCGGCTGCTTTATAATTGATCTCTTTCTCTGCAACATCCGAAAGTTTCGTATCTGCGTTCTTTTCTTCGGCTAATGTTTGAGCCAAAATGTCAGCTACATCTGTTAAACCCAATGTAGTTGCCAATTGAACCAGGCCGCCATATGATGCAATTTCATAATGCTCTACTTTTTGCGAAGCGAGAATAATGCCTACATCACGCGTTGCTGTGCCGGGTTCCGTCTCTTCCACAATCCCTTCACCCTCTTTCGTTAAGCCTTCCATAGCATCACATTTTTTAGCAATCGCCTTTTCGCCAAGTAATTCAAAAATTTGTTCTAACCGGGATACATGGGTTTTTGTTTCTTCCAGATGCGATTCAATTGCTGAAACCAATGCTGGAGCCGTGGCAGCAGAAATCATTTTTGGCAGCGCCTTCACCAAATGATTTTCAGCCCAATAAAGGTCGCGGATACCATCTGCAAAAAGTTCGTGAAGTGGCGAAGATAAATCGTTCGTTGGTTTAGTACTTAATTTTGGTTCCGTACCGCTTTCCTGTTTTTTCATATTGATGTTTTGTTTAAGTTGATGATTGTTTAAGAATGATTTACCACTGAAACAATGTGCAGAACGATCTCCCGTTGCAGCCTGATAAATGCAATCCCTTTTAGGGTGATGCTGATGATTTCCGGCAATGTGCTGTTCCTCAGTTTTAAAATTGTTTCCAGTAGATTACAGTCTACGTTGCCTAATGACAACCCTCCCCGAAGCGAAATAGTTTTGAGAGTTTTACGGCGATTAATACGCAGTTTCAAATAATGCCTTTCAACAGCTCAGAATAATTGCACTATTCCTCAAATTTTTGGAACACCGGGTTAATAAAATCAGGTTAATCACAGAACTTTTACTAAAGCAAACATTTAGTAAATTTTGTGGTTCTGATTGCATGGAAAATATTGATCAATTGGTAATACCCGCCGCAAGAAAAGGCGAAATGGAAGTTTTACACGAGCTGATTCGCAGGGGTGCAGACGTAAATGCCCGCGATGAAAAGGGCTATACTCCACTAATCATTGCCTGTTACAATAATCAGCTGGAAGCAGCCAAACTGCTCCTTGATACGGGTGCTGATATCAATGCTGCCGATTATGGAGGCAATACCTCCCTAATGGGCGTCAGCTTTAAAGGCTATCCTGAAATTGCAAAACTTCTGGTAGATCGTGGAGCCAATTTAGATCTTCAACACGGAAACGGTGGTACTGCCCTGATGTTTGCAAGCATGTTCGGACGCAATGAGGTTCTTCAACTATTACTTTCTAAAGGTGCAAACCATGAAATGACGGATGCCCGTGGACAAACCGCAGCAGACCTTGCTGCCATGCAAGGAAACGAAGAGGGGCTTAAAATATTGAATGACGCGACCACTCAGCACTAAATACTGAAAATGTTCTGATTAGAGGACATTTATTGATAGTTAGAAATATTTTTTGCTTTCTTAAAACCAAGCCAGCGCGACACGTGTTCTCAATAAAAAATTTATATGGAAAAGACGGAAAGATTAGCAGCAACGGATTACCAATCCATAGGCTATTTAAAAACAGCAAAACCAGAACTTCGCGTTCACATTAAAGATCAAATCAAGACCAGATCTACCAGTAAAACTTCAGCAAAAATTGTTAACCTTTCATCAGTACAGATGGAGACTGGCGAGATGAAAAAACCTAAGGGCGAAATCAGGATCTTAACCGTTACTGTGCCTAGAAATGGCATTAGCGGCCTTTTATAGCTCAGTAAGACACTTTGTCAAGTTAAATCATAGTCTGGCGACTACCTGAGTTTCCAAAAAAGATTGCAGGAATAGAAGCCAAAAGCCCTTTCCCGAAAATGAGAAAGGGCTTAAATGCATTTTTTTTCGGGCTTTGATTATAACGTTTGATGCGCTGATTCCTTAGTGATTAGGAAAATCTCCATAACATCATCGAACGCGGAAAGCACTCATTATTTTTTTAAAAATTTCTGTATTGGGATAAACACCTATGAAATCCTGTGAACCCGGGCCGTAAGCGAAAACCGGCACCATGATATTGGTGTGATCATCTGAACTAAAATTCCCCCTAACCTTTCCATTCTGATAAGATGCATCCAATAGCGAAAGTCCACCCGTCTCATGATCAGCAGTAACAATAACAAGCGTTTCCCCATCCTGATCGGCAAAGCGTAATGCTTCGCCTACCAAACGATCAAAGTCATGAAGTTCTGTAACGGCATAAGGCAAGTCGTTCGCATGTCCGCCATAATCAATTTGTGCGCCTTCTGCCATGATAAAAAATCCTTTTTTATGCTGACCCAATAACGCAATACTTTTCAAAAACGATGTTTTCAGCATTTCGCCCCTGCCTTTTAAAATACTTCTGGTTACCGAATCTTCTAACAACACCAGTTGTTTTCCTGATGTAGCAGCCTTAAACGCTGTTAAATCTTGTTGTAATGCATAACCCTTGCTGTTTAGTTCAGTCATCAGGTTTGTATTTTTATTTTCGGTGAAGCTTTTGCGCCTGGAACCAACGAGTATTTCAACCGGACTATTCCGAAAATCAGCAGCGATTTCCTGAGACATTGTTCTCTCCAGTTGGTGCGCATAAAACGCTGCAGGTGTAGCATCTGTAATGTCGCCACTGGTAATGATGCCGCTTTTAATGCCTAATGGAGCCAAAATTTCTGGAATGGATGGCAAAGACTTTCCATCAACATCCATACTAATATATCGGTTATTCGTTTTCTCACCCGTTGCCATGGCGGTAGCTCCTGCCGCAGAATCTGTGAAGTCAGAATTAGAGGCCTCCGTGCGGGAAAAACCGATACGCTTGATGTTCAACATATTCAACTGCCCGAAATTTGAACTTAATCCCGCCTGAATTTGTGCAAGGCCCATCCCATCTCCTATCAAGAGAATCACGTTTTTAACTTTTTTTGGCAAACCATCACTTTTAAAAGTCGGCGTATAGGTTTCATATTTCCTGGTATTTACGTACTCCAGTTTATCTCTATTTTGGTAAAACTGACTTAACACTTTCGGTCGGTCAGTTCCAACCCAATCTACCCCCATCTTTTCCAATTCTTTCCAACTGTTCGGACTATCTTTCGTCGCCCAAAAACGAAATGGCTTACCCATTTTATGTGCCTTCGCAATTACTGCCTTCATCTTTTCCAGGTCTGGCGGTGTAGGCGTACCCTTACCATTCCACAAGGCATAGTGAGAAACGTCGTCACTAATCATGGCGATGTGCTTCAATTGTTCAACAGTATATGGATGATCGGGCCTGCCATCGAAAAATATCATCTTCGGATAATGAGCAAACTGGTCTGCCGGTGGAACATCTCCACTCACCACGATCTTTATGGCAGCTGGATTGTTAACCTGATCAAAAATGGCCTCACTACCTTTGAGTTGTTTCAAGAGCGCAGCGAGCACATTTTGGTAATCTGCCTTGATATCGATAACCAGTTGTAGTTTTTGCCCGGCCTTTGCATAAGCTTGATTTCCATTTTCCCTGAATAAAGTTACAAGTGGATCTAGGTAAATCTTCTTCAGCGTTTTACCCGGCCTTATTTCCGTACTGTCGTGCGCCACAAACAGCTCACCGTTCCGATAAAACACATCTGCTTCGATGGATCCCATACCTGCGTAATAGGCTTCAAGCAGTGGAATTTGTTGCTTGTAATCGTTATGGCTATGGCCGTTTCCGGCATTTAGTTTCTGCTGTGCGGAAACGGAATAAACACCAAGAAAAACCAGCAATAGCCAAATATGTTTAGATTTCCTTACCATCCTGCATTTTGTTTAATTACACCAGCACTATTATCTATCTCTCTTTGTGGTACCGCCCAAACATCATGCACTTGTGGGTTAAAAGTCCTTGCCGGCCAAATTACTGTACCATCAAAATCATGCAGCGGTTTGGCATAAGCAGCTTGTGCATCACCCCAACGTACTAAATCCCGGTGCCGGTCTGCCCATTCCCCAGCAAGTTCATTGCGTCGCTCACGCTTTAAATCATCAATCGTCATTCCGGTTTTTCTTCCCAAACCTGCCCTTACCCTGATCCGGTTTAATTCCGTATCGCCGGCTCCGGCACCGCTCAGATTAATTGCCGCTTCGGCCTTAATTAAAAGCACCTCTGCAAAGCGCATTAAAGGAACATTCAAATCTGTTGTTCCATTATCTCCATTAGGGTTAACATGTGTAGGAACCGGATTGGCGTAACTAAAAGGCTCCATATATTTTCTAAACTGATAATTAGAAGTGGCGCCCGCATCTTTAGTAAAACTACGTTCGGCACCAAAAAAAGTAAATTTATCGCCGGGTTTTAAAATCGTCACTTCACGACGTTGATCACCTGCTTCGAAAGAATCATATAGTTCTTTAGTAGGTAAATAATATCCCCAGCCATTATAAATCCCCCAGGCTTTGTTGGTTAACATTACGCCTGGCAATTTGCTGCCCCAGCCGGTTCCGCCTCCATTTGGTGTACAAACCACCGACCAGATGTATTCTTTAGACCAATTGTTTGATGCCTTGAATACATCAGCAAAGTTAGGAAGCAAATCATGCTGACCAGAATTAATGACCATATCTGCATACTTCGCTGCATTTGCATAATCCTTTTTAAACAAATATACTTTCGACAGATAAGCCCAGGCAGCAGTTTGGTGTGCTTTACCAAAGTCGGCTGCTTTCATAGCAGAGAAAGCAGGCAAATTATCTGCAGCTTTCAAAAATAAAGAAATGATATAATCGTAATTTTCACTTACATTTTTCGCCCTTGGTATGGCAACGGCTGCATCTGCATCTGGCGTTACTATTGGTACGCCGGCTTTGTCGTTCCCATAATTTGCAGCCAACTGAAAATACACTAAACCCGCATTGAAATAAGCATCACCTATAATCTGTTTTTTCAAATTATCATCCATCGTCATCGCAGGTACATTCGCAATAATATCATTTGCCCGCTTAATAATGGCATAGCGCATACTCCACTGCGATTCGGTATAACCACCACCAATATAGCTTCTGTTAAAGTTTTTAATATTATCGGCTTCGGGCTTATTTCTACCCGTTACCATATCATCGCTTGCGTTAATGAACCAGAACGTGCCCCGCCCATAAAAGTCTTCTGCATTGTAAATCTCATACATCCCCGCTTCAGCCTTGATGGCGTCTTCCTTTGTTTTCCAAAAATTCTGAGCAGATGGAGACCCTTCAGGGGTGATGTCAAGTTGTTTGGTACAAGCGGCAAAAACAGTGATTGCAGCAAATGCCAGGTATTTTATATTTGTTTTCATGTGTTGTTGTAGTTTAAAGGTTTACACTTAAACCGAAAATGAAACTTCTCGCTTGTGGGTAACGGCCAACATCAAGGCCATTATTATCCATTCCGATTTCAGGATCAAAGCCAGAATAATTAGTGATGGTAAACAGGTTATTGGCAGTTGCATAAACCCTGACCGTACCGGTTTTAAGTTTACTGGTTAGTGATTTCGGCAAACTATAACCCAATGTTACGTTGCGGATACGCAGGTAAGAACCATCTTCGATATAGAAATCAGAAGCATTAAAGTTTCCGTTATTATCGCTGGTAGAAATAATGGGCACTTTTCCACCCGGGTTTTCCGGCGACCAGGCATCTAAAATACCAACCAGTTTATTGTACGATGGACCACTTGCACTGTAAGTTGTTCTTTTAACTGCGTTGAACAACTTATTTCCTTGCACCCCTTGTGCAAAAATATTAAAATCAAAGTTTTTGTAGCTGGCGTTAAAACTCAAGCCGTAAGAAAAATCAGGATAAGCACTTCCGGCAAAATAACGGTCTTTGCCATCAATTGATCCATCACCGTTCAGGTCTGCAAATTTAAAATCTCCGGCTTTTGCATTCGGCTGGATTTTCGTGCCGTTTGCATTCTTATAATTATCAGCTTCGGCCTGACTTTGGAAGATGCCATCCGTTTTCAATACAAAGTAGCTATACAAAGGCTGTCCAACGGTAATTGAAAGTGGAGCCAGCTCATTTCTAAAATTTGTTCCAACCGCAATATTTGTCAGTCCCGGTGCCAGTTCTTCTACGTTATTATTGAGCTTGGTTAGCGTTGCATTTACAGAATAGGTAAAAGCGGTATTTTTTACACTATTGTAAGTTAGGCCCAGCTCAATCCCTTTATCTTTCACCAGACCGGCATTAATGGTTTGCGTATTTAATCCAGCTGTGCCTGGCAGTGACCTGGTGAGGATCATTTTATCAGTTTCTTTAATAAAATAATCTGCCACTAAACTCAGGCGGTCGAGCACCGTTACATCTAACCCAATATTGGTTTGTTTACTTTCTGCCCAGGTGAGGTTTTTATTCGCCAAAATGGTTTGAACATATCCGTTTTGGAGCGTTGGTGTTTGCCCGAAATAACTTTGTGTTGCGGCCAGCAATGGATTTACAGCAGAAGCAGATAAACTGCCCAGGTTACCCAGAATACCATAACTTCCACGTAGTTTCAACTCGTTTAACCACGTAGCCGATTGTAAAAATTCTTCCTTATTTATTGCCCATCCTGCTGACACCGAACCGTAGTTTCTAAACCTGTTTTCTTTACTCAGCATAGAAGAACCGTCACGTCTGCCGATGAAAGACAAAAGGTATTTTTCTTTATAATTATAATTGGCCCGCAAAAATACAGATGAAATGGCTTTAGCATCATAATAACTGGTAGATGGCTGGATAATGGTGGCATTAGTCAAATACCTGTATTGATTAGACTCATCATCAAAGCCAGCGCCTGATGTATACAACCCGTTAGATTTAGTCTTTTGAAAGGTATAACCTCCTGTAAAATCTAGCTGATTAGCGCCAATTGCTGTTTTATAGGTTAATACCTGTTCTGCCAAAATATCCGTAGAAGCATCTGCCCTTTCCACAAGACTATTGCTCAACACCGGCTTACCAATTTCCGGCCTTTTCGGGGTAAAGCTTTTAAATTGTGAATCTGACTTAGTGATGCTCAAATTAGACCGGAAACTTAAACCTTTAGCCAGTTGAAGCGTAGCGTATGGATTTACCACTAAAACATTTACAGGATTATTGATGTCGATCCTTTGTAAGTCGGCAACCGGATTCACAATATCGCCATAATCACCAGCGTATTGCCCGCCCGGCAAACCCGCGAAACTGCCATCGGCATTGTAGGGCGTACCGTTGCGTGGGTAATAAACTGCAGATAATAGTGCCCCGGTATAATCACTACTGGTATTTGCACCGTTTCCATTGGTGCTGCTGTAAGATAAATTTTCACCAACCTTTAACCAGGGGGTGAGCTCATGTTCTGAGTTGATTCTAAAATTATAGCGCTTGCTTTTGGTGTTCAATACAATCCCTTCCGCATCGCGATAATTAAAGCTGAGGTAGAAGTTTGACTTTTCTCCACCACCATTAATGGCAGCATTGTAATCCTGAAGCCGGGCATTTCTAAAAACTTCATCCATCCAATTGGTTCTGGTAACTTGTCCGTCAGGATATTTAGCCGGATCAAATGCAGGTAAAATGGTTGTGCCACCATTTCTGGCCGCAGTTGCAGCTACCTGAGCACGTTGTGCCGCATCTAAAGTTTCGAGCTTCTTCCAGGCACTTTGCTGGCCAACTTTAGCATCAAAGCTAATCTGCATTTTTCCTTTCTTCCCTTTTTTAGTGGTAATTAAAACCACACCACCAGAAGCCCGCGCACCATATATTGCTGCAGAAGCATCCTTTAAAACCGAAATCGATTCAATATCGTTCGGATTAAGCTGTGGCGTTCCCAGAAAAATTGAACCATCAATTACGTATAAAACGCTTTCGCCGTTAATCCCTCCGGCACCCCTGATGTTAATCCGTGGAGTTGAGGTGGGATCACCTCCTTCATTGGTTACGATCACTCCGGGAGACTTTCCCGCCAGTACTTCGCCAACACTGTTTACAGACCGGGAAGATAATTTATCCAGTGCAACCAAACTCACCGCGCCGGTTAAGGTTTCCTTTTTCTGTGTGCCATAGCCCACAACTACCACATCTGCCAGCATGGATCGCGCTTCGATCAAGGTGATATTAATCGCAGTTTGATCCCCAATCGTTACTTCTTTAGTGCGATATCCAATCATAGAAAAAGAAAGCACGGTTTGTGTGCCAACCTCAATCCGGTAAGCACCATTTGAATCAGTAGTGGTTCCGAATTGGGTACCCGGCACTTTCACAGATACCCCAGGCAAAGCTATTCCTGTAGAATCTTTAACCACGCCTGTAACAATGCGGTCTGTTTGCCGGGCAATGGAATGGTTTAAAATTACATAATTTCCTTTTTCTTCCACATCAAGTCCTAACTGATCAAGCAAAGAACGTACAGGTTGCATCCGGAAATCGCCACTTAACTGTGTATTCGCATTTTGTATTAAGTCTGGATTGTAAATGAAGTTTAATCCGGAAGCACTTTCAATTTCCCGAATAATGTCCGTAAGTTTCCGGCCTCTGCTTATTTTGATATTAACCTTGCTGTTGGCCAGTCGCTGCGCCATGCCAGATGATGCCAGAAGTGAGCTGCAAAAGATGCAGACAATTGAAAATGTTAAGCATGAATATTTCATGATCCGATAAAGAGATAAGGTCCTCTTGGGTGAGGTTGTTTTCATTTGTTTAATTGCTTGTGTGATTTGAAATGTTAGCGAAATGCCCGTTAGTTGAAAATAGACAGGCAGAAATGAGCGATGAATTCATTATTGGTAGATTTTAAAGGTTTGATGATTTTGATCAATGCTATACCTGAGGTGATGGAGGCTGCAAATGAGGTCAAGAATCTCTTCCGGCCGCTGCGCACTGTTAAAAGTTGCTGTAGTTTTAAGATTTGAGATGGATTGATCATTTATCAGAATGTTGACATGGTAGACATAAGCAATTTGTTTCACCACCGCAGAAAGTGTTGCACCCGAAAATTCAATTGCCACCGGGCGAACACGACTAACCGTACTTAGCCTGGTTTTTCCAGTTGTTTTATTCACCGCGAGTTGCTGATTTTTTACCAATGTTCCGAGGAGTATCGCTTGATGGCGGATAGCGACCTTACCAGTTGATACAGCAATCTCTACCTGTTCTTTTGCACGGTAAGCACGAATCAGGAAGGATGTACCGAGTACAGCAACGCTTAGATTGAAAGGAAGCTTTACCTGAAAAGGCCGTTGCTCATCATGCGCGATAGCGAAAAACGCTTCTCCCTCCATTAGCGAAATTTTTCGAAACTTAGCACTAAATTTAATTGGATAGCTGATTTTTGCCAAGGGCGATAAACTAATTTCCGAACCATCGCTCAATACTATCTTTTTATGTTCGCCGGCGCGGGTTGCCACAATTCGAATCTGACTTTGATCATGATAATTCAGTTTCCAAAAAGATATAGAGATAGAAAATGCCAGAAAAATTGTAGCGGCTATTTTCATCCAGTTAGAAAGGAAAGGTAATATTTGTGCCTGCTGAGCACTGGTTGCAACTTTCAGCTGCTGTAACATCGCTTCCCTAATGGCCAGTTTTTCGTCGGCACCAAGGTCTCTGTTTATGGCGTCCAATTGGGCATACCAGTCTTCAACCTGTTGTTGTTCCCCTGAATTCGCCATTCCATTCTGGTATTTTTCCAGCAGTTGCTTTGCCTTTTCATTGCTCATTAAACAGAAGTCGTTTTAAAGCAAAAAAGGTACTAACCAAAGATGTTACCAGTAAGTTAACTTTCGGTTAAGACCAAAAAAAGGCTAGGACGAGGATATAGGATAGGTTTTTTCGCAATAATTTCATCGCCGCGGTGATTTGATTTTTCACCGTCTGCACCGACACGCCAAGTTCTCCGGCAATTTCCTTAACGGTTTTATCCTCTTCGCGGCTCATGGAAATTACCAGACGCATCCGCTCCGGCAATCGCTGTATCTCAATGGCAACTGCCCGGCTCGTGTCTTGAAGAATTAAACTTTCATCGGCACTGCCAGCCAAATTTCCATTGAGTAGTAAGGCTAAAGCCGCCTGATGACTATCTTTTAAAGAGTTCGATCGATAATAATCGATTACCCGGTGTTTTACCGCACCATACAAATAACCTGAAAGGTTACCCGTTAAATCAAGTTTGCTTCGTTTTTCCCATAAGGAAATAAAAATTTCCTGGGTAATATCCTGCGCAAGCGCCTCATCACCGAGTTTCCGGTAAGCAAAATCGAAAACTTGCTCCCAGTGCACATTGAAAATTTGCTCCATCGCTTTGGGATCATCACTTTTTAAGGATGCAATTAATAATTCGCTCAATGCTTTTAGTTTGCTGCGGCAAAACTAGCGCCCTAATGTTCATTAAATATTAAGGCATTATAAACACTAACGCAAAGCCTCTGGCTATATCCATCCTGATAAATACATGAGCCCTAACATGTTTTGTCGTCAAATTCAGTCAGCTTCGTACGTTCCAAAGGATAAAAAAAAATCGAAGCGAAAACTTAAATCATTGATTTTCAGTTAAAAATAAAAAAGCTTAAACATTCACCAGTTATATCTGTTGGGTTTTTAACCGGTCATTAAGTCGGTTTGTCTACTTTATATTTAAAAACATTTATCATGAAAAAAATTTTTATCTCAAGCTTGTTTTCAGTAGCATTATTTGTGGGTGCTGCTAAAGCGCAAATTCAAAAAGGTAATGTAATGGTTGGTGGAAACCTAACAAACATCAATTTAGGATTAGATGATCCTAAAATCTTCAGTGTAGACCTTACGCCTAAAGCCGCTTGGTTTATTCAGGATAATGTGGCATTAGGTGGATATGTAAACTTCGGTTTAGAAACTGCTAAAAATTCTGCTACAACAACCAGTTATGGTGCAGGTGCATTAGGTCGTTATTATACAGGCAAAGATGTTGAGGTGTTAAACCACGGACGTTTCTTTGCAGAAGCAACTGTAGGTATTGGTGGAGTTAACGTAAGTAAAGGTGGTGGTAATACCAATGGCCTTAACTTAAGTGTTGGTCCTGGTTTTGCTTATTTCATTACACCTAATATCGGTTTAGAAACCTTATTAAAGTATAATGGCTTAGTAGGATTTGGTTCTGCTACTACACAGAATAACTTAAACCTTTCTTTCGGTTTCCAGATTTATCTTCCGGGCCAGAGAACGGCTAACAAAGTGAAAAGCGATATCCGTTAATCATTCAAAAAAGGCAAAAAGAAACCCGGTATCCATAGCGATACCGGGTTTCTTGGTTTAGTGGGTTTTTCGTCTTGCTTTGTTGGTCTTGCGTTGTTCGTTGTTCGTTTTTCGCTGGGCTATTCCGCTTTGGACTCATGACTCTAGACTAACGACTCCAGACTTTTTTCGTTGATCGTTTTTCGTTTATCGTTTTTGGTTGTGCTATTACGCTTTGGACTCATGACTCTAGACTAACGACTCCAGACTTTTTATCGTTTTTCGTTGTGCTATTACGCTTTGGACTCACGACTCCAAACTAACGACTCCTGACTCATGACTCCAGACTAAAGACTCAAAACTCCACTAATACCCCGGATTCTGCGTTAACTTAGGGTTTAACTGAATTTCACGCGTTGGGATAGGATACAAAGCCAGGTTCGGTGTTACATTTCCAATCAACCCGTTTGCCGAAACAAAATTGGTTTTATGGGCCTGCATTACCTGTACAAATATGCCCCATCTTACCAAATCAAACCACCTTTCACCTTCGAAACAAAGTTCAATCCTTCTTTCATGTCGGATAGTAGTTCTCGCATCAGCTTGCGATAAGCCTGTTTTCGCAGCTAGATTAGAGCGGGTTCTGATCAGGTTCAATTGCGTTAAGGCCTCAGTAGTTTTACCATTTTCATTTAGCGCTTCCGCATACAATAAAATCACATCGCTATAACGTAAAACCGGCCAGTCATTATCCCCTTCACTATTGGCGCCAACACTTTGATAGATGAACTTTTTGGCATAATAATACACTAAAGTACCAGAGCTGTAAACACCAATTGCGGTATTTAAACGGTTATCACCAGGTTCAAACGAACTATATAAATCCAAGGTTCCGCTGTTATTACTGTTTCCGGTAACTGCGGTAATGGTGGTACCAGATGGTTGTGGCACGAAACTCCGGGCAAAGGTATTTCCCTCACCAAAGCCGCCGCCCAAATACTGTACAGAAAAGATGATATCACGGTTATTATCCTTACCTAAACCAAAAACCTGATCGTAAGGCAACAAGGTGCCAGCGCTGGCCGATACAGTTGCAAGTATAGTTTCTGCCTGCTGAAATTTATTCTGGAACATATAAACCTTCCCTAAAAGGGCATTAGCGGCTACGCTTGTGGCACGACCGATATCCGTTCCGCCGTAACTAGCCGGCAGTACAGCCGCAGCTTCGGTTAAGTCTTTTTCAATTTGCGCATACACAGCTGCTACTGTTTCCCTATTGTAGGTGTAAGCTTGTGTCTCTGAGGTAATTTCATTCAATACCAGTGGCACGCCGCCAAACATCCTAACCAGGTTGAAATACATTAAGGCCCTCAAAAACTTCGCTTGCCCGATATATCCGTTGCGGTTTGCGGTGGTCATTGTTGGGGTGTTTACATGGTCGAGTACAATATTTGCATACGCGATAGTGGCATAAAATCTTCCCCAGGCACTTTGCAAATTAGTAGAAGCGGGTGTCCAGGTCAGTTTATCCTGCTCCCCATACAAAACTTCACTCTCACCATATGTCTGACTATTATCCGAAGGAAGCTCGCCAAATCCATATTGCTCGTTATAAATGGGACGAAGGCTACTATAGGCGCCAGTTAAAGCAGAGCGGATATCGATTTCGGTATTATAGAAAGTGTTTACAGGAATAATCCCTTTTGGCGTAAGTTCTACGAACGATTTTTTACAAGAAGTGATCGCCATACTTAAAACGAGCATGGAGGCACTGAATATCATTATATTTTTATTTTTCATGATCTGTTTTGTTATGGAATTTAAAATCCAAAATTAATACCTACTATGATGGTGCGGGCAGTGGGGTAAGTTCCCTGATCTACACCCGGTGTAGTAGGGTCGCCACCCATAACATTGGCTTCAGGATTATAACCAGAATAGTTAGTGATTAAGAAAGGATTTTGAGCCGTTACATAAAATCTTGCCGATTGAAGAGAAATCTTTTTTAACAGATTTTCATTCAGGCGATAACCCAGCGTAATGTTTCTTACCCGTAAATAGGAACCATTTTCTACCGCCAGGCTAGATAGTGCCGGCCCTGGAAGTGATCCTGTAGAAATAGGGCTTGGATAAACCACATCTCTGTTTGGGAAAGCCGGATCAAAATAATTATTAAAATACTTGGCCAGCGAATTCTGATTATGGTTACCTGTAATGGTTTGCCTGTTGTTACCATTAATGATATTTACCCCTTGCACCCCTTGCATTAAAATACTCAGATCAAAGTTTTTGTATTGAAACGAGTTGGTCAATCCATAAGTAAAATCTGGCAAACCATGTCCTAAGGCAGTCATGTCATTTACATCGATTTTACCATCACCGTTCTGGTCCTTGATCATCGAATCCCCGATACTGTTTCCGGAGGTAACCCTCGGATTGTTGGTCAGATCTGCAGCATTTCTAAACACACCAACAATTTCATAACCATACATAATTCCCAAAGGCTGACCTACCTTTACCTGGTATACATTATTCCAGCCATTAATGGCACGTACCGCTGGCAATGCGTTCGGTCCGCCGAGATCAAGTACTTTCGTTTTGTAAGTAGAGAAGTTGGCATTTGCATTCCAGGTTACCGGACCAAGTTTAAAGTTTGTATTTGCTGTAAACTCAAAACCCTTATTTTCCAGTTTCCCTAAATTGGCCTGATAAGAAGTGGTATAACCAACGTCAAGCGGCAAAGCCTTGTTCAGCAACATGCCATTAGAGTTTCTGATGAAGTAATCGAAAGTCAACACAATTTTGTTCTGCAACAAACCAATGTCGGTACCAATACTGGTTTGGTCATTTTTCTCCCAGGTTAAATCCGGGTTGGCAAAACCGGTTTGCTGTGTCCCGAAAATGCGGTTACTGCCAGAAGCATAATTTCTATTTAGTGCAATGGCATTTACATACGTAAAGCTGCCAATATTGGCGTTACCCGTGCGACCATAACCACCCCTTAATTTAAATTCATTAATCCCTATTTTGGCAAGTGGCTCTTTTAAGAAAGGTTCTTCAGCCAAACGCCAGCCCAAAGAGAAAGATGGGAAAACAGCATATTTATTATTCAAACCGAACCGGGAAGAACCATCCTGACGAACGGCCGCCGTAAACAGGTATTTCTTATCATAATCATAAGTAAACCTGCCTGCATAAGAAACGAAAGTATTGGCATCAAAAAGTTCTGTTCCAACGGTGTTTGGAGAGGCCAAAGGACTTTGAACCGAAGTGGTAATAAAAATTCCTGGTAAGCCAGCAGTATAATTAATCTGCGATTCATATTTCTGTGCAGAAAATAAACCCAAAACATTGAAATGATGTTTACCAATCTGCTTATCGTAAGTAGCAGTATTTTCCCAAACCCAGTCAAAACTGTTGCGCACATTATCAGAAGCAAAAATCCCTGCTAATTGTGGTGTAGCATTTGATGCCGTAGGTGCTGAACTGTAAGCCATAGAACCAGGAACATAGCCATGAACCTGCTCATTCTCTAAAGTAGCGCCCAGATAAGTTTTCAACTTTAAACCTGGAATTGGTGCATATTCTAAAAATGCATTACTCAAAGTCCTAAAGGCCCTGGAACGGTTAATTGACTGACTTAAAATCCCTACCGGATTGTAAAAATTCGATGCTGAAAATACCGAAGTTGGCGACAAATTGTAATTCAAATCACGATCGTAAGGCTGTGCAAAATCGCCGTTGGCGCGATATACCGGTACAATCGGCTGAAAGGTTAAAGCCTGGTTAAGCGGACTTGGTAAATTTAAATCTGCAAGTAAGCCTGGTACGCCTATAATGTAATCGTTTGGATTGGCACCTGCACCACTCGCCTGCCCGGAGGATGGCTGCCTGAACTGTTCTGAAAAAGATGGAGAAATAGAGAAACCGAATTTCACATTCTTAACAAGATCGGCATCCAGGTTAATCCGGGTATTATAACGGGTATATTCTGTTCCGATTAATACACCTTTTTGTTTGAATATGCCTGCAGAAGCACTGAAGCGAACTTTTTCACTACCACCAGAAGCATTGAATTCAAAATTGCTAATCGGTGCTGTGCGGAAAATTTCCTTCTGCCAGTCTACATCAGGTAAATTGGAAATATCGCCATCCAGAATGCTTGGATATTGCAGGTTTTTGATCCGGCTTAAAGCCTTCACCTGTTGCACATATTGATCTTTACTTAAAACATCAATGTATTTATTTACGGTTTGAATTCCCGAATAGGCAGAAACCGAGAATACTGTTTTACCAGCTTTACCGCGTTTAGTGGTAACCAATACTACCCCGTTCGCAGCCCTTGAGCCATAAATCGCAGCAGAAGCGGCATCTTTCAATACCTCAATAGATTCGATATCACTTGGATTAATCAAATTGAAATTGGCGGCAGTTTCCAGTGGATAACCATCTACCACATATAATGGATCGTTCGAAGAACTTAAAGAGCTCACCCCACGTACCCTGATGGTTGGCGCCGCCCCTGGTTTTCCACCCTGATCAGACTGCACTTGAACGCCAGCGGCTAAACCTGCCAAAGCTTCACCAGGCGTACTTACTGGCTGGTTGCCGATATTTTTTCCTTCTACTTTTGTAATGGATGAGGTAACAGTTGTACGAGATTGTGTTCCGTAACCCACTACAACCACATCACTGAGCGATTGTGGAGTATCTGCAAGAACTACATTAATTACGGTTTTCTCCCCTACACTTATCTCCTGGCTCACCATACCAATAAAAGAAAATACCAATACAGATTTTTGATCTGGCGCTTTAATGGCGTAATTACCATTTATATCAGAAACAACACCAGTTTTCGTTCCCTTCACCAATACACTTACTCCCGGTAAACCAATGCCTTTATTGTCTGTAATTTTCCCTGAAATGGAAATTGCCAGCACTACTGGCTGGTTAACCTGCGCTTTTCTTTTTATTACAATGGTGGTATGATCGCCAAAAAGCAACTCTACCGGTTGGGTAGCAAAACAGGCTTCCAAAACCTTTTGAAGCGGTGTGTTCTTTACCCTGATGGTTACAGGAGAAATGCTGTTGATAATGTTGGCATCGCAAATAAAGTTGTAGCCGGTTTGCTTAGTCAGTTGGCTCAAAACTGCTCTTACCGGAGCATTTTTTACATTGATGCTTACCTGCTGGGCAAACGTGCCCGCACTTACCTGCAGCACAGCAACCATAATCAATATGACGGTAAGTTTCATAATTCGAAGAATTTTTTGCTTATAGCAAGGAGTATCCCCGCACAGAAGTGCAGTAAAAATTTTATACATTTGGTTAGGATTAATTAGTTGTTTGATTCGATTAATAACATCCACATTAGCTAATGGCTAATCAATTCCGGGAGTGGTCTCAACACTTCCGGTTTGTTGGATTTTTCTGTTGAAAGTATAGTTATTTGGCTATAACGGTTATCCTCCTTTCTGTCATCACAAAGTGAACCTTATCGGTTAGCGAAATATTTTTAAGTAAATTTTTTAATCCTTTAGCACGCGAATAATTGCCTTCAAAATTAACCCCGCTCATATCACCTTCATAGCTTACATCCACATCATACCACCGCGAAATTTTATTCATAATTGAGGTAATATTTTCATTATTAAAAATAAACATGTCGTTTTTCCATGCCATTACCCCATCCAGATCAGCCTGTACAACCTTTGGCTTGCTTTTTAAGTTGTTTATGGCCATTTCGCCCGGTTTAATCAGGGTTTGAAATTTGCTCGTATTCACTTTCACCGCACCTTCCAGCAATGTTGTAGTCACAGTTTGGTCTTCATCAAACGCACTGATGTTAAAATGCGTGCCCAATACTTCCACTTCCTGTTTACCTACCACATTTACCTTAAAAGGCTTATGCTTATTACTGGCCACTTCAAAATAAGCCTCTCCTGTTAAAATCACTTTACGTTCAGGGCCGTCAAAAACATTCGGAAAACTTAAAGAAGAAGAGGAGTTTAACCATACCCGCGTGCCATCCGGAAGCGTAATATCATATTTTCCACCTCTTGGGATAGCGATTTTATTTAAAGCAGCACCCGCCGCCTTTTGCCCGTTGGCAGAAACTACCAGCCCATTGCCAGATTTAGAGATATTAGCACTCCCCGATTGATCGATTAATCCGCTTTTTGCCCCGTCCAGTTCAATGCTTTCTCCGGTTGATAAAGTCAATACCGCATTGGCCGATGGTGCAACAATATCTTTAATCTCTGTAGAAGGTTTTACTTTCTCAGCTAAAACAGGTTTTTGCTTATTTGCAAAAAATGGAGGCACAACAAAATAAAGTGTGATTAAAAGCAACGCAGCAATAGGTGCAACGAATTTCCAGCTCAGCCAAACGATATTAAACTTTTTTTGATTTTGAGCATTAATACTCTGCTGAATAGCATTTCTGAGATTTTCACGAAGCCTGACCTCATCCTCGCCAGCATACATTGAATCAAGCAAACCATTTTCACGCTGATGAGAATGGAGCAGATTTTCTTCTTCAGGAGAACATAAGCCTTTGAGGTACTTTTCGCAAAGTTCAAAATATTGGGTTTCGGTCATTCCCGGATGATTAATACTTGGTTAGGATAGCTTGTTATAGATATAGATACAATTGCATTGAAGCACACACATAAAAAAATAGAAAAAAATCAAAATAAAGCTTTTTGCTATTTTAAAGCATTTCTTATTTCAGTTTTTAAACCATAGCTTTATTTTAAATAAGCATATGCCAAACAGCGGTCATAGTGATCTGGAACTCTTAAAACGTATTCTTTCCAATGATGAAAAGGCATTTAATTTACTTTTCGATCGTCATTGGTCAAGGGTTTATGCCGTCTCGTTTCGATATGTAAAAGATGAAGAGCTGGCACTCGAAATTGCGCACGATATCTTTCTGAACATCTGGAATAAGCGCCACAGCCTTAATATTGCTTCTTTTAAAAGTTATGTCGTTACCTCGGCCAGCTACCACGGTATCCGTAAAAATCAGCAGAGAAAAGCAATCCCTTTGAAATATGTGGAAAGTTATGAATCAGAAGGCGACGGCCTCATGATGGATCATCCATCAGTAGACAATGCCGGTGATGAAAAAATGCTGATTGCAGAGATGGATAGAAAGGTTAAAATCTCGCTGGAAGAATTGCCTGGCCGTTGTCGTGAAATTTATTTACTCAGCCGGCAAGAACAGCTAAGCATTACTGAAATCGCAGAGAAACTTAATATATCCAAACGCACGGTCGAAAATCAATTAACCATTGCCCTGAAACATTTAAGAACCATGCTGAAATATACCGGGATGCTATTTTTTTAATCAAAAATATACGCTTAGGCTGCCAGTTCTGAGCCATGAGTCTATTCATGTTTAACAACAACGTGACGCGATCAACGCCAAAATCGAAAACGCTTAACCCACAACTCCTAACGACCCAAGGCTTCTGATAGCTCATTTTGATCTGCTTCATCCAGTTGCATGATCTCATTCAGAAGGTTAAACATAGGTTCTTTATTTGTGGTCGTTAAAGATAAATCAAGCAAACGAACCAGTAGCTTCTTTTGATCAATGCTCAGGCTGCTGAATAGTTTCGGCTCGGCCTCATATAAAATCTTAATAAGGTTGATTAACTTCGGTTTAGAAAGGTCCCGTTCCCGCTCCGTTGCATAATTAGGAAAAATCCCATCCTGCGCTAGCGTCTCAATCAAACGATCTGCATATTCCTTTAGAAATGGCTTCCGTTTATTTTTAAGGAACTCGTTTAATTCTTTAATGAGAAACCGATATTCCGGCGCCGACTTGGCCGCACCGAATAGTGCCACCTGCCCTTCATTTTCAAAACTTTTAAAATCAAAATCCCTGAAAAAATCACTGTCAATATACACACTGTGAAAATAGTCGTCGCTTTTCTTGTTTAGCGTGGTGTAGTCTTTATAAATTTCTTCGCCAGCAGTTAAAAAATAGTATTTGGAAAGCTCTTTATGTAAACCCTCTTTCCAATGCACATATTTAATCTTAAATTTAAAATTGGTATCTGGGTAAACCAGTTCAAACTCTTCCAGGCTTTTAATGTTAGTCGAAAAATCCAGTGCTTTTCCATTAACCAGAACCTGCATTTTCTTTTGCTTATTTAGTTCGATAAACCAACAGAATTCATTGATTAAAAAAGGCACTACAATTTGTTCAAATTCCAGCTCACCAATATGGAGATTAGTGAAGGTAACAGTAGTTCCGGTTGCATTTGCTGGAGTAGATTCTTCTACAGCCTCATAATGATTTAAACCACCCGTTTTAATCTGTATCGTTCCCTGATGAAAACCCTTTTCATCATGATATACAGTTGTCCAGCTGGCATGGTGCGCAAACGTAAAAAAAGTAAGTCTTCCAACCCCATTACGACCATGCATTTTAGAAGTATGTTTTGGAGCGATGATCTGAATGGCCTTTTCAGACTCGAAGAATGGATCAAACTTCTGTTTCAATCTCTCAAAATGAATGCCATAGCCATTATCGGCAATTTGAAGACTTTCTAAACGCCCGAGTTCATTAGTTACATAGTCGATATTGATGGTATCTGCATTCGCATCAAAACCGTTCCAGATGTATTCAGCAATAGCTTGCTTCTCGTTATAGTTTTTGAGAACCTTTTGGATTCCTTTAGAGGTAATGTTAACTTTTTCAGACATTTATTACTAAATTAATTAGCAAATATAAACAAACTCCGTTATAATTATAATAGTGTTGATAACAATCAGCAGCGGTCTAAAAGGCCTTTAATGACCAGTTAACTGATATTCCTAAAAGGGCTGAACTTTTTCCCGTTTTTACACGATTAATATTGCTCAGGCCACACATTTATACAATTAATTGCGATTTTTGCTCAAAATTTATCATTAATGAACATCGAAAACATTTATGGTGATCAAAAGTGGGTCAACTTTGGCGGTCAATCACCATTAATAGCCGTTTTTAAAACCTTCCATGCCCTAACCCCAGAAATTGAAGACGTAATTAACGCCCATACCTTTCCTGTACATTTCGCAAAGAACAAGCATGTGGCATCGCCATTAAAGCGAAACAAGTATATTTATTTCATTCTGCAGGGTGCTGTACATGGCTATATTAAGATGGGCGGCAAAAAAGTAACCACCTGGATAGCTGTAGAAAACGAACTGGCTGGCACCATCAAAAACCTTTGGCAAGATGTTCCAACAGATGAATATGTAGAAACAATAGAAGCCGTAACGGCAATCGCCGTTCCGCACAGCATGTCTCAACTCTTGTATGAAAACTACCCGCTGGCCAATTATGTAGGCAGAAAAATGACTGAAATGTACTTGCAAGGAGCATCTGAACGAGCCTTTCTCGCCAGACTGCCCACTGCATTGAAACGCTATCAGCGCTTATTAATTTCGTACCCTCACCTCATTAATAGAGTTCCGTTGAAATATATTGCCTCATTTATCGGGATGCGCCTTGAAACACTCAGCCGCATCAGAAGTAAAGTTGTCTGAAAATCTTAAATTGTACCACCTAACTCACAGTCATGAATATCATTTTAGCATCCACCTCTACCCTTTTCGGCGAAACTTATCTTGCTTACCTCAAAGAAGAAATTGCAGAACTATTCAAAGGCATAGAAGAAATTATATTTATTCCATTTGCCAGGCCCGGAGGAATTTCACATCAGGAGTATACCGATACGGCAAAAGCGTTCTTCGCCGGCTTACAAATTGAGGTAAAGGGTCTTCATGAATTCAAAGACCAGGTAAGTGCCATTGAAAAAGGAAGCGGCTTTTTTACTGGAGGCGGCAATACGTTCTTGCTGGTAAAAACGCTACACGAACTCGGTTTAATGGAGCCACTGAAGCACGAAATCGAAAATGGGAAACCATACCTTGGCTGCAGTGCTGGCAGCAACATTGGCGGCATAAATATGAAAACTACCAATGATATGCCAATTGTATACCCGCCATCTTTTCAATGTATGGGTTTGGTTCCATTTAACATCAACCCACATTATTTGGATCCAAATCCGGATTTAAAACACAATGGTGAAACGAGAGAAACCAGAATCATGGAGTTCCTAACACAAAACGATTTGAAAGTAGTCGGACTGCGTGAAGGAAATTGGATCAGAAGAATCGGCAACCACATCACTACAGAAGGCACCCGGCAAACCAGAATTTTCGAAAAAGGAAAACAACCATATGAAATAGCTCCCGGTACGGTTTTGTAATTTAAGGTTTATTTGACTTCATGAGAGTCAGGCATTTAGGCTGATTAATAAGCTGATAATAAATCACCTAAACTTTGCTTTTATTTATGATTTTCTGTAAATTGACATAACTAAATATAGAAAACATGAAACTGCTCAAGAACATTGAAAACTGGGGAGATCAGCATCATCCTCAATGGATTGATTATTTCAGAATTTTGTTAGGCATCATCCTCATCTGGAAGGGAGTCGATTTTTACATCAACATGGAAGCCTTTAACCATTTAATGCGAGGTGCCATGCTGGGTACGGCGTTCAGCATCAGTCTGGCAGCACACTTAATTATCCTCGTTCACATTATTGGTGGTATCGCCATTGCCATTGGTACCAATACGCGCTTTTTTTGCCTCCTAAACCTGCCGATTCTAATTGGAGCAGTATTTTTTATTAATATTTCAGGGGGTATCTTTAAACCTTATGCCGAATTCTGGTTTTCATCCCTGGTGTTGCTCGGGCTTATTTGCTTCATTGTAGAAGGAAACGGAGTAATCGCAGTAGATAAAGTGCAGCCCGTAACACAATAATCTGCCTTTTTAGGATGGCTTAAGATCTTAAAAAGGCTAAAACGCCGCTAATTCGGACCGATTTTACCACCAATTTGAAAAAAAATAACACGCTAACTAAATGGTTATGAAGCGCTAATATTTTTTATTGAATATTCTGGTAGAAATCATTTGCAGATTACGATCAACTTTGTACTTTTGCACCGGAGAGTTGGCAGAGTGGTCGATTGCGGCAGTCTTGAAAACTGTTGACTTGTTAAAGGGTCCGCGGGTTCGAATCCCCCACTCTCCGCGTTATAAATTAGAATCCCGGAAATCATTGTTTTCCGGGATTTTTTGGTTTAGGAAAGGTTTTCAGTGGTTAAATCCAGATGAGATGGAATAACATCACGTCCCATTCCAGCTTCTGCGCCGTCAAGCTGCCAATCACCAGTGGTATGTCCCGCTTTGGGAACACCACAAATCATTTGTTCTTTATCACCACACAGATAGCCAATATGAACTTCTATAGGATAAGATTTTGGAGCGGTGACCGTAATCATGTACGGGAAATTTCCAGTATCCATAGCTTTATTTGACCTGATGCAACTTTGCAAGAAAAGACCAGCCACCAAATAAATAAAAAACGGATGTATATAAGCCTTTGTTAGCCGCCCCATATCTGTTTTACATTAGCTTTAGCCAGTGGAATTTCTGTATCCCTGCATTTCACGCTAACTTTTATATGGTTATATTGAAAAGTGGGCGTAAGTAAAATATCTATCGGTTCTTTAGGGTGTTTCTCCTGTAATG